>Ga0247841_10004102_pt1 | contig 25603 bp, 22 predicted proteins | sample LaCruzMarch2015__2_FD_192410 | JGI IMG/M metagenome (GOLD analysis project Ga0247841, IMG submission 192410) | Freshwater microbial communities from meromictic Lake La Cruz, Castile-La Mancha, Spain - LaCruzMarch2015_18m | ecosystem: Environmental > Aquatic > Freshwater > Lake | place: Spain... | reverse complement strand
AGCCACTACGCCTATGTGACAAATCAGTCTAGTGACAGCGTCTCGGTGATCGACACTACGAGTTATACCGTTATATCAACCGTGAGTTTATCTTCATCGAGTTCACCATCAAGCGTCGCAATCACCCCCAATGGTTTCTACGCCTATGTGGTAAACAGCGGTCTGGATAGCGTGTCGGTAATCAATACCTCAACCTACCAAATTATAATGACGGTGAGCGTCGGAACCTTACCAAATAGCATCGCAATCACCCCCAATAGCATCTACGCCTATGTAACAAATGAGACTGACGCCACGGTATCGATGATTAACACCATAAGCAATACGAGTATTGAGGCAGTGAGTTTGACTAGTGGGACCGATCCCAAGGCAATTGCAATCACCCCAACTTCTTCTTGGTTACCTCCTCCATCTCCATCTCCATCTCCTACATCCTCTCTCGGGGGTTATGATATTAATCAATTGGAGACAATCTATATCGAAACAAATCAACAAGCAACATCAACACTAGAAAATGCAGGCATGTAATGAAGAATTCTAAATGGTTTTTATCCATATTTCTACTATCAGCAACCGCTGTTTTTGCTGATGGGACCCAAGAGAAAGAAACACCTAAAGAAGAATGCAACGAGAGCTCTACATATAAGCCTGAGGGGTGGTCTTTTAATGTAGGCGGGGCGTATACATGGATGTCGTTTTTAACACCTCCTACATTTAAAGGAAGTACCGGTGGATTTTTTGGTAAGGTGTCGTATGAGGCTCCCTGGAGCTTCTTCGGTGAGGTCCGTTCTTATTACAATATTGGAAAACTCAAGAGTCCTGTAAATAAATCAGGCTTTCATGAGTGGTACTCAGAATTTGTTGGAGGGTATAGCTTTTCACCACTTAAGAATTTAGCAGTGACTCCCTATGTAGGAATGGGAATAGACTATATCCATGATGCTCACTCAGCATATTCTACTTTTACGTCTATTACACTGAACTATTCCATTTACTATGCAGTGATTGGTTTAAAGACTCACTATACATGGGACAATTGGATGGCAGGATTGCAAGTGGATTGCCTTCCAACTTTCAATCAATACATCAAAATCAAAACGTTATCTGGAAGCGCCTGGACACTTACAAATAGAGTAGGGGTAGATGCCCAGCTTCCAGTAGCCTATCGCTATATTAAGAACTGCTGGATTGAATTAGCTCCTTACTACAGATTTTTTCCTATAGGACAATCAGCGGCACTAAATCTTGCTAATAGAAACCTCAACCAGTATGGCGCTTTGGTAACTTTTAGATTTTTCCTTTAATTCCTCTCAAAATGAATAGAAAAGGATCTAAATCATACATTAAATAACGTATGATTTAGATCCGATTTTTGTCTAAATCTTAGTTTTGAGATTCTGAAAGAGCGGGCGCTGCTTCAGTAGCGAAGTATTCATTACTATCGCCAATGACTTCTCTTGAAAGTCCGGCGATGCCTATGAAATTCGTCACAAGCATCAAAGATATGGATATATCTGCAAGGATCCATACAAGCTCGACATGGGCTATAGCCCCGATAGGAATTAAGCTTAAATAAATATATTGGAACCATTTTGCGCTTCTTTTTCCCCATAGGAATGTGGCAGCTTTCTCACCACAGCATCCCCAAGCGATCACAGTTGTGTAGGCAAATAAGGCAAGGGCTGTAATGACAAGGAAAGCGCCTAAATTTTGCCCGAGGACCTGCTGAAACGCATAGGTTACCATATTGGTACTTTGTAGCCCTTTTTCATAGGCACCAGTTACGATTAAAATAAGACCTGTAGCTGTACATACGATCATGACAATAAAAGGAGCGATAAGAGTTACTACACCGTCGATTACAGGGCTTTTTGTACGGGCGGAAGATTGAAGGATAGGAACTATTCCTGTACCCGCATCCGTTGCAAAAACACCTCTTTCGAATCCGACAGTCAGGGCTTTTACAATACCGAAGCCAAGCGTTCCTCCTACTAAAGCAGAAGTATCAAATGCCGCGGAGATCATAACCCCAAAAGCCGGAAAGATTTTTTGATAGTTAAATCCAAGGATTACTAGCGCTGCAAGTAGATAAATAAGAGCCATAACGGGAACGATGGAAGAAGCTACTTTGGCCAGGCGCTGTATGCCACCAAGTGTCACTGCCGCAACAATACCCATCATGATAAGCCCGCAGATAAGAGGATCGATACCAAGCCCACTTAAAGGCAGCACGATAGAATTAATCTGAGCGAAATTCCCAACAGTGAGAGCGGCGATCATAGTAAAAAATGAGAAAACTATAGCCAGTTTTTTAAGACCGAGCCCACGGCTTAGGTAGTACATAGGTCCGCCCACATACTCTCCATCTTGATTTTGCTCTCTGTATTTTACTCCAAGAACGCAGCTGGCGTATTGAATGGTGGCTCCAAAAAACGCCATGACCCACATCCATACTAGAGCACCAGGACCGCCGGTGGCAAGTGCCACAGCCATCCCTGAAATATTTCCTGTACCTAGATTGCCTGCAATAACAGCGGAGAGAGCTTGATAATGGCTGATGTTTCCTTTTTCTCCTTCATCACTGCTAAGAAGATGGCGCGCGCTAAGCTTTAGCTTGGTGACTTGAAGGAATTTAAGTTTAATACTAAGGTAAAGCCCTAAAAGCAGAATCCCAGGAAGGACGCAGAATAGCGTAAAGTTTTCATTGAGATGAGAAAAAAAATCTTTCAAAGACATGTTAATTCAAGTTTCCCTTAAATTTTAAAGGCGCCAGTCTACCATACAGCCTCTCTATGATCTACTGTAAAAAACCTTTTTATATAAACATTATTTTAATCAACTATCTCTGATCTTATCTATCTATAACAGAATATGAAGACAATGCCTCGAGAGAAGGAACTTCATTCTCATAACTTGATGAGCCTTCGACAAGGACGGCTAGTCTCTTCCCATTTCTTCTTGCGAAAGCTTCCTCGGCAACACTACATACTTTTTCATAAGTAATAGATTTTAAGGTTTCTATCGATGTAGCAATCCCCCTACTCTCTTCGGAAGAAGTGTGAGCTTGCTTTTGTCTTTTAAATGAGGTAATCAACATATAACGAACAAGATTTACTCTTTCTCTTGTTATTGTAGAGTGAAAGTTCTTACCAAAATTTTCTATAAAGTCTTCGACACGCACAAGAAGATCTCTGGAGTGATGCGTACTGGATTGAATTGCCAAATATTGCAAGAGCTTGTCTTGGAAAGTCTCTCCCCAGCTATAAAGTCGGTACGCAGTCTGTTGCTTGGTTCTAAGCTCATCAAAAAATTCTTCCTGAAGGATCTGAGATAAAATTTTCTGAATCGCCCAGCTTTCTCTACTTGCAGTTCCAATATCTAAAACAAGCATCAAAGCATTCCCTTTTCTGTGAGTCTCTTGTTCCATCAGCATAGGTTTATCCCATCGTACAAAGCCTCTTCTATTTCCCTCTTCGGTGAAACGATCTGGCATTGCTTCTCTTTTATTCATACTAGTTTCCATCATTCCCCAGTACTCAGACACCTGCTCGACCGTTAAATTACCGTAAAAAATTCCTTCAATGTATGATTTATCAAAAAATTCTCGAGTAAAGGTCTGGTATTCTTCATATAACAGATTAGGAATGACTTTATGCACATCTGCCAGGGTATAGTAACTGGGCATTAGCAATGATTGTACGATCGACTGAGCATACTCTAACGGATCTGGGTCTCCGGTATAGGTATCCAAAAAGTGCAAACGAGTTTCTTCAAAACTTCTTTGATCTACAGAGATGAGACAAAGCTCGGAAAAGAAGCTTTGGAGTTTTTCAGCTTTGTTGTCATCGAAAACTTTTAAATACACATAGATTTCGGATTCTCCAGGTATCAATATCCAAGATAAAGAATCCTTTTGCTGTGCAGGGAAGATTTTGTCTAATCGCTCCTGAAGATAATTCACAAATAAAGAACTCATAGCGGCGTTTTTAACAGAACTTTTAAACAAATGGTTATTAATACAAAAAAAAGCAGCTATTGAGCTTTTACTCGGTTCTTCGATATAGGAAAGACGAATGTGAGCAGAGGGAGTTATTACAACAGGTTTTGACTCCGGAAGGTCTTCTTCATCCTCCCATGGATTATCGAATTCTTCTTTTATTTCATGTTCAAATGATCCCATCTCGATATTTGGATGAGGAGGAGCCATTTTCCACTGACTTAATTTCTCTTTAGGAATGTCTCGTATGGTATAGGGAGTCCCCATCCATTTTTCAAATGCATTCATCTGCACTTGCGTTTCTTGATGTGGCGCCATCAAGAAAAAAAGACAGCTTTCAGGAACCAGAGAATCGATAAATCGATTAAGGAAATTACTGTCATAAGAAGAAGAAAGATTCATCTTTTGCGGATAAGTCTCAAGCTCCTCATCTATCAATGCAACCGCCGTATCCATTACGAAATCAAAGGTATTTTGAGGAGAGGTGTATTCTGAGAGCTGCTTTTCTGCATTGTAGAGCTGCTCATAGAGTTTATAAGGAATGCCTTCCTCTCTCAATTTACTTATTGCCTGAAAGCAGCGATAAATCACTTCTTCTACCTGCTTGACACCCTTTTTAGTAAGAGCTACTTCGAGCATAAAAAGAACATGGTCTTTTTCTACACGCCAATAGTCTAAGGCTACTTCACTGGCAAGCTTATCCTGCTGTAAAATCTTCCCAAGGCTTAGGTCTCCTTCATGATCTAATGCAAGCTGTACAAGGTGCATGGGCCTCATGTTATATTCTTGAGCAAATTCTTTAGGAACCTCCCATATGAGTTGGAGTGAACGCTTCTTATAAGAAGGATTCAAATAGATAAAATGCCCTCGTTGTTTTTCAGAGGTAAAAGGAAAATCATAGGAATATTCCTGTTTTTCAGTTGCTGGAACCTCAGAGAAAAACTTCACCACCATCTGAGATAGCTCTCTCAGTGGCAGCGGTGATACTACAACAAGATGCATCTGTGGAGCTCCATAGTGAGTAGAGAACCACTGCTTAATTTCTTTTTGAGATACCTCAGAAAGAGATTGTAAATTACCACAAGAAAAGACTGCGTTGGGATGATGAGGATTACCCGTCTCTTTTAAAACTCTCCAAACCTTGATCGTATCATTTTCTATGTGGTCTTCAAATTCATGATGAATCGCATTTTTCTCTCTTTGGATAGTCGATGGGGAAAAGATTGGATCTATAAAAAAGTGACTGAACCTATCAAGAGCCCCTTCTAGCCCTTCATGATTCAAACAAAAGCCATAGATAGTTCTATCGTGACAGGTAGAAGCGTTATACTCTCCTCCCCTTTCTCCAATATATTTAGAAAAATCAGCTTCGTCTGGATACTTTTGCGTTCCCATGAAAAGAAGATGCTCCACAAAATGTGCCATGCCAGGAGCGTTACCTGGATCATTCCAAGAGCCTGCGGCAACAGAGAGCGCTGCAGCAGATTGAGTAACCATCGGATCGGATATCAAATATACTTCAAGACCATTTTTAAGACAGATCTTCAAAGAGTTGCGCTTGCCGAGGTCTGAGCTGAGAGAGTCTGTTTTATCACGAATGATCTCATATTCGCTGCTAGGCTCAAGGAAGTCCGCAGCTTGATAGGACTTATCATTTTTAAAAAAGGAAAAAAGGGAAAAAGAGGATTGATCCTGACCGAGCAGTGGAAGATTTAAACACAATATCCATACCAGCAACCAAGATACATTTTTCATAAGAGCCCTGTAATGTAGTTTTTTAAAAAAGTTAGTCTTTCAAAAACCTATGAATACGTCTAGGGAAAAGAGCGATAAATGAGCTCTAAAGCAAAATAGAATAAAACTGAAGTAAATATACATTTCACCGGAACTAGAATCGAACCAGAGACATAATCTGATAGCGAAGTTTGCTAAAACACATCACGATTTTAGCAAACTTCCAGGACTACTCTACCTAAACTACCCAGTATTATAGGTTTTACCTATTGAGTATAAGTCCCTAGAACAGCACTAAAATAACCATCCCCTTTACGCTGATCGTGTTGCTTAATGATTTCTTCTACAGCACTTGAATTTAACACTGTCATTTTCCGCTTCTCCCATGTTGCAGCAAGAACTGGAACTCCATCAACAGCATCTCTATAGTAAAAAGATATCTGCGCTGCAGTCCTAAGAAAATCATCTAATCTATGATAGAGATCATTTCCCTTGTTGATAAGGTCTTGATCTGTACATTGTACAATTCCATTTTCTCTACGCTTTGCTTCTGTTGCCATACGTATATCGTTAGGAGAAGTTACATGAAGCATAGCAATAGATCGTCCATATACAGTTGAGATATTACTTAATACGGGTTTAGCAAAGGGAGTTGTCATAGTAGTGCCATAAGCTATATTATAGCCCTCACTGAGTCCTATAGCAAGCATCAAATCCCCTATACAAATGGACGCTTCTCTCCAATAATTATAAGCATCAGTCGGAGATAGGGTAGATGCTGAATAGGTTCTTTTCATATACTTGAGCAAACCCGCTCTATCAGGATCGACATAGGCATAAGAAGGATCCATCAAACTCTCTAGCAAAGTGGACTTGCCTGCCGCAGGACCTCCAGCAGTCATTAAGAAGCCTTTACCTTTTGATGCTTTTTCAAAGGTCCCTTGAAGAGCATCCTCTAGATCTTGATAAAAAAAAGAACGCTCTTCTGGCGTATACTTGAGAAGAGGATTTACTCCTACTATATCTGAAAGATATTTGTCTAATTTTAAAAAATGATCTAAAGAAACTCGGGCCAAACAACCCTTAATAAATGAATTATCATCAGTTGTCTCTGATCTATCTATAGGAAGAGTTTGTAAAGCGATAGCAGATGGCAGTACTGAAAGCACAGGAGATACCATAATTGAATTCCTTGGTTCGTTAGTTTAAAATTAAATAAATTAGAGGGAATTTTAACAGGAAAACGAGATTAGTTCTATAAGATTCAAAACAACAAAGCGATTTTGAAAAACTTCTCAAAGATCTATTTTGGGTGATGTAAGGAAACTAAGCTTAATGTCTATATTACTGCATTTCAGACAAGAAAATTGAAAATATACATTTGGCCGGAACTGGAATCGAACCAGCGACACAAGGATTTTCAGTCCTCTGCTCTACCGACTGAGCTATCCGGCCATACGTATACTTATTGAAAAAGTAACAAGATAGTAAAGGCCGGCTATTTTAAGCAATCATTTTCGATCGGCGTTAGAAAGAGCTTCTTCTTTAAGGACGATCATATCCTTAACGATGTTGACAGCTTCAGCAAGCTGCAAGTCCTCATTACCGAAGTTTTCTGGGATTTTTGAATCCGAAGTATCTACAGTATGTTCTGCCCCTTCGAACTTAATGCTCTTAAGGAAATATGCAAAATTCTTATTATGACTCAAGCGATAGCTACTATTAGATTGAAGCTGAGGCATAAGCTGAGTCCAGAGAGAAAGCTTCTTCTGCAGATTTGGTAAATAATTTTTCTGAAACCAAACTTTGTTTTTTTGGTCTACATCTGTCAGAGGATCGACATAAGCAGGAGGAACCTGATCGTTTTTCAAAGGATAAGCAAGATACCTCTCACCTATATTATAGGGAGCGTATTCTGTAGGGACAACAATATCAGCTTTCACCCCTTCAATCTGTGTAGATTTCCCTGATACAGTATAATACCTGCCTACTGTCACCTTGAAAAAATTAGAAGCCTGCTGATCAGTAACAGTTTGATACTGAATGGTTCCCTTGCCGTACGTTCTAGTATCTCCTACGATCACCGCGGTACCATAATCCTGCAAAGCTTGCGTTACGATCTCAGCAGCTGACGCTGAAGCCTTGGAAGTAAGAATGACCAGCGGGCCATCAAAATAAATACGTCCATCAACATCCCGTAAATATTGAAGCTCCCCTTTGGAGTACTTGGATATGACTATGACGCCACTTGAGATAAACAAGCCGGCTAGCTTCACGGCTTGGTTCAAAAACCCACCCGAGTTGTCCCTCATATCTACTACGACTCCGAGCAGATCTCCTTGCTTCTTAAGGTTTTTAATGGCTTCTCTCATATCTTTTTCACAGCTTGAGTTGCCTCCACTTTCATAGAAAGAAGGAAGGACTATTTTACCGATGATCCCCTCACCGTAAGGCTCGGAGGAATACTGAAGTCTTTCGTCCTGCATCACTATTTTTTCGCGGACGAGCTCTACCTTAGCCACAGAAGTCTTAGCATTTTGATCTGCGTGTTTTACCCCTAGAACAACCTTTGAACCCTTGTCCCCTTTAAGACTACCGAGAACCTCATCATAGGTCGCTGCATCAATTGCCTTCCCATCGATTTCTACTAAAAGGTCGCCCACTGCGATTTTTCCAGATCTTTCTGCAGGCCCACCCTTAACGAGATTGGTGATCATGATTCCATCAATACCCTCACGAAGAACAATCCCCACCCCTTCAAACTGCTTCTCTAAGCTCGCTCTCATTTCAAAAGCTTCTTCAGGACTAAAAAAAGAAGTATGCGCATCTAGACTCTTAGACTGACATTTTAAAACATGCATGACGAGATAGTGATCTGCACTTGCGCCCTTATTACCACCCGCCATATAGGTAGTTTCAGATCTAGCGAATCTTTTTTCCCAAAGAGCGAATAGCTTCTGTTTTTTATCTGGAGACCAAACTGCGGCCTTAGTCATTTTCTTCTCAGCTGCTAAAATATTAAGCATCTGCTTTTTAACTCTCGCCTTTAAATCAACCGTCGTTTTTGCATAACTTGTATAGGTCTCAGCTTGCACTTGAGAAATCTCTTCTTTTGATGAAATAAGCTCTGCCGCCACCTCTGATCTTAAATTCTGAGCTCTTTGAATACTTTTTTGAACAATTTTATTGATCGCCACATATACGGAAAGGTCATCTGCATAAAATTTATCTACCATTTTACTGAGCTGGTCATCGCTCATATCTAGATAAGGTTGGACCTCAGAGGATAGTAAATAGATTTTATAAGGATCGAACTGATCGAGAAAAAGCTTAATAGATCTTTTTGCAAGAAGCGGAGAAAATTCTTTATATTCTACATGATAGTTGAGCATCTCCTCAAACATAGAACGAACGTCAGTTTGTTTGAGTTTAGTCGGTGCGGCATACAGCCCGGCGCTCAACAAGAGAGTAAAAGCACAAGCGTGTCTAAATAAAAATCTCTTCATTTCCTGATCCTCGCCAATTAATTTTTATATTGTTGGAAAAAGAATTAATTACCAGAGAAATTACACTTAAGAGCAAAATATTTTTACCTTCCTTCAAACAAGCTCTGAGTAATATAACTAATGGAAATTATTTAACTTTCTTAGACATTCTGACAAATTCTTACCCTTCTTTTCTCTTTTACAACCTATAAAATTCGTAATTTTTGGATAACTTTTGCAAATAATCCTTCCAAAAGGCTATATTCTTCCCTATGTCATTTTGTAAAAAGATTTTGCAAAGGAGAATGGCACAATGCCAACAATAAATCAGTTAGTCCGTAAGGGCCGTGCTAGTAAAGCACGAAGAAAGAAATCCCCAGCACTTCAGCAGTGCCCTCAGAAGAGAGGCGTATGTCTGCAAGTGAAGACAAAGACACCGAAGAAGCCAAACTCTGCTTTAAGAAAAGTAGCTTGGGTTCGCCTTTCAAACGGTCAAGAAGTGATCGCTTACATCGGCGGTGAAGGCCATAACCTCCAAGAGCACAGTATTGTTCTTGTTCGTGGTGGTCGTGTAAAAGACCTTCCAGGTGTTCGCTACCACATCGTACGCGGATCCCTTGACTGCGCGGCTGTAAAAGACCGTAAGAAATCTAGATCCAAATATGGGGCAAAGCGTCCTAAGTAATCTTAGGATATCTTTCGCATAGATATCCTGATTCGCGATTTTTTCTGCACAATGTGAAGTAAGAATCTCGGATCGTCTTTCTTGAGTAATGAAAGGCAAGTGAACAAATGCGGATCTTATAAAGTTCAACTTAAAATGTAAGGAAAGTACACATGTCTAGAAGAAGACGTGCAACAAAAAGAACGATCGATCCAGATCCAATATACAACAGCTACGTTCTAGCTAAATTCATGAATAAAATCATGAATCAAGGTAGAAAAGCAACTGCTCGTAAAATCGTTTATAACGCACTTGAAAAATTCGCTAAACGCGTTAAGTCTGAAGACCCACTAGCAGCTTTCGAACAAGCGCTCGAAAATGCGAAGCCTTCATTGGAAGTAAAATCCCGCCGTATCGGTGGTGCTACTTACCAAGTGCCTATTGAAATCGCTCCTGAGCGTCGTACTTCAATGGCAATGCAGTGGATCATCAATTATTCTAGAGAAAAAGCTGGCAGACCTATGGAAGATGCTCTTGCGAACGAACTCGCAGACTGCTTCCAAAACCAGGGATCTACTATTAAGAAGAAAGATGATACTCACCGTATGGCAGAAGCTAACAGAGCATTTGCTCATTATAAGTGGTAATTAGGACTTTAGTATAAGGGAATAAACGAATGAGCAAAAGACCAGAGACTGATACTCTAAAGAATGTGCGTAATATTGGTATTATGGCGCACATCGATGCCGGTAAAACGACATGTACAGAGCGTATCCTTTTCTACTCAGGCAAACTTCACCGCTTAGGAGAAGTGCATGAGGGCGCTGCTACCATGGACTTCATGGAGCAGGAAAAGGAAAGAGGGATTACAATTACCTCCGCTTCTACCACCGTTTACTGGAAAGACAGCAAAATCAACATCATCGACACCCCGGGCCACGTAGACTTTACTATTGAAGTAGAAAGATCTCTACGCGTTCTCGACGGAGCTGTCGCTGTGTTCGACGCTGTAGCCGGTGTTCAGCCACAGTCAGAAACAGTATGGCGTCAAGCTAACCGTTATGGCGTACCAAGAATCGCTTTCGTAAATAAAATGGACCGTATTGGAGCCGACTTCTTCAACGCAATCGCAACGATGCGTGATAAACTCGGAGCAAATGCAGTACCAGTTCAGTGCCCAATCGGTGCTGAATCCGAGTTCAAAGGAATGGTAGACCTAGTGTCTATGAAAGCCTACCTCTTCTTAGATGAAACTCTCGGTGCTAAATACGATACAGCTGAAATTCCAGCAGACCTCTTAGAGCAATGCAAAACAATGAGAGCTACTCTTCTTGAAGAGCTTGCAACCATTGACGAGAGCAACGAGACTTTCATGATGAAAGTTCTTGAGAATCCTGAATCGCTTACAGAAGATGAAATTCACGAAGTTATCCGTAAGGGTGTCGTCAGCTTGAAGATTAATCCTGTAGTTTGCGGAACAGCGTTCAAAAACAAAGGGATCCAGCCTCTACTTGACTGTATCGTCAGATGGATGCCATCTCCTTTAGATCGTGGTGTAATCAAAGGGATTAACATCGACACAAACGAACCTATGGAAATCGTTCCAAGTGACGAAAGCCCTCTTGCTGCACTCGCATTTAAAATCATGTCTGACCCTTACGTTGGCAGATTGACTTTCGTGCGTATCTATGCAGGAACGCTTACAAAAGGTTCTACGCTAATCAATACGACAAAAGACAAAAAAGAAAGAGTCTCTCGTCTACTTGAGATGCATGCTAACCAAAGAAAAGACCGAGAAGAGTTTTATACTGGCGACATCGCTGCTTGTATCGGCCTAAAATACACAAGCACTGGGGACACTCTCTGCACAGAAGACAATCCTCTTCTCTTAGAGAAAATGGAATTCCCAGAACCTGTTATTTCTATGGCGATCGAGCCGAAGTCAAAAGCTGATAGAGAAAAACTCTCTATTGCTCTTGGTTCCCTATCTGAAGAAGACCCAACTTTCCGCGTTCAAACGAACGAAGAAACAGGCCAGACAATCATTTCAGGTATGGGTGAGCTTCACCTTGAAATCCTTCGCGATAGAATGTTCCGCGAGTTTTCTGTGGAAGCTAACGTTGGTAAGCCAGAAGTTGCATACAAAGAAACTATCACAACTCCAGGCTCTACAGAAACTAAGTATGTAAAGCAATCTGGTGGTCGTGGTCAGTACGCTCACGTATGCCTCGAGATTGAACCAAACGAAGTGGGTAAAGGTAACGAAGTTGTAAGCAAAATTGTTGGCGGATCTATCCCTAAAGAATACATTTCTCCTACCATAAAAGGTATCGAGGAAGGTCTTTCATCGGGAGTTCTTGCTGGATATCCTTGCGTGGATATCAAGGTCAACATTACCTTCGGTTCTTACCATGAGGTTGACTCGAGTGAGATGGCGTTTAAAATATGCGGTTCGATGGCGATGAAAGATGCGGCGAAGAAATCTAAGCCTGTCCTTCTCGAGCCAATAATGAAAGTTACCGTGACAACTCCTGACCAGTTCATGGGAGACGTCATCGGTGACATCAACCGTCGTAGAGGAAAAATCCTCAACCAAACCACAGAAAAGGGTCTTGTTATCGTGGAAGCAGAAGTTCCTCTCAGCGAGATGTTTGGATACTCCACACAGCTACGTTCTCTCAGTTCAGGAAGAGCTAGCTATACAATGGAGCCAAGCCACTTCGAGAAGGTGCCAACGAAACTACAAGAAGAAATTTTGAAAAAATAAAGGACTTTAAGGAAAGTTATCCATGGGCAAACAAAACAGACAAAGAATCAGAATTCGTCTCAAAGGATATGATCAGAGAGTGCTCGATCGTTCCACAGCTGACATCGTTGAGACGGCAAAGCGTACAGGCGCTCGTATTGTAGGACCTATTCCTCTTCCTACAAAACGTGAGATCTACACTGTACTTCGTTCACCTCACGTTGATAGAAAGTCACGCGAGCAGTTTGAGATCAGAACACACATCCGTGTTCTCGACATCTTAAACCCAACGCCAGACACTATCGACAAGCTAAAGGTTCTTCCTGTAGCTGCGGGTGTGGATATTAAAATTAAAGCAGCATAGTACCTGCTTTAAATTTGAAAATCTTTAGCATGAAGGGATATCCCCTTCATGCTTTTTGTTTTTTATCACATGCGCTGTAAAACCTGCCCCTGAAGGAGCAGGTTTTACGGCGTATGTGATAATTTAACCAATATTGGCACTGCTATCTATCCAGAAATAAGAGTTGCAGCAATTCTTCAAGCTGCAGTAGATCAACTACCAAAACAATCAACTGAATCATTGCTCTGGTGTACTCGCACTTTGCGTGGATTTTAAAAGAAATAATTTCGAAAAAAGCAACAAACTGCTTCCGACGCTATTATACTTGATGCAAAATACTACAGCACGAAGGGTACTTTAGCCCTTCGTGCTATTTTTATTTCTTAGGGAATTGGTAGTGATTTGGATCATCTTGGTACATCATCTCGTAACCAGGCTCTCTCTCCTGACCTATTCTTTTGCCTACAACATGTCCATCTTTCACTATAAAGACATAATGATTTTCATAGACTAGTCTAGCACCAGTGGTTATCGATTCCACATAGGTATATTCTTCTACACCAGCTGATTTCTTTCTTATGGAGTAGGGCTCTCCCGCTTCTTTAACAACAGTAGAGATCGGCTCTCCTACCTGCACATTATTGAACTTTTCTTGTGTGATATAAGCAGATCTTGTAAAACAGCCACACAGCAAAGTAAGAAGGATAAGACTTAACCATTTATTCATTCAAAGGCTCCTTATCAGTTTTGGACGGTGTAGCAGGCTGCCATACTCTTCCTTTAATCAGCGTGCGAAACTGATCGCTTGTTGAATATTCAGCATGCATCGAATAGCTGTTATCTTCTTGCTTTTCATAAAACTCAAAGCCTTCAAATCCAAGCTCGACCATTCTAAATTCCCAGCCTATCACTTTGTCACTGATTACTCCCCCACCAATGATTTTGCCAAGAGCTTGGTTTTCTAGCTCTATCGCAAAAGAACTGGCTGTTACGTTTGTAAAAAGAAACTGGTTCATCATAATATCGGAGAGGCCTTTAACCTGTATCTCTTGGACGCATTCAATTAGCCCTGTGGAGTCTTTCGTAGAGACATTCCAGCGGGTAAAGAAGGCTAGCTCTTCCTCTACCATATTCAAAACAATTTTTCCCTCTCCGAGCCATTGGCTGGGAGTTAAAATAAAAGAATGTGTACTCATCAGAACATAAACCTTCTACTATAAATACTTTGTAAAATTCCAAGCGCCGTCATCGTTGAAAGTACCGATGATCCCCCATATGTTATCATAACTAGGGGAACTCCTGTTATAGGTAAAAACCCACACATCATTCCCATGTTCACAATCATATGCATGGCAAGGTATACAGTTATCCCCGCCGAGAGGAGCCTACCAAATGGGTCCTTAGCTACCGCTGTTACCTGAAAACTAAAATAAATCAAACCGAAAAAAAAGAGGAGCATCAAAAAAACTCCTATTAACCCGAAGTCTTCGCTGAAGGCAGCAAAAACCGAATCTGTGTGGGCAGCTGGAAGCCATTGCTTGCCCGAGAACTCGCTTTTACGCCATCCGCTGCCAGAAACACCCCCTAAAGCGATCGCTGTCTGCGAAGCTTGCTGGTGATAGGTATTCGGGTTAAGACGCTCAAATTGATAGTCTTTGATGACTTTAGTAACATACGGCCGCATCTCTTCATGAGACAAAACCCCAAGAAACATAAGACTGACAAAAAAAAGACCAGCAACCGCCAATATCGACATAATCGTTATAACTCTTTTTTTAATCCCTCCAAAATAAAACATGACAAGGGCTATCGGATAAAGGACCAGCGCTGTGCCAAGATCGGGTTGTTTTAAAATGAGAAGAAAGGGAACTAAAATAATCAGGATCGCTTGCCATGTAACACGATTCTTGCCAATTTCAAAAGCGCGAGTTTCTAAAAAAAGACTTAGTGTTATCACTACGATCAACTTGGCATATTCTGAGGGCTGAAACATCATACCAAGCCCGGGAAGCCTGTACCAACGTTGCACGTTTTGGATGGGCGCTGTAAAAAACAACCCGAATAGCATAATAATCATGCCAACGTAAAGAACCCAAGACCATTTTTTGAGTTTCCGATAATCAAATCCTGCAAAAAAAATATAAAATAGAGAGCCGATCGCAAACCATTTTACCTGTCCTTTTACAAAGGGAGTAAAAAAAGGCTCATCTTGAGCCACTTCCCACCCTTCTATGGTAGTAGAAGAAATAACAAGCAGACTCATGACAATCAGTCCAAGTAAGATGGGAATCGTCCTAAAGTCGATTCTCTTAAGATATTGATGGCTCCACATACTCTTTAAAATAATTTGATTATTAATAATGGCACATTATACTGCTAATGGACTGGTCTTAAAATGCGTCGATTACAATTGAGAGGCAAGTGCTTAAAAGCAAACATATCAACTACATCAACTTTGTCTCTATAGACTCAACAAATACTTGGGCGAAAAACAATGCTCATATGCTCGATCCTCAATACATCACCTGCATAACAGCGCAAGAGCAAACAGCGGGCCGTGGTCGCTTCTTTCGTAAATGGCTCTCTCCTAAAGGACAGAACATTTACGCTACGCTATATTTTCAAACACCTAGGACCGCTCCGTATCTCGGCAATCTCGGTCAGGTGATGAGTCTCTCCTGCTGCTCTGTTTTACGAGAAAAAGGTTTTTCTGTGCAAATCAAATGGCCCAATGACCTTCTTATTGCTGGAAAAAAAGTAGCCGGCATTCTTTGTGAAACAGTCGCAATGGAAGATCATTTAGGAATTGTCCTTGGATTTGGCATCAATGTCAACATGTCTCAAGAGCTTTTGGATATGATCGATCAGCCGGCTACATCACTTGCAGAGCAAAGTGGTCATTTATGGAAGATCGAACAAATCTTAGAACCCATCATAAAGCAATTTGTTCAAGATTTGCAGCTATTAGAACGCCACGGATTTGTCCATTTTCAAAAAGAATACGAAGAACTACTCGCATATAAAGGACAACTCATGTCCTGGAGCGATGGAGTCAGACACATCAAAGGAATCTGCCACTCTATTTCAGAAGATGGCAAACTCAATCTCATCATCCCCTCAGGGGAAATGATTTCTCTCTCGGCTGGAGAAATTAAAGCCTTTTAAATATCAAGATTCCGGATTAGAAGGATGGGAATGAGCTGTTAAAAAGCTCATGTCAGGAATGACAACAATTTCTGGATGAACTTTCATTCTGAGAATTTGTTGTATGGCTGAAAGAGTAGCTCCGGTCGCTGAATGGCATGAGGTGCAAGAACCTTTATAAGCGATGATCAGCTCTCGATTTCCAAGAAAGTTCAATACTTCAATGCCCCCTGCATCAAGCTCGATATAGGGCCTGATGTCATTAGCAATTACTTCTTCAATAACAGAAATCTGCTGTTTGGGATTTAAAGCGTCCCATCCTGGATAGACTCTTGCCTCTCCTGAGTTGATATCAGAATCTGTCATAGGAGGCGCTACATAAGAATCGGCTAAGGGAATATCCATGCATTTGTCAGCCGCATCATCGATCGCACCTAAAACAAGATTGATATGAGCATAGGTCTCTTCAGGAAAAGCAGATACCTCTTTACGATCTCTCACTTGCTTATCGATCAGATCAGAACTAATGCGTCTTGATTGATCATAATTTTTTCTGATTAACAGCTCACATACAATGTCTGCCGCTCCAATGAGAGCTGACTGTCCATACGCTTGGAATTTAGCATCAGCGATAACACCGTCGCTTTCATCTACAAGAAGATAAAGACATACAAAGTTACCTTCTTGAGCCCCGCCAGATATCCCTTCTACAAGGCGCATGCCGCGCTCAGTGGCGGAGGCTTGGCTATACTGTCCAACATGAGGCGGCCTCTCTATGCGCGCAGAGAGTTTTTTGCTGTAGCGAGACCAGGGATAAGAAGCAATTTTTTTACGAAGCATTTGACGCCTCTTGAATTAAGGATCCAGAAAAACCCCGAAGTTTTTTGTAGCACTCGATGATAATCTCAGAGGCTTTATCGACCTGCTCTTCTGTTGTTTCAAAAGACAGGCTGAAGCTAAGGGATCCCATAGCAAGAGCTTTTTCTATTTTACAAAGAGTCAGTATGTGAGAGAGTTTTTGGAATTGTCCACCACCCATCGTTGCGTAAACGCCTTTGCTGCTTAGCAAATACAAAAGAGCTTCATTCACAACTCCTGGGAAACATAGTACGCTAGTATTGGGAAGTCTCTCAGCTAGAGCGAACGGGATCTTTACTTCTGGCAAAGCGCGCTGGATATTATTTTCTAGCCTGTCGCGAAGCCTTGCAGTTTCTGTACATACATGATCGAAATTATGTGTGGCGATTTCAAGCGACTCAGCAAGCGCTAAAAGACTTGCTGTCGGCTCGCTTGACGCTCCGAGGGCTATGGGAGAGAAAGGAGCTCCTGCTTTTACAAAAGTGCCGGCAGAGCCTCTTGGCGCATGAAAAAGAGCTCCGTCAAATGTTAGAAAATCAGCGCTTAGGTCTTGGAACCTGAAAAAATGTTTTCCGATCATCGTAGAGACATCGACATGCAGAAGAACTTCCTTCTTTCTGCAAATCTCTGCTATGTCTTCTAGCGGATGAATCACCCCTGTAAGTCCATTAGCCCAGGAAAGAGATAGTAGTGCTGAGCGCTGACGAAGTGACTCTTCAAGCAGATCTTTACTCAGCTGACCAAAGCTATTCACTGGAAGTGTTTTTGCGCTGCATCCGAATTTTTCCATCCGTTTCATAGAGAGTAAAAAGGGAGCCTCTTCTAGATCCGTTGCCATGAAGTGAGTACGGCCGGTCTCTTTTACATGACTCATATAGGTAGAAATATACACCTCTGCGATAGCCTCCGCTCCACTTGAGCTAAAATAAAATGCGTCATTATCAGAGGCTCCGAGCAAATCATAGAGTTTGCTCACTGAGGTAACAAGTGGCAGGTGACACTGCTGACCAAGCCTATGCGGTGATAGGGTTGCTGCGAAGTATTCTTTCTGAAACGATGCCATCTGGTCAACGACAGAGGTATGCGGACGCGTCGCGCTATGATTATCTAAGTATATATCTTCCATGGAGCCTTATTCTTTCACCCATTTACCATCATGCTGACTAAATACCATAGGATCTCCTGTGGCAAGTTCTAGCTCTAGAACCTGCTCTTTGCTTAAAGCCAAAAGATACATAATGATCGCGCGCAGAGAATTTCCATGTGCTGAGATAAGTACGTTTTTTCCCTGTTCAAGAAGAGGCAGTATCATTTCTTTGAAATACGGTATAGCGCGTGCGGCAGTCATCTCAAGGCTTTCCCCTTCTGGAGGTGCTACATCGTAGCTACGCCTCCAAATCTTAACTTGATCAGCGCCGTACTTATCCACTGTCTCTTGCTTATTTAATCCTTGAAGCATCCCATACATTCTTTCATTAAGCTGCCAGCTTTTATAAACAGGGATCATGTTGTCTTGGATATGTAGGTTATGTATTTGGGACCACTCTTCAAGTTTCCCTTCTCCTTTATGGATGACCACAGGAACCCTGCCCCCTTTGTGCTCCGCCATAGCAAGCATAGCGCTCATCTGGGCTCTTATCAAAGAAGATACAAATATGACATCAACCGGTCTGTCTGCAATTTTCCTGCCCGCTTTAAGTGCTTCCTGGATTCCTTCTACGCTCAAAGGGATATCGACCCATCCCGTAAAAAGATTTTGTTTATTCCATTCAGATTGGCCATGGCGCATTAAAATAAGATTAGATTTTTTGTCCATTTTGGATCCCTTTTGCTAAGATTAAGAAGTATAGTCATAAGGGGTTTATTGAAAAATACAATAAAATTTTAGGTTGTATTGTGTTTTACTCCGAATAAGAGTAGAATAGCTGGCCTATGGAAACAAAAAAAAGACTCAGCAAAGCCCTCGCAGCCGCCGGCGTCGCCTCTAGGAGACACTGTGAAGAGCTTATTTTTGCCGGAAAAGTCTCCGTAAATGGAGAAATTGTGAAAGTTCCTCAGACCTTAGTCACTTGGGGTGATGATGTTATCCTAGTTGACAACCAAAAGGTCAAAGGTGAGGAAAAGAAATTTTACTTTATACTCAATAAGCCTAAAGGCTACATCTGCTCTAATACAAGAGTGGGCTCTAAAAAGATCGTTCTCGACCTTTTTAAAGCCATTCCAGAGCGTGTTTTTACGGTAGGGCGTCTTGATAGAGACACTACAGGGCTTATCCTAGTGACAAATGACGGTCACTTTGCAAATAAAGTCATCCACCCATCCTCCAATCTTTCAAAAGAATATATTGTCAAAACTTCCCAAGAGATCTCTCACGAACACCTCGTTATGATTTCTAAAGGTACTTATGTAGAAGATACCTGGATCACTCCTGTCAAAGTTTCTAAGATAAGAAAAGGAACTTTGAAAGTTGTTGTAAAAGAAGGAAAGAAACGAGAAGTCAGGTTACTTGTTGAAAACGCAGGTCTTCAAATTGTTGAGCTCTCTAGAGTTCGTATCGGCGGTCTTCTTTTAGGTAATGTTCCTGAGGGAAAATTCGTTGAAATGACAGAAACAGAAAAGAAGATTATTTTTTCATGAAAACAAAGCGACCCTCTGTTCAGATCGATTGGCCTGAGCTCTATACTCTTTTGATAGCTCACTTTAGACAGCTTAATAAGCTGACTATAGGCCCACTTGACCGTCTGCAAACTAGAGAGTTCCGCTTCCTCGTTGAAAAAGTGCTAGCTCTCTCTGAAAATTATGATTTGACAGACAGAGAACTGTTAAGCGCCTATCTTCTCTATGAATGGCCCCAACATCTAGCGCAAGGGATAAGCCTTATGCAAGAGATCCCTGAAGTTCCAGCACGAGTGCTAGAACTCGGATCCGGGGGAGCTCCTTTTGCACTAGCCGCTTTAATGAGCGGCTCTACAGAAGCTGTTGCTATGGACACCAATCCGCTCGTGCTTAAATCCGCTACTGACCTTTGCGGAAGATTTGGATATCCCCTTTCAGCAAGAGAGCATGATGCAAGACTGATCAAAGACTGGCCCGTTGAAGGCAAGTGGGATCTTATCGTTGTAGGCTATGCATTAAAAGAGATCTTTAGCGATGCTACAAAACAGAAAAATTTCATCCTCTCTCTTCTTAGCAAATTAAATCCTTCGGGCCACGTACTGCTTGTCGATTCCTCAGCAACCGATGTAAATCGGCAGTATTTAGGTCTTCGCGATCTTCTTGTTAAAGAAGGCGTTCGCGTACAAGCACCCTGTATTTGGCAAGGCGCATGTCCGGCTCTTGCTCACACCTCCTCACCATGCTTTACACAAAGGCCTTTTGAAAAACCGTTCATGATCAACGACATTCAAAAAGCTGCAAAGATCAACTCCAATTCTCTTAAAATGACATATCTACTTCTTTGCCCTCCAGGTGAAAAACCCACTCATCCAGAAGGGGAAAGACTCTACCGCGTGGTAAGTCCTCCGATCGACACTTTTAAAGGACCAAGACACTTCCTTTGTGGCGTTGATGGGAAAAAAACTCTCGGAACAAGACTGAAGGTCCACCCTAAACAATCCAAAGCCTACGACTACCTGAAAAAGGGGGACGTTGTTGCCATTAAAAATCCAGTTGAGCTAGAAGGAGATCTTCTGATTTCCGAAGAAACAGAATTTACTCTGAAAGCACCTTTTGATAAGCCTGTAAAATAGTCTACTTACCCATCTTTGGATTTTCTCATATTTTTTTTACTAATTTAGCCACATTCCTAAATTCGAATCAGATCGATTGCTTAAAAGAAACTATTTTCCCTCCAAAAGAACTCTCTACTCTCGAGATTGTTCGTTTACAAAAAGTCATTTTCTCTATATAAGTTAATCTAATAATCCCTAATTTCTTATAAGAGAAAAAAGAAATGATTTCGATAGCAAGACTCTTTGGCAAATCCCCTTTCGCTCCACTACAGACACACATGAAAAAAGTGACGCTATGTATTGAAAAACTCACGTCGATGATCGATGCTTTGCCAAAATCGGACATGGATAAAATTGAAAAATTATCCAAAGAACTCTCTGTCCTTGAACATGAAGCAGATATTACTAAGAACGACATTCGCAATCACCTTCCGAAAAGTCTTTTTCTCCCTATCGATCGCTCTCATTTCTTAGATATCCTTTCCATTCAGGATAGCATCGCTGATAAGGCAGAAGAAATTGGAATTCTGCTATCTATGCGTCCTCTTGATATGTTCCCTGAATTCAAAGCTGAATTTGAACTTCTTTATAAAAAAAATGCAGAAGTGTTTTGGAATGCAAAGAAAATCATTGAAGAAATCGACGAGCTCTTAGAGTCCTCTTTTGGCGGTATTGAAGCTGAAAAAGTCAAAGACATGGTCGAGCATACAGCATTCAAAGAACATGAAGCAGCACAAATGCAGCATATACTTACCAAACAACTTTTTTCAAAAGGAGCAGCCCTTCCTTCTCCTGGATTTTATATGTGGCTGAAACTCATTGAAGAAGTTGGATCAGTTTCCTCACTTTCCGAGAGACTGGCTAATCGCATCCGCATGGTTCTAGAGCTTAAATAAAAAAGGTATAAGATACGGCAATGGGCGTCGAAACAGTTTTAACAATTCTTGTTTTGGTTATCGGTTTTTACATGTCGTGGAATATCGGCGCTAACGACGTGTCCAATGCTATGGGAACGTCTGTCGGTTCCGGCGCGCTTACTCTCAGAAGAGCTGTTATCCTAGCAGCTATTCTAGAGTTCTCTGGCGCCTATTTCGTAGGGGCTAATGTATCTGAGACCATGCAAAGGGGTCTGATCGATACCGATATGTTCCTCACAGAACCTACGATACTCGTCCTTGGCATGAGTGGAGCGCTCCTTGGAACAAGCCTTTGGCTTCAATTAGCTTCTTATTTCGGCTGGCCTGTATCTACAACTCATGCCATCGTAGGAGCCATCCTTGGATTTGGAGCTGTGATTGGTGGAGTGGAAGCGGTCCAATGGGAAGAAGTATCCTCAATACTTGTAAGCTGGGTTTTATCCCCCCTGATCAGCGGTGTTATCTCTTACATTCTTTTCAACTTCCTTCAAAGAAAGATTCTGTATGCGATAAACCCTGCTGGAGCCACACTCAGACTCCTTCCGTATCTTACAATGGTTGTGTTCGGCACCTTTACTTTAAGCCTTATTTTTAATGGTCTTGAAAATTTAAATATAAGCATTTCTTTCCCTCAGGCTTTACTTATCGCCCTCGCAATTGGAGCCGTAGCTTTTGCTGTAACCTATTTTCTTCTCCGTAATAAAAAGCATAAAGCTGAATATGAAGCATCCTCTCGCCATTCCCCTCAAAGTGTCGTAAGCCTTGATAAAGCGATAAAACATTTGCAAAGAGTCCATGCCAATACAGTAGAAGGCGCTCACGATAAAATTGCGAGCATACTATCCGAGGTTCGCACTATCTCTCAAACGCTTCGCAAAGAAACTAGCTTTTCTGAAAGAACATCAGAATACAAGACTGTAGAAAACATGTTCGTTTATTTGCAGATTTTAAGTGCTTGCTTTGTGGCTTTTGCTCATGGAGCGAACGATGTTGCCAACGCCATCGGACCTGTTGCTGCCGTTCTTGATATCATCAAAAACGGAGCTATCTCAGATGTTGCTACAGTTCCCTCTTGGCTTCTTGCTTTTGGCGGTATCGGCATAGTGATTGGTCTTGCTACATGGGGCTGGCGCGTCATTGAAACAATTGGTAAAAAAATCACAGAGCTTACCCCTACAAGAGGCTTCTGTGCTGAGTTTGGCGCTGCAACGACCATTCTTTTAGCATCAAAATGTGGTCTGCCTATTTCAACAACTCATTGCCTTGTGGGCGCAGTACTCGGAGTCGGTATGGCTCGCGGTATCAGAGCGCTTAACTTGAATATGATTAAAGATATCGTTCTATCTTGGATCATCACAATCCCTGCAAGCGCCGTTATGAGTATTCTTGTGTTCTACGGCCTCAAGGTCATCTTTACCTACTTTAACGCTCTATAGTTTTCCTCTACATGGGCAGTTTTCAGACTCTGGTCTTATAAGCATCTGTGTAGAGACTAAATCTGTTTCTTGGATGATCTGATCAATTGCCTTTACCCAGTCCTCTCTTCGATTGAAAGCTGGGCATCTATACGCATTAAATCCCGCTTCTTTGACTGGAGGAAGATAGAGTTTTTCCACTTCAAATAAAGTTTCAATATGGTCAGAGGTAAAGCTTAAAGGAACAAAAACGACATTAGAATAGTCTTTATTCCAGTCTGCGATAGAGTCTGCTAGTTCATTGGTATAAGGACGCACCCATTCCGATCTGCCAAACTGCGATTGAAATCCAACAATTGAACCAGCATGAGGAAATGCCTTTACAATTCTACGGTATGATTCCTCACATTCTCTTTTGTAGGGATCTCCTTGAAATACATAAGAGGCTGGCAGCCCGTGGGGAGAGAAAAACAACAGGGTCTGTTTTTCTTCTATCGCCTTTTCTTGCATACACTCACGAATTAAGTTCACAAAGCAGTCGATAAAAGCTCTATGCCCACTATAAGATTTAACCCAACGAAGTTTTCGGCTATTGCGTCTACAAAGATGCTTTTGCATCCACCGAGCAATACTTCCTGTCGTTGCATAGCTAAATTGTGGAAAAAGAGGAAACACGACCGTATCCTCACAAATGAACTTTCTAGCATCCTGTAAAAATTCACAGTGAGTAGAGGGAAGGTATCTATGGAATGTTAGGGTTTCATAGCCCATCTTTTGGAGAGCAGAAGCGATCCACTCAGTATCTTCATAGATCGGTGATTTACCACCGATCTCAGCATAATCTTCAGCTATTTTTTTTGACCTTGTCTTAGCGATTCTTCTAAAGAGGATGTCTTGCAAGAATTTTGGAATCGGAGTTCGTATCACATCTCCATCAGTGAGAAGCTCTTTTAAAAATGCAGGCACCTCATCAAGGCTTCTAGGGCCTCCAAAATTCACGAGTAATACTTTCTTCCTCACCGCTTATCTCCTTGTCTTAAAGTGCACCAAACTAGAAATACTATGCGATTAGAGCTAAATTGTGCTACTATAACAGTTAGGGGTAGGTGTTATCTCAAACTCGAGGGCTTAAGGCGTGAATAGAATATTTCAGTGTGTAGGTTTATTTTTATTATTACTCGCTTCTGCGTGCAGTAGCTCCTCTTCAGGCAAAACTTATACCATTGGTCTAGATCCCCACTTCTATTCGATTGAATCTATCGGCCGTGAAAAAAATCTCCTAGGTTTTACCACAGATCTTATGAGTGAGGTATCCGAGCATAGTAAACAGCCTATCACACTAAAACAAGTCAATTGGGATACCTTATTTCAAGGGCTGCAGAGTAAACAATACCAGGCCGTGCTATCAGGTATGCCCCCTTATAACTTCAATGAAACGACCTATACTTTTTCCCCAGTTTTTCTAAAAACGGGTCCTGTTCTTGTAGTTCCTGCAAACTCCTCTCGCAAGTCTATTGCCGATTTCAATGAGAGAGAGATAGGGATCATTAGCGATTCTAAAAACATCACACTCATTGAAAAAAATCCTCATACTATCATAAGGACGTATGACGCTATCCCGAAGATGCTCGATGACGTCTCTACAGGGATCATTGAAGGGGCAATTGTTGGAGTTCTACCAGCTGAGGCCTATTGCAATGATCTGTACCAAGGCAAACTTAAAATCGTCACTGCCCCCTTAAATGAAGACGGACTCAGATTGATCTCACTGAAGGATAATGAGAAAATGCTTATGCAAGTCTTTGATAAAGCGATCCATGATATGCAAAGCGATGGAAGCTACGCCAAGCTGATGCAGAAATGGGGTCTTAGCTCCTGAGAATTCTCACCACTCATTAAAATAATTGTGGTGTCCCTGGCTTTAAGAGCAGCGCGTTCTAACAATTTTTTTCAATAATAAATAGATTATTCTAAAAAACCAATTAGTGATTCCCCAGAATCATTATCTTTTGCTACAACAGTTCCCGAATTATCTAAATCAAAACTCTAGATAACAAAAAGGTAGTCAATGTCAGTAACAACAATTGGCCTATCAGGCACCGATCCATCTTATGGTGATAGAAACGCTATATATGGAGAGCAAGCGAGAGTAAAGGCAATGGTCAATGAGCTCAAAGCGGATGAACATAGTATCGAGGCCCACATACAAGAGCTATTTACTACGTTAAAATACTCATCACCACAACCTGCTGCAGTCTTAGCATCTGATGACCTATATGCCGCTGAAGGTGGATATCTGCCTTATGGCATCGCTAAAGGACGCTATTTAGATAGACAACAGCGAACTAATGAACTAGCTAAAGCACAAACAAATCTATTTTCCCTTGCCTTGGTAACACAGCAGGCTAAGGGTCTTAAAGGCCTATTAACAAGGACCCCAGATACTGCTGAAAGCAGAGAGGATTTCCTTATAGCTTGCCATCAACTTTTACCAGATAACGAGATAGGTTTATGGATGTTACATGGTAAGTTGTTTGAAGTTCTTTCTGAGGCTCGAGCCCTTCCTGCT
>Ga0247841_10004099_pt1 | contig 25609 bp, 18 predicted proteins | sample LaCruzMarch2015__2_FD_192410 | JGI IMG/M metagenome (GOLD analysis project Ga0247841, IMG submission 192410) | Freshwater microbial communities from meromictic Lake La Cruz, Castile-La Mancha, Spain - LaCruzMarch2015_18m | ecosystem: Environmental > Aquatic > Freshwater > Lake | place: Spain... | reverse complement strand
CGAACCCTTCGCCGCACAAAATGCCATAAATATACATTTCCTGGAAAGGTTCGCAGGCGACTACGGCATGAATAACGGCTGCTCCGTGCCTGTAAAGAAAAACCCGAAGTTATCGAAATTCAAGGTTGCAGTAGTGGGATCCGGACCTGCCGGAATATGTTTTGCGGGAGAAATAGCTAGGGCCGGCGCGAAGGTCGTGGTATTCGAAAGCCTCCACAAGACCGGAGGGGTGCTGCGCTACGGCATACCGCCGTTCAGGCTGCCGCGCAATATCCTGGATTTCGAGATAAATTGCCTGAAGACGCTCGGAGCGGAACTCGTTCCTAATATGATAATAGGAAAATCTAAGACCGTAAAGGATCTTAAAGATGAGGGTTACGCCGGAATATTCTTAGGACTAGGAGCCGGATGCCCGTCATTTTTAGGCGTGCCCGGAGAAAACCTCTGCAATGTCTACTCGGCTAACGAATTCCTGACACGTATCAACTTAATGTCAGCATACAAGTTTCCCGAATTCCATACCCCGGTTAATATAGGAAAGCACATGATAGTGGTAGGAGGCGGCAATACGGCGATGGACGCCGCCCGCTCGAGCCTAAGGCTGCAGAAGATGGCCGGGATGACTCCCGACACCACGGTATTCTACCGCAGGACCGAGATAGAGATGCCGGCAAGGCGTCTGGAGATCGAACACGCCAAAGAAGAGGGCGTAAAATTCAGATTCCTTGTGCAGCCGGTGGGATTCTCAGGTGATGAAAAAGGATTTGTGAAAAAACTGAAATGTCTTGAGTGTAAACTGGGAGAGCCGGACTCATCCGGCCGGCGCAAACCTGTACCTACTGGAGGAAGCGAATTTGAGTCCGATTGTGACGTGGCGATAATTGCTACCGGATTGAAGGCTAACCAGGTACTTATAAGCGCGACGCCGGAACTTAAGACCGACAAATATGGTGATGTGGTAGTCAATAAAGAAACGATGGAGACCTCTATAGACGGCGTCTATGCCGGGGGTGATATAGTAGGAGGTGAGGGCACAGTAATAGAGGCGATGGGAATGGCCAAAAGGGCGTCCAAAGCCATGGTAGAGCGTCTTTTAAAAGCGTAGTTTTTTAATGGCAAATGCCTAACGGTTAGGCAAAAAAAGGAGGAATGTAATGCAGAAGCGCGCGGAAGAGTTTATGCAGGAAGTTATAAGAAAGAATCCCGGAGAACTTGAGTTCCACCAGGCCGTCAGGGAAGTAGCAGAAGCCGTTATGGATTATTACGGAGCAAACCCGAAGTACGTTAAGGCGCGCATCCTCGAGAGGATGACCGAGCCTGAACGCGTGATAATGTTCCGCGTACCTTGGCTTAGTGACAAAGGTGAGATTATGATAAACCGCGGATACCGCATAGAGATGAATAGCGCTATCGGGCCTTACAAGGGCGGAATACGTTTTCATCCCACGGTGACGCTCGGCATACTCAAATTCCTCGCATTCGAACAGGTCTTCAAGAATAGTCTAACGACATTACCGATGGGCGGCGGCAAGGGCGGATCAGACTTCAACCCTAAGGGCAAGTCGGATAATGAAGTTATGAAATTTTGCCAAAGCTTTATGACCGAGCTCTCTCGCCACATAGGACCGGATACTGACGTTCCGGCCGGAGATATAGGCGTCGGCGGAAGAGAAATAGGCTACATGTTTGGGCAGTATAAGAGACTAAGGAATGAGTTCACAGGAGTATTGACCGGTAAGGGCTTGAGTTGGGGTGGAAGTTTAATAAGGCCGGAAGCTACAGGATACGGCTGTGTATACTTCGTCCAAGAGATGTTAAAAACAAAGGGCGAAGGGATAAAGGGAAAAGTATGCACAGTATCCGGTTCCGGTAACGTCGCTCAATATACCGTAGAGAAAGTGAATCAGCTAAAAGGTAAATGCGTGACGCTCTCCGATTCCGATGGTACGATCTACGATTCGGAAGGGATAAACGAAGAAAAATTGAACTACGTACTGGAGCTCAAGAACGAAAAACGGGGTCGTATAAGCGAATACGCGAAGAAGTATAAAGGCGCAAAGTACATGGCCGGAAAACGCCCATGGGGTATAAAATGCGATATAGCGTTCCCATCGGCAACACAGAATGAGATAAGTGAGGCCGATGCGAAAGAGCTCGTAAAGAACGGCTGCTACGCGGTCGGTGAAGGCGCCAATATGCCTACCACGCCGGAGGGCATCGAGGTATTTCAGAAGGCGAAGATACTCTACGCACCCGGAAAAGCGGCAAATGCCGGCGGTGTTGCCACCAGCGGTCTTGAGATGTCTCAGAACTCCGAGAGATTATCGTGGACCAGAGAAGAAGTGGAAGAGAGACTTCACAACATCATGATAAGCATCCACAACTCCTGCGTAAAGTACGGTAAGGAAGGCAAGTATATAAACTACGTCAAGGGTGCAAACATCGCAGGCTTCGTGAAAGTAGCCAGTGCAATGATGGACCAGGGGCTGGTCTAAAAAAGAAAGCTTGACATTCTGTTTTTGAGTGATACAATTAAAAAGTAGCTCGAAGCGGATCTACTGCTACAAAAACAAGGGCGTTTTGAATGCCGAACTATCGGCACTCAAAGCGCTCTTTTTTGTGATATACGCTAAGCACAGGAGGAATTAAAGTATGACAAAGTATATCTTCACTACTGGCGGTGTAATATCCAGCCTAGGTAAAGGAATAGCGTCGGCATCCATCGGAAAGATAATGGAATCGAGAGGCCTTAAGGTATCCCTTGTCAAACTCGATCCCTACATAAACGTCGATCCTGGAACGATGAATCCATACCAGCACGGCGAAGTATATGTGACTGAAGACGGCGCCGAAACGGATCTGGATCTGGGCCATTATGAGAGGTTCACCCGTTCAACAACATCTAAATTTAATAATGTCACGACGGGCCAGATCTATAACTCTGTCATAGCAAAAGAACGCCGCGGCGATTATCTCGGTAAGACTATACAGGTCATTCCTCATATAACGGGCGAGATAAAGGAGAGGATAAAAAAGGCCGCGCAGGCCTCCAAGGCTGATATAGTGATAGTGGAAGTTGGCGGCACCGTGGGGGATATCGAGAGCCTGCCGTTTTTGGAAGCTATACGCCAGTTTAGGATCGATGTAGGATACAAGAATAGCCTGTATGTTCACCTTACGCTCATTCCGTATGTCAAGACTGCGGAGGAGATAAAGACCAAGCCCACCCAGCACTCCGTAGGAAAATTAAGGGAGATAGGGATACAGCCCGACGTCCTCATATGCAGGACCGAAAAATCGCTCTCAGACGATATTAAGGAGAAGATATCATTATTCTGCAGCGTTACAAAAGAATCCGTCATCGAAGCCAAGGACGCCGATACCATATATGAAGTGCCGATAATATTCAAAGATCAGGGGCTCGACAAGATAATATTAAAACATTTCGATCTAAAATGCGTTTCGGCAGATCTGAAGAGCTGGCAATCTAAGGTGGTGGAACGTGCGGTATCCCCGCGCAAAAGAGTGGAGATAGCCGTCGTCGGTAAATATATAGGCCTTCAGGATGCGTACAAGTCGATATACGAAGCCCTGGTGCATGCGGGTATACATAACGATACAAAAGTAATCGTGCACAAGATAGACTCCGAGGATATAGAGAAGGACGGTCCTTCGAAATTCCTTAAAGGGGTATCGGGTATTCTCATCCCAGGAGGTTTCGGGTATCGCGGCATAGAAGGAAAGATCGCCGCAATAAAATTTGCCAGAGAGAACAATATACCGTTTTTAGGGCTGTGCCTGGGGATGCAGTGTGCGGCTATTGAATTCGCACGAAACGTGTGCGGCCTTCGGAACGCAAATTCTACTGAATTTAATAAGAAGACGCACCATCCGGTAATAAGCCTTCTGGAAGAACAGCGCCATGTCAAGGATATGGGTGGGACTATGAGACTAGGTGCGTACCCGTGCCGTGTGAAGAAGGGAACCCTGGCCTACAAGGTATACAAGAAAGCTCTCGTATCCGAACGTCATCGGCATAGATACGAGTTCAACAATAAGTACAGGAAGATATTCTCGGGTAAGGGTATGGATTTTTCCGGAATATATCCCAAAAAAGACCTGGTCGAGATGATAGAGGTCGCCTCGCATCCATACTTTATAGCGGTGCAATCTCATCCCGAATTCAAGTCAAAGCCCGACAGGCCTCACCCGTTATTCCGGGAATTTATACGGGCCGCATTAAAATTTGGCATTTGACATTTAGTTTTAGTTATATATAATGATATTTAATCATGCCCAAAGAACCTTCACAGGCAATCCTCGCATTCGAAGACGGTAAAATTTACCGCGGTACATCTTTCGGCGCTCCCGGAGAGGCCTATGGGGAAGTGGTCTTCAACACCAGCATGGCCGGCTACCAGGAAATACTCACAGACCCATCCTATAAAGGCCAGATAGTGACCATGACATACCCTCTCATAGGAAACTACGGCGTTAACGATGAGGATGCCGAATCTAAAAAACCTTTTGTCGAGGGTTTTGTAGTGAAAGAAGCCTCAAAGATAGCATCTAATTGGAGATCCAAGAAGAGCCTTCCGGATTACCTGAAAGAAAATTCTGTGGTAGCTATAGAGGGCATAGACACGAGATCCCTCACCTTACATATCCGCCAATCCGGGGAATTAAAGGCGGTCATCTCAACAAAAGATCTGGACGAGAAGAGCCTTGTTAAAAAAGCAAAGGACTCAAAGGGGTTATTGGGCGTAGATCTCGTAAAAGAGGTGGCCTGCAGCGGAATATCCGAATGGAACGACAAGGGCAGGTTTCGCGTAGTTGTGCTCGATTGCGGAGCCAAATTTAATATATCGAGGGAATTGGCAAAAAATGACTGCCGCGTCACGATCGTACCGGCAAAGATGGGTGCTAAAGAGATACTGGAACTTAAACCAAATGGTATACTTCTGTCGAACGGCCCCGGAGATCCGGCTGCCGTTCCGTACGTCGTAGATACAGTAAGGGGCCTTATAGGGAAGGTGCCGATATTCGGAATATGTCTGGGCCACCAGATGCTTGGACAAGCCTTCGGAGGGAAGACATTTAAGCTGAAATTCGGGCATCATGGCGGGAATCACCCTGTAAAGGACTTGAAGACCGGCAGGGTCGCGATAACCGTACAGAACCACGGCTTCTGTGTAGATATAGACTCACTCGATAGAAAAGAGATAGAGATAACACATTCAAATTTGAACGACGGAACGCTCGAAGGCATGCGCCACAAGAAGCTGCCGATATTCTCTGTCCAGTTCCACCCTGAGTCTGCACCCGGACCGCGCGACGCGGAGTACTTGTTCGGAAGGTTCGTGGAAATGATGAAACGGAAGAAGAATGCCTAAAAGAACTGATATAAAGAAGATACTCATTATAGGCTCCGGCCCCATAGTCATCGGCCAGGCTTGCGAATTCGACTATTCCGGATCCCAGGCCTGTAAAGTACTGCGGCAGGAGGGGTACAAAGTGGTCCTGGTCAATTCAAATCCGGCCACTATCATGACCGATCCGGAGATGGCCGACGAAACATACATAGAACCCATAACCGTGGAAATGGTCGCAAAGATAATAGAAAAGGAGAGGCCTGATGCGCTTCTTCCGACTCTCGGCGGCCAGACTGCACTTAACACGACCGTCGGCCTGGCTGAAGCCGGGGTCCTCAAGAAGTATAAGGTGGAGCTGGTAGGCGCGGATATAAAGGCTATTAAGAAGGCCGAGAACAGAGAGCTCTTCAAAAAAGCAATGCAGAAGATAGGGCTAGACCTGCCCAAATCGAGCACCGCACACAACTTAAAAGACGCCTGCAAGATAGCCGAGGGCATAGGATTCCCGGTTATCATACGACCCAGCTTCACGCTAGGAGGAACCGGCGGCAGCGTTGCCTATAATGCCAGCGACTTTGAGTACTTGGCCAAACGCGGCCTGGAATCGAGTATGATAGGCGAGATACTAATAGAGGAGTCGGTAATAGGCTGGAAGGAGTTCGAACTCGAGGTCATGAGGGACTCCAAAGATAACGTGGTAATAATATGTTCTATAGAGAACTTCGACCCGATGGGAGTTCACACGGGCGATTCCATAACGGTCGCCCCGGCTCAGACTCTTACGGACAAAGAATACCAAAAGATGAGAGATGCCTCAATCGCCTGTATAAGAGAAATTGGCGTCGCAACGGGCGGATCGAATATACAGTTTGCCTTAAACCCCGACAACGGGCGAATGGTAGTAATTGAGATGAATCCCAGGGTATCGCGTTCGTCAGCTCTTGCATCCAAAGCTACGGGATTCCCCATTGCAAAGATAGCCGCGATGCTGGCTATAGGATATACGTTAGATGAAATCCCCAACGACATAACCAAAGAGACTCCCGCGTGTTTCGAGCCGGCTATAGATTATTGCGTAGTCAAGATACCGCGCTTCACTTTCGAAAAATTCCCGGCATCGGATCCGACGCTTACCATTTCTATGAAATCAGTAGGAGAGGCGATGTCTATCGGGCGCACTTTCAAAGAGTCTCTCCAGAAGGGGTTGAGATCACTGGAGATAAAAAAGTTCGGGCTGGAGACGCTTTTATTCAAAGACTCCCTGACGGATCCGAAGATGGATAACGCCAAACAGCAGATAATAGAAGAGAAGATAAGGATCCCTACCGCCGAGAGGGTATTTTATGTAGGCGATGCCCTGAGAGGCGGTATCAGCATAGACAGGATATACGATATCACCAAGATCGACCGATGGTTTTTGAGTAACTTAAAAGAGATAATAGAGCTTGAGCGGGAGATAGCCAATTATAAAGATACTATGACAGCCGCTCAGATGTTAAAAGCCAAAGAGTTCGGTTTTAGCGACCGCCAGCTGGCTACACTTACCGGCTCAAAAGAAGAAGATATCCGCTCATTACGTTTATCATACAAGATCGAGCCTGATTATAAACTCGTCGACACTTGCGCCGCGGAATTCAAAGCCTACACTCCTTATTACTACTCAACATACGATAAATGATAAAGATCGGCTCATCGATCCTAACGACCAATGTGCTTCTAGCACCCATGGCCGGATGTACGGATTTGTCTCTTCGTCTCATCGCCAGGGAGAATGGTGCCAAGTTTGCCTTCTTCGAAATGGTCGATTCTAATTCCATAATATATGCAAAAAGTAAAAAACCGATTTCAATATTAAAGAGCACCCCCGAGGACAGTCCGATAGCCGCGCAGCTCCTGGGCGAAGACCCTGTCGGTATGCTTAAATCCGCTCGCAGAATATTAGAAGTATCACAGCCGGTATTCATGGACATAAACGCGGCCTGCCCGGTAAAAAAGGCAGTGCGTAAAAAAGCCGGGGCATATCTAGTCAAGCATCCCGAAAAACTTTACGAGATCATACACATACTGGCTTCCGCGCTGCCGGTACCGGTAACCGTGAAACTCCGGTCAGGATATACAGAGAGGGACACGAAAGCGATATCCGACATCGCAAAAAATTGCGAATCGAGCGGCGCATCAGCTATATTCATACACGGCAGGACGAGAGATCAGGGGTATGCCGGCGAGATAGACTACGAGTCTATACGCGCAGTTAAGGATTCGGTAAAGATACCGGTGATAGGATCCGGGAATATATTTACGCCGGAATCGGCAAAACGAATGATGGACGAGACCGCCTGCAACGGCGTATTGGTGGCACGCGGCGGACTGGGAAATCCGTGGCTCGCTCGCGACATCGAAGAATTCCTACTATGCGGCCGTTTACAGAAGACTATAGGCCCGGGTACTAGGATCGATACATTAAAAAGGCACCTCGGCTACATAGACCGGTACAGGGACGGCAGCCCATCCGGAAAAGTCGGATTCATGCGCAAAACCGCTCTATGGTATATAAAGCATTTTACTAGATCTGCACATTTGCGCGAAAAGATATCGCATATAAAAAGTTACGAGAATATGCTGGAACTGCTTGATGACTTAAGATCCGACAAAGAAGTCTTCTATGAAGAAAATTAAAAGAAGCGCTTTTTATTTAAGAGAATTATATTTTACGCTTTACACGTTGCCCGGTAAATAGTATAATTCTGCCTAATGATTACGCAGCAAGCCGAAAAGATTACAGGGTTCGACAACGAAAAATATCTGAAAGAACAGACTGCCGCAATACTGGACCGCGTCAAAAAGTTCAATAATAAATTATATCTTGAGTTTGGCGGAAAACTTTGTTTTGACTATCATGCCGCACGCGTGCTCCCCGGATATGACCCGAACGTAAAGATGCGCCTTTTGCAGAAACTAAAAGACAAAATTGACATAGTCTTGTCAATATACGCAGGCGATATAGAAAAGGGCAGGGTCCGCGGTGATTTCGGCATAACATACGATGCCGCTACGTTCAAGCTGATCGATGACCTGAGAAAATGGGACTTGAATATCCTGGCCGTCGTAATAACCCGTTTTGCCAACCAGCCGTCAGCGGTGATATTTAAAAATAAACTGGAACGCCGAGGAGTGAAAGTTTACCTTCATTATCCGATCGAGCACTACTCCACAGATATGGATTTTGTCGTAAGCGATGAAGGCTTCGGCAAGAACGACTACATCGAGACAAAAAATCCGATAGTCGTAGTAACGGCACCCGGTCCCAACAGCGGCAAGCTTTCAACATGCCTGTCCCAGCTTTATCACGAGCATAAACGCGGCATGAATTCCGGCTATGCGAAGTTCGAGACATTCCCGATATGGAACCTCCCTCTTAAACATCCCGTGAATGTTGCTTATGAGGCCGCAACGGCAGATATACTTGATTTTAATCTGGTCGATCCTTTCCATCTCGCTAAATATAAAGAGACCTCTATAAATTATAACCGCGACGTAGAGAGCTTCCCTATACTTAAACTAATTCTGACCAGGATAATGAAAAAAGATTCGGATTTACCGATGTACAACTCGCCGACCGACATGGGAGTCAACCGCGCCGGATTCGGCATCGTAGACGATAAGGCCGTGCAGGAAGCAGCAAGGCAGGAATTGATCCGCAGATATTTCCGTTATAACTCCGAGTACGTTTTGGGTATTGAAAAAAAAGAGACCGTGGACAGGGCGGTGCTCCTTATGGAAGAGATGGGGGTAAAGATCACGGACCGATCGGTAGTGGCTCCCGCGAGGAAAGCCTCCGAGGATGCTGAAAATAAAGGAAAAGGCTTTGCCGGTATATATTGCGGAGCAGCTATACAGCTGAGAGACGGAAAGATAATAACCGGCAAGAATTCCGGGCTGATGCACGCGGCCTCGAGTCTTGTTATAAATGCCGTCAAAACCCTGGCGAATATACCGGATGAGATACTTCTCATATCACCGCAGATAATAAACCAGATATCCAATTTAAAAGAGACGATATTGAAAGGGGAACACGAAAGCCTGGACCTAGAAGAAACACTTATAGCCCTGTCTATAAGCGCTACCGCAAACCATACTGCAGAGATAGCGATGAAAAAGTTGGCGCAACTTCGTAACTGCGAGGTTCATATGACCCATATACCCACGCCTGGAGACGAAGTTGGGCTGAAAATGCTCGGCGTCAATCTTACCACGGACGGAAAATTCTCTTCACGGAACCTATTCGTAACCTAAATTGGCTTGACAGTCAATCTTCCTTGTGTTAAAATCATCGCGAAATCAGTCTTCACATACAGGTAATAATATATGGATATAGTGAGCGTATATAATGGTCTGGAGTGCGGAAGAGGCAACGAGTAAAGGGATAAAAAGGCTGAATTTTTACGGCCAGGGGGATCATAATCTCCATGGCCGTTTTTGTTTTTAGGGGGACTATTGGAAACAAAAAAGAGAGTTATCATATTGGGCGGAGGCCCTAACAGGATAGGGCAAGGAATAGAATTTGACTATTGCTGCTGCCACGCCTCTTTTGCGCTTAAAGAAGAGGGCGTAGAATCGATAATGGTTAACTGTAACCCTGAGACCGTCTCAACGGATTACGACACATCCGACAGGCTCTACTTCGAACCTCTTACGGTCGAAGATGTGCTCAATATAGTCGCGATAGAAAAACCCATCGGTATAATAGTGCAATTCGGAGGGCAGACGCCTTTAAATATAGCCGTGCCGCTTGAAAAAGCAGGCGTGAACATCCTGGGAACGAGCCCCGATTCTATTGACATAGCGGAGGACAGGAAGCGTTTCCAGCAGATGCTCAAGAAACTGAAGCTTATGCAGCCAGACAACGGTACTGCTACAACGCAGGATGAGGCAAAGGCCGTCGCCGAAAGGATAGGCTATCCTGTGATCGTCAGGCCTTCTTACGTTCTCGGCGGCAGGGCCATGGAGATAGTCTATGATGAGACCGGGCTTTCGGATTACATGGGCAGGGCCGTCGAAGCATCCCCTGAAAGGCCGATACTTATAGATAAATTTCTCGAGGACGCCATAGAGGTGGATGTTGATGCCATAGCCGACGGAAAGTCGTGCGTGATAGGCGGTATATTGGAGCATATCGAAGAAGCCGGGATTCACTCCGGCGACAGCGCTATGGTATTGCCTCCTCATACTCTCGGCAAGGATACTATCGAGACCATAAGAAAGAACACCTACGCAATGGCTAAAGAGCTCTGCGTAAAGGGTCTGATGAATATTCAGTACGCAGTAAAGAATAATATAGTATACGTGCTCGAAGTCAATCCCAGGGCTTCCAGGACAGTGCCGTTCGTGAGCAAGGCCGTCGGCGTGCCCCTGGCAAAACTTGCCACCAAGATAATGCTCGGTAAAACACTCGAGGAATTGGGCTTTACGAAAGAAAAAAAGATAGGCTATGTCGCAGTAAAGGAATCAGTATTTCCCTTCATAAGATTCCCCGGCGTAGACGCAATATTGGGCCCTGAGATGAAGTCAACCGGAGAGGTTATGGGTATAGACGATACCTTCGGCAAGGCCTATGCGAAGAGCCAGATAGCAGCCGGCCAGAACCTTCCGTTAAAAGGCGACGTATTTATAAGCGTGAAGAACCAGGACAAGCGTAATATCATATTCGTGGCTAAGAAACTTGCCGATTTAGGTTTTAAGATAATGGCAACATCCGGCACCGCAGAGGCCCTTAAGAGTAACGACATCGAAGTCGAGGTGCTGTGTAAACTTCATGAGGGAAGGCCCAATATAGTCGATCTGATAAAAGACGGCAAGGTAGCCCTGATAATAAATACGCCGGCCGGAAAAGTCACAAAAGAGGATGAAACGAAAATACGCAGCCAGGCCATACTTTATAATGTTCCCCTGGTCACGACCATATCCGGAGCGCAGGCTACGGTGAACGGCATAGAGAGTCTTTTTAAAAAGAAACAGCTGTCCGTTAAGTCGCTGCAGGAGTACCATAGGAAGAGGTAAGCGTAATGAAAGAGTACTGCGGGGTAATAGGGGTCTTCGGCCATAAAGACGCGGCACAACTTACATATCTCGGGCTCTACGCCCTTCAGCACCGCGGGGAAGAATCTGCCGGCATCGTCAGTTCGGACGGAAAGAAAGTCCACCTTCATAAAGGTATGGGGCTGGTCGGCAACGTCTTCAATGAAGACAACCTTAAAAAGCTTAAAGGTCACATCGCGATAGGTCATGTCCGCTACTCAACGACCGGATCTAGCACCGTAAAGAACGTCCAGCCGCTTTTAATGAACCATAAGAAAGGCTTTATAGCCGTAGCCCATAACGGCAATATAACCAATTCCGTAGCGCTAAGGGACGAACTTGAAGACTCCGGATCCATATTGCAAACGACTATGGACTCGGAACTCATAATCCATCTTCTCGTAAAAGACCAGAAGAATAATTACCGCCAGAAGATAGGACCGATAACGTCTAGGATAGAGGGCGCATTCTCATTCGTTATGATGGTCAACGACTCCATATATGCCATAAGGGATCCCCACGGTTTCAGACCTCTTTGCCTGGGTAAGATCGGCGATGCCTATGTAGTCGCCAGCGAGACATGCGCTCTCGATATGATGCAGGCAAAATACATACGCGATGTAGAACCGGGCGAGACGCTCATAATCGATAAAAACGGGCTGACGTCAATAAAACAGGCCGAGCCTAAAAAACCCGCCTCCTGCATATTCGAGTACATATACTTCGCCAGGCCCGACAGCACAATATTCACCAAGAGCGTATACCTGACACGCAAGAACCTGGGCAGGGCGCTTGCCAAAGAAAGTCCCGCAAATGCAGATATCGTAATGCCGATACCGGATTCGGGAACATACGCGGCTTTGGGATACGCGGAAGAGTCAAAGATACCTTTTGAAATAGGCTTTATACGAAACCATTACATCGGCCGTACATTCATACAGCCGAGCCAGCTCGTACGGGACTTTAAGGTCCGGGTTAAGCTAAATCCCGTACACGAGGTAATAGACGGTAAGCGCATAGTCATAGTGGAGGATTCAATAGTCCGAGGAACTACATCCCGCGGAAGGGTAAGAGCTCTCAGGGAAGCCGGCGCCAAAGAGATACATATGCGCGTCAGCTGTCCGCCGCTCATATCTCCGTGCTTCTACGGCATAGACTTCCCCACAAAGAAAGAACTTATAGCGGCAAATCACTCCATTGATGATATAAAGAAATTCATAGGAGTCGATAGCTTGAGCTACTTAAGCCTTGACGGTATGCTCAGCTCCATGATGCTGCCGAAAGATAACTTCTGCACTGCATGCTTCACCGGAAATTATCCTACAAAGATATGTAAGCCGCCGTCTAAAAAAGCTCTGGAAAGAAAACTCTGCAAGGGGATATCCTAAATGGCGCGCGAGAAGATACTGATCCTCGATTTTGGTTCACAATATAATCAGCTGATAGCCCGAAAAGTCAGAGAGCTTTCTGTATTCTGCGAAATAGTCCAGCCCGACATACCGGCCGATCAAATTGACCGCAAGTCTATAAAAGGAATTATACTTTCAGGCGGCCCGGCCAGCGTTTATCAGAAAGGGGCTGTGCATTGCGATCCTAAAATCTTTAGACTTGGCATACCGGTGCTCGGCATATGTTACGGTATGCAGCTCATGGCAAAAACCCTGGGTGGTACAGTTGATAGAGCCGGCTCGAGAGAATACGGCCGAGCTACATTGACCGTCACAGATCATACGACGCTATTTAAGGGCGTGCCGAAGCAGAGCACCTCGTGGATGAGCCACGGCGATAAGGTCCATAGGATGCCGCGCGGCTTTAAGCGCATAGCTATGTCACGGAACACCTCAATAGCTGCCTTCGCAGACACCCAGAGGCGATTATACGGAGTCCAATTCCATCCGGAAGTAGCTCATACCCAATACGGCAAAGATATACTCAAGAATTTCGTAAAAGAAATATGCGCGGCTAGGGGCGACTGGTCTATGAAATCTTTCGTCCGTGAGACGATAGAAGATATAAGAACTACGGCTGGGCACGACAGGGTAGTATTGGGTTTATCGGGAGGAGTAGACTCCTCTGTGGCCGCTATCCTTATACATAAGGCGATTGGCCAAAGGCTGGTCTGCGTATTCGTCGATAACGGTCTCCTGCGTAAGAATGAAGCCAGAATAGTGAAAGAGATATTTCAGAAGCATTTTAAGTTAAATCTTAAGGTTATAGACGCATCGGAGGAGTTCCTCTCGGCTCTAAAAGGCGTTGTCGAACCAGAGAAGAAGAGGAAGATAATCGGCAAGATATTCGTAAGGGTATTCGAGCGGGAGTCAAAGAAGATAGGCAAGGTTAAGTACCTGGCTCAAGGAACGCTTTATCCGGACGTTATAGAGTCGCGCTCGGCTTTCGGCGGACCCAGCGCAACGATAAAGACCCACCATAATGTCGGCGGCTTGCCCAAAAGGATGAATTTAAAACTGATAGAACCGTTAAAATATTTATTTAAGGATGAGGTAAGGAAAGTCGGCAAAGAGTTGTCGATACCGCAGGAAGTACTTGGAAGACACCCGTTCCCCGGGCCCGGACTGGCGGTCCGGATCCTTGGCGATGTAACCAAAGAGAGATGCGATATCTTAAGGGAGGTCGATGACCGCTTCATCGAAACATTAAAGAAAGAAAAGCTTTACGATAAGATATGGCAGGCGTTCGCGGTACTTTTACCCGTAAAATCGGTAGGTGTTATGGGCGACGAGCGCACTTACGAAAACGTAGTGGCCTTGCGCGCAGTCACAAGCGTCGACGGCATGACCGCCGACTGGGCAAAGATACCGTATGAAGTTTTGGGCAAGGTGTCAAACCGCATAATAAACGAGGTCCGCGGAGTTAATAGGGTGGCCTACGACATCAGCTCAAAGCCGCCTTCAACTATAGAATGGGAATAGATGTTCTACAGGGTCGAGATACGGGAAAAATCCGGTTTCTTTGACGCGGCCGGGGCGGCTGTAAAGAAGGATATAGAGGCGCTCGGCTTCAAAGGCAGGATAAAAAGCGTCAATACAGCTCAAGTATACCTCATCAGGGGCGAGATCACAAAGTCCTCGATAAAAAAGATCTGCGAAGAACTCCTCATAGATCCGATCACTCAAACATATAGCTGCGATGGCTCTTTCCGGGATGAACCCGGAGTTACGGCTGTTGAGATAGCTTATAATCCCGGGGTTATGGATCCCGTGGAGGAGAGCCTGAAGAAAGCCCTCGGAGACCTGGGGATAAAAGATATCGAAGCAGTAAGAACCGCAAAACGTTATCTGATAAAAGGCAGTCTTTCGATCAGCGAGATCCGCCAGGTAGCCGAAAAAGTCCTTTACAATAAAGTCATCCAGCATTTGGTAACGGGGGAGTCGGTAATCCACCCCGAAGTTCCGCCTTACAAATTCAAATTAACTACAGTAGATCTCATAAATGCCGGTCCCGACAGGCTAAAGAAGATAGCAAGAGATGGACAGCTATTCCTGAGCCTGGACGAGATGAAGACCATAAAAAATTATTTTAAAACTTTAAAAAGAAATCCCACCGATTGTGAACTTGAAACGATAGCCCAGACCTGGAGCGAACATTGTAAGCACAAGACATTCCGCGGCCTCATAAAGTATGAGGGCAAAACCATAAAAAATCTCCTGAAAAATACCGTAATGAAAGTTACGGCGGAGTTGGCCAAACCGTGGTGTGTATCGGTATTTAAGGACAACTCCGGTATAATCAGGTTCGACAAAAAAAACGACATATGCTTCAAGGTTGAGACCCATAATCATCCTTCAGCTCTCGAGCCGTACGGAGGGGCCGGAACCGGTATAGGAGGCGTCATAAGGGATCCTATGGGTACAGGTCTCGGCGCAAAACCGATAATAAATACCGACATATTTTGTTTTGGACCAATGGACTACCCTTATAAGAAACTGCCTAAAGGAGCCCTGCATCCGAGACGCGTGATGAAGGGCGTCGTTTCCGGTGTCCGGGATTATGGCAACAGGATGGGTATACCCACATCGAACGGCGCGGTCTGTTTCGATGAGAATTTTGTGGGCAACCCCCTGGTCTTCTGCGGTAACGTCGGCATAATGCCTAAAAATAAAGCCGATAAGAAGGTATCTCCCGGGGACCTTGTCGTAGTTGTGGGTGGGAGAACCGGGAGAGACGGTATACACGGCGCTACGTTTTCATCAGGCGAACTAACCCACGAATCGGAAGAAGTTTCCGGCTCAGCTGTCCAGATAGGCAACCCCATACAGGAAAAGAAAGTGGCCGATACGATATTACAGGCCAGGGACCGTAATCTCTATAATTCCATAACCGACTGCGGCGCAGGAGGGCTGTCGAGCGCCATAGGCGAGATGGGCGAAGAGTTAGGCGCAGAGGTGCATCTTGAAAAAGTCCCATTAAAATATAAGGGCTTAAGTTACTCTGAAATTTGGATATCCGAAGCCCAGGAGAGAATGGTTCTGGCTGTTAGCCAGAAAAAGATAGACGAGCTTATAGAGGTCTTCGCCGCGGAGAATGTCGAGGCGACCGTTATAGGCAGGTTTACAGGTGATGGCCGCCTGAAACTATTCTATGAAGGCAACAAGGTATGCGATATGACCATGAAGTTCATCCATGACGGCGGACCGGCAGTAACCAGAAACGCCGTATGGAAAAAGCTCTCATTCAAGGAGCCCCGTCCTAATAAGCAAAGAGACTTTACCTCAGATCTTTTGAAACTGCTAGCCACTCCAAACATAGCCAGCAAGGAATGGATAATACGGCAATACGATCACGAAGTTCAGGGAGGCAGCGTGATCAAACCGCTTCAGGGAATAAACGGCGGCGGTCCTGGTGATGCTTGCGTCACACGGCCGGTATTCGGCTCCAAAAAAGGGATAGCCCTATCCTGCGGAATAAGTCCGGACTTCGGCAAGATAGATCCTTATTGGATGGCGGCCAGCGCCATAGATGAAGCATTACGGCAGATAGTATCGGTCGGCGCAAATCTTGACCGGTGCGCTATATTGGACAATTTCTGCTGGGGCAACACAAATAAGCCCGATAGGTTAGGGGGGCTCGTACGGGCATCGCAGGCCTGCTATGATATCGCAAAAGCTTACGGAGTTCCTTTTATATCCGGAAAAGACAGCCTCAATAACGAATACTCTACCGGAAATAAGACGATATCGATACCGCCGACGCTGCTCATATCCTGTATCTCTGTTGTAAGCGACATCTCGAAGTGCATAACTATGGATATAAAGAGGCCCGGTAGTCCGCTCTACATGGTAGGATTGACCTATGACGAGTTAGGCGGATCGCAGTACTATAAAATGAAAGGCCACACCGGCAATGATGTTCCGAAAGTCGATGCTGCATACGGCAGATCTCTGATGGAACGATTATCGAAAGCAATAGAAAAACGTTTAATAAGGTCGTGCCACGACTGTTCGGAAGGCGGAATGGCGGTTACGCTGGCCGAGATGGCATTCTCCGGAGGCATCGGCGCCGATATCGACTTAAGCCTCTGGGCTCCGCCTAAAGGGCAGCCGAAATTGAACGCGGAAAAATTGCTCTTTTCGGAATCCAACACGCGTTTTGTGGTCGAAGTATCTGACGAAGATAAGTTCCTCAAGGTTATGTCCAGACTCCCGGTGTGGAGACTGGGAACGACCGTTAAAAATAGACGCTTAACCATAAAAGACCCTGCGAAGAAGACTGTTGTAAACGCTGACATAGACAGGTTAAGAGCTGCTTGGAAAGGAACGTTCGGTAATCTCTAAAATGAAAAAGGTAAAGGTACTGATATTAAGGACCGCCGGAACTAACTGCGACAAAGAGACTGCATTCGCTTTTGAATCTGCAGGCGCTTCGGCGGAACTGGTCCATGTAAACCGGCTATCAACAGGAATTACGAGTCTCGATAACTACCAGATATTGGCCATACCGGGCGGCTTTACATACGGCGATGACATAGCAAGCGGCAAGATACTCGCAAACGAGCTCAAATTCGCAATAGAGGAGGAATTGGAGAATTTCGTAAAAAGCGGAAAGCTCATAATAGGAATATGCAACGGGTTCCAGGTGCTTGTAAAGGCGGGCTTTCTTCCAAATCTGGCAGGTGATTTTAAAACTATAGAATCTACACTTACACTTAACGACTCCAATAAGTTCGAGGACCGGTGGATATATTTAAAAAAAGTTCAGAATAAATGTATATGGACAAGAGGGATAAACGGCATCATAACTCTTCCTGTAGCGCATGGGGAGGGAAAATTTATACCAAAAGATCAAAGCGTGCTCCGCCGGCTGAAAAATGACGGACTAATTGCCCTTGAGTATACCGATGCGCATGGCAAAAAGGGCGGTTATCCATATAACCCGAACGGTGCAGTCGAAAACATAGCCGGCATATGCGATCCGACAGGCAGGATATTCGGGTTAATGCCGCATCCTGAAAGGCATTTAAGCCCATATGAACATCCCGAATGGACTAGGAAGGACACTGCAAAACTGAGCAAAGAAGGCGATGGCCTTGCAATATTCAGGAACGGCGTTAATTTCGCAAAAAAATATTTGTAATCAGCATGTTTTTGGTATATATTAGTAACAAAAAGGGGTATGCCTAAAACTCTCGAAGGAACACGAAGATCTTTCCCCAAAGAAGATGTGCTTCTGGAACACATCGCAAGCACGTACTTCGCTAAGAAGAGCCGTCCCAAAACAAAGTCAAAAAAGAGATCCGCACAACTAAAAGATGCAGCCTTGATTATCGTAGCCGCGGGCGCAATAGCCGCCGCTATAGGCTTCATATTAATAGTGGCATCGATAACCGGAAATAATTATAACGATTTCCTCCGTAAAAAAATATCCGTACTGCAGGTAATACCGCTTTTCGATAAAGGTGCCATCAATAAAGACGTCGTAAAGCGCCTGGAGTTCCTCGGTTATGCCAGGAGAGCCAGCTCCAAAACCGTTAAAGATGCCCTCATCCTGAAAAATCCGCGCAAACATAATTGGGCGGATGTTCTACTGCCGTTTCGTTTCCCGGTCGATCTGAATTCAAGGATATTGAACTTCTCCGTACGCGGCGCTAAAGGCGGGGAGAAAATAACTATAGTGCTGAAGGATTCCGCAAACAGATCTCTAAGGCTCAAAGATCTTTATCTTTCTTCCAACTGGCGCGCAGAATCTGTACCTCTTGGAGGATCAAAGAAATACGTAGATCTTGCAAATATAAATTCCATACGGATAGAATACGGACGCATAGGAGAAGGGATCGCCGAAAAAGACTCTCCTGTGGAGTCGATCATATATATTAAAGATATAAACCTGTCAAAGGAGACACAAAGCCTATGAAGATAATAGCGATAACTAATCAGAAGGGTGGGTGCGGTAAGACGACGACTGCAATAAACCTGGCGGCGGCTCTTGCTTCGGCCGGCAAAAGGATCCTAGTAATTGACTTGGACCCTCAATCCCATGCGTCTTTCGGGCTCGGCGCAAACCTGCAGGTTGTCGACAAGTCCATATATAACGCCCTTACCGATAATACGGAAAAGAGGAAAAAGCTCTCTGACTGTATATCAAATATATCTCCTGATCTCGATATAGTCTCCTCTAACATACTATTGAGCACCCTGGAGCAGGAGTTGAAGGATAAAGAAGATGCGGTATCAAAACTGCGGGATGCTATATTGTCAGAAAAACTTAACTACAACTACATCATAGTGGACTGCCCGCCCAGCCTTGGATTCCTGACGTTCAATGCCCTAAGGGCCGCGGAGATGATACTCGTCCCTATAGACATGAGCGCTTTTTCACTCATGGGAGTAGGAAAACTGCTCGGTATGCTTGAACTTATAAAGGTTAAGATTGGCCACTCACCCGCGGTAAACGCCGTAGCTACGTTATTTGACAATCGAACAAAATATTCCCAGACGATGCTCGGCGAGATAAAATCTTTCTTCAGAGACCAGATGCTCGTGACCGTCATACGCTCATGCGTAGCCCTTAAAAAGGCGGCTGCAAAAGGAGTCTCCGTTATACAATTCGATATAAAGTCTAATGGCGCCCTGGATTACATAGCACTTGCCAATGAACTGTTAAAAGCCGAGGGAGCTGTAGAATTTGAGAAGGCCTTGAGCGAATTACCTGCGGCATTACCCGCCCCGGCAAAATTACCGGAGCCAGTTAACAGGGAGATAGATTTTACCTTGAAAGCTCCGGATGCCAGGGAGATATATCTGGTCGGCGACTTCAACCATTGGAAGATAAACGAAGAATCGCGGCTTGCTAAGCTTGAAGACGGAAAATGGGTAAAGAAGATGGGGCTGGAGCCGGGAAGATACAGATATAAATTTGTAGTCGACGGGGAGTGGACGGTAGACAATGAGAACAAGGACAGGGAGCAGAACGCTTTTGGTACTTTCGATTCGGTAATAAAGCTATAGAGAGGGATTTTAATGCCCCCATTGAAAGGCGACTTCACTAAAGAGGATCCGTGGCGCATATTCAGAATTATGAGCGAATTTGTTGACGGATTCGAAGAGCTCTCGAACATTACGGAAGCCGTCACCATATTCGGGTCGGCACGGCTTAAGCCTTCCAATAAGTACTACAAACTCGCGGAGAAAACTGCCTATCTGATGGTCAGGAGCGGATATTCCGTAATAACGGGAGCCGGACCCGGCATAATGGAAGGTGCCAACAAAGGAGCCAAACGCGCAAACGGCGACTCTATAGGGCTCAACATTCTCATGCCGACAGCTCAAAAGCCCAATAAGTACGTCACGAGATCGCTTGAGTTCAAATATTTCTTCTGCCGCAAAGTCATGTTCGTCAAGTACACAAAAGCCTTTATAGTATTTCCGGGCGGGTTCGGCACCCTCGATGAGCTTTTTGAGGGAATAACCCTCGTACAGACCGGTAGAGTAGAGCCACTTCCGGTAATACTGGTCGGCAGTGAATATTGGAAAGACATGATAAAGTGGATAAAGAATACGCTTTTAGCCAGGGATGCGATAGAGAAACAAGATCTCACGATATTCAGTGTAGTGAACACCCCCGAAGAGATACTCGCCGTTATCAGGAAGTTCTACCAGAGCAGGGAATAAAAAAGGATGGCAACAGCTCTGTGTAGGTAACTAGTACCTTAGGCCCGGGAACGGGTCACTTGTGCCGTTGTCATCCAATACTAAGTATACCCTACTTTCCCAAAAAAGCAAGTCCCCGAGCCTTATACTACCGACTGTCTAAGTAAATTTTTTAGGGCCTGCCATAAGAGCGGCTCCGCTTGTCGATAGCGGTAGTTTTGCGTTACCGCCTTCCGCTCGCCGTAAATTTGCATCGGGCGTGCAAATTTACTGTGGTAAAATTTTGATGGCCGCTGAACCTGCATCCAACACAGTTATAGGCAGGGCTTACGCCCTGCCTACAGTATATGGTTCTTTATGGTGCAGTTTCAGCGTCCTGCTAAACCGCCAAGAGGTATCAAAATTTTACAACATTCGCTCCAGGCGGATAACGCCAAAACTACCGCCCTATCAGCTCGCTTCACTTGAAGGAAAATCAGCGATCGTTAAGATGGCAGCTGATTTTCCAAAGAAAGCGTCTAGAGAAATTTTTTGGGTGATGCGGATGAGCCTTTCGGCGCGGACAAGCAAAGCATGGGATGGGGGTGCCCGCCGATTAGGATTGCGACTGAAAAAGCGATACATCCTAAGGGGCCGGATGTGACGGCAATCCTGGCGGGCATACAGACATACCACGAGTTTATGCTTATTGGTAATGAACCCCATGCTTTGCGCAGGAGCACCGAAAGGCGAGTCCGCAGCAGGACCCAAAAAATTTAGTTAGCCCTTAAGATACGGACTTTGAAAAAGCACCCGACGCATGATACAATGGACCCATGGCAAATAGTTACGATGTGATAGTGATAGGCGCGGGGCATGCCGGATGCGAGGCAGCGCTTGCGGCTGCCAGACTTGGTATGAAGACGCTCCTCGTTACGATGAGCGTGGATACCATAGGTCATTTATCCTGTAATCCGGCGATCGGCGGATTGGCTAAGGGTCAACTAGTAAAAGAGGTAGACGCTTTGGGCGGGTGGATGGCCAAAGCCACGGACGCCAGCCTCATCCAGTTCCGGTTACTGAATACAAAGAAGGGGCCGGCCGTACGCTCTTCCAGAGCCCAGGTCGACCGCCAGATCTATCGCTCTTATATGAGATCCGTCATTGACGGCCAGTCCTCGCTCGATGTTAAAGAAGCCATGGCAGAGTCTATAACATTCAAAGGCGGCTCAGTGAGCGGGATAGTGACATCCCTTAAAGAGCTGATCCCGGCAAAAGCTATAGTCATAACCCCGGGGACATTCTTAAACGGACTCATACATATAGGCCTCGAAAATTGGAAGGGCGGGAGGATAGGAGAAAGGCCTTCCGAAAACCTTTCCGGTTCTTTAAAGAGCTTGGGGCTTAAGATGGGGAGATTGAAGACCGGTACCTGCGCACGCATAGACGGCAAGACGATAAATTTTAATAAACTCGTCAGACAGGATGGGGACGAGACAATAATACCCTTTTCATTCGAGAACAAAAAGATATTCCGGGAACAGCTCCCGTGTCACATCACATATACGAATATCCGCACACACGATATCATACGCAACAATCTCAAGGTCTCACCGCTCTTCACCGGTGTCATAAAGGGCACAGGAGCGCGATACTGCCCTTCCATAGAGGATAAGATCTACCGGTTCCCCGGACGGGACAGGCACCATGTATTCTTAGAACCTGAGGGTATGAGCACTACCGAGTACTATCCAAACGGCATATCGACAAGCCTGCCGGCTGATGTACAGGAAGAGATGGTACATTCTATAGAAGGGCTGGAAAAAGCCGTTATAACCAGGCCCGGATACGGTATAGAGTATGATTTTGTAGATCCGACCGAACTATATCCGACGCTCGAAACAAAAAAGGTAATGGGACTCTACCTTGCAGGGCAAATAAACGGCACGACGGGTTATGAGGAAGCGGCGGCGCTCGGACTTATCGCCGGCGCAAATGCCGCGCTTAAGATAACGGGATCGGAGCCGCTCGTGTTAGACAGATCTGAAGGCTATATAGGGGTCTTGGTAGACGACCTGGTTACAAAAGGCACGTCGGAGCCTTATCGCATGTTCACATCCAGGGTAGAATACAGACTGCTCCTGAGGGAAGATAATGCCGACCTCAGGCTCGCTCCGATAGGCCATAAAACCGGGCTCATCGGCAATGAAAGATATGACAAGGTCATGCAAAGGGCGGTAAGGATAAAAAACGAGTTGGCCAGACTTAAGGACGAGAAATTGGAAAAAGTACTGAGGCGGCCCGAAGTATCATACAGTGACATCATCTCTTCGGAAGATAAAAAACTCCCTGAAGAGGATATCAGGGTCGTAGAAGTCAATGTAAAGTATGAGGGCTTCATAGAAAGGCAGTTAAAAGAGATAGGGCGCATGAAGAAGATCGAGAGGGTTAAGATACCCGATTCTATAAATTACAGCCAGATCAATAGCCTCTCATCTGAAATAAAGGAAAAACTTTCGCGAACGAAACCTTCCAACTTAGGCCAGGCATCCCGGATATCGGGGGTAACCCCCGCAGCCATATCGATACTGATGGTGTGGCTTGAGAAGACCAGGCGCATGAAGAGCCAGCGATGATAAAGCCGTACAACGACTATAATTCATATTTAAGACGAACTCACGGCTCGAAAGTTTACAAGATAGGCCTGGACGCCGGTTTCTCCTGCCCGAACAGAAATCTTACGCCGGGGCAGGGCGGATGCATCTACTGTAACGACCGCGGTTCACGCTCATCTTACACCGATCCCGTGAAGAGCATAACCGAACAGCTCTCCTCGAGAATAGACTATCTGAAAAATAATTTCGGCGCAGAGAAATTTATCGCATACTTTCAGGCCTTTACCAACACATATGCCCCCGTAAAGAAACTTAAAGAGATATACGACAAGATCCTGCCGTTTGAAGATATAGTAGAGATATCCATAGGAACAAGGCCGGATTGCATTGATGAAAAAAAGATAGATCTTATATCTTCATACACCAGACGTTACAGGGTCTGGATAGAGTATGGGCTGCAGTCGATACGGAACGATACTTTGGCATTCCTGGGCAGAGGACATACCTTCGAAGATTTTTTTCGCGCTGTAGAGCTTTCCAAGGGCCGGGGAATAAAGATATGCACGCACATAATACTTGGCCTTCCCGGAGAATCTCCGGAAGATGCCATTAAAACGGCCAGGGTGCTTTCGAGTCTCGGGATAGACGGCATAAAGATACACCTTCTCCACGTATTAAAAGGGAGCCGGTTGGAAAAGATATATACAGACGGCAAGCTGAGGCTGCTGGATCAGAAGGAATACATCGAGATAGCATGCTCTTTCCTTGAAAACCTTTCTCCCGATATAGTGATCCAGAGGCTCACCGGAGAGGGCGACAGGGAAAACCATATAGCTCCTCTATGGGCGCTGGACAAGACTAAGACTATAAGATTAATAGAGGAGGAATTTGCGGAAAGAGGAACACGCCAAGGGAAGGCCCTAAAGACTATATCTTAGTTTCGTCGGGTATCACCGCGCCTTTTGTGACTACAACGATACCGTCTCTTATGAAATAATTCTTCCCGTCATAGTTCTTCAGGTTATTAAGATTCTTTATCACGACGTTTTTCCCTATGCGGGCATTCTTATCGATTATAGCCTTGTTTATAACAGTTCCGTTTCCGATGCCTATTTTAATGGGCTCAATTGTATCGTCTTTTTCATAGTAGTCAGCACCCATCAATACCGAACGCTCTATCTTGCAGCCTTTCCCGATAATGCTGCGCAACCCAACAATAGAACCTTCTATATCAGCATCATTTATGACCGAGCCCTCGGCAACTAGCGAGTGGGCCAGTTTACAATTCAGCATGCGGGCCGGCGGGAGAAATCTGGGACGCGTGAATACAGTACCGCTGTAGAAGAAAGAGAAGTGCGGCTTATAGGACGCCAGATCTATGCTGGCATCGTAAAATGATTTTATTGTCCCGATGTCCCGCCAATAACCGTCAAATATATATCCATAGCCCTTTAGTTTACTTATGGAATTGGGTATGACCTCGCGTCCAAAATCCACGGCATCGCCTTCAAGGGCTTTATTTAAGGCCTTAACATTGAATACGTAGACGCCCATTGAAGCAAGATACGTCTTGCGGGGCAGTAGACGACCGGAAGAACTTTTACCTAGTTTAAAATCATACCCCTTTAGAGCCGCGAGCGTCTCCGGCTTTTCCTTAAAACCGGTTATCCTGGAATCCTTATTAACTTTCAATATACCGAGATCCTTCACTTCGCCTTCCGGAGCCGGTATCATAGACACCGTAAAATCGGCCTTGTTCTTCCGGTGGAAATGTATAAGGTCCATGTAATCCATATCGTAAAGGTGATCACCGGCAAGTATCAGTATCTCTTCGGAACCATCAAGGTCGAAATGGAAGAGGTTCTTCTTGACGGAATCGGCTGTACCCTGGAACCAGTTGGTATTCGTCAATGTCTGCTCTGCCGCAAGTATGCGCACGAAGGCCCGTGAGAAGAAATCAAACCTGTACGTATTATTTATATGATTATTGAGAGATTCGGAATTGAACTGCGTAAGGACGTATATATCCTTTATGCCGGACCTGAGACAGTTTGATACAGGTATGTCTATAAGACGATATTTTCCGCCTATCGGGACCGCAGGCTTACAGCGGTACATGGTGAGAGGATAGAGCCTCTTTCCTTGACCGCCCCCTAATATAAGTGCTATTATCTTTTTCATTATTGAAAATTATACCACAGATATATGAATATTGCAAAAAGCGGTGCGATATAATATAATACTACCAGTAAACGGCGTCACTACAGGGGAGGCGAGCACATGAGAAATGCAATCGTTCTACTTATCCTCGTTTTCGTTTTTTTTGCGATATATCCGGCGGCTTCGTTCTCTCTAGACGATAATAAGTGGACCCGGCTTGTTGAAGAGTCCGGTAAAGTACTAAGCGATATCCAAAGAATGCCCGACCAAGGCATACCAGAAGATCTCCTGCGAAGCTCTCAGG
>Ga0247841_10004095_pt1 | contig 25625 bp, 20 predicted proteins | sample LaCruzMarch2015__2_FD_192410 | JGI IMG/M metagenome (GOLD analysis project Ga0247841, IMG submission 192410) | Freshwater microbial communities from meromictic Lake La Cruz, Castile-La Mancha, Spain - LaCruzMarch2015_18m | ecosystem: Environmental > Aquatic > Freshwater > Lake | place: Spain... | reverse complement strand
TTATAAAAAATTCATGTAAGTTTGTTATTTTATTAACGAATAAAGTTTAGTTCACTATTAGGTGAAAACAACAAATTCAATACAAAGAAATCAAATTACAGCAAAGATATGAGAATCCATTTAATTGCAACCGGAGGTGCAGTCATGCACAACCTTGCCATTGCACTTCACCTCAAAGGGTACCAGGTTACAGGATCTGACGATGAGATATTTGAACCTGCAAAAACAAGGCTTGCGAAATATGGTCTTCTGCCTGAAAAATGGGGATGGTATCCCGAAAATATCAGGGATGATATTGGAGTAGTAATTTTAGGAATGCATGCACATAAGGACAATCCGGAGTTAAGGCATGCTATTGAACTGGGTCTGAAAGTTTTTTCCTTTCCTGAATATCTTTATGAACAAAGTAAAGCAAAAAAAAGGGTGGTCATAGGAGGAAGTCACGGCAAGACAACAATCACTTCAATTATAATGCATGCCCTTAAATATAACGGGATCGATTTCGATTATATGGTTGGATCCCAGCTTGAAGGGTTCGATACCATGGTAAAAATTACCAGTGAGGCTCCAATAGCAATTTTCGAAGGTGATGAGTACCTTTCTTCCCCGATTGATCCTCGTCCGAAATTTCATTTGTACAAGCCTCACATAGCTTTACTGAGTGGTATCGCCTGGGACCACATCAATGTTTTTCCGACATTTGAAAACTATACCGGGCAATTCACACAATTCATCAATCTGATTGAAAAAAACGGCACTCTGATTTATTTTGATAGTGATCCTGTCTTAGGTAGGATCATTAAAGAAACACGGGCAGATATAAGGCTTGTACCTTACTCTTCTTTACCCGGCATTACAAAATCAGGCATTACCTACCTGGTTTTTGAAGGAAAATATTATCCTCTGCAGGTTTTTGGGGAACATAATCTTCAGAATATAGGTGGAGGAATGCTTGTTTGCAGGGAGCTCGGATTGACCGATGAACAATTCTTCACTTCAATCATCTCGTTCAGAGGAGCAGCAAAGCGGCTGCAGCTGGTCGGAAGCAATGAAAATACGAATATTTACATTGATTTTGCCCATTCACCATCCAAGTTAAAAGCAACTATTAAAGCGGTAAAAGAACAATTTCCCGGACGCAGCCTGGTAGCTTGTATGGAACTGCACACCTACAGCAGCCTTAACAGTGAATTTCTAACCGAATATTACGGGACGATGATGCCGGCTGATCATGCCATTATTTATTTTAATCCGGACACATTCGGGCATAAGAGATTACAGCCTTTCACTCCGGAGGATGTTACAACTGCTTTTGGAGGAAATAACATTTCTGTACTTTCCGATCCTGAAAAACTGGCAACAGAACTTTTGTCATACAACTGGAGTGAAAAAAATCTTCTCATGATGAGTTCCGGTAACTTTTCAGGTATCGATCTGACCGAAATTTCAAAAAGGATATTGAACATGTGAACATCGAACAATTGAATATTTTATTTTAATTCAGATAACAAAATTCGGACTTATCGATTGATATTTTGTCACTTTGCCGATAACATCAGCAAACACAGGTGCAATTGACAGAACCTTTATTTTACTGCTTTTTCTTTTTAGTGGAATAGAGTCTGTTATAACCACTTCATCAAGGGGTGAGTTTTCAAGGTTTGAATATGCATCTCCCGATAATACTGCATGTGTGGCAATAGCCCTTATACTTTTTGCACCTTTGTCATGAATCAGCTTTGCTGCAAGTGATAAGGTGCCGGCTGTATCAATCATATCATCAATTATGATTACATTTTTCCCCTTAACATTACCGATCAGGGCCATTTCCTTAACCTTATTGGCATCTTTTCTTACCTTATGCCCAATTACCAGGCCGGAATTAAAATACTTTGAATAGGCATTTGCCCGTTTTGTTCCACCCATATCAGGTGCTGCAATTACAAGGTTATCAAGTTTAAGCTTTTTAATATATGGAACGAAAACCGACGAGGCATACAAATGATCAACCGGCACATCAAAAAATCCCTGTATCTGATCGGCATGAAGATCAAGTGTAATAACTCGTGACACGCCGGCTGTTACAAGGAGATTGGCAACCAGTTTGGAACCGATTGAGCAGCGTGGTTTATCCTTACGGTCCTGCCTTGCGAAACCAAAATACGGGATCACGGCAATGATCTTGTATGCTGATGCCCTTCTTGCGGCATCGATCATAAGCAGCAATTCCATGAGATTATCAGAAGGCGGAATAGTCGACTGAATAATAAATACATGAGCTCCTCTGACAGTTTCCTCGAATGATGGTTCAAATTCACCATCGCTGAATTTCCGGAATTCAACCTTGCCTAAGAGCACCCCGAAATGACGTGAAATTTTATGTGCAATTTCCTTTGATGCACTACCCGAAAAAAGCTTGACAGGATATGTATTATTGTCCATTGAGTTGCATTTTAATGATTTTACAAAAATAATTCAAAATTTTTCATCCTGAATCGAAATTATTATGAGAATCGCATTTATTGAGAATTATTTTTTTATAGTTTTTAACAATTATCGAAAATGTCTTATCTTGTAAGCGGGAAGTATTGAACAATATTCCTGATTATTTGTATTATTTCACGAACAAATATTACATGTTTAATAATAATAAAAAATAAAATTATGGCTTTTGAATTACCAAAATTACCGTATTCGCTGGAGGCGCTTGCTCCTCATATCAGCAAAAACACACTCGGGTTCCATTACGAAAAGCATCATCAGGCATATATTAATAACCTGAACTCACTTGTTCCTGGAACAAAGTTTGAGAATGCCTCTCTTGAGACTATTGTCAGGGAAGCAGAAGGAGGCATTTTCAACAATGGAGCACAGGTTTGGAACCACACTTTTTATTTCACCAGCTTCTCTCCTAATGGTGGCGGTGAACCTAAAGGAGTACTCCTGGAAGCAATAATCCGTGATTTCAACACTTTAGCCGAATTCAGGGAAAAGTTTGCAAAAGCTGCTGCAACTTTGTTTGGTTCAGGCTGGGCCTGGCTGGTAAAGAAACCTGACGGAAAACTTGAGATCGTCCAGGAAAGCAATGCCGGTAACCCTATGCGTACAGGTCTTAAACCATTACTCACATGTGATGTGTGGGAACATGCCTATTACCTGGATTATCAAAACCGCCGTCCTGATTACATCCAGTCATTCTGGAATATTTTGGACTGGGATATCGTGGCAAAGAGGTTTTAAAGGAACTTAGAGATCACTTGATGCCCGGTTATAGGGATGAGTAAAAGTAATGCAGCATCTCCCATAGTTCTCGATAAGTTTTGATTATTGAAAAAATATTTCTCAAATTGCACAAATCTGTTTATAAAGCCTAAATTGTAAAAATGTTCACGGGTGATGCGTGAATTCCTTCTCCTGGCATTTAGTAATTTCCATTTATTTTAACAGAAGTATCTTCCTGGAATAAGAAGCAAAAACATTTTCAAACCTCATGAAATACAGGCCATCGGATAAATTGCCTAAGTCGATTGAAAATGCTTTTGCATGCTCAGGATAATATTGTATAAGTTCTTTCCCGGCTATATCAGTTACCGTCACTGAACGTATTGCATCACCATCATTCCCGTTATTAAAATACACCAATCCGTTAGTGGGATTAGGGTATATTTGTATGTTAACCATTTCTGTTTCTGCAATTGAATTTGTATCAGCCATTGTTGAAAAAGACCATGCCTGGCTCCAGCCACTTGCAATAATGGTATCTGCTGTTGCTTTTACCCGCCAGTAATAGGTTTCAAAATAATCAAGCTGGCTGATTGTGAACTGCGATACAATTGTATTTTCAATAATAAGGTTGCTTGCAAAGTCAAAATCCGTCGCATATTCAAGCTGATACCCGGTAGCAAGAGGAACATCATTCCAGTTTAAGGTAACGTCAGTAACAGGAATGTTAAAAGAATTATCAGGAGGTGAGACTAATAAAGGAACATTAAGGTCGTTTTCGGTAGTAAATGACCATACTTCACTCCAATCACTGTTAATCAGTGTATCATTCACTGCTTTTACCCTCCAGTAGTATGTTGAATTAACTTCAAGTAACGGAATGGAATATTGAGATACATATGTTACCTGTGTGGTAAGATTAAACAGAAAGTCTTCAAAGGTAGAATATTCAACAACGTAATAATTAACATTAGCCACATCATTCCAGTCGAGGGTAACAGCATTAACCGGCATATCTGTGCTCAGGTCAGGCGGGCCGTTTAAGACAGGAACAGTAAGTTGTTCAATTTCAGTAATAAAATGATATACCAGGGACCAGTTTGAAGCAAGTGTACCGTCGAATGCACGGACACGCCAGAAATATGTAGTATGGTACGAAAGGTTTACCGCTGCAAATGCACTTGTAGAATTAATATCCATGGCATTATCGAAATCCGGATTAGTACTAATCTGGTAATAATAACCTGTTGCCCCTGGTACTGCAGACCATATCAGTACTGCATTTACCGGTACATAGAGCTCACCAAGGAGCGGTTGAATAAGAGTTGGCGTTCCGGGTAAGGTCAATGGCACATTACCCGTACTGAACCATCGTTCTTCCCATTTGCTCACATCAACCTGGTTAGTGATTTTTACACGCCAGAAATAAAAAGTATTTGCAAGTAAAGGGCTGGTATTGAATTCGGTGTCGGGATTGCCGGGGTTGCTGTTCATATACTGGTTAGATTGCTGTACAAGACCTGGTGAATTAAACATATTTGTAACATCCATTTCAATTGAGTACAACATTGCTCCTGTATGCGAAAGCCAGTCTAATGTCACTCCTGATGTACTCTGATTCAGTGCACCATCGAGGGGTAAGAGCAGACCTATCTGATCCCAGGTATAGAAAATATTCGGACTGCTCCATTCCGAAGCGTCATTATTATTAAAAGCCCTCAGGCGCCAATGGTATTCCTTACCGAAATAAAGATCCTGCAAATAGTACTGGGGCACAGTTAACGAATTTATCTCAAGAAGGGCAGGGCTGGTAAAAGTCGAATTTGTATCAAGCTGAAGTGTGTATGAACTGATACCCGGCTGTTCTTCCCAGGTAAATGTGAGACCTGTGCAAAAGATTGTCAGGTTTCCCGGGTCGATAAGTGTGACACTGTCAATTGTTATAAAGTTCCTTACCTCCGACCATGTTGATGTATCGACTGCATTTCGTGCCCTGATCCTCCAGTAACAGGTCTTTCCAAAATACAGGTCTTCAATATATGCCTTTGTGTCGTTGTTATCACTTTGCGGATTGATGTAAACAGTATATCCAGTAACCAATGCCGGTGAATTGAATGCAGAAGTTGTATCGATCTGATAGTCGTAAAAGTCAGCACCTGCATGAGCGAGCCAGTCTATTTCAGTACCTGTAAAAGTAAGTGTATTGTTTTGTGGCATATCAGGTTCCACATTATTTAAAGTGCTGAATATTTTAGCCTGGCTCCATGATGAAGTATCATTCAGGTTAATAGCTCTTAGCCGCCAGTAATAGTTAACTCCAAAGTACAAATTATCAATGAAGACTTCAGTATCAGTATTCCCGTTTTCAAATAAAATGAATGTATCTGTCCCGGTAATATAGGCAGGTGAATTAAAACTGAGAGAAGTATCCAATTCGTACTGGTAAAGGATTATTCCGTCGAATGCCTGCCAGTCGATAGTCATTCCTGTAAATTCCACAGAGCTGTCAGGAGGACTCGAAATAACAACCTCATCATATGTATTAAAACTCGACATTGCCCATTGGCTGTAATCAACATTATTACGTGCCCTTACCCGCCAGTAGTAAGTCTTTCCAAAAAACAAATTCAGGATATTCTCTTCTGTATCATAATAAACATTGTACTCCGAAAAAGCAGTATCAGTGCCGGCAATCAAAGGAGGATCAAAGTTTGAAGTGGTGTCTAATTCATAATCATAAAAAAATACTCCGGGATGCGAATTCCAGTCAATTTTTACTCTTGTATAATTCTGGCTGTTTGATAATGGTGATGATAACTCAACGATATCGCTTGTAGTAAATGATCGGACGGAAGACCATGACGAATAGGTACTGCTTCCGTATGCCCTGAGCCTCCAGTAATATGTCGTTCCAAATAATAAATCATCAACATAAGCCCAGGTGTCACCATTTCCTGAGGCGTCAACATAAGTGATAACGCTGTCGAACAATATTGCAGAAGTGAATCCCGGTGCAGTATCGATCTGTAATTCGTAATAATCAGAGGCAACAACAGTTTCCCAGTCGAAATATACAACATTCCAGGTATTAACACCATTTGCAGGCTCAAGTACTACCGGGGTATCCCAGGCAAAAACCGTAAAAACGGAAATGGAAAAACCAATTGAGAATAATATTTTCAGATATTTTAATTTCATTACTTCCGGATTTTTGATCAAATGCAAAGTTAATAAAAAGACACTACCTATCACTGAAATAGGTCTGAAAATTTTAATAGATGCCAGTGAAAACAATTGTTCGTATGTTCCTATGTTAGCAACAAGCGGTAAAAAGACAATCGACACGAAATTGTAAATTGACAATTAAGCAGACTTACAAACTGACTGTTATTGACTGAAAGTAAAATGAATTTGCCGACACTCAAGCCGACCCGTCTTACAATGATAATTTGTTGAAAACATTAAGAACTTTGCCGAAATTTAATCGATAGATTTTCGTATTTTTGCCAAAATTAGTCAAAATACATTTTATCAAAATGGACAGTTTGGGAGGCATCATAAGAAAACTAAGAGAGGAAAAGGGGTTACCCTTGCGGACAGTTGCCGCTTACCTTGACATTGACCAGGCCATATTAAGCAGAATTGAGCGGGGACAACGCAAGGCGACACGAGAGCAGGTTGTAAACCTTGCAAAGTATTTTAAGGTGAATGAAAATGATTTATTAGTTGCGTGGCTTTCAGACAAAATCTTTTATGAATTAGCAGACGAACAAATGGCTTTACAGGCTTTACTGGTTGCTGAGGATAAAATTTCTTATAAAGCGTTTCAAAAAGTGGATAGATTAAAAATCGGTAAAATAATAAAAAAGGTAATCGGTAAATTCCCTAAAATTGAAAAGGCTTGGATTTATGGCTCTTTTGCACGTGGTGATGATAATGCAAATAGTGATATTGATATTGCTTTTAAAGCGGATGATTCCTTCTCCTACTTTGATTTAGCTGAAATTCAATATGTACTGGAAAATAAAATAGCCAGAAAAATTGATGTCGGATTTATTGACTCTTTCAAGCCTTACATTTTCGATCATATAAAAAAAGACTTAAAATTGATTTATGAAAGATAAGCTATTGGATAGTCAAAAAAGACTGGAGCATATTTTTGAGGCAATTATAACTATTGAAAAATTCTCGAAAAAAGAGGATTCTGTTTCATTTTGTGAAAATGAGATGCTAAATAATTCGATTTTACTTCAGTTTATAATCATTGGTGAAGCTATTATTCATGTAGAAGCTGAAATATTGGAAAAGTATGACTATCCCTGGTACAAAGTACGTTCTTTCAGAAACATGATTGCATACGAATATTTTATTATAAAATTACCTGCGGTTTGGGAAATTATCCAAAAGAATTTACCAGATATCAAGGCAATACTGCAACAGATTTTAATAAAAGAATTTTAAATTATGCCAACACAGAGAGCCATATTGCCATAAAAAGCAGCGAAAATGACGATATTGAGGGAATAGATTTATTTGCAAAAGATTGTGAAATACGTTACATCATAACAAAACAAGCCTTACAGAAAGGCAGGGATTGTTCGTATTTTCACATTTTCATTGTTCGTATTTTCATTATTAAATCGCAGGAATAATCCATAAATCATAATGATCATAACTTAATCAAATTCAGATTGAGAAGCTCAAAGACCAATATAACCCGTTTAATAAAAAGTGAAGCATTACGATTGGGTTTTTCAGCCTGTGGAATTTCAGGTGTAAGGTATCTGGAAGAGGATGCCAGGCATCTTGAACATTGGCTGAAACAAGGCTATAATGCAGGGATGACTTATATGAATGAACATTTCGACTACCGGCTGAATCCGCAGTTATTATTACCGGGTGCAAAATCGGTAGTATCAGTGCTTTTCAATTATTATACAGGAAAAAGCCAGACCAATGCTGATGCTCCTGCAATTTCAAAATATGCTCAAATTCCTGATTATCATCCCATAATTAAATCCAAACTTAATTATCTGATTGAAATTATAAGGCAGCATACAGGAGATGTGAGCGGCAAGGCGTATGTCGATTCTGGACCCTTATTGGAAAAGGCCTGGGCAAGAAATTCAGGATTAGGCTGGATTGGTAAAAATTCAATTCTTCTTTCAGCTGATAATGGCTCATTCTTTTTTACAGGTACTATAATTCTCGACATTGAGCTGGAATATGATCAGCCAATAACAAACTTATGCGGTACATGCACATTGTGCATCGAAATTTGTCCAATGGGAGCAATAGTTTCCCCTTCGGTAATTGATGCCCGACGTTGCATATCTTACCTGACCATTGAGATGAAAGAAAATATTCCCGCTGATATTATTCCTAAACTTGAAAATCACATTTTCGGTTGTGATATCTGCCAGGATGTTTGTCCCTGGAATAATAAAAATAATACCCGGAAAACATCTGAATTATCGCCCGTTAATGAAGTACTTAGCATGACAAAAGAGGGATGGTATTGTCTGACCAGTGAAAGGTTCCGGGAAATTTTCAGTGGCACGCCGGTTAAAAGGGTCAGATATGAAAAATTAATTGATACTATTACAAAAATGTCAGGTTTGACCAAATCAGATACAAAACCTATATCACTTTAAAGCACATTAAGTAATTGCTCTTTGATCTTTTCAAGTTCATCTTTCATCCTTACAACAATTATCTGTATTTCCGAATCATATGCTTTTGATCCTATTGTATTGATCTCCCTTCCAATTTCCTGGCTGATAAAACCCAGTTTTTTCCCCGCCGATGACTCCATCTTTACTGTTTCAGCGAAGTATTTACAGTGGTTGGCAAGCCTGACTTTTTCCTCCGTGATGTCAAGCTTTTCAATGTAGTAAATCAGTTCCTGTTCAAACCTGTTCTTGTCAAATGCCTGGTCACCCACATATTCTATAACGTTGCTGCTTATTCTTGATTTAATGTTTTCCAGCCTGGATTTTTCATATAATTCAATTTCACCGGAAAAATTTACTATGTTTTCAATCCTCATGCTAACATCCTGTTCAAGGACTCTTCCCTCCAGGCTTCGGTATTTAAGAACCTCCCCGACGGCATTTTTCAGATTTTCAAATATTATTCCCCAGTCTGCTTCATCAGGCTTTTCCTCTTCAATAATAAGAGTATCGGGTAGCCGCATTATGATCTGCATGACACATTCCGTTGTAGGTAATCCAAGTTTATCGTGTATCTCTTTAAATTTCCTGTAATAGGCTTCAATTACCGTCTGGTTTACTATTGCAGGCCTGTCTGTTGCAGTATTTTCTTCATTTAGAATTAAGTCAATCTTGCCTCTTACAAGTTGCCTCGACAATTCATTGCGAATAATTAATTCTTTGTCCTTATATTTCTGAGGCAGTTTGACATTAATATCTATCTGTTTGCTATTGAGGGTTTTTATTTCAATAGTAACATTCTTACCATGCAGTTCAAATACTGCTTTCCCAAATCCAGTCATTGAGTGAAGCATAATATTTTGAATTTAAGTTTATGGGTTATTCAAGAGTTTCAGGCTAATAATTACTTCTCGTTATTCACTTCTCACTCTGTTCCGCCTCCGCGGAGGCAGATCACTTTTCATCATATTCTGAGTGTGTACTGAAATGCAATATTTCTTGGAGGATGCACGTCACCGGGTCTGCCCATATATTCCCTGTTTGCCAGGTTTTTTATTATTACTGCAAGCTTCGACATTTCTGTGACCTGAAAACCTGCACGGAGGTCGAAAACCGTGTATCCGCCGTTTGTCTGACGATATTCCTTAAGACCCGGTAAAATTTGTGTGCCGAGTATCCCATCCTCGAAAACATTATCAATATTGATCATTTTGCTGTTATATATCATACTGATACCGAAAGATATTTTTTTGTAATTCAGTTCAATATCTGCCTTTGCAGAATGATAGAAACGGTATTTCAGTATCCGTGATGAAGAGCTGTTATTTGTGTCATTTTTATCAACATTAAGGTCAATCGGATTGGTATAAGTATATCCCATGAGAACTGTTGCCGGGATATCCCAAATTTCACCCTGTCCGGTAATCGTTGCGTCTATGCCTGTTATCTGTGCATTTCCCACATTGATGGATTTAAAACCGATCCTGTCTTCAAAAGGTAATGTATCATTGCCATACAGGTTAAAAGTAAATTCCATCATATCATGATATTCTGTCCAGAAGGCCGCAACATCTGCGTAACCACTCCAGTTACTGATTTTTATTCCTTGTTTTATTCCAATTTCAGAGCTCCATCCTGTCTCAGACTTCAGGTCGGGGTTTGGAAAAATATTAAGACTGCTTAGTGAAGTTGCTGTATATTTTTCAGCAATTGATGGAAACCGGTAACCTTTCCCATACGACATTCTGATAAAACTATAAGGGGCAACCTGGTAATTTATACCTGCACGGAACAAAGGACGGCTGTCTTCGGTCTCATGGTCCAGCCTGTAAAGTTCCCAGCGTAAACCAAAGGATAGGGATATTTTACCCAGGAATTTTTTATCAAGTTGTGTAAAAAACGCGCCATTAGAACTTTGGTGATCGCCATACAGAGCTGCAAATGTATTACTGAAAGTTCCTGCTGTTCCGGCAATCCATACCAGGTCAAGCGGAAATCTGTGCTGGTACTGGTATTCTGCAAAGTACGAATCAGATCTGTTATCTTTATTCTCACCCGAAATATTATTAGTAACCCTGAAAAAGCGGCTTCTCAGGCTATGGCGGCTATTTTCAGAGGTCTGATAAATAACATACGGATCGAAATTAAACCTGTATCCAGTGGTCGTATTTACTCCGGCGTTGTTCTGTTTATACGCTGAATCAGCGCTTACCCAAAGGAAAAAATCGGATTTATCAATGTACATGCCATTGGTATTGAAACCATAGAATAATCCTTTTATTCCGGGATCACGGTATCGCAGTGAAAGATTGAACCGTGTATGTTTTTCGAAATTCTGGGTACGGTATCCGTCGTCGTTTAATATGTTTATCCCTGTGACAATATCTAAGTTGTTTATTTTCCGTGAATGTGAGAATGTCGTGCCGTTGAACTGCCTTAATGTATTGCCCCACCATTTCAGAGTACTGCGTTTAGGATTCATATAAGCACCCGTAAAAAGCTCTATTTTTGAATGAGGTTCTTCACGGGGAAAAGCCGTTCTGATATTTATTACCCCGTTCAATGCTGACGATCCATATAATGATGAAGAAGCGCCCTTGATAATTTCTATCTGTTCAATATTTTCCAGCGGAAAATAGTCCCATTTTGCATCACCTGCATCTGAAGAAAGGATAGGTAAGTCATCGATAAGAACCATAACACGGCTGCCTGTTCCATAACTGTAACCACTACCTCCCCTGATACTGGTTTGCCCATCTGTAACAGTAACCCCTGGAACCTGGTTGATCACCGCTTCCATGTTTGTGAAATTATTGTTTTCGATCATTTTCGGCCTTATCACCTCCATTGAAACTACGACATCTCCGAGTTTCTGCTCAAACTTTCCTGCAGAAACCACAATCCCGTCAATTTCAACAGACCTGGTCTCAAGATTGATATTTAACACTTTTGTCTCACCGGCATTGACTGTCAGGTTACGTGTCTCGGGTCTGTAACCGATATAACTGAAGGTAATTGTAACTTTACCCTCTTTTGCTTCAACCAGATAATTTCCGTTTACATCGGTTACTGCTCCGTTCCCGTTTAACAGGACAATATTTACACCTATCAGCGTTTCGTGTGTATCAGAATCTGTTACTTTTCCTTTAATATAAGCAGTCTGAGCGAAATTTTCACAACTGAAATAAAAGCATAAAAGTACAAGAAGGTATATTCTGATCATAAGTGCTAATTTCCAGTTATCTGAAACAGTATTATACGTTTCACCAGTGAATTATTCAGAAGGTTCATTGATCAGCAATTATCAGCCGACCGTTAAACAATGACCTGCCGTTGCTTACAGAATATATATACAATCCTTCCTTAAGCAACCTCCCGTCAAAATGAAAAAAGTTATTACCTGATACTGCTCCGGCATTTTCTTCATAAACATTCTGCCCGAAATAATTAAATATCTTAAGAGTCACATTTTGAAAATTAGGGCTGTAATATCCAATCAGGCATGATTCCGAAAAAGGATTGGGAATAGCAAGCATTCTGAATAAATTACCGGTTGGTGAAGAAATATTATTTGTATCCACGGGATTTACCTGTATAAAATATGAAGTTGAATCAATTACTTCACCATAAAAAACAGGATTTCCCAAAAAATAAATCCAGACATCCGTATGAATTTTCAGATTGTATGTTCCTGTATCAATAGGCGTTCCGCTTAATAAAATACAATACGCAGTATCGACATAAAACTCATTTGCAGGAGTGTTGGTCTCATAATTAATTCCTGAAGGCAGGTTTTGAATTCCGGTAAGTACAATCTTATGTATATCAACGGTGATTGTTCCGATTGTTGCCGAAGATGGAGGGATCACAGTCATTACCTGCTGGTAAGGAATACCTGTGGTACCATCCGGCAATATATCAGGACATATCTGTCCGGGCAGTGAATCATCAACACATCCTGGATCAGGCGTACACTGTGAAAAAGTCCGTAATCCAAAGAAGAAAAATATCACAGCTAATAATAGCAGAATTGAACTTTTCATATTGATTCAGTTAAATTTATTTTTTCAAAACAAAATTAGTCGAAAAAAATGCAAAAACAAAAACATATACCTGTATGAGCATGACAAAAGAAATTATCAGCTTAAATCCCCTGTCCTTTCCCTTCCGTACAATATTCAAATTGTTTCATTCCCAAATTGTCTTATTTTCAAATTGTCAAATTACCTGGTTGAATTCACGTTAACCTCACGCAGGAACTGTTCTGCCTGTTCCTTTGACGGTGCCTTTCCATGCCAGTGATAATCATCTTCAATACTGGCCACTCCTTTACCCATGATCGTGGCGGCAATGATTACCGATGGTTTTTCTTTAATTTCAGAAGTCAGACGGAATGCATTGATTAATTCATCATGGTCGTTTCCATTGCATGATAATACATTCCATCCGAACGATTTCCATTTTTCAGCAAGAGGTTCTAATTCCATAACATCCCGGGTTCTGCCATCGATCTGAACCCCGTTTCTGTCAATAATGGCGACCAGGTTATCAAGCCTGTAAAATGAAGCGCTCATTGCGGCCTCCCATATTGAACCCTCCTGGAGTTCCCCGTCACCGTGCACAGAATAAACTTTCCATTTCTTCCGGTCAATCTTCGCTGAAAGAGCAAGTCCGGTTGCTACTGACAACCCCTGTCCAAGGGATCCTGCCGATAATTCAATTCCCGGAAGCTTGTGTTCTTTTCCTGGGTGTCCCTGCAAACGTGAACCTAACTTGCGAAGTGTAAGCAATTCCTTCCTGTCGAAGTAACCTGCATTTGCAAGGGTTGCATATAAGACCGGCGCTACATGGCCGATCGATAAAATAAGCCTGTCGCGGTCTTCCCAGGCAGGATTTTCAGGGTTATGATCAAGAATGCTGAAGTATAACACCGAAAAAATATCTGCCAGGCCAAGCGAACCTCCCAGGTGACCTGAACCAGCTTCAGCAAGACTTATAATAATATCTGAACGGATTTCACGTGAAATAGCCTTTAACTCTGAAACATCATGTATATGTTGCATTTTCAACAAGTAATCGTTAATGATACAAAGTAAATGAATATCTTTGGAGTCTTGATGTTTAATTAAATAATTTATTGCTGTAAATTTAAGTTTAATATAAAGAATCCAGGGATAAAGGTTTTAGGCTATTAGCTTATAGATCAGAAAAAGCTTTTAACTGATCTGTTGATTTGGAATAAAACCAGGGGTTGTTGAAATTGTTTGTCGTTTTTCTAATTCCCTGACAGTCTTAAGTCCTACAGACCTGAATATTTGCATATTTTATAAATTACTAATTATGAAAGATATTCGGATAAAAAAGAAAAAAGGAGTAATTGGCATATTAACCGGTGGAGGTGATGTCCCGGGTTTGAATCCCGCCATCAGGGCAGTAACAATCAGGGCTATACGTGAAGGGTACGAGGTAGTTGGTATACGCCGCGGTTGGGCAGGTATCATGAATATACTACGTGATAATAAAGCCGATAACTCTATGTGGATTCAGTACCTTGATGAAGATACCGTGAACAGGGTCGGCCGGACAGGCGGTACTTTTCTTCATTCGTCAAGGTCAAGGCCCAGTCATGTAACAAGAGAAAACGTACCTGATCATCTGAAAACCAAATACAATAAGGAAATAAATGACCTTACGCCTGAAGTATTAAAAAATATTGATTTCCTGGGAATAGATTTCCTTATCCCTATTGGTGGTGACGATACACTTAGTTATGCAGTCCGTTTATACAAGGAAGGAATAAAAGTTATTGCCATACCAAAGACCATGGATAATGATGTTCCCGGAACGGATTATTGCATTGGTTTCAGTACCTGTATTACCCGGACAATTGAAATGACTCACAGCCTCCGCACTTCAGCCGGTTCACACGAAAGGGTATTGGTTATTGAAGTTTTTGGCAGGTACGCAGGATTCACTGCAATTCTGCCAACTATGGCCGGTGCAGCAAATCGCTGTGTTATTCCCGAATACAAATTCAATATTGATATGCTTACCGAACTACTTGTACACGACAGGTTTTCTAATCCAAGCAGGTATTCGGTTGTACTTGTTTCTGAAGGTGCAATGTTCGAAGGAGGAGAGATGGTATTTACCGATACAAACAAGGATGCTTACGGACACATGAAACTCGGTGGTATAGGAGATCTCGTATCTTCTAAATTCAAGGAACTGTCACCCAAATACAATAACGGCAAATCAATAAATGTCATCAACCAGAAACTCGGGTACCTGGTCAGGTCCGGCGACCCTGATGCTATTGACTCAATTGTGCCTATGGCCTATGGCAACCTAGCTCTCGATCTGATTCTGAAAGGTATTCACGGCAGGCTCGTCATTCTTAGGAACGGAAGGTACGATAATGCACCGTTAGAAATTATCACAAGTACCAAAAAACTGGTAAATATTGAGAAACATTATAATACCGAAAGATTACGACCTGTTTACAGCAGCTTTGAATTTAAACCACTTTTCATTATGACCGGCGATTAGGAAAAACAAATGGATAATTATACCCAAAGATTTGTTAAAATCCATGTCCTCATTGTGCCATTGAATTTTTAGCATGAATTTTTCATGTATGATTTTAGTTATTTGAAATGAAGTTAAATAAAAGATTATTTATTTTTCTCTTATTTACATTGCTTTTTGTGAATCCCGGATATTCTCAGAACAATGTCATTATTACCGGTAATGCCCCTTCATATAATAATGAAACTCTTCAGTTCTGCCTGATAAATGATTTTATTACAGACACCGAATTACCTATATTACAGTTCAAAGTCGGGCCCGATGGTAACTTTAGCTGTTCAGTAAATCTTGGGGAAACCTCCATGCTGAGTATTGAACTCGGAGTTTATAAAGGACTTCTTTTTACAGAACCGGGGAAGACATACCGGCTTATTCTGCCTCCGAAAACAGCCAAAAGCACGGAAGACAGGATTAATCCATATTTCAAACCCAGCCAGATATATCTTGAAATCCAGGACAAGGATAATGAAGAATTGAATGACCAAATAAGGCAATTCGATAACTGTTACGATAGCCTTTTGTATACTGAAGTACTTCATAAACCATATCACAGGCTGCCAAAAAACATGCTTGACTCAATAATCACGAATTTCGATAAAAGGTACAATTCATATCGAAACCAATATTTTAAAGATTACAGGCAGTATAAGTACGGGTTTATTAAGCTTGTCGCTTCCCACAGCAGCGTACAGTCAATTCTTAAGGAGTACTTCTCCGGCATGCCGGTTTTATTTACAAATCCCTCGTATATGTACCTTTTTAACCAGTTATTCAATAAAGCATCATGTGTGTACAACACATTAAACGGAGCATTTCCGGGATTTTGGGAAAACCTGAAAACCAACGCGGTCAATTCAGTCAGTGAAAATAAAAATGAGATTTTTGTTCCTTTAAGCGATACACTAAAGGAACTAATAGCGGTGAAAAGCCTTTATAACAGCTTTTACGATAAAACATGGCCTGCAAAGGACTTGAAGCAGGTTCTTGATTCAGTTACCACAAATTCAAAAATCATACAAATCAGACTGATAGCAAAAAATTTTATTGAAAAATCATGTGCCCTTGCTGTCAACTCAGATGCGCCTTTTTTTGAACTGACCGACAGGGATAATCAGCACGTTAAACTCACCGACCTGAAAGGGAAATATATATATCTCAACTTCTGTACATTCTGGAGCCTGCCTTGTAATGAACAGTTTGGGCTGCTGAATAAAATACACCACGACCATGGCGACCAGATTGAAGTCGTGACGATTATCGGGGATGGTGATTACCGCAACTTCATTGACAACTTATCGCAGAAAGATTATAACTGGACATTCCTTCATTTTGGTGAAGATCCTGATATAATTAACAAGTACCGTGTGTTGGTATTTCCCACTTACTACCTTATCGATCCTTACGGTAAATTAGTTATGTCGCCGGCACCATCGCCCGGCGAGAATTTTGAAGGACGTTTTGGTGAACTGATGAGATGGAGAAATTAATACTTTATCTTTGTCCAATTAATTTTTTTTATGCAAAACATTGACTTAAGCGAACAGGAGATAATCAGGAGGAATGCACTTGAAGAAATACGGGGGATGGGTATTAATCCTTACCCTGCTGATGAATTTCCGGTAAATACAACTGCACAGGAAATACTTGACACTTTCAGAGACGATGTTCCAGCAGATGCCTGCATAGCAGGAAGGATAATGAGCCGCCGTATCATGGGAAATGCATCCTTTATCGAAATACAGGACTATACCGGCAGGATACAGGTTTATATCAAACGCGACAATCTGTGCACCGGTGACGATAAAGCTTTATATAATACATTCTTTAAAAGGTTACTCGATATAGGTGACATCATTGGTATTACCGGCAACGTGTTCCGCACCCACACGGGCGAGATTTCTGTGAATGCCAGGGAAATTTTACTGTTGAGCAAGTCATTGCACCCACTCCCAATTGTTAAAGAAAAAGACGGAGTTATTTATGATGCATTTACCGATCCCGACCAGCGTTATCGTCAACGTTATCTCGACCTCGTTGTCAATCCTCAAATCAGGGATACATTTATTAAAAGAACACGTCTTATCAACTCTTTTCGCGAATTCCTGAATGCAAAAAATTACCTTGAAGTTGAAACACCTGTCCTGCAACCGGTATATGGCGGGGCTGCTGCCAGACCTTTCAAAACTTATCATAACACCCTCGACCAGACCCTGTACCTCCGAATAGCAAACGAACTGTACCTGAAAAGGCTGATAGTTGGCGGGTTCAGCGGAGTTTACGAGTTTTCCAAAGATTTCCGTAACGAAGGAATGGACCGTTTTCATAATCCGGAATTTACCCAGCTTGAATTATACGTGGCCTACAAAGACTATAACTGGATGATGAACCTGGTCGAAGAGATGATAGGGAAAGCTGTGTACGACCTGAATGGAACATACAAGGTTACAATGGTTGACCAGATTGTAAATTTCAGCCGGCCGTGGAAACGTTATACCATGTACGAAGCAATCCGGGAATTTACGGGCATTGATATTTCAGGAATGAACGAGGTTCAGCTTCTGGAAGCCTGCCGTTCGTTGGCTATAGCGGTGGATGAAACAATGGGGAAAGGGAAACTTATCGATACCATTTTCGGAGAGAAATGCGAGGGTAGGCTTATTCAGCCTACTTTTATCATGGACTACCCGGTTGAAATGTCCCCCCTGGCAAAAAAACACCGAAGCAAGGAAGGGCTCGTTGAACGTTTTGAACTGATCTGTTTCGGCAAAGAATTGTGTAATGCCTATTCAGAGCTGAACGATCCAATTGACCAGCGCGAGCGATTTGAACAACAAATTATACTTGGGAAAAGGGGCGATGAGGAAGCTATGCTGCCTGATGAAGATTTCCTGCATGCTCTTGAATTTGGTATGCCTCCAACGGCAGGTCTTGGTATTGGTATTGACCGCCTGGCAATGATCTTTACAAATTCTCCTTCAATTCAGGATGTAATATTCTTTCCCCAGATGAGGCCGGAAAAGAAAATTATACGTGACGATGATTCAAAATTCGCTGCATCAGGTATTCCAGCTGAGTGGATACCCCTTATACAAAAACTTGGGTACCTTACTATTGAAGAACTGAAAAAAGTTAACCCGAACCGTCTTCATCAGGAACTGTGCGGACTTAATAAAAAACATAAGCTGGGATTGACCAATCCATCACAGGAACAGGTAAGGGGGTGGATGGAACCAATGAACAATCGAACATCCGAACAATTGAACAACTGAATAGTGAACTATTAAAACGGAATTTTTCAAATTTTTATATTGACTAATTTTCATATTAACTAATTTATTTTTATGAAAATACCTCAGCAAATCGGTGTAGTAGGTGATGGAAGCTGGGCAACCGCATTGATAAAGATATTGAGCTGCAACACTGAAAAGGTGAATTGGTATGTAAGGGAAGACAAGATGATTGATTATATTTTAAAAAATCATCACAATCCCGATTACCTCAGTTCGGTTTTCATTGATACCAACCGTGTTTCCATGTCATCAGACATCAATCATATTGCAGAAAAATCAGGCATACTTATTTTCGTCGTTCCCTCGGTTTATTTTAAAAATGTTATTTCTCCTTTAAGTGTAGATATTACTGATAAGATAATTGTATCAGCAATAAAAGGAATTATACCCGACGAGAACCTCCTGATAAGCGAATATTTTATAAAATATTACGATATTAAACCCGAACGTTACTGCATGATAACCGGGCCAAGCCATGCTGAAGAAATTGCCCTCGAACGGCTTTCTTATCTGACAATTGCTTCAGAAAGCGAACAGGCAGCAGCCAAAATTGCTTCACTCCTCGAATGCAGGTATATCCGCACTTCATTGTCTGATGATGTTGTAGGTTCAGAATTTGCGGTGGTCCTGAAAAACATTTATGCAATTGCAGCCGGCATTTGTCATGGATTGGGTTATGGAGATAATTTCCTGGCGGTACTTATTTCAAATGCAATCCAGGAAATGAAGCACTTTGCCGATACCGTTCATCCGATAACCCGTGATATCAAGTCGTCGGCCTACCTTGGTGACCTCATGGTGACAGCATATTCAAATTTTAGCCGTAACCGTACTTTCGGGACAATGATAGGAAAAGGATACTCGGTACAATCGGCACAACTGGAAATGAATATGGTGGCTGAAGGTTACTTCGGTACCAGGTGTATATCCGAGATAAACCGTTCTGTTAATGCTGACCTGCCTATTGCCGCTGCCGTATATAATATATTATACAATCATCAGCATCCTGCTGCTGAAATTAAACTTCTCGAAGCCAAACTTAAATAATAAATCTAAAACATATAGGAAAATCCTATCCCGAGCACTTCTTTGAATTGAATCTTTTTGGTAGTCTTATCCGAATTGGGGACAGGAATTTAAATTTTATCGTAGTAAATAAACTATAATATGAAAAAACTTAAAATATTGCCGGTTATAATTTTGCCATTCCTTCTTCTGATTATATCAGACACAAATCCTTTTCAGCAAACGGGATTCCGAACCGGCACCATCTATGCCGGAAGCAACAGTACTGGTGATAATGATGACCCTGCAGCAAGGTTAAAATGGGAGTTTGACAGGTTGAAAGATCCTGTTAACGGAACAATTCCCCGGAGAATGAGACAGCTGGAGCTTGAATTTGCAAAAAAACTGCAGCATTCATCCGGTCATTCCAAAGATGTTGACTGGATAAGTCGTGGCCCATGGAACGTCGGGGGACGTACCCGTGCCGCAGCTATTGATATTCTTAACGAGAACCGCATTCTTGCAGGGGGAGTCTCAGGAGGCCTTTGGTTAAGTGAAGATGCCGGTCAGAGTTGGTCAATCATATCCACTCCAGACCAGTTGTTATGCATAACCTGTATTGCACAGGATTGCAGACCAGGTATGACAAACACCTGGTATTACGGAACCGGTGAGTTCATTGGTAATTCAGCCTCGGCAGCTTATTCTGCCTGGTATTCAGGAAATGGAATTTATAAATCGTCCGACAATGGCCTTACATGGCAATCACTTGCTTCTACTGCTTCTGATTCGCCTGAGTCGCTGAGTTATCCATGGGACTTTACATGGAACATAGTAACCGATGAATCGACTGACACAGCCGATATAATATATGTGGCAGGCTTTGGCAGTATTTTACGGAGCGGTAACGGGGGTGATACATGGACAACTGAACTGGGTAATGAGGATTGTTACTATACAGATGTGGCTGTCACATCAACAGGAATAGCATATGCAACACTAAGCAGTGAAAGCAGTAATAAAGGAATCTGGCGTTCAGCAAACGGAATGGAATGGACAAAAATTCTACCGCTTGATTCATTCCCGTCAACATATTACAGAATGGTAACAGGCATTAATCCATCCGACGAAAATGAAGTATATTTTCTTTGTGAAACACCCGGTAACGGTATATTGACACATAATTTTTTCGGTGATGATCTATGGCACAGCCTGTGGAAATATACGTACCTGAGTGGTAATGGCGCCGGTTCAAACGGTATGTGGGAGGATCTTTCACTGAACCTGCCCGCAACAGGCACTTCAATGGATCAGTTCAACTCACAGGGTTCGTATGATATGGTCATTAAAGTTAAACCGGATGAGCCCGATGTTGTATTCATTGGAGGAACAAACGTTTACAGGTCGACCGATGGTTTTACATCACCTGATAATACCACACAGATTGGAGGATACTCAATAGGCTCGTACATACCCTACTGGAGCTTGTTCCTCAATCATCATCCCGACCAGCATGTGTTCCTGTTCCTGCCTTCCAATCCTGAAGTAATGATTACAGGAAACGATGGCGGAATGTACCGTACCGACAATTGCATGGATAGTACTGTGGTATGGCAAAAACTTGACAGGGGTTATGTTACATCGCAACTGTACACTGTCGGTGCTGATATGTCAGATGTGAACGATATTGTTATTGCAGGGTTCCAGGATAACGGAAACTTTTATACCAACTCCCCCGATCCTCTGGCAACCTGGACAATGCCTCTTAATGGCGACGGTTCATTCATGGGTATTACAAACGGAGGAGATTATTATTACCTTTCAATTCAAAATGGCAAGATTTATAAAATGGCATTAGATGAAAACGGATTGCCTACAGGTTTTGCCCGTATCGACCCAATCGGTGGACAGGATTATGAATTTATAAACCCTCTGGTTTTAGATCCTAATAATAACGATATTATGTATGTCGCAGGTGGTCATAAACTTTGGAGAAACGACATTTTATCGCAGCTTCCGCTAGCTGATAATTATGATTCAATTTCAACAGGTTGGTTTTCATTTTCGTATCATATTCCCGGTTACATCACTTCCCTTGCTGTATCAAAGTATCCGCCAAATGTGGTGTACTGCGGAACTAACGGAAAACATATATACCGTTTCAATAATGCCAACCAGGGTGATGTTACACCCCTGGACCTCATCAGTACTAAATTTCCTGCTGCAAGGGCAAACTGCATTGCCATTGATCCCAGGGATGCTGATAAAGTCATTGTGGTATTCTCAAATTATAAAGTATACAGTTTGTTTTACAGCAATAACGGTGGTACAACATGGATAAAAGGAGCCGGCAACCTGGAAGCAAACGATCAGGGATCGGGTAACGGACCATCCTTACGTTGGGTTTCAATACTTCCGATCGGTAGTGAAACATTATATTTTCTTGGTACAAGTGTAGGATTATTTGCAACTGATAAGTTGGACAGTACTGCTACCCAATGGATACAGATTGGCGCTGAAACAATTGGTAATGTAGTTGTCGATATGGTGGTATCACGTGAAACAGATGGGCTTGTACTGGTCGCTACCCATGGCAGGGGGTTATTCTCGGCTCATGTGACTTCAGTTGAAGACATTTTTCCTCTAGGAATTGCGCAAACAGGCGAAACCAGGTTACATGCCAGGATATTTCCGAACCCTTCCGTGGAAAAGTCCGTTCTTTCTTTCTCAAATCCGGGCAAAGGTTTAGTTGAAATAACCCTATATGACAAAACAGGCAGGTATATTAAATCAATTTCAAGTAAAATAATGCCGGAAGGAAAATGCATGACTGATATAATAACTTCTGACCTTTCACAGGGTATTTACTACGTCAGAATAAATACTGGGAAAACCGTTTGTACAGTAAAAATGGCAGTGATCAGATAAATCAATATTGTCAGGAAGAAACCCAGGCACAATATCCGTTATTATAAAGCATTATTTACCGGGAAAGAAAAGTCGCCATGTTAAAGGGATTTACGATCTAACTGATTCCAAACGCTTTTTTAATCTTATCAACATAATCCAGTTTTTCCCATGAGAAAAACTCAACCTCTTTAAAGTATTTCTCATTACCATTCTCCCGGCATTTCTTAATGTCTTTTCCCTGGCAATACACTTCCACCTTTTTGGTGTAAGGGTCTCTGCCGAAATGTCCGTATTTTGCAGTGGGTTGGAAAACAGGATCAGTGAGACCAAAACGCCTGACAATGGAATAAGGTCGTAAATCAAATATTTTTTCAATGATTTTACCTATCTCGCCGTCTTTCATAATTTTACCTCTGGCGTTTTTAACCTTTGCCGTATTACTGGTATTAATGTAGAGTCCTACAGGCTTAGCAACACCAATGGCGTATGCCACCTGAACCAGTACCTCATCTGCAACACCTGCTGCAACCATGTTCTTTGCAATATGCCGCATTGCATATGCTGCTGAACGATCAACCTTGGATGAATCCTTTCCGGAGAAGGCGCCACCTCCATGTGCAGCTTTCCCGCCATAAGTGTCAACTATAATTTTTCTACCTGTAAGTCCTGTATCGCCATGAGGGCCTCCAATAACAAACTTCCCGGTAGGGTTAACAAGTAATTTGAAATCACCATTTAACATTTTCTTATCAAAGCGGTAAGTGGCTTTTTTAATAACCCTGGGAATTAGGATATTACGAACATCATCAGTGATTCTGTCCTGCATTTCCCGGTCAGCTTTTTTCTGTGCACTATCCGATTTACCTTTAGGCTTAATGAAATCATCGTGTTGGGTTGAAATCACTATTGTATCTACCTTAACAGGCTTGCCATCGTCATTGTATTCAACCGTTACCTGCGATTTTGCATCAGGCCGCAGGTATTTCATTACTTTACCTTCACGGCGTATAACTGCAAGTTCCTGCAATAAGATATGTGCCAGTTCTATCGGCATAGGCATAAAGTTTTCCATTTCCCGGCAGGCATAACCGAACATCATCCCCTGGTCGCCGGCACCCTGATCCTCCTTTTTTATGCGTACCACACCCTGGTTGATATCAGGCGACTGTTCATGAATAGTGGAGATCACACCGCATGAGTCACAATCGAATCGGTATTCGGCTTTTGTGTATCCAATTTCCCTTACTACTCTACGGGCAACCTCCTGTATGTCAACGTATCCGCGTGTATGAACTTCACCACTGCAGACAACCAGTCCGGTGGTTACCAATGTTTCACAAGCAACTTTTGAATCTGCATCCCAACGCAGGAATTCATCTAATAAACCATCGGAAATCTGATCCGCTACTTTATCCGGATGCCCTTCCGACACTGACTCTGAAGTGAATAAATAAGACATAAAGATATTTTAAATTATAAATTATTGGGAGATGGAGGTTTGTCTGACCGGACTCAGAAAAGATATTGCTTTAGCATTTTTTTCTGTGGTTGCAATCAATCAAATCTCTCCACTAACCGGCTGCAAAGAAATAGTAAATTTTATTATCTGCAATAAAAAGGTTTGTTAAAAGTGGTAAACAGTTAATAAACAATATGCCTTAATTCGTGATTAGTTACAGGATATACGCGATTCTAAGAAAAACCACTTATTTTTATGGAAATGAAATTTGTACAAATCAAGGATTAAGGATATATTTTGATACTTCTGTCCCGAATTTTCTTTTTGCTTTTGATTCACCAGAATAAATGGAAATTACCCAGGATTAATTTTTAAATTTTATCAAAACATCAATATATCGTTCGTTCATATCACCTGTAGTAATTGCAGAAATTGAAGAGACAAGGGATAACATTAAGAAATCGAAACTTCCTGATATCATCAAAGAATATCCAATTGTGCTTTTATAATACTCTGAGCCTGAAGAATCTGAAATCCAGGAATTAGCCGATAAATTTAAAATTCCTTACCTGTATGTCATCCTTGCAATTGTTTTCAGCTTTTCATTTGCTACCCTGCGAGGATCGCTCAAGTAAATTTCATGAGCAGCACCTGAAGCCTTCAAATCTTTTTCTTTCAGCTCCCGTTCCATTATAATATAAACCTTACCGACTTCATTATAAGGACCGATATGCATCATCTGCACGGCTTTACCTTCATTCCTTTTTGCCAGCTTTAACTTTTTCAAACCGGCAACTTCTTTTTTCTTTCTTATCAGTTCTGTTGCCAGTTTCACATGGCTTTCATTAATGAAGTCAGGCTGCAGGATCATTGATATCCATTTCCATTCGTCAGGTTTACTAACATCGAATGTTTCCCCGTCCATGCACCATAGTGCCTCAAGGGGTGGTACTACGTAATCGTGATAGTTGTCTGGTTGTAAAGATTTGTCTTTAAACATGAACTTCAAGGTGTAAGCCATTTTATAAAGCACTTCGATTGACTGGTGGAAATCACTTCCTTCCGGGCTGCCTTTCCCTTCAATCTGAATGTACTTCATTTCAGGCACATCAACATATGATACTTTCTTATCCGAAGCATGATACAAATGCTTAAATGTCTTTTTATAATCTACTTTTTCCATAATATGTGAATTTGTCCAAATTTAATGCTCCACTTTTCCACTGTTCCACTATTCTTCCGCTCTATTCCCAAGTCTCAGTTAATCGGCACAAATATTTCAGTGAGTAGTTTTTCCGGTTTTGTATTATCAGGATTATTCAGGTATTTTTCGAAGACGGGAACATTGCGTAGTTCATAACCACTTCCCGGAAGCCAGTTTTTAAACACAGCACGGTAAATTTCACCCAGTCTGCTGTAAGGACCTTTATATCTGAAAACTGCAAATTTCCCTCCTACAATTATTTTAAATTTAAAGTC
>Ga0247841_10004094_pt1 | contig 25626 bp, 22 predicted proteins | sample LaCruzMarch2015__2_FD_192410 | JGI IMG/M metagenome (GOLD analysis project Ga0247841, IMG submission 192410) | Freshwater microbial communities from meromictic Lake La Cruz, Castile-La Mancha, Spain - LaCruzMarch2015_18m | ecosystem: Environmental > Aquatic > Freshwater > Lake | place: Spain... | reverse complement strand
GGCATTGTATGTGGATTTGAGTATATGTATTTGGCATATAGATATAGACATAAATTTAACAAGCGGTAGTGCCTACGGCACATTTAGTTTTATAGAGTTTCCATTTTTTTACCAAGCGGTTGTCCCTATCGGGACAATCTGCGTAACATCAGTTAATAAAGTTCTGTTTTTAGTCATTAGTTCGATTGTTCAAATGTTCGTGTCATTAATAGTCCTGGAGAAAAACCCCTGACCGCGTCGTGCAAGCAGTGACGCAGTCGGGCAGGAATGCAGGAATCCGGTATAAGACAGGTTAGGGACAAGTCAGATGTTTCAATTTAAAAAGTTCATTTACAAATTCCAGGTATTCTATCTTTTTACCATTCTGCGACAATGATACAAGGTTTTCGACAATCATATTGACATATCTTTCGGATATGTAATTCCCGTATTCCTGTACTGTTTTAAACTCCTGCCCGTTAATTTTTTTCTTATAGGTTTCGAGTTCATGATTATTGATGAATTCGAATTTCTTTTTTAGTGCAATTATGGCAGGGATGAGATAAAGCGTATCAAACCATGCGAAAAAATCGTCGGTATATTTATCAATTAATTTATTGACTTTTTCTATTTCAAACACACGTTTTGAATAATTCTTTTTTATCACTTCTTCCAAATCATCAATATCGAATAACATTACATTTTCGATATCTTTTACGTTTTGCTCAACATTTCGCGGCACCGAAATATCTATTAAAAACAGAGTCCTCTTATTTCGTTCCCGCATCGCATGTTTTATCATTGTTCTGTTTATAACCGGCTCTTTGGAAGCGGTTGAGATAATAACAATATCGCATTCAATAATATGCTTTTTAATATCATCAAACGCAACCGCCTTGCCGCTGTATGAATCGGAAAGCTTTTGCGCTTTGGCTAAATCACGATTTGTTATAAAGACATTTTTTGCGCCTTTTTTCAGCAAACATTTCAAGGTAAGTTCGCCTGTCCGGCCTGCGCCTATAAGAAACACCCTGTGCTTACCTATTTCCTTAAAGTAGTTTGCAACAAGTTCCACGGCTACAGAACTCACAGAGGAAGCGCCTTCATTGATTGCGGTTAGCGTTCTGGCTTTTTTCCCAATTTCAAATGTTTTATGAAATAATTTATTCAGTACAGCCCCTGTAAATTCTTTCTCCGAACTTATACGGAATGCTTCTTTTACCTGTCCCAGTATCTGATCCTCGCCAAGAACCATAGCATCAAGCCCTGAAGCCACTTTGAAAAGATGTTTTACCGCTTCTTTATCATAATACGCATAAAAATACTTTTTGAGCTCGCTAATCTCATATCTCACATTCCACAATCTGATAAATGCTTTGATTATGGAACTGTAATTGCTGGCTTTGCAATCTTTTATTAAATGAAAATATATTTCTGTTCTGTTGCACGTGGATAAAACAACGAATTTGCCAATCCTTTTTTGCTCTATTAAAGAATTGATGAAACTAATAATTTCCGACTCGTTCAGTGTGAAACGCTCCCTGATTTCTACAGGTGCCGATTTAAAGCTTATTCCAATAACTCCGATCATTTGTTATTGATTTTTTTGAATATTCCGGCAATTTCAGGATCAAGTATTTCATGGAATTTTCTTTCTTTTAAAGCTGTGTCATTTTCTGATTCTTCAATTATTTTTTTTCTCAGTTTATGCAGGTGCTCTAATTTTTTTATGAATTCCTCATCAAATTTGTTTTCTAAAAATTCCCTGAGTTTTTTTGTAAAATACGGAACCTTACCTGACGAAGAAATAGCAATCTGCAAATCGCCCCGCTGAATAACCGATGGTAAATAGAAATTACATTTTTCGGGAATATCCACACAATTTATTAATATCCCGCGTTCTTTTGCCTCTTTATATATTTCTTCATTTACAGATGCCGAATCAGTTGCAGCAATAACTAAAAAAAAGCCTTCTAAATCTCCATTTCTATAATTTCTTTCAGAATGTAATATAAGATTATCTTTTTTTAATGCCTTCAGTTTATTGGTAATAAAAGGTGAAATCAAAGTAACTTTTGCATCGGCGTTCAGCAGGCTGTTAACTTTTCTTTCGGCAAGTATACCACCACCCACTACCAGGCAGGGTATATCTTTTAATATCAGGTTGACGGGATAAAGAGACAATTTTATTTGTTGATTTATTGATTTGTTTATTTATGATGTGATAATTTGAAAATGAGATAATGATTGAATGACTGAACTTGTAGCTTGCATATTGTTTAATTTGTTGATTTTTACATTTTACATTTTGCAATATTTATTTCAGACATTAAATAGTCCATGTAGTTAAGCCTGAAAAAGTAAATTCGTAGCGTTTTGCCTGCCCGCCAAATTTCATTAATGCATCAATTACTTTATATCTTGTGATTCCTGGACAATAGAAGAAAATAAATCCTCCACCTCCGGCGCCGGAGATTTTACCGCCTGTAGCGCCATTTTTCATAGCAGTATTATATAAATCGTCAATTAATTTGTTTGAAATACCCGATGCCATTTGCTTTTTATACTTCCAGCCAAAATCCAGAATTTTCCCAATCTCATCTATGTTGCCTTCCAGCAAACATTCTTTCATCATTACCGCCTGCTCTTTGAGTTTATGCATGGCTGTGAGCGATTTTTTATTTTTTCCCCTTACATTTTTCTGCTGATTTTCAATGATAACAGACGATAAGCGACTTGTTCCGGTATAATAAAGGACAAGATTATTTGCTAATTCTGCAAGATAACGCTCCTTTATTCTCAGCGGGTTCACTATCACCCTGTCATTTTTTCGAAACTCCATAAAATTTACTCCGCCAAATGTCGCTGAATATTGATCCTGCTTCCCTCCTGCCATTCCGAGATCGATTCGTTCAATTTCATAAGCGAGATGAGCTATATCGTATTCTCCCAATGGCAGTTTAAGCCACTCGGCAAAAGCGCCAAGTATAGCAACCATCAGCGTGGAAGAAGTCCCAAGTCCTGAACCGGCCGGTGCATCAACAAAAGTGGAAAGTTCAAAAGATAATGCCTTCTTCGAAAAGTTTTTTACTATGCTATTGTATGCGCTTTTGTGCAAGTCGAGAATCCCGTCGATCTTAAATTTTGCAGAAGACTTACATGAATATTCTTCTTTTTTATCAATTGATTTAATAATGATCTTGCCGTCGGTCCTGGGCTGTATAGTTGCATAAGCGTACAAACTGATTGTAGCATTCAAAATAGCGCCTCCGTATATATCGGAATATGGCGCTACATCTGTACCACCGCCAGCCAAGCCTAAACGCAGGGGAGCTTTACTTCGGATTAGCATTTTTCGTTAAATTTAATGTTTTCAAAAATAGCAAATTGTGTTATTTTTTTTGTTATAAAATAATAGTAGCCTTTTCGTATAAATCAGGTAAACAGTTCTGACGCATTCTAAACTTTGTTCCATGATTGTGTCCTGTTCTTGCGTCAAAATCAACAAGTATATTACCTTTCTCAATTGCATTTAAAAAACCGTCAAAAGAAAATTTTTGTAACATCATTACTTTGCAATAATGATAAAATTCTTTGTCATTTTCTTTTTTCGATTCTGCTTGCACATAAAAACAGTTTAGAAGTTTAGTGCCTGCTTTATTTGAAAGGTCGTCAAAGCCCCAATATGGTTGAGGGTTAAGTTCGCAGAGCCCAATATTTATTTTTACTGTATTTAGCCAGTTTGAATGTTTCTCCGAAACCTTTGTATGGTCAAATGAAATGAGTACTTTTTTATTAACTCGATCTATTTTAACCATAAATCCTCTGTCACTTGGTGAAAGTCCGTGTATGGTTTGACGGAAACTCATTTCCTCTTCATGGTATTTTTTGCCAGCTTCTTTGTGATTCCAACCATATTTCAAAAGTAGAATTTGAGGAACAAATTTAACTGCTCTTGGTGATGGTTCAGTATGAAAAAGAGTGGTTAATGCAGTAGTATTTATGCGTTGTGATTTCAACTCCCATTCTGCTGCATTTGGAATTGGTAAGTTGTTTTCTGTAATGCCCAATAAATCTTCTAATGTGTTTCCGATTCCCCCTTGATTTCCATATCTTGCATTTTCAATCCAACCTTTTGCTGCTATCTTTTTAAGTTCTGCAATTAAACTGTCTTTAGAATAAATTTTCATAATTCCTGGTTAAATAATGTAAGAGGTTTAAATTTTAAAAGTTCGCTTTGTCTTTTATTTTTTTCAATACGCTTTTCTGAAGACTCACAATAATCAGGAGAAAGCTCAATGCCAATATATTTTCGTTTTAATCCCATAGAAACTACTGCTGTTGTTCCACTGCCTGAAAAGGGATCTAAAATAATTTGAGAAGTAGTAGAAGAAATAATTCTGTCTATAAGATCAACTGGAAAAGGTGCTGGATGACCGTTATTCATTTCCTGCGTGAACTCCCATACATCACCAAAGGCGTTAGCTTTTGGCGATAATTTAAACTTTGGCTTTGGAATTAAATAAATAACTTCATAAGTTGGTAAAAAATATCCAGGATTAAAATTAATACCGCCTTTCCTTTTCCATATTATAATTTGTCGTACAGGAAACCCATCAACTATGTCTTGTCTGTCTTGTAGTAAACCATCTTGCACACGCCATTTGTGATTATAAAAAATTGCTCCATCATTTTTTATTAGTCTAAACATTTCTGTTAAACAATCTCGCTGCCATTTTGCATATTCTTTGTGAGGCATACAGTCATTATGATGCGAGTAACCATTAACAAGTGCTGCTCCCGCCCACTTTCCTCCTCTGCCATCTTTCATACCGTTTCCGGTAGAATTTTTTAAGTTGTATGGCGGTGAAGTTACAACCAAATCCACACACTCATCGGGCATTTGTTTCATGGTTTTAATACAATCACCACATATAATCTTATTTATAAAATTTTCCGGAAATATCAATTTATTGCTTTCTGTTTTCATTGTCCAAAGTTACGGTTTTTTATGATTTATCACAACTAAAATTTATCAATGCCTACACATAACTGTTCTACCGCCTCAACCATATTATCCCATGAGTACTTTGCTTTTTCTATTCCGGCATTTTCAGAAAATTCTTTTTCTTTATTATTCTTATAAAATTTAAGAATAGCATCAGCAATCTTAGCAATCTCAGGTTTTACAACATAACCTACTTTACCATCGGGAACAATTTCGGCTAAACCTCCAACATTCGTTACTATCATAGGCTTGTTAAAATGATAGGCGATTTGAGTAACTCCGCTTTGTGTAGCGTTTTTGTATGGCTGAACAACAATATCGGATGCGCAGAAATAATCTGCCACTTTTTCATCAGGAATAAAATCATTGTGCATCAGCACATATTCTTCAAGATTATTTTTTTTAATGATCTCAAAATATGGCTTTGAATCTGAATAAAACTCGCCTGCAACAATCAACCGGAGAGAATTATCTTTTTTAACATTTATGGAAAATGCTTCTAAAAGAAGGTCTAATCCTTTGTAATCCCTGATAAATCCAAAGAACAAAACATAATGCAAAGAAAAATCTAATCCGAGTTTTTGTCTGGCAATTTCTTTGGGAATGATCGCTCCAAAATTATCATAAAGCGGATGCGCACAAAATAGCTTGGGTTTTTTATTATCAAAAGTTTCAAGGTCGTCGAGAACCGACTTTGACATGGCAACAAATCCGTCAACCGCATTTACAAAATATTTCGCAAGCGCTCTGTCTCCGGGTCTTTTCTCATGAGGGATGATATTGTCAATGATGGATATTATTTTAGAATGTCCGTTCTTTCTTATTTTTCTGGCTATCGTCCCGAAACACGGAGCCATGAATGGTATCCAGAATTTAATGATGACAATATCAGGTTTGTATATACGCAGTCGGCGTCCGATGCGAATCCAATTGAATGGATTTACAGAATTTACAGACACTTCAATATGCAGATCTTTGGGGGCAGGACTGTTGGAATATTGAGTTTTACCGGGGAAAAAAAAAGACGGGTATTGTAAAGAAAAAGTGTGAATTATTACTTCATCACCTTTCTGCATAAAAGCGCGTGCAAGTCTTTCGTTGTATGTAGCCAAGCCTCCGCGAAACGGATATGCAGGACCGATAATCACTATTTTTCTTTTGTCCGCCAAATCTTATTTGTTACAACATAGTTATAAAGTTTCAAAGTTATAAAGTCATAAAGTTAATGAAAGTTATAAATCTTTCCCCTTATGCCTTATAACTTATGCCTTTTTATCAAAACCAAGTTTTTTTTCAATCAGATAATTATTCCTTTCAGAAGAATTACGTGAAACCATTTCGGCAAGAAATCCGGTCAGAAACATTTGAGAACCGATGACCATACATAATAAACCTAAGTAAAACAAAGGCCTTTCAGTCATTTTATAGGTTTCCAGAGCAATTTTATCAAAAACAAGACAAGCGGCTATAATAAAACCTGCTATAAATAACAATGTACCCCACAATCCAAAGAAATGCATTGGTCTTTTACCAAATTTTGAAACAAAAGAAATTGAAATAAGATCAAGGAACCCGTTAATAAATCTTTCTATTCCAAACTTTGTCTTTCCGTATTTGCGTCTATTGTGTTTAACTTCCTTTTCACCAATCTTTGTAAAACCGGCCCACTTTGCAATTACAGGGATATACCTGTGCATCTCGCCATACACTTCTATGCATTTCACTACATCCTTTTTATATGCTTTCAATCCGCAGTTAAAATCATGAAGTTTTATTTTAGTCATTCTTCTTGTAGCCCAGTTAAAAAGCTTGGTGGGTATTGTTTTCGAAACAGGATCAAAGCGTTTCTTTTTCCAACCTGAAATAAGGTGATATCCTTGTTCTCTGATCATTTTATAAAGATCGGGTATTTCATCAGGAGAATCCTGAAGATCGGCATCCATAGTGATCACTACATCTCCCTGAACTTCTGCAAATCCACAGTTAAGAGCAGCAGACTTTCCATAATTCCTGCGAAATCTGATACCTTTAATATTTGGATTCTTTGCAGCGAGATCTTCAATTATTTCCCAGGATCTGTCGGTACTGCCATCATCAACAAAAATAATTTCATAAGAGAATTTATTTTCTTTCATCACTATGGAAATCCCTTCTGACAGTTCGGGCAAAGATTCCTCTTCGCAATATAATGGTATTACAACTGAAATGTCCATTTGAATAGATTATCTGAAATTTGATTCAAAAGAATTATCTTTTTTCTTTGTAAAAATTGAAATAATCAGCGAAGCGATAAAAGACATAAAAGTCGACCATAAAATTCCAGTGATAGCCATTATATATGGATTCATAAATTTACGTGTATAACTCATGGCTATCTCAACCTGGTCATCAGTCATATTCGGATTTCTCTCAAGTATACTTTCTTCAGCTTTTTTAAGAAGTTCGTCTATCATGCAGGGATCTATGAATTTAAAAAAGATAATAGTATAAATTGAAACTATCACTGATGCAAAAAGGCCTATTAAAACACCGGATACGAGAGATTGTCCATATGTAATATAACCTCCGTTAATATTATTTCTGTAATTCAGTATACCTATTATCAGGCCTGCAATTATTAATGCAAAATTCAAATACCGGAAAATACTATCTCTGCTAACGTCAAACATGTAAAACAGCAGGTCGGCAATAATAAGCACAATCCCAAGTATGACACCATAATTGACGGCATTTCGTGCTACAGATACCTTTTTTTTAACTTCAATATTTTGTTCCATAATAAAATGATTTGTGTGCAAATTTAACAAATTACAAGTATTAATATAATTTTATCAGCAAATCATTTCTTTTTTATAACTTTGCAGTGGGTAAGTCTTATACGACCAGCTCCTGTTAAACTCCCCCAGGTTCGGAAGGAAGCAAGGGTAGATAGTCGAGCGGTGCGATATAAGGGGCTTACCCTTTTTTATTGTGTGTCTGTCATTTAAGTCTTATTTTTTGAATTAAGAATATTGAATAACGAACGTCGAATTTTGAAGTAATTGATATTCTAATTTCTAAATTCCCTGCCGGTCAGGCTGGGTTGTTCAAACGTTCATTGGATTAATTTTAAAGACATACACTAAATTATCTATCTCATATCTGATCTACCAATAAAATTTAAGCATAAAAATTCAAATTGATTATTTCAAACTTACATGAACTAAATTATTTTAAAAAAAATTGGTATTTGATACTTTATTTTAATTTTGCCGGCAAATTTGGCTTTTAATTTATGCTAATCAAGATATACCCTGAAAACCCAAACATACGTTACATCCATCAAGTTGTGGAATGCCTGCGAAATGGCGGCATCATTATTTATCCCACTGATACAGTATATGGAATTGGTTGCGATATTTTCCAACATAAAGCGGTTGAACGTATCGCTCAGATCAAAGGAATTAAAACAGACAAAGCAAACTTTTCATTTATTTGCTATGACCTGAGCCACATTTCTGATTTTACAAAACAGATCAGTAACCCGATTTATAAACTTATGAAAAAAACCCTTCCCGGACCTTTTACTTTTATTTTAAATAGCAGCAATAATGTCCCCAACCTTTTTGAAAGCAAAAAGAAAACCGTAGGAATACGCATACCTGACAACATGATAGCCCGACAAATCGTGAATGAACTTGGTAACCCGATCATGAGCACTTCTGTAAAAGGAGACGATGACAACATAGAAACAATAACAGATCCTGAACTGATCTATGAACGTTATAAAGACCTTGTCGATATTGTTATCGATGGTGGTATTGGAGGGATAGAAACTTCTACTGTTCTCGATTGCACCAACGATGATTTTGAGATCATAAGACAGGGTAAAGGCATAATCGAAGATTATTATTATTAAACCAGCCGGCCCCGTTCAATGGTTATGACGATTACCTGTTGTTTGAAAAAGATTTCAACAAAAATATCTTGATAACTTTACTGGCTACAATTTCTTCTTTTGTTTTTGTTTCATAATTTTTTGTGCAATAAATTTACAGTTTATCGTAAACCTATTTCATGACGAGACAACGTATAAAGTTGAAAGATAATCTTTATCTATCGCTTTATAATTGTCGTTTTTAAGCTGAAAATACCTTTTGTCGAGATAGGAACAAAGTAATTCAAGACATTCTTTCAACCCATATTCTTTTCCGGTTATATTCTTCAGCGATACAGGATTTGGCGCATCGCTCAGAAATATTTCCTGGTTAATATTTATTCCGATTCCTACAATAGAATGGAGAAATTTATTTCCAATTATGGCATTTTCGATAAGAATGCCAGACACTTTTTTGTCGCCTATATAAATATCATTCGGCCATTTGATTTTTACTATGCTTTTATTTACCAAAGAATTTGTATTCTCAATTAATTTTGTGATAATATCGTAAACTCCCAGCGAAACCACTTTGTTCAACATGAATTGTTTTTCAATTGGCAGAAAAGACGGGTATAATATGATACTTATCGTAAGATTTTTTCCAGCCTCACTTTCCCATGAATTGCTTCCAAGTCCCCTTCCTGAACTTTGCCGAAAAGCAGAAATAACAGTTCCCTCCGGTATTTCTTTGCTCCTGAGCAAATCTGATGCATACAAATTAGTGGAGCCAGTTTCTTCGATTTCGATTATGTTTTTTCCGATCACAATTGAGGTTTATTTATTACATTTGCACTTTACAAATATAAACTATTGAATGGCAAAAAGAAAAAAGAAAAAAGAAAAAAGAAAAAAGATACCTCTGATTTTTTAACGGAAATTATCATAAAAGGCATACAAAATAAGAAAGGAAAAAACATCGTTAGCCTTAACCTTAAGAATATTGATCATGCTGTTTCAGATTATTTTATTATTTGCCACGGTACTTCAAACACACAGGTACAAGCAATTGCTGAATCTGTTGAAGACAAAATATTCACGACAATAGGGCTGAAACCATGGCATAGAGAAGGAGTGCAAAATGCCGAATGGATACTGCTCGATTACGTTGATGTGGTCGTACATATTTTTCAGGAAACTGTCCGCAACTTTTTCCAGATAGAAAGTTTGTGGGCCGACGCCGAAGTAAAACTAATTGAAGAAGATTAAATTTAATGGTCATACAATAGTCATACGATGGTTACACAATAGTCAAACAATGGTCATACAATAGTCAAACAATGGTCATACAATAGTCAAACAATGGTCATACAATAGTCAAACAATGGTCATACAATAGTCAAACAATGGTCACATAATATAAGCCATTTATTGTAAAATTGATTTTGAAAATGGAATTAGAAGAATTAAGAGTGTATCATCAATCAATGGAACTCGGTGAAAAAGCTTGGAACATTATTCAGCAATGGGATTTGTTTTCGAAAGATACTATTGGAAAACAATTGATTCGCTCTGTGGATTCAATAGCAGCAAATTTAAGTGAAGGATTTGGAAGATATCATTATAATGAGTCAAAACATTTTTATTATTATTCAAGGGGTTCATTATATGAAACAAAAACATGGCTGGCTAAAGCATACAATCGAAAATTACTGTCTGAGGAAAATTTTGTTTTTTTCACAAAAGAGATAAAAGATATTGGAGTGAAATTGAACAATTATATTCATTCCATCGGCAAACAAACAAACAAACAAACAAAACAACCTAATGACAACTGAGTGACAACCGAATGACGCGAAGCAAATGACACGAAGTAAATGACGTTTAATTATAAAGAGTAACAAATGACAGATAACAAAAATACAACACAGAAAAATAAAAATTTCAACCCCATGCTCAATCAGAAGAAACCGAAAGGTAAATTTAACTTTTATTGGATATATGGGTTACTTGCAGTCGTTTTTCTCGCATTACAGTTCTTTAGTTGGAATGGTTCCACTGAAAAAATTGATAATTTTCAAAAGTTTGAGAACGACATGCTGGCTTCACATGATGTGGAAAAAGTTGTTGTGATCAACAAAGAAAAAGCCGAGGTTTATATTAAAAAAGATAAACTTAGCAATGAAAAATATAAAAATGTAAACAAAGGGATTGGAGGCGCTATAAACAGCGGACCCCACTATTATTTTGAAATCGGCTCTGTTGAATCTTTCGAAAAACAATTGAAAGATGCCGAAAACCGTATAATAGCTAAAGATACTATTGGTAAGTCACAAATTGAAAAAGATAAAATTATAAAAGAAACAAATATCCCTTATAGTTACGAAACCGAAAACAAATGGGGACAGGAAATACTTGGTTGGGTGATACCAATTATAGTGTTAGTTGTAATATGGATGTTTATTATGCGCAGAATGGGTGGTGGTGCAGGAGGAGGTGGACATATCTTCAATATAGGAAAATCGAAAGCGCAATTGTTTGATAAAGATACCAGTGTGAACATCAATTTTAACGATGTAGCCGGGCTTGAAGAAGCAAAGGTGGAAGTCATGGAAATTGTTGACTTTCTCAAAAATCCGAAAAAATATACTGATCTCGGAGGAAAAATTCCCAAAGGTGCTTTGTTGGTAGGTCCTCCCGGCACGGGAAAAACATTACTTGCGAAAGCTGTTGCCGGAGAAGCTAAAGTTCCTTTCTTTTCATTGTCGGGTTCTGACTTTGTTGAGATGTTTGTTGGTGTTGGAGCTTCGCGTGTAAGAGACCTTTTCAAACAGGCCAAAGAAAAAGCGCCTTGTATTATTTTTATTGATGAAATTGATGCTATCGGAAGAGCGCGTGGACGCAATCCGCTTGCCGGTTCAAACGATGAACGCGAAAATACATTGAACCAGTTACTGACGGAAATGGATGGTTTTGGTACAAACGTGGGAGTAATCATTCTTGGAGCTACTAACCGCGCCGATATCCTTGATCGCGCACTGATGCGTGCAGGCCGCTTCGACAGACAAATTCACCTCGAACTACCCGATCTTGAAGAACGTAAAGCAATTTTTAAAGTTCATATTCGCCCTCTGAAATTAGATGTATCGGTTGATACCGACTTTCTTGCAAAACAAACACCCGGTTTCTCAGGAGCTGATATTGCCAATGTTTGCAATGAATCAGCTTTGATAGCTGCACGTAATAATAAAAAAATTATTGATAAGCAGGATTTTCTTGATGCCATCGACAGGATTATAGGCGGATTGGAAAAACGCAGCAAGATTATATCCCCGAAAGAAAAAAAGGTAATTGCCTTCCACGAAGCGGGACATGCTGTTGTAAGCTGGATACTGGAATTTGCTAACCCTCTTATCAAGGTAACCATTGTGCCGCGTGGAAAAGCGCTTGGAGCTGCTTGGTACTTGCCCGAAGAAAGACAAATAACTACATCGGAACAAATGCTCGATGATATTACTGCAACCTTAGGCGGAAGAGCTGCTGAAGATATTATCTTTGGGAAAATTTCTACCGGTGCACTGAACGATCTGGAAAAAGTCACAAAGCAGGCTTATGCCATGATCGTGTATTTTGGGTTGAATAAAACTATTGGAAATATCAGCTATTACGATTCTACAGGTGCCTCTGAGTATTCGCTGAACAAACCATATAGCGAAAACACGGCAACAACAATAGACACGGAATTAAGCGAACTTGTGAAAAATGCCTATCATCGGGCTAAAACAATTTTAATTGAAAATAAAGAAAACCTCGAAAAACTTGCAAACCGCTTACTTGAAAAAGAAGTGATATTCAGGGAGGATCTCGTGGAAATTTTTGGCGAACGACCTTTCGAAGATACTGAAATAAATAAATTGAAAGAAGTTAAAGAATCACAGACAAAAAGTCCCGACGATGTTATTTCACAGGAACCGCCTTCAGTCAGCAAAACAGATGTAGTATGAATATTTGAAATGTTGAATGGATAAATTTAAAAAAAACAAATTGATATTGTGATATTTGTTGATATTGGGATATAGTAAATTAACGTGAATTATGGATTACATCTATATAATTTAATTGAAATAATAACATGAGTATTTTATACTATTTGATTTTAGTGGGTTTTTGTGATTTAGTGCTTTTGTGGCAATAAATAATACAGCCACTAAAACACCAAAACACGAAATTTCACAAAAGCCATATAATTTTTTAACCTTGATTTTCAATTATTTTAATCCATAACTCACGTTAAATTAGGATTTTTATAGGATTGTAGGCACGGAATGCAGGCATCATTAATTTAACATAATGACCAATGACAATGAATGACAGCGAAGCGAATGACAATAAATGACACAAAGTAAATGACAGCGCAGCGAATAACAATTAATTAGGATTTGATTTATGGAAGAAAGCACCCAGAGGGAAAAAGTATTGAAGCTGGTTAGGAATGCATTGATCCATAAGACGAACAATCCTTTTCCAGATCTCGACTTTGAATCGAACATTTACAAAGAGATGGCGGATTCACCCGAAGTGGTATTTGCGGAAGAGTTTATTAAAGTATCCGGTAATTTTGTTTATTGCGAATCAGAGCAGGAATTCGTGGAGAACCTGAAAGCCCTGATGTCCGATAACCAATGGGCAAATATATTTTGCATGGAGGATAAAATAAAACAAATTTTAACGGAAGGCCATATTCCATTTCTTTCGGAGGGAGAGAATATGCATGATATTGAGGCAGGAATTACAAGCTGTGAATTTCTGATTGCGAGATTGGGCAGTATTATGATTTCTTCCAGGCAGCAATGTGGCAGAAGAATGTTTGTTTATCCTCCGGTGCATATTGTTCTTGCTTATGCTTCTCAACTGGTATCAGACCTGAAACATGCACTTGCCGGAATAAAACAGAAATACGGCGATAAGATACCTTCCATGATTTCGGTCATTACAGGGCCAAGTCGTACGGCAGATATCGAAAAGACACTGGTAATTGGTGCGCACGGCCCGAAAAATGTTTTCGTTTTCTTTATTGACGATACGGCTTGTGACTAAACCCTATATAGATTAAAAATGGGAGTAAATTGGGTTTGTATATATAGTTCAAAGTTTATATATAAAGTGGATATCGTTCAGGCTGTTCTTGCAGATAAATATATCAACAGTGTGATTATAAACAAGCAAGATTCATCATATCTTTTTGGCGAAATTGAACTTCATGTTCATCCTGATGATGTGATTTTGGCAAAACAAATAATTAACAAAGAAAGATTATGAATAATTTTCTTACCAGAACAATCACCGGCGCTTTGTTTGTTTTCGTAATTGTGGGCTCAGCGCTCTGGAATTACTGGGCGTTTGCATCTGTAATTGGCTTATTCATGATTTTTGGTTTATGGGAATTTTATGATATTATAAACCACAAAGGAATTTGTTCTGATAGAATTGTGGGAACTATTATCGGGCTTGCTATTTTCCTTATTACGGTTCTTCATAATTCAGATATAATAAATATAGGAACAACAAAAATCCTTTACTTTTCTTTATTTTCAGTATCCATTCTTGTTTTTTTTGCCGAACTATATAGGCGATCCGAGTATCCATTTCGTAATATTGCCAATACATTTCTTGGTATAATTTATATTGCAATTCCATTTTCACTGCTTATATCTTTAATCTGCTTTACTGAAGGATATACAAAAACCCCTGCATTTCCGATTTTCTATTTTTTTATATTGTGGACGTATGATACTTTTGCATATCTGATTGGGATGAAGTTTGGGAAACACAAGCTTTTCGAACGAATATCTCCCCAAAAATCATGGGAAGGTGTAATTGGGGGTTTGTTGTTTGCATTTATACTTGCAACTGTTTTTTCCGAATATTATTTTTTCCTGTCCTGGTTGCAATGGTTGACCCTTGCATTGATCATCGTTATTTTTGGTACTTTTGGAGACTTGACAGAATCAATGCTCAAGCGAAGCATGGATTACAAGGACTCAGGTAATTTTTTACCGGGACATGGTGGCATTCTCGACAGGTTTGACGCAGTATTGCTTTCTGTTCCGTTTGTATTTATATATATAAAATTTTTAGAATATTTTTTAAGATGAAGATTCATAAAGAAGGATATTTCACCATTATTATAGTTTTCCTGATACTTTCAGTTACAATTGCAGTACTGCATTTTTTATTACAGGGATATGACATTTTGAAATATTGTATTGATGGCGGTTTTGCCATTTTTTTTATTCTTATCGTATTTTTTTTCCGTTCTCCACGAAGAGATATGATGTTGAGCCATGAATACATCCTGTCGCCTGCCGATGGTAAAGTAGTGGTTATAGAAGATGTATTGGAAACGGAGTATTTTAACGATATGCGACTGCAAATATCTGTTTTCATGTCCCCATTAAATGTTCACTGTAACAGGTATCCATGTGCAGGAATTGTTCGGTATTTCAAATATCACCCGGGTTCTTATATTGTTGCATGGCATCCCAAATCTTCCGAAGAAAACGAGCATACCACAGTAGTGATAGAAAACCAAAACAAACACTTCATCCTTGTACGGCAAATAGCCGGCGCCGTTGCCAGAAGAATTGTTTGTAATGCAATTAAAGGTAAAACCGTAAAACAAGGTGAAGAGCTTGGATTTATCAAATTCGGTTCAAGGGTTGATATCCTTTTGCCGCTAAATGCAGAAATAAAGATTCATTTGGGACAAATGGTAAGAGCCGGAAAAACAGTTTTAGCAGAGCTTTGCTAACAGTAGAAAATATTTAAAAAAAATTTATGTGGGTTTGTAATCGCAGAACAAAATACTATCTATGAGACTTTCCAGAAAAAGCGAATACGCATGCCTTGCTATGATTGATCTTTCTATGAATACCGACAAAGATTATGTTAAGATCAATGATATAGCTCAGCGTTGGTCAATACCAAAAAAATTTCTTGAACAGATATTGATTACACTTAAAACATCCGGTTACGTGAGGAGCAAAAAAGGTTCGGAAGGTGGCTACACACTTACAAAAACTCCTGAGCAAATATCACTTGCGGAGATTATCAGGCTAATGGATGGCGCTCTTGCCCCTGTGGAATCAGTCAGTAAATATTTTTATAAAAATACACCGGTGGAACAACATAAAAAATTAATGGATGTTTTTATTGATATCCGTGACTATGTTTCCGACAAACTTGAGCAAACAACCTTCGCAGACCTTGTAAGATAAGGGTTTGATTAATTAATTATTTCTTTTTTATAAAAATTGTTTGGAGAGCAAACAGATGAAATAATTAATGAATTAAATGATGCCTTAGCTACTTAATGCCCATCCAACCTCCCCAAACGGGGAGGCTTATAAAGAAAAATGAGAACGAATAGAATTATAGAAGCAGAATTTTTTTTTGGAGCAACTCCTGAGATTTTCAGGAGAGCAGGAGAATTAAGAAAAAACATGACTTTGGCGGAAGGTGTATTATGGAACCATTTGCGTTTAAAGCAAATGAAAGGCTTTACCTTCAGAAGGCAGCATCCTATTGGTAATTTTATTGCTGATTTTTATTGTCATAAAATGCGGCTTGTTATAGAAGTCGATGGAAGTATTCATAATATTGAAGAAGTAAAAGAGCGCGATGAAGGCAGAGAATATATGATGAAAGAACTCAGATTAAGCATTATTCGCTTTACAAATAATGAAGTATTGAATGACATTGAAAACGTATTAATGAAAATTGAAAAACATCTTTCGGGTGATAAACGATAAGTATATTAAGGGCAGTCCCCCATTTGGGAGATAAAGGGGGCTGCGTTGGGAAAATGTGAAAGTTATTTAACGAAAGGACAGAAGAAATATTTAACGAATTAAATGAGGCTTATTTAACCATGGCTCAAACAAAAATAGAATGGACCGAAATGACTTGGAACCCTGTTGCTGGTTGCGATAAAATTTCATCCGGCTGCAAACATTGCTATGCCGAAGTTATGGCACGCAGGCTGCAAGCTATGGGACAGGATAAATATAAAAATGGATTTAAACTTACACTTCATCCTGAAGCATTATATGAACCATACAAATGGAAAAAATCTAAAGTGGTGTTTGTAAATTCTATGGGCGACTTGTTTCATAAGGATATTCCTATTGCATACATTAAAAAGGTTTTCAGGGTAATGAAAGAAAATCCCCAGCATGTTTTCCAGGTGCTTACTAAAAGAGCAGATGTGCTCAGGTATTACAACAGCGAAGGCTGGCTTGAGTGGTCGCATAATATCTGGATGGGTGTTACTGTAGAAAACACAAGCGTTACAAAAAGAATAGATTTGTTACGGGAAACCCAAGCAAAAGTAAAATTTTTAAGTTGTGAACCTTTGTTAAGCGCATTACCAAACATGAATTTAAAAGCTATTGACTGGGTAATTGTTGGCGGCGAAAGCGGGCGCACTCCACGACCTATAAAAGAAGAATGGGTTATAGATATTAAGGAACAATGCAAAAAAGCCGATGTTGCTTTTTATTTTAAACAATGGGGCGGAACGAATAAAAAGGAAGCAGGCAGTGTGCTTAAAGGGAAGTTGTATAAAGAAGTTCCGCAAGTTGAATTGGCATTTTAATAGATATTTTTAAAAAAATATTTATATAACAAAAAATTACATTTGATAATATTTCGCCATTAATACGTGTGATAAACATCTGTCAAGTTATAAATAATCACTATCTTTGCGCTCTGATAAATAACAGTGTTCTAAGCTAAGCGTTTTTACAATTCATTCCTTTCTTTGTGCCTATGCCATCGTAGAGGTTTATAGCCAATGGCATACGAAAGCGCATAATCAAAAAAATATAATGAAAACTTTTGAAGAATTAAATGTCTCTTTCGAGATAAGGAAAGCCATTAAGGAAATGGGCTTTGAAAACCCTATGCCTGTGCAGGAAGAAGTAATACCTCTTTTGCTGGGCGCAAAAAATGATGTAATAGCGCTGGCACAAACAGGTACAGGTAAAACTGCAGCTTTCGGGATTCCTTTAATCCAGGAAGCCGACAGAAATAATCCTTTGCCCGGAGCATTAGTGCTTTGCCCTACACGTGAGCTTTGTATCCAGATTACCGGCGACCTCAACGATTATGCAAAATATTGCGACGGAGTAAAAGTGCTTCCGGTATATGGCGGTTCCAGTATCGATACACAGATAAAAGCATTACGGAATGGAGTACAGATTGTTGTTGCTACTCCTGGTCGTATGCTAGATCTTATGAAACGCAAAGCTATGAAATTGAAAAATGTAACCCGTGTTATTCTTGATGAAGCTGATGAAATGCTTAATATGGGTTTCCTTGAAGATATCAACTCTATTCTTTCTGAAGTTCCGGAAGGCAGGAATACCTTGCTTTTCTCGGCTACTATGCCTAATGAAATTGTTGGGATTTCGAAAAAGTACATGAATAATCCAATCGAAATAACAATAGGAGTGCGAAATGCAGGAGCAGAAAATGTTAAACATTTTTGTTACACCGTTCATGCAAAAGATAAATACCTTGCTCTTAAACGTATTGCCGATTATAATCCTGAGGTATACAGCATAGTGTTTTGCAGAACGCGAAAAGAAACACAGGAGGTAGCCAATAAATTGATTGCCGATGGTTACAATGCTGATGCTTTACACGGCGACCTTTCTCAATCGCAGCGTGATTCGGTGATGCAAAAATTCCGTATTCGCAATATCCGTTTGCTTGTAGCTACAGATGTTGCAGCGCGCGGATTAGATGTTGACGATATTTCCCATATTATCAATTACGCATTACCTGATGATTATGATGTGTACACTCACAGAAGCGGACGTACAGGTCGTACAGGAAAAGCGGGTATTTCTATTGTCATTGTTAATCATAAAGAGAAATATCAGCTTAAAATTATCGAGAAAAAAATTGGTAAAACATTTACGCATTGTAATATCCCTTCAGGACGTGAAATATGCGAGAAACAGCTGTTTCATTTTATCGGTAAAATGGAGAAAGTAGAGATTGATTATTCACAGATTAATTCGTACCTCCCTTCCATTTTTAAAAAACTTGAATGGCTCGACAAAGAAGATATCATTACACGATTTGTATCTCTTGAATTTAACAGGTTCTTGGAATATTATAAAAATTCCGTTGATATCAATGTTTCAGAAGATCATAACGACGACAGGAGATCGAAGAACAAACGCAACGACTTTGAAAGTATGAAAGGCAAAGGTTATGCGCGTTTATTTATAAATTTAGGTAAGATGGATGGCGTATATCCTGCCGAATTATTAAGCCTTATAAATACTAACACGCAGGGATTAAAAGTTACTATTGGCAGAATTGACCTGAAGAACAGTTTTTCATTTTTTGAAGTGGAAGAAAGTTTTGCAGAAGAGGTTATTAAAGCCATGAGTAAAGCAAAAATAAACGATCGGAAAATTGTTGTTGAAAGGGCATCCGACAGACCATCGGAGTCATCGCAGGAGAGAAAAGGGAAAAACACTTACAGTAAAGAAAAGTATAGGAATAACGATATAAATTATAAGAAGTATAGAAATTCTGATGATGATAAAAAATTCCGAAAGAAGCCAAGACATACACAGGCAGGGGAATTAAAACATGACAGAAAACCGAATAACGAAAAAAAATTTCGTGGAAATAAAAACCCATTTCGTGGAAAAGCTATTCCTGATAACAGGAAGTCCTGATGAGTATTGAATAAACCATCAATCATTATCAATCATCAGCGAATCCATTTTAAAATGCGCAGTATCTCTTACCAAATCCATTTTTGCTGCACCCTTCAACCTTACCTTTGGCAACAGCTTATTGGTATCCTCTATGGCAATAATAGCCTTTTCGAGCAACAGTGATGCTATTTTGCTAAAGTATGCCTGGTTTTGTTCGGAAATTAATCTTCCTTTTTCATCGAACGAATATTTAAACCATTTTGGTTTGGGAATAATGCTTGCCATAAAAATGCTTTCAGCAAGAGAAAGTTTTGACGGATGTTTATTAAAATAATATTTTGAAGCCTCATAAACACCGTAAACTCCAGGACCCCACTCTATCACGTTCAGATACACTTCGTACATCCTATCCTTGTTACATAGATTTCCCGACTGCATGAGCCACACAATAAGCAGTTCTTCGACTTTGCGGGCAATAGTTTTGTTTCTGTTCAGAAAAACATTCTTCACCAGTTGCATCTCAATAGTACTGCCACCACGCACAAAACGTTTTTGTTTGATGTTCTCAATGATGGAAAGCCGTAATGAACCTATATCAAACCCTGACGCAAAATAATATCCGCCATTTTCCGAAACCAACACAGCTTCCTTCAGACATGTAGAAATCTCGTCAAGCGGTGTAAATTCAGAGTTTTCAGAATCGAGGACAAACGATTTTACAGGCTTTCCTTTTTCATAAGCTGTAAAAGTAAATGCCCCGTTGATCTTCGTAAAATCAGTTACCCCATATTTAACTACTTTAAAATCCTTTCCGGATAAACCGGCATTGAATTTCAAGGAGTCCGGTAATATCATATCAACATAAAAATCAACAAATAATTTTAACAGACCGCTTGTTTTTATTCCTTCAAAATTAGTGAACAACCCGGATGGCAGGGATTCGAAAAAGTCCTGTGCAATAAATTCATTGTTTATTTTAAATGTATATTTTTCAGAACCGCTCCTTTGGTACAGGAAATACGGGTTTAGCTTCAGTTTATTATACACAATGGACGATGTGCTGTCGAGTTCAATAAAATCTTTTCCAATCCTGAAATGATAATCAAATGCTGTCTTTTCCATCTTTACATTATTTAAGGAAATTCTGCGATAATTCAGTATAAGTCCGAAAACAGAAGCATATCCGCTGAGTAGAAGATCGTTGTTTTTGTATGAGTTTTCGCCTATCCCAGCTCGCAAAGTATCAAAAGAAAGCAACAGTCCAAATCTGTTTTTAACCACAGGAATCATAACTTTCCCTGATTCGGCATATACCTTAATTCCGGCAGTTCTGCTGCCTTTATTGATATTACCCTCTACAATCCAGCCTTTCTCCTTTTTTTTTTCGGTAACTTTTATCGACGCTTTAAACTGATGATCTTCTATCTCCAGTTTTTTTACCGACATGGAAACTTCATCATTATCGATTTTCACATTCAATAAAAAATTTTGAAGTGTGAAATTTTCAGGGATATAGTCAAACACCGCACCGAAAAGGCGATTCAGACGTGAAGCATAATTCATTTCGCCCGATTGCTGCTCTTTTGACTTTTTGGAAAGCAGAAATGAATAATTATCAATAGTGTTTCTTTTAATCAGGTTTACGTTTGTGCCTGAAATTTCCATGTCACCGATTCCTACCTTTCCTATCAACAAAGGGAAAAATTTAAGTCTTACATAAACTAACGCAGATGAAAATAATGTATCAGATTTATCGGGAATGATGTGCACACCGCTCAGTTCAATACCTGTAAGTCCTGTAAAACGGGAATCTTCAATAAGCAACGTTGCAGGGTATTTTTGATTAAACGCATTTATTTTATTTTCAATAATATTATGCAAAACCATATTCCTGAATGAGAAAAAAAGGATCAGAAGAAAAATGACCACGCTACCAATAATAACAATCATCTTTCGAAAACGTTTTGTTTGCATGAATACCTGTAAATTCAGCTTCATAAGGAAAAGGATTATACCACAAATTTATAAGAAATTTCAAAAGGGAGGCTGTGAATTATTTCATCAGATTTGCCTGTCTGCCGACAAGGCAGGCAAAACCGGAGTAAAGAGTAAAGTAGTAATCATCAATCTATGCTATTCGGAATAACAAAAGGCTGTTTCAATTTATTGAAACAGCCTTTTGTAAATATTAATTATCGAAACAACCCGATACGAAACTATTTAACAACAATAACTTTATTATTGTAAACATTTTCACCTATCTGGATTTTTAAATTATATATTCCCACGGCAAGATTGCTAAGATCAATTGTCTTTTTGTAAGAACCGGAGTAATTTGTAATGCTCTCGGTAATCAACTGCTGAGATAAATAATTCTGTAACGTTAAAGTTACATTTTCAGGATTACCCAATTCAAATTCAATATTCAATTTATCTTTGGTGGGATTGGGATATATGTTGATATTTTCTGCTGTTGTTCCAACCGGTATAATACCAACATTTAATGTTGTAAAATTATCATCGCTGCCATAAGCCGTTCCTGCGCTGTTTGTTGCATAAGCCCTGATATGATATGTTGTATTAGCTGATAATCCTATAAGGCTGCTTGTAAATGAACCTGTGCCCGCACCATCATTCGTATGGCTTGCGGTAATATCCGGATTTGCCGTTGTTGACCAGCATACACCCCTTGCAGTAACCTGGGCACCTCCATCGGATGTCACGTCACCACCGCAGGAAGCATAAGTATTTCCTATTGAATAAGCAGAGCTCGTCGTTACGGTAGGAAGAATAACATTTCCGCCGGTGGTTATAAAGGTTAAATCGCTGCCATAACCGGTACCGCTGCTATTTGTAGCATAAGCCCTGATATGGTATGTTGTTCCCGCTGTTAACCCTGATAAATTGCTTGTAAATGTTCCGGTACCTGTTCCATCGCTGGTATGACTTCCGCTAATGTCTGGATTTACCGATGTTCCATAGCATACGCCTCTTGCCGTTACCGAGGAACTGCCATCAGCTGTTACATCTCCGCCGCAAGAAGCTGTAGTATTAGTGATAGAGTATGCTCCGGATGTTGATATCGAAGGCACAGAAGTAGCTCCGCCGGTAGTTGTAAAATTCAGGTCGCTGCCATAAGCTGTTCCAACGCTGTTAGTGGCATAAGCTCTGACATGATATATTGTACCAGCCGTTAAACCTGTTATCGTACTTGTAAACGTTCCCGTACCGGTACCATCGGAAGTATGGCTTCCTGAAATATCCGGGTTCACCGATATTGAATAGCATACACCCTTTGCTGTAACTGATGCTCCGCCATCGGAAAGAACGTCTCCACCGCTTAAAGCCCCTGTGCCTGTTATCGAATACGGCTGTGTAGTTGTAACTGTCGGGTTAACGACAACGGTGCCACTGCTTGTTGTAAAGGTTAGGTCGCTTCCATAAGCAGTACCCACGCTATTCGTGGCATAAGCCCGGATATGATATGTTGTGCTTGCTGATAAACCTGTTAAACTGCTTGAAAATGTTCCTGTACCTGAACCATCGGTAGTAACGCTGCCAGTAGTAATATCAGGATTTGCCGATGTTGACCAGCATACGCCCCTTACGATAATTGTTGCCCCGCCATCAGAAGTAACATTACCACCGCCGGTAGCTGTATTGTTTGTTATTGCTGATGGTGTGATGGTTGTTACAGTAGGAAGAGAAGGAGGAGTTCCTGTTGTTGTAAAGGTTAAATCATTGCCGTAAGCTGTTCCTGCGCTGTTTGCAGCGTAAGCCCGTATATGATATGTAGTTCCTGCTGACAATCCTGTAATTGCGCTTGTAAATATTCCTGTGCCGGTGCCGTCAACCGTATGACTTTGTGTAACTACAGGATTCGCAGTTGTTGCCCAGCATACGCCTCTTGCTATTACGGTCGCCCCTCCGTCGGCTGTAACATTACCACCGCTTGTCGCCGAATTATTTCCAATTGCAGAAGCTGCAGTTGTTGTAACTGTCGGTATTGTAACAGAACCGCCTGCTCCGTAAACGCAAATAGTAAATGTCCCCTGATCAGATGAAGCACTGTAATAACTATATACTCTCACATAATAGGTTGTTCCTACCGTTAATCCTGTTGCGTTAATTGTTTCTGTATCTCCTGATAGTGTTACGTCTGCGCAGGTAACTTCTGTCCCGCTACAGGAACCTGAACGTAATTCAATTACAGCGTCAAAATTTGATGCACCAATTACCTGTATCGTTGGAGTAGCAGATGCTGCCACAAATTTGTACCATACATCGTCATCCGGATAACCACCACATGAACCGGCTGTTGTTGATTGAGTCGCTCCCACAGTAGTTCCGCTTGTCGGTGAACATGTTGTGCTTTGTGTTAAGAGTGTTGCACCAGAACAATTATCATTTGCCGGTGTAGAAGGCAAACCATAAACGCAAATAGTAAATGGGCCTGTTGAATACGAAGATGATCCATAACTATATACTCTCACGTAATAGGTTGAACCTATTGTTAAACCTGAGGCACTGATTGTTTCTGTTCCGGTTCCGAGTGTTGCGTCAGCGCAAGCTATATTTGTTCCATCGCATGAACCTGAGCGTAAATCCACCACTGCATCTATTGATGAACTTGTTACCTGTATAGTCGGGTTTGCAGATGCTGCAACAAATTTATACCATACATCATCATCCGCAGTGCCTGTATAACTTCCGCATGCTATTGCAGCTATTGATTGAGTTGCACCAGCTGTTGTTCCATTTGTTGGAGTACAGCTTGCATTCTGTGTTAACAAAACTGCACCGGAACAGTCGTCATTTGAAGGAGGTGCATAATATACACATATTGTAAATGTTCCTTGTGTAGATGAAGATAATCCATAGCTATATACTCTTACCCAATATGTTGAACCAATAGTTAAACCTGTTGCATTGATTGTTTCTGTCCCGCCGCTAACTGTTGCATCTGCACAATCTAATTCAGTACCAGTGCATGACACTGAATGTAAATCAATTACTGCATCAAATCCTGCTGATCCTACTACAGTGATTATAGGATTTGCAGATGCTGCAACGAACTTATACCACACATCATCATCGGCGGTGCCTCCGCATGAGCCGGCAACTAATGATTGAGTCGCTCCAACAGTAGTACCATTTGTGGGGGAGCATGAAGAATTTTGTGTTAAGGTAATGGCATCAGAGCAATTATTGTTTGCAGGTGCTGCAGGCGCTCCAAAAACACAAATAGTAAAGGTTCCCTGATTACTTGAACCTGAGCCGTAACTATACACCCGCATATAATATGTCGAACCTATCGTCAAGCCTGTTGCATTGATTGTTTCTGTCCCGCCACTTGTTGTTGCATCTTCACAAAACAATTCAGTACCAGAGCATGATACTGAATGTAAATCAACTACGGCATCAAATCCTGTTGATCCTACAACAGTTATTGTTGGTGTCGCAGTAGTAGCAACAAATTTATACCAAACGTCATCATCGGCTGTGCCTCCGCATGTGCCGGCGGTTATGGATTGAGTGGCATTTACGGTAGTTCCGCTGGTCGGAGAAGAACATGTTGTGGTCTGTGTTAACAATGTTGCCTCTGAACAATCATTATTTGCAGGTGCTGCTGGTATTCCATATACGCAAATAGTAAAGGTTCCCTGATCAGATGAAGCGCTGTAATAACTATATACTCTTACATAATAAGTTGTTCCTACCGTTAATCCTGTTGCGTTGATTGTTTCTGTACCTCCTGATGCAACATCATCAACACAAGTAACTTCAGTTCCATTACAAGAACCGGAACGTAATTCTACTACTGCATCAAAATTTTCTGCCCCAATTACTTGTATCGTTGGAGTTGCAGATGCTGCCACAAATTTGTACCATACATCGTCATCCGGATAACCACCACATGAACCGGCAGTTGTTGACTGAGTTGCATCTACTGTAGTTCCATTTGTAGGAGAGCATGTTGTAGTCTGTGTTAACGTTATTGCTCCCGAACAATCATCGTTTGTGGGTTGTGAGTAACTGAT
>Ga0247841_10004091_pt1 | contig 25647 bp, 21 predicted proteins | sample LaCruzMarch2015__2_FD_192410 | JGI IMG/M metagenome (GOLD analysis project Ga0247841, IMG submission 192410) | Freshwater microbial communities from meromictic Lake La Cruz, Castile-La Mancha, Spain - LaCruzMarch2015_18m | ecosystem: Environmental > Aquatic > Freshwater > Lake | place: Spain... | reverse complement strand
TCCTCCTCGGTGGAGTACATCTCCATGAACTCGATCAGGGTCTTCGGATGTCGCACCATCTCCGCCTCCTCGTGGGTCGCTACCCAAGAGGCTACACGAGGGACCGGACGGAAGGGGATGGTCATGTGCCCGAAAACCCGACAGAGGCGGTCCTTGACAGAATCACGGTGCCCGCCGGCAGTGTGCGCGCTGATGAGTTGGCGATACCCAGTTCGCTTACGCACTCCGAGGTCTCGAACACATACGTCCTGCAATCGCCCCTCAGCTGGTGCACGTCCGCGAGTGTGAACCAAGGGATCGTGCAGTCCTCCCAGTACGCGGCGACCTTGCGACTGGGAGTGTGCCCTGTGTCGACTCGACAAACCGTCTTGATCCTGGGCACTGACCAGTGTGCTGGCAGGTCGCCCATCCACTCCACGCCGGACGGCTTGAGGTTCGCAGCCGTGTCGAGGCCACAGGTGACAGTGCGGCGTATGACCGCCGCCTTCTGTTCACCGAGGAGCGCAATAAGCCTCCGCCTGGCACTGACGTAGCGGCGGATGTGCCGATCCATGTGATCAAGAAAGCGTACGATGGCGGCTTGGTCCGCGGGGGGTGGGAGTGGAAACGGTGCGCTCAGAAATGCGTCATCGGTCAACTGCAGTCGCGATATCCAGATGCCCTTGGAGCGCACTTGAAGCTCCCAGTGGAATGGCGACGAGCGCACCAAGTGATGGATGAACCCCGCGTAGTCCTCTAGCCCGGGGCGAAGCCGATAGACGCCGTACGCGGAACTGACGATGCCGTGATGCTTGGACACGCCCAGGCCTCGTCCCCATGCCCAGAGACTGTTGACCACAAGATCGCCGGGCCAACACAGTTTGTACCCGACGTAGGATTCGGCTTTGAACATCGTCACCTTGGTGGACCGGCGTGGAATGACGCCGCGCTGGGATGAGACAGTCAGTAGTTCCTCGGCGCCGTCAGACGACCTGACGTCAACACAGCGGAACAAGGTCTTCCCACGCCTGATCTCCCAATGCGCTGGCACGACGCAGAGCCACGGTAGGCCTGCGTCTCTGTGCGCGGGATAAGGCCTCAGGTGCTGGCTCAAATCTGATCACTCCCGATGATTTCCCCCAGCAATCCTTCGGTTTCATGCTCAAGTGCTACGATCTCGGCGCGAATCTCTTCGAGACTGCGCAGCGGCTGCGGCTTGAAGAAATGCCGGTTGAAGTTCATTTCGTAGCCGGTCTTGACGCTGCTCTCGAGGAACCAGGCGTCGGGTGCATATGGCGACACTTCGCGGGTGATGAAGGCCTCGACGCCGCCCTCCTCGAGTAGCGGCACTTGCTCGGTGTCTCGCAAGTCCGCGTCGGGCTCGTACTCAACCACGCGAGCCTCACCGCCGATCCTCGCCTCGAACAGCCCCCGCAACGGATCGGCCGCGGCATCTGTCCTGTGTACCTTCTTGATGACGGGCGATGCGGTCTCGTCGCGCTCGCCTCTGTCCCTGAGCCCCTTGATCTCCTTCGCAGTGTACGTGCGCCCGGGGTCGATGCCCTTGATGCGTAGAGGTCGTTCGACAACGACCTTCCAATAGCCGAAGGCGGCGTTGTCGAAGATCTTCGACTCCTCTGTCTCCTCGAAAGCCAGGAAGGTGTCGCAGATCCGCTGGATGTCGTCGTCGGCCAGCTCACAATTCTTCTGACCAAGGTTCTTGCGCAGCGGCTTGAACCACTTGGTCGCGTCGATCAGCTGGACCTTGCCCTTGCGGTGGTCTGGCTTGCGGTTCGAGAGCACCCAGATATATGTCGCGATTCCCGTGTTGTAGAACATGTTCAGCGGCAGGGCGACGATGGCTTCGAGCCAGTCGTTCTCGATGATCCAGCGGCGGATGTTGCTTTCACCCTGACCGGCGTCCCCGGTGAACAGTGAGGACCCGTTGTGGACTTCGGCGATGCGGCTGCCCGGCTTCGTGCCGTGCTTCATCTTGCTGAGCATGTTGGCCAAGAAGAGCATCTGGCCATCGCTGGAGCGCGTCAGCAGTGAGTACTCGGGGTCGCCGGCGTGCTGGATGATGAAGCGTGGGTCCTTGATCCCGCTCTTGCCCCCCATGCGCTCCAGGTCGCTCTTCCAGCTCTTGCCGTAGGGCGGGTTGGAGATCATGAAGTCGAACTCGCGCGCGGGGAAGGCGTCATTGGAGAGCGTCGAATACTCGGGTCCGCCGATGATGTTATCCGCCGCCTCGCCCTCTCCCTTGAGAAGTAGGTCCGCCTTGGCGATGGCGTAGGTCTCGGAGTTGATCTCCTGCCCGTAGAGGTGGGTGGCCACCTCTTTGCCGCGCTCCCTCGCGAGCTGCTGCAGGACTTCCTCGGAGACGGTCAGCATGCCGGCGGTGCCGCAGGCGCCGTCGTAGATCAAGTAGGTGCCCGACTCGATCTGGTCGGCGACGGGCAGGAACACCAGCCTTGCCATCAGTTTCACGGCATCACGCGGCGTCCAGTGCTCGCCGGCCTCCTCGTTGTTCTCCTCGTTGAAGCGCCGGACAAGCTCCTCAAAGATCGTGCCCATCCCGTGGTTGTCGAGGCCCGGCTGCCTGACAGAGCCGTCGCCGTTCAGAATGGGCTTGGGGCTGAGGTTGAGCCCCGGGGACAGGAGCTTCTCGATGAGCGTCCCCAAGGCATCCGCTTTGGAGAGCCTCGGGATCTGGTTGCGGAACTCGAACTTCTCCAGGATGTCCTGGACGTTGGGTGAGAAGCCGTCGAGGTACGCCTCGAAGTCCGCCTTCAGCTGTTGCTGGCCGGCGCGCGCCCCCAGGTCACGGAGCGTGTACTTGGAGGTGTTGTAGAAGTCCTGGCCGGAGGCTTGGCGGAGCGCCTGGTCCTGATGCACGATGCCCGCCGCATCCAGCGACGTCTTCATCTCCAGCGCCGCCAGCTTGGTCGGTTCGAGCACCGAGTCCAGCCGCCGCAGGACCGTCATGGGCAGGATCACGTCGCGGTACTTGCCACGCACGTAGAGGTCACGCAAGACGTCGTCGGCGATGCCCCAGATGTAGTTGACGATCCAGCTCAGCTGACTCTGATCCACGTCTGCTCACCCCTTTGCCAACACGAGCGTCGGGTCGATGGGTCCGCCGGGACAAACGGTTCACCCGGCCGCAGAAGGCTCACCCCGACGCGGCGTGCTATCCGATCCGCCGCCGAGCCCCGCCCGCGCGCACTACGGTCACCCCAATTCGCAAGCCTAGCACCCGCCGACGACGGACAAGAGGCATGGAGGCAAGTGTTGCTTCCTGTCGGCATCGAGCCACCGGTTCTTGATCACGACCAGCGCCCCCCAAGCGGCTCTGCAAGAAGCGGGCGACGTCGGGGAAGCCACACATCGCCTTTCCCGCAAGGCTGCGCAGGCGCGCGGCGCGGGGAGATATGGGCGCCCGGTGGGGCAACCAAGCAGGGCCGGGGTCGGCTCAGAATCAACCCTGCCAGCAACAGCATCTCCACCCGTGGGATGACGACGAGGTCGCGGCTGATGGTGCTCACCGATACTTCCGGTCGCGACCACCGACCCTTCCAGCTCCAGACGCCCGATCCCTATCTTTCGACCGGTAGACTGCCGAAAACGGCCGCAAGGCACCCGACGGGCGGAGGGGTCGTGCTTGTCGCTGCGTTCAATAAGACCACGGGATGACAGGGGCGCACGATCTCGCGGGAGGGAGACACTTTCCTCCTTGAGGGCCGTGGTCCGATCATCGTCACGCGCAAGGCGTCGTTGTCGGTGGTGAATACGTCTCTCGACGACTACGAAGCCCTCGAAGAAACCGCATGCCTACTGCGCAGCACCAGGAACGCGCGGCGGCTGTTCGAAGCATGAAGGCATGGCAGAAGACTATGACGCAACAGCTTCCCTCTCGAGCCGCTCCGCTATGAGGTCGACAAGCGCCCGACCATTGGCAGTGATCGATTAGCGGCCGCTCACGTATTCATAGGCGCCGATGTCGTAGCCGCCTCCCTGCGGCCGGCTGGTTCCTTCTATGTCGGTCTGGAGATCGACCGCTGTGCCCGCATCTATCGCTGGGGAGGTCGCCAGGAGGTGATAGTCACTCTCCCCGGCAAAGAGCGGATCACAGAACTGGTTACCCTCGCCCTCTCTCTGAATCCTGTTGTCGATCGAGTACGTCATCAGCCATTCGCTGAAGTCATCGAACAGGCTGAGATCGCTGTCGAAGAGGATGCAGTTCGTGATCGTAACCTTGGCTGCATCGTACGCATTGATCCCATTCCCGACAAAGGTGTCATTCAGGATCTGGGGCTGCGAGGTCTGCGCGAAAATGGCTCCACCCGAGTTGTTGGCGAACACGTTGTTCGTGACTTGCGGACGGCAGTCGTCGAGCATGAACAGACCCGCCGCTCCCTGATTCTGGGGGTTCCCCGTGATCGTGTTCCCGTCGATGATCGCTTCGCTGAAATCGCCCAGGAAGATGTTGCAGTCCTCGCCCCCCGCGTTGCCCGCGATGAGGTTGCCCCGGACGACAACTCGGCCCCACTGCTCGATATGGAGGCCAGCGCCACTGTTGCCTTCGACCCGGTTGTCGCTTATCAGCGGGCTGGAGAACTCGACCATTATGCCGCCTTCTTCGTTGCGGCTGATCACATTGTCACTGATGACGGGCGACGCGAAGAACATGCTGATGCCACCACGACCACGGTTCCCCGTGATCGTGTTCCCTGTGATGAGGGGAGCGGCCAGCTGCCCTCGAAGATACTGGTATGGCGAAGGAGGGGCGTTGATCTCGATTCCATACTCCCACTCCATGTCTGGATTGTTTCGCAGAATCGAGATGACGTTCTGCGCGATCGTCGGGCTCGAGCTCACGATATGGATGCCTCCACGACCCGAACCGTTCCGTATCGTGAACCCCCGCAGGACCGCGTCCCTGGGCTCACCGCGAAGGAACTGCACTGTCGGCGCCGCTCCGTCCCCCTCGATGATCGTCGAGCCGACGATGCCCGCGCTCTCCGGGTCCTGACTCCTGACGGTGATGCGTTTGCCCTGGAAATCGAGATTCTCCTTGTAGAGTCCCGGCGCGACCACGACCGTGTCTCCGTCCCTTGCCGCCCGCATGGCTCCCTGGATGGTCCTGTACTTGGCCGGGACCTGCAGGACGCGCCCCGGCGGGAGTGGCTTGAGCTTCGGCGCCTTCGCCGGCCAGGTGACGACCCGACCCGATATGTGATTCCCCTGCAGGGTGCACGAGGAGGTCCTGTCTTTCCACAGCGCCGCCGGCCCAAAGTTGTCCTTGATCGAGTTACCGCTGATGACCGGGTGCGAGTCTTGACTCACGAGTATTCCGCCGGCGATCCAACCGCGATTGCGGCTGATGCTGTTGTCCTCGATCGTCGGCGCCGAGCCCAGGAAGACCCCCATGCCACCGCCGCAATTGCCGGTGATCGTGTTGTTCCTGATCGTCGGCGCCGAATGGTCGTTGATCAGAACGCCCCCTGGGACTTGCAGGGCCCTCCCGCGCCCGCTGGTGACGTCCTCTCCGTTGAGGAATCTGGTTGCATCCTGGGGGCCGAAGACGTAGGAGCTGGCATTGTCGCTGATGGTGTTGCCCTCGATCAGCGGCGACGCCCGGATGACGTCGATCCCGGCGGCAAAGCACGTGAGATTGCGAGAGACGATATTGCCCTTCACGACTGGACAAGCGCCCTCTCTGACGTAGATCCCGCCGCCGCAGCTAGCTGAGAGATTGTTGGTGATGCTGTTGTCCTCGATCAGCGGCGCCGCTGCGCTTTCAGCGACCGAGATGCCGCCGCCGAATTGCTCGGAGGCGTTCTTGGTGATCACGCAATGCGCGATCCTGGGGCTTGAATCGCGGATGGAGACGCCGCCGCCGAAGGGGTAGTGGAACGACTTGGCGAGACCGTTGGTTATCGTGAAACCATCGAGGACCGCACTCCGCGTCTCCCCACTTTGAAAGACGACGACGCTGGCGTCTTGCCCGCCATTGATGACGGTCTTGGCTGGACCGGCTTCACTGGCGAGCACGATGTTCTTTCCGTGGAAGTCGATATTCTCCCGGTAGGTCCCCGCCGCCACCAACACGGTCTCACCATCTGCCGCGGCATCGATCCCCAGCTGTATCGTGGCCTCATCCTGGGGAACCCGGATGACCCCGCTCGCGGCCGCGAAGTGCGGACTGCGGACGGGAGCTGAGCGGGAGTAGGCGGGGGTGGCCCCGACGGCAACCGCGGTGACGCACAGTAGGAAGAAGAAGACCGCGTTCCTCTGTGTCTGCATCAGTCGTCCCTCCTCGACCCCAAAGGGGTCTCTCTCGGTCAATCGGACTCAAGGGTAGCCTTTGACTGCCGCGTTGCGTGACGATGTGCGTCTCTTTCCTCTGGAATGCTCGGTGGGTGACGGTGGAGCACCGTGCATATCTGGAACGGAGTCTCGGCCGGGCTGCTCAGCCCCTCCCTCAGTAGCCACTGCTTCGCTCGCAGAAAGCCCTACTTCTGTCGGTACTATCGGCAAAGACAACGGCGAACGTGAATGTGCGATGCGCCAATCTCTGCGCCAAGTCACCCTCCTCTCATGTCGCACGTGCGTTCGGCGAGCGCACCCTTCCGCCGTCCATGCCACGCGTCCAGCACCAGATTCCCGGCGTACCCGACGCCAGCAGGAAAAATGACTGCAACAAACTGAATCAGACGCCAGTTTCTGCAGGTCACTGCCCAGATGGGAGAGTTGTGGGCGATAACCCCGGGTTGTTTCGCACGAAACCCCACGCTCCCAGCGGCGCTCAAGCGCATGCGCTATCGCAGGAAAGGGTCGGATCTGGTCCTCAAAAGAAGTTGCGAGACCGTTCGCGAAAGACCGAGGTTAGGGGCCGGATCTGGTCCTCGCACGAGGTTGTGAGACCGTTCGTGCAAAATCGAGGCTAGCTGCTCGGTCGAGGGCTGGATGTGGGAGCGCGGCGGGTGAGGAGCTCGGTGAGAGGCGGGTAGGCGCCGATTGACATGACCTGCCAATCGGAGGAATCAGCAAACAGTTGTCAAAGCCTACGCGTGACGGGTATAGTCTGAGTAGCTCATCTACCAAGGGTAGAAGGAGTCGTGGCCCCGCTGCGGCGGGGCCATTTACGTTCCCCGGCCGGGAATCGACGACGCAGCTTCCGGCGTTCGTGCTCGTATTCGATGTGGTAGGCGGTCACTAAGAAGTAGTGGGCGCGTGCCCGCTTGAGCACGATCAAGTAGCTGAAGTCGTCGAGCGTGAGCCGCCGTTTGATGCCCTTGCTCGTCCCCTCCTCGGACGACAGCACGTGCGCAGAATCGGCGTGGTCAAGGACGTACCTAACCCATGCCAGCCGTTCACAGCGCCGCATGTCAGGTACACGGTCGGCCTCGATGTCGCTCCCCGAATCCGTGAGGTGCCAGAAGCCCTGCTCCTTGCCGTTCTGCGCGAGTGTTCGATTGAACCAGATCGGCAAGCCGTCGAGCTGAGGGTGATAGAGGAGGAAGTCTCTCCGGAATTGGCCCCAGAGCGCCTCCTCGTAGTCATGCCACCGGTTTCCGTGGTCCTCGAAGAGCAGGAGATCCGGAAGACGGAAGGGCTCCTCGCTCACGCGCTCGGGTCCCTTGGCTCCCAGCAGAAGAGGTTGAACTTGCTCTCGGCGTATGGCGTCGTGCGCGTGAGGCTGTATCCAGAACGCAAGCGGACTTGCTGGACGATGCGCAGCTTCGCCTCGCTGGTGTTGAGGCCTCGGTTCGCGTATCCAGTCGCGCCGATCAACACGTCCGCCAACTGCACCTGCTGGACATCATGGGACTGGACGGTCTGAATAAACGGGATGCATATCTGCTGGAAGTCGTAGACGCTGTTGCAGAGGACTTCTCGAAGCTTCTCCACGCGATGCGCGCTTCGAGTGTCCTTGACGTCCAGGAAGACCCGATAGGAGTTGCTCGTCTCGATCAGGACCCTCAGAAGCTGGAAGTACATCTTGAAGTACCACGTGTCGTGATCCTGATTGAAGGCGGAGTGCATGAGGCGGGACTTCGGGGAGATCACCATGCCCCGGAAATGAAGGTTGGGTTGGTCGAAGAAGTAGTCAATCAGCTCGAGGTACAGCGGCAGTCGCGATGGGCTGGCCTTGACCCACTTAAACTCGACACTCGGCGCTGTACCGTGCCGCTGCTTGATTCCCCGGATGTCCCTGGCGATTTCGGCGCTGGCGGCCGTCGGGCACCACACCGCACCCAGCGTCATGACCTCTTGATGGTCATGCTCTAGATGACAGCTCTCGTCGCAGTAGATGTTGAGGGATCCAGTCACGAGCCTATTCTATGCTGTGACGGGTCCTTGGAAGCCGAAGCCGTCGGCCCTGTCGCCCCATCTTGCTGCCGCACCCCTCGCGAACGCCCGACAATCCACCTACATCATCGTCGGCCGGGCGGCCTCCCGCCTGCCGCCGGCTGAGAGGGGACCCGCTCAAATGGTCAGCCGGTCGTCTGGGTAGTGCCCGTGCACGCAGGCTGCATGTGGTTCGCCGATCGACCATGCCGGCGTTGAACGCGCCGGACATCGATCCCTCGGCTCCCGACAGCCTCCTTCACCAATGTACCCGCCCGCCGCCGCGGCCGAAGCGAGACGGCCACGCCGGCGCCTCCGCTCAGAACCTCGCCGAGATCACAACGTCAACCTTCCGCACCTTGCTTCGTTTGTCGCGCCCGACTACTCTGCAGACGGGTGCGCGCCACACACGCGGTACGGGAGTGGGCTTGATGGCTACAACGATCAGCGGAAGCCACGTTTCATGGAAGGGACGGCGCTTCGATCTCTCCAGGGCGCTCACCGTCACGCTGGAGCTCGACGACGACATGTGGTGCTACGACTGTCCATCCCTCGGCCTGTTGGGCCGCGCCCCCAGCCGCGAGGCCGCGATCGCCCGTTTCGAGAGCGAGTTCGCCTTCCTCTGAGACGAGATCGCCTGCGAGAGCGACGACGCTCTTCTTCCGCAGGCACAGGACCTCAAGCGCAGACTCACCCGCCTCGTGTCGAGCGTCAAGGAAGCTGCTTGACCTCTATCCGGGCCAGGACTGTCAGGCGTGCCTTGACGTCCAATGGGTTCGACGAGGTCAATCGCGGCGACATCGTCTACCGCTCCCGCCCGGTCCGCGTCGCGCGGAGATCCGGCCGGCCTCAGGGCTCGATCGCCTGGATCAGCGCGTCGATGCCGCTGCCGGCGTTGACCCTCTGGCCGACGGTGTAGACGGCGGCGGGACCCAGCAGCAGGCTGCGGCACCAGTTGTCGCCGCCCGCCGCGGTGCCGGCGCTGTGGTTCATCCAGAGCATCGTGTTGTCGGCGGCGACCTTGACGACGAGGAGCTCGTCGCCGCCGGCGTTGCGGCCGTACCCGCCGCAGTAGACGGCGGTGCCCGCGGCGTTCACCGCGACCGCCTGGAAGCCGGCGGGGTCGGTCGCGGCGCCGATCGAGACCTCACGGGTCCAGGCTACAGCGCCCCATGCAGTGACCTTGGCGATCAGGGCGTGGCGGACCTCGGCGGCGTCTACGACATCGCCGACGGCATAGGCGTCGCCGGCATCGTCGATGGCGAGCTTGAAGCCGACCTCGTCGCCGCCGGTGTCCACCGGCGCCTCGGCGAGGGGCGCGCCGTCGGAGGCTCGAAGGCGCGACACGAACAGGTTCATCCTTGAACCCATACCGCCCATCGTCGCGCCCGTGAGGTACAGGCACTCGCCGCCGGCGCCGCCGAGGTCCGCGAAGGCGATGTCGTTGCCGTGGGTGATACCCACCCCGTACTGCAGGCGCTTCAGCCAGGTCTTCTTGCCTGCGCTGCTCACCCTCAGGGTGGCGGCCGCGATGGCGCCGGCCTTTCCGGCGCTCGATCCCGTGAGGTACGTGTTGCGGCCGGCGTCGATCGCGATGGCGTTGGGGTAGTCGAACCCGGCGGGACCCGCGTAGCGGACCTTCCACACGATCTTTCCGGCGCCGTTCACCTTGATCTCCGCGTAGTCCAGACCCGTGCCCGTGCCCCTCGACGCGCCGACCACGTAGGCGCCGCCGGCGCTGTCCACGACCATGTCCGTGGGATACTCGTCCTTGTGTGCGGGACCGTCGTATCTGGCGACCCACTGGCGCACGCCGGCCGCCGAGTACGAGAGCACCACGATGTCCCGGCCGAGGGGGTCGGACAGGGGCGAGATGCCGATGCTTCCCGCCACCACCACGCGGCCGGTCGACGTGACGGCGACGGCCGCGCCGGCGGAGCCGGCCCGGCCCGGCCAGGTGTAGGTGCGTGCCCAGAGCTTGGCGCCGCTCGCGTCGAACTTGACCAGCAGCAGGGTACTGATCTCGTCGGTGGCCTTGGTTGCGCCGACTGCGTAGAGGTCGCCGCCCGGGGCGCGCGCGACATCGACGAAGGCGTCGGCCTTGGCCCCGCCGGAGTACGCGTTCCACCACAGCGTGTCGCCCGGTGCGGCGGCGGCCACGGGCGCGCCCAGCAGAGGGAGCAGCAGGATGAGAACGGCGACAAGGGCGAGCGCGGAGACGGATGACATCCTGTGACGCGCTTGCATGGCGGCCTCCTCGGCGACGCGACGCTGATGGCAGGATGAGTATACGACCGCTGGCGGCGTGTGGCCGGCGAGGGCGTGGCCGGTGGGTCCGGCCGCACGCGACGCGCTGCGCGCGGCCTCAGCCGCTGCCGACGGCCCGGCCCCTGGCGTCCTGGTGGAAGGTGCAGCCCAGCCCCCGATCGACGATCAGGTCCAGGCACTTGTTGCACGAGATGCAGGTCGCTGGGGTCAGATCGCCGCCTTGCCAACGCGCGGCGAGGTGGGGCTCGCGGATGAACGGGCGGCAGAGAGAGACGGCGTCGATGCTCTCCAGAGCCCGGGCGATCCTCAGGGGGTCTCGCCAGCCCTCGACGGTGAGCACCGGGCAGGTGACCGCGGCCTTGATCCGCACGGCGTAGTCGAAGAACCTGCCCTGCGGCAGCGGCGCCGGCATGATGTGGTCCCAGCCGCCGCGCCTGGCGCCCTCGGGCGTGCCAGCGCTGACCTCGATGGCGTCGATGCCCGAGGCGTCCAGCTGCGCGGCCACGCGCGCGGCCTCCAGCGGCTCCACGCCACCGGGGTAGCCGTCGCAGGCGCTCATCTTGACGAAGACGGGGAAGTCGGCGCCCACGGCTGCGCGCACGGCCTCGTAGACCTCGTAGAGCAGGCGGGCGCGGTGCTGGAGCGAGCCGCCGTAGGCGTCCTCGCGGTGATTCCGCGCCGGGCTCAGGAACTGGTTGATGAGGTAGCCGTGCGCGGCGTGGATCTGCACGGCGTCGAAGCCGGCCCTGCGGGCGCGCGACGCCGCCCGCGCGTAGTCGTCCACGAGGCCGCCGATCTGCGCTGTCGTCAGGGCGAGCACGGGGGCGCCGCAGACGGGGTCCAGGGCCATGGCCGACGGGCCGTACGGACCGGCCTTTTCCGCCACCATCAGCGGTTGCAGGGTGGAACCGCTGTGCAGGAGCTGCGCCGCGAGGATGCCGCCGGCGTCGTGCACCGCCGCGCACAGGCGGCTCAGGGGCTCGATCAGCGCGTCGTCGTCGAGCCCCGTGACGTTGGCGGCGCCCCTGCCCTCGCGGCTGATGAAGGCGCTGCCGGCGACGATCAGGCCGGCGCCGCCTCGAGCCAGCTCCGCGGTGAGGTCGATGAGCCTCTGGGTGGGCGCGCCTTCCTCCGTCGAGAGCCCCTCTTCGGTGGCGCTGCGCACCAGGCGATTGGGGACCTCGAGAGGTCCGAGTCGCCACGGCCGGAAGATCGTGTCCAGAATGGCGCCCGCGTGGCTGGGGCGGTCCGCGGCCGGCGTCACGGCGCCTCCGGTGAGTGAGTGGCGTGGGCTGCGTGAGCGAGCGGCGCGAGCCTACCACAGGCCGATGGCATGAAGTCTGCGCCAGTGGGTACCAGACAGGTGCAGGCACCACCCCACTGTAAGCGTCACGATGGGAGGCACGATGGCCGTCTACGAGTTCACCTGCAAGAAGTGCGGCGCCGAGTTCGAGGTCACGTGCCACATGGACGAGCGCGAGGCCAAAGCCGTCTGCCCGAAGTGCGGCAGGCGCAGGGCGACCCAGAAGCTCACCGCCGCGTTCACGTCGCCGCCGCCTGCCAAGTACTGAGCGGCGGTTTGTCGTCGCCTCGCGGCGGGTAACCTGCGCAGCGCCGCGCGACCGCGCGACCGCGCGACCGCGCGACCGCGCGACCGCGCGACCGCCGCGGGCGCGGCGCGCACAGGCTCGAACGAGGCCGGGCGGGCGCAGCCCCACCCGGCCCCCTCAAACGTACGGGACCGCCCGGCGCGTGGTTCGCCCTCGCGGAGTCGCGGGCACACTGCTCACACGCGAGAAGGGAGTGGCATGACCGCCATCGACGATTGGTTCGACGAGAAGACACTGCTCGACATCGCCCCGCCCGCCGTGTTCCTGCAGGGCGCGTCCGCCGCGGAGCACGGCTCCGTGCAGATCCTGGAGCGCGACGCGGATCATCTGCGCGCCCACGTCGAGGACACCGAGGTGCTCGTGGCGGAGTTCTGGCTCAGCGACGGGGAGCTCAAGTGGTCGTGCACCTGCGGGGCGGCCGCGGAGCACCCCTGCGAGCACCTGCTGGCCAGTGCGCTGGCGACCTGGCCCGGTGAGGCGTCGGACGCGGAGTGAAGCTGAACGACGCGGGTGACCGTGGTCGCGACCGCGAGAGGTGATGACATGGAGTTTCGCGGACTTGGGAACAGCGGCCTGCGCGTGTCGGAGCTCTGCCTCGGCACGATGACCTTCGGGCACGGCCTGATGGGCATCGGCGTGCTCGGGCAGGAGGAGGCCGACCCGCTGGTGCGCGCCGCGCTGGACGCCGGCGTCAACTTCTTCGACACCGCCGACGTCTATTCGCGCGGCGAGTCGGAGGAGATCCTCGGCCGCGCTCTGAAGAAGGCCGGCGTCGCGCGGCACAGCGTGGTGTTCGCCACCAAGCTGCGCGGCACTATGAGCGACGCCGCCACCGCCGAGACCGGCGACATCAACAACAGGGGCCTGTCGCGCAAGCACGTCATGGAGTCCGTCGACGGCAGCCTGCGCCGCCTGGGCGTGGACTACATCGACCTGTATCAGATCCACGGCATCGATCCCCACACGCCGATCGAGGAGACCCTCGAAGCTCTGAACGACCTGGTGCGTCTGGGCAAGGTGCTGTACATCGGCGTCTCGAACCTCGCCGCCTGGCAGATCAGCAAGGCGCTCGGCATCTCGGAGCGCCGCGGCTGGGCCAGGTTCGTGAGCTTGCAGGCCTACTACTCTCTGGTCGCCCGCGACCTCGAGGTCGAGCTGCTGCCGATGGCCCGCGAGGAGGGCCTCGGCGTGCTGACCTGGTCGCCGCTCGCCGGGGGTTACGCATCCGGCAAGTACCGCGCCGGCAAGCCGGAGGTGGCCCGGCGCAACAGCTTCGACTTTCCGCAGGTGTCGCCCAACGCCGAGGAGGCGCTGGTGGTGCTGGAGCAGGTGGCCGAAGCCCATGGCGTCAGCATGGCCCGCGTGGCGCTCGCCTGGCTCCGTCAGCAGCCCGGCGTCACCTCGGTGATCCTCGGCGCACGCAGCCCTGAGCAGCTCGTGGACAACCTGAAGGCCGCCGACCTCGAGCTGACCCCCGACGAGCTGGAGAAGCTGGGGGCGCCGACCGCGCCGCACCTGCCGTACCCGCAGTGGATGATCGCCTTGCAGTCGGGGCAGCAAAGGCCGCCGGGGCGGTAGAGGGCGAGAAGGCGCGCCGCGCCGCGAGGGCGAGACCCCGCGCCGCGCCCGTAGAGGGCGCGAAGCCGCGCCGCGCCGCGTTCACCCGCGAGTCGCCCGCGCGCGCCACCCGTGCTAGCCTGTGCTCATGCCTCTCTACGAGTACAGGTGCACCGCCTGCGGTGAGACTTTCGAGATCATCGCCAGTCTCGCCGAACGCGACGAAAAGGCCGTGTGCCCCGCCTGCGGCGGCCACGACACGGCCCGCGTCTACAGTCCGATCACGCTCGCCGGCAAGCGCACCTCCGTCAACCCTCAGAACTTCGTGCGCCCGCACGGGCCGGCGACGCGCCCGAAGCCGGCGCCGCCGGGGAAGGGCGCGAAGGGCTGATCGGCGCCCGGCCGCCCTGCGCCGGGCGGCGCTGTGCCTCACCCGGCCGCCCGCGGTCGGGGCTCGTCATCCCTCCGCCGCCGCGGGCGTGTCGGGCGTCGCCCGCTCAGGCGACAGTTCGGGGAACAGCGTCTCCACCTCGGCGAGCCGCGCCGCGATGCGGGCACGCAGGTCGGGGCACTCCTCGTCCTGCAGCCAGGCGCTGAGCGACCCGTGCTCGTCGAGGTCGGGTCGCTCCACCAGCTCTCGCAGAAACGGGTGCACGTAGGGGCGTGACGTGTCGACGGTCAGGAGCGCCGAGTCGCGAGCGCGAGTGACCCCGACGTAGACGACCCGCCGCTCCTCCTCGATCTCGGCGGCCTCCCAGCGCGTGACGTCGCAGTCGTAGTCGGGGATCGCGACGGCGGCGTACTCGCGCCCCTTGGCGGCGTGGATCGTGCCGATGACCACGCGATCCTCTTCCGCCTCCTCCCGTGCCAACGTGTCGTCGGCCATGCCTGCGTGCGCCAGCTCGTCGGCAAGGAGCCGGTCCCAGACGGAGAGATAGACGGCGGGGTCGGGGTAGGTCTCGGCGAGCACCAGCAGGGCGTCGAGCACCTGGAGCGCGCCGGCCTCGTCCTGCTGCCCGTCCGGCTCGTGGGCGCCGCCGTCCCAGTGGTCCTCGAGACCGAGCTCGTCGACCACGGCCCAGACGAGGTCGCCGGCGGTGAGGGCCGCCGCGGACGGCTCGGGCGCGCCGGCGGGTGGCCCGACCTGGTCGGCGCCGGCCGTGATGGCCGGCGCGGCGCCTGCCGTGCCGCCGGCCGCCGCCGAGTCGAGGGTCGCGCCGAGGACCCGCACGCTCTCGACGAGCTTGCTCAGACGGCGCGGCCCGGCCGCCGGCTCGGCGGCGGCGAGCGCGCGCAGGTGCGCCCACGGCCGTGGGGCTGCGCCGACGGCCTCCACCACGGCGTTGCTGAGGTAGCGGTTGGGGCGGTTGAGCAGCAGGCGCAGGCCGTCGCCGGGCACATCCTCAGGCGCGCCCGCCAGGTCGAGGTACGCGCGCAGCAGCACGGCGCCCGGATGTGAGAAGAGCTTGTAGCCGAGCGCCGGCGTGCGCGGGATCTCGTCGGCGTCGAGGGCCAGCGCCACGACGAGCTGCTGCGAGCGGTAGCGGCACAGCACGGCGAGGTCGCGCCAGGCGCAGCCCAGGCGCGACCGCTCGGCGCGCAGAAAGGCGCACAGGGCCGCGGCGCGCGCCGGCCACGTGGGCGCGCCGGCGAAGCGCAGCGCGCCTTCCGCCGCCCCGTCGCGTGGCCTCACATCCTTATCCTCCCGCACCGTGTTGTTGGCCACCAGCCTGGCCGCCGACTCGACCACCACGCGTGAGCAGCGGTAGTTGGTGCACAGCGTGTAGGTGGCCGACCAGGGCGGCGGCGGCATGCGCTCGTGGAACTGGAGGATGCCGCGCGGGTCGGCGAACCGCCATCCGTAGATGAGCTGGTCGTCGTCGCCCACCACGAAGAGGTCGCGGCGTGGCCGCGAGAGCACGTCGACCAGCGCGAGCTGGGCGCCGTTGAGGTCCTGGAACTCATCGACGAGGATGTGGTCGAAGCGGCCCTCGATGTAGGCGCGATGCTCCGGGTCGGCGAGCATGTCGGCCACGGCCAGGTAGATCTGGTCGTCGAACGACTGGCAACCCGTGACCGCCTGGGCGCGCGTGTAGTGGGCGTGGACCGCGGCGAACGGGACCATGACCACGGGCTGTTCGCCGGTCGACTCGATGCGGACCTCCACGTCCGCGGGATCCTCGAGGCCGGCGCGCACGCGCGTCATGGCGGCCAGGAAGGCGCCCACGGGGTCGCTGCCGCGCGCCGGCTTGAGCGTGGCCGGTGACGCGCCGGCGGCATCCATGGCCTGCTTCATCAGGGCGCGCTGCCCGGCGCCACGCGTGTCGACGGTGAAGCGCGCGGCGACGATCTCGCGCTGGTAGCGGTAGCCGAAGGCGTTGAAGGTGGCGCAGTGTACGGCGGCGGGGCGCGGCCCGCGCTCGCCGCGGAGGCGCCGCGTGGTGGCGATGCCCTGCGCGGCGAGGCGCTCCTCGAGCTGCTCGGCGGCCTTGCGGTTGAAGGCCAGCAGCAGGATGCCGCCGGGGTCCACGCCGCGCGCCACCAGCTCGGCGACCCGGCTGATGAGGGTCTTGGTCTTGCCCGAGCCGGCGGGCGCGAGGACGCGCGCCGGGCCGCGCCCGTGCTCTACGGCGGCGCGCTGTGCGGCGTCGAGCCGCACTTCGTCGGGGGCGGGCGTGGCGGCGCCTTGGCCGGCGCCTGCGGAGGCGACGGCGGGCGCTCCCCGGCGGGCGCGCGCCGCGCGCCGCGCGCCCGCCCGCGGAGCCTCGCGCGAGGCGCCGCGCACGCCCAGCAGAGCGCCGATGTCTTCGCGGTCCAGCCGCGCGGAGTCGGCGGGGCCGAGCGCGCGTCGCGCGAACACGTCGGCGGCGAAGGGGAAGCCGATGCAGTAGGGCAGACCGCGAGCCACCAGGGGGTGGACGAAGCGCAGCAGCACCTCGTTGGCGCGGGCCAGCAGATCCTCTTCGCCGCCGCTCCACAGCCACATGCCCACGGGTACGCGGCGCGCCGACCCGTGCCCCGTCCGGGCGCGCCGCTCGCCGGGGTCGTCGGACCACGAGCGGCGCCAGACGAGGTGCGCGCCGGGGAAGGCCGCCGCGGCTCGCCGCGCGAGGTCCCGGCGGCTGGTCACGCCGCAGAAGACGACCCTGGGAGCGGCCGCCGCCGCGTCGCCGTCCGCTTGCGCGGCCGCATCGGCGGCCAGAGCGCTCACGCCGCCGCCGGCCGGGTGGTCGCCGGCCTTGTCGTCGGGTCGCTGGCGTGTCGGTGGTGTGATCATGGTGTGGCCGGCGGGGCCCGCGCACGCGGGCCCCGCCGGCCACCGACGTTAGCAGGCTCCGCGCCTCACGACGAGGGTGACGAAGGGTGACGAAGGTTGACGTTGCGCCGGCCCGGCGGTGCGCGCCCCGCGTCGCCAGTTCTGGCGACGGCAAGCCGGCCGTCGCCGCGCATCGCTGTGAGGGCGTTCCTGGGCGCCGCGAGGAGCAAGTCACGGTCAGCATCGGTGTCGCCGACCTCCCCGGTGGCGCTGGGAGCCCCGAAGAGTTGCTCGCCGGCGCGGATAGGGCCCTGTACCTGGCCGAGTATGAAGGCAAGGACCGCGTCTGCGTGCTCAGGGTCTGAGGCGCGGCGCGACCGGCGCGGGGCCGCCCGCCGCCGCCCGCTCTCTGGCATTCGTCGCCGGAGTGCGATACACATAGGGGCAAACGAGTCAGGGGTCGCGGATGAGTGAAGCAGCAGACCGGAGAGGCCGCGGAGCCGACCGCGGCCTCGACGCCGCCCATGCGGCGGCGGGCCGCATCGCGGCGCTCGAGAGAGTCGTCGAGCAGTACAAGGTGCTCCTCGAGACGAGCGCCGCGATCACGGCCAGCACCGACCTCGAGGAGACCCTGCGTCTCATCACGAGCCTCGTCACGGAGCGCCTGGACGTCGCCTGGTGCGACCTGTTTGACTACGAGGCCGCCGGCGACGAGTTCGTGGTGATCGCCTTCTATCAGCTGCCCGAGCTCGAGATCGACTCTTCCGACTGGATGGGTACGCGCTACGATTCGAGCAACTGGAGCGACCTCGACGCCTGCGTGAGCGAGCGGCGTCCGTCGATCTGGTACCGCGACGACCCCGAGCTCCCGACGCACGAGCACGCCAACATGGACGAGTGGGGAGAGCTCTCCAGCATCAGCCTGCCGCTGGTGTACAGGGGCGCCGTCATCGGCCTCATCGATGTCGGCGAGAGCCGCACGATGCGGCGCTGGACCGAGGACGACAAGCGTGTTTTGCAGGCCATCGCCGACCAGGCGGCCATCGCCATCGTCAACGCGCGCGCCTACGCGGCGCTGGCGGAGCAGGCCGTCACCGACGGGCTCACCGGCCTGTTCAACCACCGGCACTTCAGCGAGCACCTGCGTCAGGAAGTGACGACGGCGCGGCGCTACGGTCAGGAGCTCTCTCTGATGATGGTCGATGTGGACGGCTTCAAGGCGTTCAACGACCGCCACGGTCACCCCCAGGGCGACAGGGTGCTGGCCGAAGTGGCGGAGATCCTCCGTCAGGGCACGCGCACCGACGTGGATATCCTGGCGCGCTACGGCGGCGACGAGTTCATGGTGATCCTGCCGCAGGCACGGGCGAACGGTCTGGAGCCCACGGCGGCGCGCAACGTGGCGGAGCGCATCGCGGCGGCCATCCGCGCGCACCAGTTCGAAAGCGTCAAGGGTCGCAGGGACGTGGTCATGACGGTGAGCATCGGCGTCGCCGGCATCGGCCTCGGCGGCTACACGCACGAGGAGCTGCTGAGCAGCGCGGACAAGGCGCTGTACCTGGCCAAGCACCAGGGCAAGGACCGGGTCAGCGTCTTCGGTACGTAGGCCTCAGGCGGGAGCGGCTGCGCCGCCCGCCCCCGCGGGGCCGCCCGCGGCGGCGCACTAGACGAATGTCTGTGCCCATTGCTGCGGTCAAGGTCATGTTTCGGCGCCCTCCGGCCGATACACAGCGGGATGGGACCGCGACTTCAGCACAGCGACTGGCTCACCGGGCGGGTGCCGGACGAGGTCCGCGCGCGGATCCGCCGGCTCGTCGAAGTGCTCGGCTGCCTGCCGCACCTGCAGCCGCTCGGCGTGGTCACGGCCGACGCCGTGCTGCTCGCCGCCAACCAGCCCCTCCTGGACCTCCTGGGGACGGGGGGCGATGAGCTGCTCGGCGCCGACTGGGCCGACGTCATGCCCGGCTGGGAGGAGCGCCTGCGCGGCTGGGACGCGGAGAACGCCGAGGAGCCGCGCACCCGCACCTTCGAGGAGCACGTGGTGGGCGCCGGCGGCCGGGAGGTCTGGGCGCACGTGGTGGCGACGCCGCTCGTGACCGAGGGCGCGGAGGGCGGGGGCGCGGGCGCAGACGAAGGCCCCGCACTCGCCGCCTGGACGCTCTTCGTCAGCGATAGCAGCCCCGTGCTCCTTGACGAAGCGGAGCGCCGGCGGCGCGAGATCCTCGAGCTGCTCCTGGAGAGCCCTGGGGAGCTTGTCGTCAAGCTGGATGCGGACGGCCGCGCGGATTTCGTGTCGCCGTCGCTGTGCGCCGCTCTCGGGTGCTCGGCGGAGGCTCTTCTCGGGCAGCCGCTCGACGATGACCACAGCTTCGCGGCGGCGTACCGGGCGCAACTGGACGGGGTGTGGGAGGAGCTCGCCCGGCCGCCGTTCAGCGTCCAGCGAGAGATGACGCTGCAGACGCCCGACGGCGAGAGGACCGTCCTGTGGACCTTCGAGGCGCTCATCGAGGATCGCGGCGTCGTGCGCGGCGTCTTCGGCCTCGGCCGCGACGTCAGCGAGCGCCGCCGGGCGGAAGACGCCCTGCGGCGGCAGCTCGACCTCGAGACGATGCTGGCGTCGATCTCCACGCGTCTCATGGCCGCCAGGGCTGCAGACATGCGCGAGGTCCTCGACTACGCGCTGGCCGAGGTCGGCTGGGGCACCGGCGTCGATAACGTGAGTCTGCACGAGCTGGCCGCCGACCGCGTGACGGTCGACCGCGGCCGCGTGTGGCGCCGCGACGGCCACGTTGTCGAGGCGACTGAGTCTCTGAGGACTCTCGCCGACCTGGACTGGCTGCGCCCGCGCCTGGAGGCCCGGGAGATCGTCACCGTCGGTGAGGTCGGCGAGCTGCCGGCGGAGGCGCAGGCCGAGCGCCGTCTGTGGGGCAGCCTCGGCCTGCGCTCCATCGTCGTCGCGCCCCTGGTGTACGACGAGGCGCTCGTCGGCTTCCTTGCGCTGAGCACCACCGGGACGCCGCGCACCTGGGACGAGAAGGACCTCCACCTGCTGCGCGTCCTCGCCGACCAGGTCGTGAGCGAGCTGGTCTGGTACTGGGACGAGCTGAACCTCACGGCGGTGAGCGACGGCTTCCTGAGCTTCGGCCCTGATTACGAGAGCAACCTCGCGGCCATCTGCGCCGCGCTCGGCTGCGTGAGCGGCGCCTCCTTCGTGCTGTACAACCGGCGCCGCGGCGCGGATCTGCTCACGGTGGCCTCGTGGAACGCGCCCGTGGACCTGCCGGCGGTCACGGTCGCCTCGGGGCGGGCGTGCGCCGACGTCATCGCGCGGGGCGGCGACGACGTGGAGGTGATCGCCGATCTGCAGGATACCGTGTACGCGCACACGAGCCCGATCGTGAAGAAGTACCGCCTGCGGACCTACTGCGGCTACCCGGTCAAGGCCGACGGGCGCACTGTCGCTTCGCTGAGCGCCCTGTTCGACACCGCCGTGAGACTGCGCTCGAGCCAGCTTGAACTGTTCCGCGTGCTGGGGCGGGCCGCCGCCGTCGAAGAGGCGCGGCGGCTCGCCGACGAAGACCGCCTGCTCGGCCTCGCCCAGCTCGAGCAGGCCATGGAGCGCACCGTGGCCACCCTCTCGGGCGCCCTGAGCACGCGCGACCCGTACACGGCCGGCCACGAGCGCCGCGTGGCGCAACTGGCCGTGGCGATCGGCGGCGAGATGGGCATGGACGACTCCGATCTGAGGCTGCTGCGCCTGGCGGCGACCGTGCACGACATCGGCAAGATCGCCGTGCCGGCGGAGATCCTCAGCAAGCCCACACGGCTGAGCGAGGCCGAGCTCGCGATCATCAAAGGGCACAGCCAGGCCGGTCGCGACCTGCTCGATCCGGCCGAGCTCCCCGAGCTGGTCGCGGCCGCGGTCCTTCAGCATCACGAGCGCCTGGACGGCAGCGGCTACCCCGACGGCCTCGAGGGCGACGCCATCGGCCTCTTTGCCCGCATCCTCGCCGTGGCCGACGTCACTGAGGCGATGTCCTCGCACCGGCCGTACCGGCCGGCGCTCGGTGTGGAGCCGGCCCTGGAGGAGATCGCGAGCGGCCGCGGCGTGCGCTATGACGCCGAGGTCTGCGACATCTGCCTGCGCCTCTTCCGCGAGGAGGGCTTCAGCTTCGTGGAGTGAGGAGCGCCCAGGCGCCGCTGAGGAGAGAGGAGCGGGGCGCCTGGGCGCGGGAGCGACCAACGGGGGGGCGGCCGCAGGCCCCCCCCGTTGTCCTTCAGCGAAGGATCGTGCCGGCGTCGCTCAGTTCGGGCAGCCGGGGCACGTCCCCACCGGCGGGAGCAGGGTGACGCGGTAAGCTGTGAACACCGGGTTCGCCGCGTCGGCGACGTTGACCGTGCCGACCGAGGTGACGCGGTCGCCGGCGGCGAAGTCGGCCAACGTGACGGTCACGAGGGCGCCGTCGGCGAGGCGCTCGTAGAGCAGGGTGGTGGCCGTGACGTTGAGCACGACGGTCTTGCCGACGGACGCGCGCACGGCGCGATTGCCGGACTTCACGACGACCGACAGCGAGCTGGCGCCGACCGCCGCCACCGTGCCGTTGACCGAGTACTGCGCGCCACCGGCCTGCGGACCGGGGCAGGCGCCGGGGCAGGCGCCCGTGCCGTCGCCGGGGCCGTTGCCGGCCAGAGCGACCGGGACGATGGTCAGGGCGACCAGCGCGATCACGGCCAGGATGAGCAGCTTCTTCATGGGATCCTCCGTCGTTCGTGGGTAGTTGCGTGTCCCTCCTTCAGACGCCGGCCGCCGCGGATACTTAGCGCGGCGCTCTGAGGCGTGCACGGCATCGGCAAGATCGCCGTGTCGGCGGAGATCCTCAGCAAGCCCACACGGCTGAGCGAGGCCGAGCTCGCGATCATCAAGGGGCACAGCCAGGCCGGGCACGACCAGCTCGAGCCGGCCGAGCTCCCCGAGCTGGTCGCGGCCGCGGTCCTTCAGCATCACGAGCGTCTGGACGGCAGCGGCTACCCAGACGGCTGCGGGGTGCTCTACGACGCCGAGGTCTGCGACATCTGCCTGCGCCTCTTCCGCGAGGAGGGCTTCAGCTTCGTGGAGTGAGGAGCGCCCAGGCGCCGCCGAGGAGAGAGAAGCGGGGCGCCCGGGCGCAAGATCGACGACGGGGGGGCGGCCGCAGGCCGCCCCCCCGTCGTCCTTCAGTGAAAGACCGTGCCGGCGTCGCTCAGCTCGGGCAGGCGGGGCATGTCCCCACCGGCCTGAGGGCGGTGTCCGGCGCCTGGCTCAGTGGCGCCGTCCTGCGCCCGTGCCGGGGCAGACGCCCGTGCCCGTGCCGGGGCCTGGTCCTGCGCCCGAGCCGGTGCAAACGCCGGTCCCGGTCCCGGGGCCTGGTCCTGCGCCCGTGCCGGTGCAGACGCCCGTGCCCGTCCCGGGGCCTGGTCCCGCGCCCGTGCCGGTGCAGACGCCCGTGCCCGTGCCGCCGCCGGGGCCGTTGCCGGCCAGAGCGACCGGGACGATGGTCAGGGCGACCAGCGCGATCACGGCCAGGATGAGCAGCTTCTTCATGGGATCCTCCGTCGTTTGTAGGGTTCATCCGTGTCCCCCCTTCAGACGCCGGCCGCGGCGGATGCTTAGCGCGGCTGCACGATCCGCACAAGTTCTTCACGATCGCCTGCTAAGCTCTTGGCGCGCAATGACGTCTGGAGAGATGGAGAGAGTGAGCATGGCTTGGCAACCACAAGCGGTCGTCCCTGGGGGCTTCACCGACGAAGCCATGCTGGTCGCCGCCCTCCGCGGGGGTCAGCACGAGGCGTTCGAGGCCCTTCATGAGAGCTTCGCGGCGCCCATCTACAATCTGGCGTTGCGCATCGTGGAGGATCGCGAGGAGGCCAAGGACGTCGCCCAGGAGGTCCTGATCAAGGCGTACCGCGGTTTGCCCGCCGAAGCCCCTGATCTCAGCCTCACCCCCTGGCTCTACCGTGTGACCGTCAACGCCGCCTTCGACCATGTGCGCGCTCGCGGGCGCCGGCCGAGGGCCGTGTGCGCGGATGAACAGCAGCCGCAGATGGCGGCGCCCGTGGACGAGTTCGAGCAGTCTGAGCTGGCGCGTCGCGTCGAGCAGACCCTGCGCGCGCTGCCCAAGCGTCAGCAGGTGGCTCTGCTCCTGCGCGACGTGCACGGGCTGAGCGTCGGCGAGACGGCCGACGCCCTGGGGCTCACGCGCGGTTCGGCCGACGTACTTCTGTCACGCGCGCGCTCCAGGTTCCGCCGAGTGTTCACGGCCGGCGCCGGCGCGGTCGCGGGCCGCTGCACGGTGGCCGCGGACGCCGTCGCGGGAGGAGTCGGCGGCGGCGGTAGCAGCAGGCGCCGCGACGCCGTGCTCGCCCACGCACGAAGCTGCCCTGAGTGCCGCAAGACGGTCGATCTCTGGGCGGCGGCCCCCCTTGGGTTGGGTGTGGTCCTGCCGCAGCTCGCGGCGCCGGCGGCGCTCAGTACCGCCGGTACCGTCGCCGCCGCGGCGGCGACGGCCGCCGGCGAAGGCGCCGCAGGCGCCGTCCTGGGCGGCCTCCTCGCCAAGCTCGGAGCTCTTGCCGGCGTCAAGGTGGCGACGGTCGCCGCCGTCGTGGCGGTCGCGGCGGGCACCGCCGGCGTCGCAACATACGAGGTGAAACGCGACGCCGGCCACCCGAGCGACCCCGCCGTCGCGGCGCAGACGGCGCTGGGTCACGGCGCGGCCGGCGCGCCTGCGGCGGGCGGCGCCGGGACGCGCGACGCCTGGGCGCTGGGTCGCGAGGGCGTGCGCCTGCGCGCCGCGGCGCGCGGCCGGCAGGCGCTGCGCTCGCCCGACGGACGCGCTCGCGGGGCGCATGCGGCGAACGGTGTGCACACAGGCGGCGGCATGAGCGGTTCCGGCGCAAGCGGCGGCATGAGCGGTTCCGGCTCTGGCGGCTCCAGCGACGGCGGCATGAGCGGTTCCGGCGCAAGCGGCGGCATGAGCGGTTCCGGCGCAAGCGGCGGCATGAGCGGCTCCGGCTCTGGCGGCTCCGACGGCGGCATGGGCGGCTCCGGCGGCGACTCCGGATCGGGCGGCGGCGCCGGCGGTTGACCCGCGGGTCTGGCCGGTGCTCGGGGCCGCGCTCAGCGCTTCGGCGCGCGCACGCGCAAGGCGTGTGCGATCAGGCTCACATCGAGCGGCACGTCGCCCAACGCTTCGCCGTCCACATCGAGGGGGAACACACCGTGGCGGGGTGGTCGCAGAGGGGGATCGAGCGGTTCCAGGCGCAGGGCGCGACACGTGAAATGGCGCACCCCAGGCTCGCTGGTGTGGGTGCCCGAGTACACCGTGAGAAAGCTCCCCACCAGTCGCCAGCGCGTACGAGTCTCCATGGCGATCACCTCCAGCAGGCCATCGTCGGGCCGCGCCATCGGGGCGATGCGCATGCCGCCGCCGAAGGTCGTGCCGTTGCAGATCGCCACGGCATGGGTGTCGAGCACGCGTTCACCTTCGCGTCCGTCCGGCAGCATGGCGCGGCAGCGCAGCCGCACGCGGTGGCACATGGCGATGCCGCGCAGGGCGGCCTGAGCGTAGGCGATACGGCCGCCCAAGATGGCGGGTGAGGCGGCCGCGTAGCGGTCCACGAACCCGCCGATGCCGGCGGACAGCACGTTGATCCAGTACCGTTCGACGGGCTCACCGTCGGCGCCGGTGAAGCGTGCGCGCCCGACGTCGAGGGCGCGCTCGTGACCGCCGGTCACGGCGGCGAGGTAGTCCTCCGCGCGGGGCGCGATGCCGAGGGCGCGCCCGAAGTCGCCGCCGGTGCCGGTGGCGATGACCCCGAGCGCGGGCGGACCGGCGGCCCCGGCGCGCGCGCCGGGGCGCGCTTCACGCGCCCTCATCAGCCCGTTCACGACTTCGTGGAGCGTGCCGTCGCCGCCCACGCTGATCACGAGGGGCCGCCGCTCGTGGGCGGCGAGGGCGGCCAGATCAGTCGCGTGGCGGGCTGCGGAGGTCGTGACCACGTCGAGCTCGCCGAGGGCTGCGCGCAAGGCGCTCAGGAGATGCGACAGGTCGCGACTGGTGCGCCCGCGACCCGCGGAGAGGTTGGCGATGACGAGGGGGCGCCGCGTGGCGCCGGGGTCTGCCGTCTGCATGAGGGAACGGTACCACGTGAGCATCCCCGTCGCTCAGGCGCCGGTGAGCCACGAATAGGGCGCCCGGCGGGTTCGCCGGCAGCGCGCCCGGCGGGTGCGCCGGCAGGGCGCCCGGCGGGTTCGCCGGCGGCCGCGGTGGGCGCGCGGCCGCGACGCTGATCCCCGTGGAGAAGGCCGCCTCCTCGACCTTCTCATCGTGCCCGGCCGTCCGCGGGCGCGGCTGCCGGGGAAGAGAGGGAAGGCCGGCTCCTGAGGGAAGGACGGCCTTCCCGCCCTGCACCTTCAGCGGCCGCGGGCCGCTGGCCCGCGCGCCTCGTCGCGCGCTTCGGGCGGCGCGGCTCCGGCGGCCGCGCGGCCTGGTCTTCCGTGAGGCGCCGCTGCGGAAGGCCGTGGTCGCCGCCCCCGGCATAGTCCCTGTGCGAGCGTTTTCCGTTGGCGGTACTTCCAACGGTATC
>Ga0247841_10004090_pt1 | contig 25648 bp, 21 predicted proteins | sample LaCruzMarch2015__2_FD_192410 | JGI IMG/M metagenome (GOLD analysis project Ga0247841, IMG submission 192410) | Freshwater microbial communities from meromictic Lake La Cruz, Castile-La Mancha, Spain - LaCruzMarch2015_18m | ecosystem: Environmental > Aquatic > Freshwater > Lake | place: Spain... | reverse complement strand
CGATCGCGCCATGTCGGAAAGATCTTCCATCGGCTCGTAGAGCAGTTGGTCGTGCATAAAGCCAAGTCATACAATGAGATCATTGAAAGCTCTAAGAAACCACTAGAGTAAAGGGGATACCCAGTAAACCGGTATTCCGGGTGGGGCTTGATCCGGACCTGATGCTGGCTTTCAACCATTGTCACAGCCTTGCGCAGAGAAATGCGCCTATCAACCAGGCGGTTCTGTCCACGCTCGGCCTGCACATCCTGGCTCTCCTGAATAATGCCGGAAAGTCGCGCAACAAAGTCCAGAGAGAGACCGACAACATTATCGGGCGTGCCCACATGTTGATCACCAACCGTTTCCATGAACCGCTCATAATGGAGAAACTTGCCCGGGAACTGAACGTCGGGTATTCGCACCTCAGACTGATCTTCAAGAGGCGCACCGGCATGACCCTCAAGCAGTATCACCTGCAGGTGCGTCTGCAGAAGGCGCAGAACCTGTTGTCCAATACCACCAAGACCGTCAAGGAAATTGCGGAACTGCTCGGCTTCGAGTCGCCCTATCACCTATCCAAGCAGTTCAAGGCCCGCATCGGAGTTGCGCCCAGTCAATGGCGTAGTCCCTTCGCAAACGTCAGAAGAGTCGCGTCTCCTCGCGCCCTTTCTGCAATTGCTCGAAAAGCGAACTGACAAGCTTCCTTCTTTCTCCATTTGTCTGCACTGCATGCCCTATTTGAAGCAGCGTACGGCTTCGACATAGGCTTCAATGTTCGCCCATGGAACTTCCGGTTCCAGCATGTGTGTCGGGCAGCAGAACAGGCCGCCCTTTTCTCCGGCAGTCTTCAGATTACGGCTGACTTCGGCGCGGATCTGATCAGTGGTTCCGTACGGCATGAGTTGCTGCGTTCCGATCGTGCCGTTGAAGGAGATCCTGTTTCCGAACCGGGCATGCACCTCCGGGAAGTTCATGCACTCGGGTTGGACCGGATTCAAGATGTCCACGCCGACCTCAATCAGGTCGTCAATGAACGGCAGGACATAGCCGCAGGAGTGATAGCTTACCAGTAGATCCGGCTTCGCCGACTTCGCCGCGGCTATCACTTTTGCCAGGCGCGGCTTGAGCCAGGTGCGATACATCTCAAGCGACATCATCGGCGTGCTCTGCATGCCTATGTCGTCACCCAGCCCGAGGATGTCCACCCCGGCCAGGGCAAACTCCCGGGCGCGGAAACAGGCCAGGTCGGTGATCTTGTCCAGCAGAAATACGGCCATCGGATCGTCGCTGCTCATGTCCACGAAAAGGTTTTCCATGTTGCGCAGATACCACGCGGTTTCCCAGATCGTACATTCGGCCCAGACGAAAACCGCCAGGTTCCGGTCTTGGATTCCCGCCACTTGGGGTTTCAGGTAGGAATAGTCGATCTTCTCAAATGCCGGCCAGGGATAAGCCTCGAGGTCGGCCAGCGTTGCCGCGTTTTCAAGCGGGTGGTGCATAAGCGTCATGTGGTTGGAATCGGGATTGTGTTCATGGGCGACGCCCCAGCCGTCAAATTTCACGGCGTGCGTGAAGCCCTTCGGATAGAACTTGCTCCAATCAACCTTGTCCCGGCCCGGCACGCGCCAGACTTCATCGAAATTCCAGGCAAAGCCTGGATCGTAAATGATGCGGTAAGGTGCGGCGAAGAACTTGAGATAGTCGCCGGAATACTCCGGATGCCGCCGCCGGAATTCCTCCTCGAGTGACGGGCACAGGTGCATTCCTGCCGGTGCCCGTTCGAACCCCTGGCGCCGGTAGAGTCGCAGCAGATCCTCGCGTGGACTGTAGGTTGCCATTGCCGGTTGCCTCCCGCTTACCAGAAGATTATGTTCAGGATTAAGGACGCCACAAGTACTATGATTCCGAGCGTGGCAGGCTGCTTGTACCACGGCACATTCCGGTCCCTGATTTTCGGCGTGAGCGAATATACCAGCCCCTTCAATTCCTCGTCGGTTTTGTTCGCCTTCGTTGCCAATGACACCAGGATGGAAATGACAAAGCACGCGGTCCACGCGAAGATGGCGGTCCAGAAGTTCTGGGCCATTTCGCTCGGGTAGGAATGAATGACGTCGAGCCAGCCGCCCTTGAATCCGACGGCGCAACCCCTGGGCAGGGACAGACCGTGATGCAGCGCCGCTGCCAGTGTTCCGCCAATCAGACCCGCGAACGCACCGTGTCCAGTGGCGCGCCGCCAGAACATGCCCAGCATGAAGGTGGCGAACAACGGTGCGTTCACGAAGGCGAACACCAGTTGCAGCATGTCCATGATGTTGTTGAACTTGGTCGCCGCGTATGCCGCACCCACGCTGAGCGCAATGCCCACAACCGTAGCGACGTGGCCCATCCACAGGTAATGTTTGTCCGATTGGCCGGGCCGGATGTAGCTCTGGTAGATGTCGTAGGTCCAGACGGTATTGAATGCGGTGACGTTACCGGCCATGCCAGACATGAAGGATGCCATCAATGCGGTAAGTCCCAGGCCCAGCACGCCCGGCGGGAAATACCGGGCCAGCATCGAGGGGATAGCCATGTTGTAGTTGATTTCACCGTTTGCCTCCACGGGCAGGAATCCTCCAGCTGTCTGGTGCATTGCGATGGCAATCATGCCCGGCACGATAACCAGCAGCGGGAATACCATCTTTGGAATAGCGGCTATCAGCGGTGTACGGCGTGCGGCGGACATGGAATGAGCGGCCATCGCACGCTGAACAACGAGGAAGTCCGTGCACCAGTAGCCGAACGCCAGCACGAACCATAGTCCCATCAACATGCCCATCCACTCAACACCCATCGGGTTTTCCGCTGCGCTGCCGGTGTATCGCCAGGTGCTGGACCAGGCGCCTGGTGCAAACCCCTGGCTCGTGGCGACACCGTTCAGCTTCGCCACCAGCGCGTGCCAGCCGCCGACGTCTTTCAACCCGATGAGCACCAGCGGGAGAAACCCGAGGACGATCAGGAAGAACTGCAGCACTTCATTGTAAATTGCCGAGGTGAGCCCGCCGAGGAAGATGTATCCGAGCACGATCGCGCCGGAAATTACGATGCTGAAATGAAAGTTCCACCCGAGCAGCATCCCAAGGAGCTTGGCCAGCGCATACATTGAGATGCCTGAAGAAAACACAGTCATCACCGCGAAGGAGATGGCGTTGAATCCGCGGGTCTTCTCGTCAAACCGCAACTTCAAGTACTCCGGCACGGACCGCGCTTTCGATCCGTAGTAGAACGGCATCATGAAGACGCCGACAAATACCATTGCCGGAATAGCGCCGAGGTAGAAGTGGCTTGTCATCATGCCGTACTTGGCGCCGGATGCCGCCATGCCGATTACTTCCTGCGCGCCCAGGTTGGCGGAGATGAATGCCAGGCCGCATACCCAGGCGGGCAGGGCGCGGCCTGAGAGAAAGAAATCGTCGCCGCTTTTGACATAGCGCCTCAATGCCCAGCCAATGCCGAGAACGAATGCAAAATAGACGCAGAGAATGACGTAATCAACCGTATGCAGGTCGATTCTGAGCATGTTCTATTCCTTTCTGTTCGTTGCTGCCGTCAGACGATGTCTCCCACCGATCGCGCCAGAGGCCGCCGGAGGGAATGTTTGTGCAGTGTGTCAGGGAGAGGGGGCTAAGGCAACATCGAAGATGAGAGCCGTGCTGTTCCCTGCTGGCTTTGCAGGTGTCTATGTGTCATAACGGGAACGCTGAAGACCCGCACGGATCCCGCAACAAGGAGCAGCTGCAAATGAACAGAATAGCACTCGCGGCAGGTGTCATGATCATGGCTCTTGGTGTTTCTGCTCCGGCAGATGACCTTGCCGGCAAGCGGCCTAACATCATCTTCGTCCTCACCGACGACCAGGGCTTTGGAGATGTCTCCGCCAACGGCAATCCCATCCTCAAAACGCCAAATCTCGACCGGCTTCACAATGAAGGCGTTCGCTTCAGCGACTTTCACGTGAGTCCCGCCTGCGCGCCGACGCGAAGCGCGCTGATGTCGGGCCGGCACGAATTCAAGAATGGCGTGACCCATACAATCTTCGAGCGCGAGCGGATGAGCTTGAAGACCGTGACCATCGCGCAAGTACTCAAATCGGCTGGCTATTCCACCGGAATATTTGGCAAATGGCATCTTGGTGACGAGGATGCCTATCAACCCGAAAAGCGCGGCTTTGACGAGGTCTTTATCCACGGTGCCGGTGGCATTGGCCAGACCTACTCCGGCAGTTGCGGCGACGCGCCGGGCAACACCTATTTCAATCCCGCCATCAAGCACAACGGCAAGTTCGAGAAGACGTTCGGGTTTTGCACTGACGTTTTCACGGCTCAAGCGCTGAAGTGGATTGAATCAGTCAAGGGCACCACGCCGTTCTTCTGCTACATTGCGTACAACGCGCCGCACAGCCCGCTATCCTGTCCGCCGCAATTCGTAAAACCATACGAAGGCAAAGTGCCGGCAAATGTCGCGATGTTCTTCGGGATGATCGCCAATATTGACGCCAACGTGGGCCACTTGCTCGCAAAGCTGCAGGAGTGGGGGATTGATAACAATACGCTTGTCGTTTTCATGACCGATAATGGCGGCACCGCCGGATGCAAGGTCTTCAATGGCGGCCGCCGCGGCGAGAAATGTACGGCCTGGGAGGGTGGTACCCGCGCGGCGTCGTTCTGGCGCTGGCCAGGGACGCTTAAACCCGCCGATGTGGATAAACTCACAGGTCACATCGACGTCTTTCCCACGTTCGCGGATGTGGCCGGTGTGGCGGTGGATGAGAAGTTGAAATCGCAGGTCGAAGGACGCAGCCTGGTTCCGTTGCTGAAGGATCCGCAAGCCGACTGGGCCGAGCGTTACTTCGTAACCCATGTGGGCCGCTGGGACAAGGGTCTACCGCCCCGGAAATTCGGTGAGTGCAGCATCCGCAGCAGCCGGTATAGCATGGTTTACGGCAAGAGCGCCTGGGAACTGTATGACCTCAAGGTTGATCCCGGTCAGGACAAAGATGTGGCCGCCAGGCATCCCGATATCATGAAAGCGGCAGCAGCGGCATATGATCAATGGTGGCAGGATGTCCTGCCGCACCTTGAGAATGAGGATGCCTATAAAACCGCGCCGAAGGTCAATCCGTTCAAGGAACAGTTCCGGAAACAATTTGGAGCGGAACAGGCTGTAGCAGCAGAACACTGAGATTTCACCGGTGGCGTTTCTTCGGATGGAGAGCGGGGCCGCCGTCTGTGCCGTAAGCTCGGGAAACTGCCATTTCCAGTCTATCATAATGTACAAGAACTAAATCATTCTGTATATTCCCAATTTCCGGCGTATGTTGTAGTATCGGACTTTATTCATGAGTAACAACAAGGAGATTCCGCTATGACTGGCAATCCGTTTCTGGGTGTCTTCTTCCATTGGCTTGGTGGTCTGGCGTCCGGAAGCTTCTATGTGCCGTACCGCGGTGTGAAGAAATGGGCGTGGGAGGTATACTGGCTGGTTGGCGGTTTCTTCAGTTGGATCATCATGCCGTGGCTGCTGGCTTCAACGATGACCAATGACCTGCTCGGCGTGCTGGGGCAGCAATCCACCACGACGCTGTGGTGGACCTTTTTCTTTGGCGCGATGTGGGGCTTCGGCGGCCTGACATTCGGCCTGACGATGCGGTATCTTGGCATGTCGCTGGGCATGGGCGTGGCGTTGGGTTACTGCGCGGCATTCGGCACCCTGCTGCCGCCGATCTTCAAAGTATTCATCCCGGCAATTCCCGTGCCGGAGACGCTCGCTCAAATTGCATCGACCCGCCCCGGCCAGATTACGCTCGCAGGCATTGCGGTCTGCCTGCTCGGCATCGGTATTGCCGCGCTCGCGGGCCTGACCAAGGAACGCGAGATGCCGGCGGAGGAGAAGAAGAAGGCCATCAAAGAGTTCAACTTTGCCAAGGGTATCCTGGTGGCCACATTCTCGGGCATCATGAGCGCAGGTTTCTCCTTTGCGCTGACTGCCGGCATTCCGATTGGCGAGGCTTCGCTGGCGGCGGGAACCACCACGATCTGGACCGGACTGCCGAAACTCTGTGTGGTGCTCGCTGGTGGATTCACGACCAACTTCCTCTGGTGTGTGATGCTGAATATCAAGAATGGAACCGGTTACCAGTATTTCAGCAAGACGCTCAAGCCGCAGCATGTCGCAGCGCAAGGAGCGGCCGGCAACAAGGCCGTGACACCAAAGGCAGAAGACCTGCGCGTGCCCTGGCTGCCGAATGTCCTGTTCTCCGCCGCAGCCGGCATAACCTGGTACCTGCAGTTCTTCTTCTACACGATGGGTGAGACCCAGATGGGCAAGTTCGGATTCGCAAGCTGGACGCTGCACATGGCCAGCATCATAATCTTCAGCACGATGTGGGGCTGGATCTTCCACGAGTGGAAGGGCTCGAGCAAGAAGGCGCACCGGCTGATTGCCTCCGGTATTCTCGCGCTTATCGCTTCGACGATTATCATCGGTTTCGGCACCTGGCTCAAGAGCCGGCTGACCGTCGGCCCATGAAGAAGGAAGCCATAACTGAGTTGACCGGAACGGTCGCTGAATTGTCCCGGGAATTCGGAACCTCCGGATATGTCCAGGGCGGCGGCGGCAACTCCTCCTGCAAGTCGGCCGATACGCTGTGGGTCAAGCCGTCGGGCACAACCCTCTCCGGCATGACGCCGCAGACCTTTGTCCGCATGAGCCGGACGAAGCTTGATGCTCTTTTCGGCCTGGCGGTGCCGACCGATGCCGCTGCGCGGGAAGCGCTGGTCAAGGATGTGATGGCTGCGGCCGTGTTGCCGGGGCAGAAGGCCAGGGCGTCGGTCGAAGCGCCGCTGCACAACGTTCTCGGCGGGACCTATGTTGTTCACACCCATCCTGCCCTGGTGAACGGCATGACCTGCGCCGCCGGCGGGGCTGAGGCCTGCGCCAGGCTGTTTCCGGATGCCTTGTGGGTGCCGTACATTGATCCCGGCTACACGCTGTGCATTGATGTGCGCAAGCGGGTGATTGAATACGCGGCGCGGCGCGGGCGCCAGCCCAACCTGCTCGTGCTTGAAAATCACGGTATTTTTGTTACCGCTGACACTGCGGAGGGCGTTCGCATCCTGTACCGGACGGTGATGGACGCCCTGCGCGGGCAGTACCGTCGCGCCGGGATTGAGATGTGCCTGCCGGAATGTCCTGTTGCGCCCGCGGAGCAGGTGGAGTCGACGTGCCGCGAGCTGAGGGCGATCCTCGGTGCTGCGGCTGCGGGTATAGCGTATGGCGGCCGGTTTGACGTTGCGCCAGGGCCGATCTCGCCGGATCACATCGTATACGCAAAGTCGCATCCATGCAGCGGCCCGCTTTCTCGCGAAGGCGTGGCGGCTTTTCATAAACAGCACGGTTACCTGCCGCTGGTGTTCGCTCTGGATGCAGGTGTGTTTACCACGGGCGAGAAGCAGAGCAGGGCGGACCTCGTTCTGGAAATGGCGCGGGACGGCGCGCTGGTCATGAGGCTGGCCGCTGCCTTCGGCGGGATCCAATACATGACGGAGCGGGCAAAGAAATTTATCGAGAATTGGGAAGTCGAATCGTACCGGCAGAAACAGATGGGATAGAATGAAGACACGCCGGGTGACCTCACGCGGCGTTGAGAAAAAAGCAGTAAGGAAACTCCACTATGACAAAGTCAATGAATCAGGCGTATGCGTTGGCGCGGGAACAATACGGCGAGATGGGGCTCGACACGGAAGCGGCGATCCGCAAGGCGCTGGCAATCCCTGTTTCGATGCATTGCTGGCAGGCGGACGATGTGGGCGGCTTCGAAACCAAGGATGAAGCCGTGTCGGGCGGAGGCATTATGGCGACGGGGAATTATCCCGGCCGCGCGAGGACGCCGGAGGAAGCGCGTTCCGATTACGACCAGGTGCTCGGGCTTGTGCCAGGCAGGCTCCGGCTGAACATTCATGCATGCTATGCTGAAACCGGTCGCAAGGTTGTGGACCGGGATGCGCTGGAGCCCCGTCACTTCGCCAACTGGATGGAGTGGGGCCGTAATCGCAAGGTCTGCCTGGACTTCAACCCGACATTCTTTGCGCACCCCAAGGCAAACGATGGGTACACTCTTTCCAGCAAGAACAAGGCGATTCGCGCGTTCTGGGTAAGGCACACGATTGCCTGCCGGCGCATCGCGGCGGCGATGGCGCGCAAGCAGGGTGCGCCCTGCCTTGTGAACCACTGGATTCCCGATGGGGGCAAAGATTACCAGGCCGACCGCTGGACTCACCGTGCGCTGCTGACCGAGTCGCTCGATGAGGCGATTGCGAACGAAAAGAGTGTCAGCAAGAAACTCTGCGTGGACTACGTGGAAGGAAAACTCTTTGGCATTGGCAGCGAGGAATATGTCGTCGGCTCTGCGGAATACTACAGCAGCTACGCGCTGAGCCGCGGCATCGGCCTGACGATGGACATGGGCCACTACCATCCGACGGAGCAGATCCACGACAAGCTTTCCAGCTTCCTGCAGTTCCATCCCAGGCTGCTGCTTCACGTCAGCCGCCCGATCCGGTGGGACAGCGATCACGTTGTGATCTTCAACGACGAACTGCGCAGTGTTTTCCAGGAGGTGCAGCGCGGCATGGCATGGAATCGTGTGGCGGTTGCCACGGATTACTTTGATGCCAGTATCAACCGGATCGCGGCCTACGCGATAGGCCTGCGCGCAACGCGCAAGGCAATCCTGTATGCGTTGCTCGATCCGTCGGCACGCCTGCGCAAGCTGGAGGAGGCTGGCGACAAGGCGGGCCGCCTGGCGCTGATGGACGAGATGAAGACAATGCCTTTCGGTGCCGTGTGGAATGTTTTGTGCGCGCGCCAGGACACCCCGGCCGACCACGAGTGGATGCCGAAGGTGAAAGCCTATGAGTCAGTGATGCTGAGCAAGCGTGTCCCGGCGATGTGAAGCATCAAGAGATGGTCGATGTTCCGGCTCGCTCATGCAGAGGCTCGCTGCTCGAGCCGGGCGGACCATGCTGTTTAGCCTGAATTATTCGCGAACGCGAATAATTCACCGCGCAGGTTAGGATTGCCACCAGCGGGGTTTTTCGGGGCCGGCGGAGATCTTGTCCACCAGTTTTGAGGTCATCATGTTGCCCCGGGACTGGACGCCCTTCACTGGTACGTCGCCTGGTTTGAAAATCTGCTGGTGGATCTTCTGATTCTTCGCGGGCTTGTAGCGAACATATAACTCCGGGACTTCAGCGTCCGAGAAAAAGATCACCTTTGCCCCCTCAGGCGCGCAAAGATAGTCCTTGTTCTGAATGGCGCCGCCGAAGGAAAAGCGTTTCAGGTAGGTGAACGGCTCCCAGAAGTAAACCACCGTCATCACGCGGTCCCGGTCATACCTGGCGGCGTAGAGCAGGGTTGTGTCTGTGAACAGTTTTTCCGGGGGCGGAAAGACCTTGTAACGGGCATCGGACCAGACGGCGACCAGCTTGTCGAGTGAGGAGCATTCGAACAGGAGTTTTCCTTCAACTGCGGTTCCAAGATAGCCCTTTTCGCGGTCGATATTGACCGCCAGTTCGCGGGCGGTGAGCTTACGCACCTCGACTTCGCCGAAGGTGCACGATTCGGTCCGGCGTGGATACTGTGGGCCGTAGGTCTTAGACAGGTCCTGCAGGTAGCGGATCGCATAAGGCACCAGGGCGCCGATGTTCTTCTCCACCTGGGCCAGTTCCAGCAAAAGGCCATCGATCTCTTTCCGGTTTTTCCGGATATCGAAGAGCGAGATGCGCCGGATGCGGACGCCAAGCAGCATTTCGACATCACCGGTTGTGACGTCCCGGCGGAGTTGCGGCCGGAAGGGGACCAGGCCGTCCAGGACGGCCTTCTGAACGTCGGGGTAGGTCTTGCATGATTCGATCCGCTTGTAGAGCCGGTTCTCCACGAAGAGCTGGACAAGGGTCTTGGCGTGAATTTCCTCGGTAAGCTCGTCTTTCCGGTGTTTCAATTTGGCATCAAGCAGGCGGACGAGTCGCTCCGTGTTGGCCTTGAGCACCGAGGGAACGTCCATTTCGGCCGGCTGGTTGCCGCGGATCACGATGATGCGGCTGCTCAGTGATTGTTCGCAGGCGGTGAAGGCGTAGAGCGCCTGGATTGCCTGCTCCGGGTTGGCTCCCGTCGAGAGGGTCAGTTCTATCTCGGCGTGGGCTGAGGTGAAATCGTTGATCGCTCGCACCGGGACTTTCCCCGCCCTGGCGCTTTCCTCGATGGATGCAATGAGCGACTCGGTGGTGGTGCCGTAAGGTACTTCGGTGATTACCAGAATGCCGGGATGTTTGTCCTTCTGCCGGATTCGCGCGCGAACCCGCACGTGACCGTTGCCGCCATTGTATTCGCGTGCGTCCATAAGGCCGCCCTGGGGGAAGTCGGGCAGCACGGTGAAGGGTTTCTTCCGGAGGATCGCGATCTGGGCCTCAAGGAGCTCGCTGAAGTTGTGGGGGAGGATGCGCGTAGAGAGGCCCACAGCGATACCATCGGCCCCGAGCATGAGGACAAGGGGAAGTTTGCAGGGCAGGACGACAGGCTCCTTGTTGCGCCCGTCGTAGCTGGGTATCAGGGGTGTGAGGGCGTCGTGAAACATCTCCTTGCGAGCCAGTTCAGTGAGGCGGCACTCGATGTAACGCGGCGCGGCGGCCCGGTCGCCTGTGATCAGGTTGCCGAAGTTTCCCTGTCCCTCGATCAGATAGCGCTTGTTCTCGAGATTCACGAGCGCGTCGCCGATCGAGGCGTCGCCGTGCGGGTGGTATTGCATGGTGTGGCCGACGATGTTGGCCACCTTGATGAAGCGGCCGTCGTCCTTTTCATGGAGGGCCCAGAGTATCCGGCGCTGGACGGGCTTGAGGCCATCGTCGAGGTGTGGTACGGCGCGGTCGCAGATTACGTATGAGGCGTATTGGAGAAAGTTGCTGTCCATGAGCTTGCGGAGGGGACTGCCGGTTCCGGGCAGGCGGCCGTGGGGCAGGGTGGCCGGATCGGCTTCCGTGGAACCGTTGGTCTGTGGCGGTGTCGTTGGCGGGGCCGGCGTCTCCGGCCTTGGCGCGCCCGGTTCAGCTTTGACGCTGTCTTTGCGGCTGCTGGTTGAGTTCTTGATCGGGAAAAGTTCCGGCTGATTCCTGGCGCTCATAATTCGGGATCCACGGTAAGATGTTCCATAATATACTGGCGCCGCTCCTGGGTGTTGCGGCCCATGTAGAAAGTCAGCAGGTCCGGGATGGCGTGTTCATCCAGCGTGTTGACAGCGGTGAGCCGCATCTCGGGCCCGATGAAGGCCTTGAATTCGCCGGGCGAAATTTCGCCAAGTCCTTTGAACCGGGTGATTTCAGGGCTCGACAGGCTTTTGACCGCGGCATCGCGCTCGGCTTCGGAGTAACAGTAGGCTGTCTCTGCCTTGTTGCGGACGCGGAACAGCGGTGTTTCCAGTATCTGGAGATGACCATCCGAGACGAGGGGTTTGAAGAAGCGGAGAAAGAAGGTGATTATAAGGTTGCGGATGTGGAGCCCGTCAACGTCGGCATCGGTGGCCAGGATGACATGGCGGTAACGGAGGTTATCGACAGTTTCTTCGATGTTCAGGCTTCGCATGAGGTTGTACAGCTCATCGTTCTTGTAGATCGCGTCCCGATTGATTTCACAGACGTTAAGGGGTTTGCCTTTGAGAGTGAAAATGGCCTGCGTATTGGGATCGCGGCAGCTTACGATTGAGCCGGCCGCGGACTGGCCCTCGGTGATGAAGAGCTTGGTTTCCAGCCCCTTTTGCTTGCGGCGGTCGAAATGCTGCTTGCAATCCTTGAGCTGGGGGACCCGGATGGAGACTGCTCTGGCCCGCTCCCGGGCCAGTTTCTTGACTGTCTGCAACTCCTTGCGGAGGGCTGCGGTGTCCTGGATCTTGGCCACCAGGCGCTCGGCGACAGCGGGTTCCCGGTGAAGCAGATCCACGATCACATCGCGGACCTGCTGGACAAGCGGAGCGCGGATCTCGGCATTTCCGAGCTTGTTCTTGGTCTGGGATTCGAAGAGTGGATCCTTCAGCCGGATGGAGACGGCGCCGACCAGTCCCTCCCGGACATCTTCGCCGTCGAATTTGCCCTTGGCGAACTCGTTGACGGCCTTGAGGATGCCTTCGCGGAAGGCGCTGAGGTGTGTTCCTCCGTCGGCGGTGAACTGGCCGTTGACGAAGGAGAAGTAATCATCGCTGAACCGGTTCGTATGGACGAAGGCGATTTCCAGCATCTTATCCTTGAAATGGAGCGGCGTGTAGAGCTGTTCGTTCTCGGTCTCCTCCTCGATGAGGTCCAGGATGCCATTATCGGAGGTGATGGCCTGCTTGTTGTAGAGGAGGGTCAGGCCGGCGTTGAGCCAGGCGTAGAAGCGCATGCGCCGCAGGATATGAGCCTCGATATAGGTGCTCTTGCCGAAGATTTCGGGGTCGGGCGTGAAGGAGATGAAGGTGCCGTTGCGTGCGGAGTCGTCGCGCCCTTTCTTCTGCTCCTTCAGTTTGCCGCGTTCGAAGCGGGCCTCGGCGTAATGGCCTTCGCGGTGGCTGCGGACGAGAAATTGGCGCGAGAGCGCGTTGACGGCCTTGGTGCCCACGCCGTTGAGTCCCACGCTGAACTGGAAGACGTCGTCGTTGTATTTCGCGCCGGTGTTGATGGTTGAGACGCAATCCACTATTTTGCCGAGGGGGATGCCGCGGCCGAAATCGCGCACCTCGACCGTGCCGTCATTCATGGTTATTTCGATCTTTTTCCCGTAGCCCATGATGAACTCGTCGACAGCGTTGTCCACGACCTCCTTGAGCAGGATATAGATGCCATCCTCGTACTGGGAACCATCACCGGTGCGGCCGATGTACATACCGGTGCGGACGCGGATGTGCTCCAGGGAGGAGAGCGTCTTGATCTTAGATTCGTCGTAACTGTGCGCTGATGTTGCCATATATTCTTGCAGGGGAAAAAGAAGGTGGGAGTATATCAATGAGCGCCGGACATGCAAGATCAGGAGAAGATAATACCCGCCGTTTCTCGGCAGCGTTAGTTTGCCAATTGACGGAATACGTTGCTTTGTTGGCCTATTCATTTGCCCTTCTGGTTAAACAGTGGAAAGATGATCCACTCCCGGGTCTTGCCGCTCGTTGCTGTGCCGAAACGTTCTTTGAGGCGGGCAAGGTAGCGGTGTAAAGTCACGGAAGAAGCGGGCTGTGAATGGACTGACAATGAAAAGCGAATCAATCAATGTCTTGCTCCTCTTCTGGGGGCGTCGGGGTGCCATTGCCCGCTGTACACATGAATTGGCTCGCGCGTTGAAGATGAGGGGTCGTGTGACCCCTCATCTCTCCCTTTCGCGACAGTCTGAATTGTTTGAGGCCTCACAAGACCTCGGTATCCCCGGGTGCCATGTGGACACCTATCAGGGGGCTGTGTCGGCGCTCTGTTCTCTGCCACGGATTCCGTTCGCGAGCGCCCGTTTGGCCCGATACATCCGCCAAAACAACATTCAGGCTGTGGTCTGTCTGATGAGCCATGTCTGGAACCCGATAACTATTCCCTTTTTAAAGCGGGCAGGAGCTCGTTACCTGGTTGCGATTCATGATCCTGTTCGACATCTTGATGAGAAAAACCGGTTCCTCGATCGAATCCAGACCCGTGATGTGCGTAACGCCGACCGTGTCATTGTCCTGTCTCAATTTGCCCGTGGAGAACTGCTCAAAACCTACCCGTTTGTTGCCCCGGAATCTGTGACGGTTATGCCCATCGGGGCGTTTGATAGTGGCGGGCCTGTTCGACAGCCGCGGGCCGCACCATCTAAGCCCGCACGTCTTTTGTTCTTTGGGCGGATCCGCGAATATAAAAGGGTCGATATTCTGTTGGATGCCTATCTGTTGATCAGGGCGCAATTCCCGGGCATGCAACTCACTATTGTCGGCGAAGGCGATATGACTCCTTATGCCGAACGGCTTCAGCGGGCGGGAGCAGGAAGTCGGGTCGTAAACCGATGGATTGAGGAATCGGATATTCCCTCGCTGTTGGATCAGTCCGATTTGCTGGTGTTGCCTTATCGGGAAGCGACTCAATCTGCCGCTGTGCCCATGGCTCTGCAGAAAGGCATTCCCTGTGTTGTCACGCCCTGCGGCGCACTCCCGGAACAGGTAATACATGAAGAGACAGGTTTGGTGGCGTCAGCCGTTGATGCCTCGTCTGTTGCTTGTGCCATTCAGCGTTTCCTCACGGATCCAAACCTCTATGCGCATTGCTCGGCGAATTCCATTCGATTATCTGGGGCCCAATGGTCTTGGGACATGTCCGCGAAGAGGCTGGAGGAAGGGGTAGTCTCTGCCCTTGCCGGCGAGAACAGGGCGGGCGGGGGCGCTCCATGATGAATCTGCAGATTCTTGATGTCATTATTCCCGCCTACAAAGCCCGATTCTTAGCCCGGACCCTGGAAGGTTTTGCCGGGCAGAGCGATCACCGGTTTTCTTTGTACGTCTTTGATGATGCAAGCCCTGAAGACCTGGTTGGAGTGATTGAGCCTTACCGGGAGCGGCTGAATATCAATTATCACCGGTTTGCGGAAAACATGGGAAGGCGTCATCTGGCTCTCCACTGGAACCGGTGTGTGGCGCAAACTCGAGCGCCATGGGTCTGGCTGTTTTCTGATGATGATCTGGTTGATCCTGGTTGTGTCGCTGCCTTTCACCGCCTTCTGGAATCTGATGTTGATGCAGATGTCCTTCGATTCGATGTCGCCCTGATAGATGAACATGATCAGTGTCTCCGGAAGCTTCCGCCGCAACCAGCAAGGGAAACCAGTTCGGAGTATTTGCTTCAGCGATTCCGTCGTGTGAGATGGAGTTTCGTCCCGGAGCATATTTTTCGCCGGAGTGCTTTTATCCGGGAGGGCGGTTTCATCGATTTTCCTCTCGCCTGGCATACCGATGATGCAAGTTGGGCGGCATTCGGCCGGCAGACCGGGTTTGCCGCAATTGAAGGGGGCTGTGTGCGGTGGAGGTTATCCCCGCAAAACATCTCCGGATGCGGGGGGGCTGGGATTAGCCGGCAGAAAGCTGACGCCACATTTCAATTTTACGCCTGGGTTGAACGTTTTCTTGCCGATGCATCAGATTCCGTGGTTCGGAAAGCCAGGATGGCGCTTCCGCGTTATCTGTACTGTCAACTATTCATCTCCGGTGCCCCTGCCCATGTTGAACACTTGTCGTGGCTGGCCGGACAATATATGATCGCCCGTCGGACTGGAGTTTTTCGCACTTGGCTGTTGATGTCGGGCCTCTTGGCCGCCCGGTCTTCTTTTGACATGTGGGTCTGGTTGCGGGCACTTTTCACTCAAAGGAAAGATAGAAGAACGAGACTTATCCCATGAATTGGCTGAAGAAGACAATCAAATGTGTGCTCCGCTGGATCAGGTTGTACCCGGAATCCAACGATAGACTGTATGAAGGGCTTACTGTTGGTCCAAACACCTATTTCCTCCGCCGGAATCTGGATGGAATGGCTCCTGGTCTGATCACCATCGGACGCGATTGCGTGCTGGCGCCCACGGCCATGATCCTGACCCACGATGCCTCGACTTTCGTTCATACCGGAAAATACCGGTTCGCTCCGGTCAAAATCGGGCATCGTTGTTTTCTGGGTTACAACTCCGTAATTATGCCTGGTGTCACGATTGGTGACGACGTCATTGTGGGGGCAGGCGCGGTGGTGACCCGGGATGTGCCTGCCGGTGTTGTGGTTGGAGGAGTTCCGGCGCGCAATATCGGGAGCACGATGGCGCTTATGAAGAAACGGGATAATGAATTGGTTGAGCCGCCGTTCAACTTCGGGGTTATTCCTTCTCCTGATCATTTGTTGGAGCTCCAGGCGAGAGCTGTTGCACTGTGTTCGAATGTTTGTCTGGACAACGAACAACAATGAGTAATCCGCTGCGTATTGTTGAAATAGTGGGTGATTCCTGCGCCGGTGACTGGATGGACACAATTCTCTCGGGATTAAGAAACCGGGGGCACGAAATGGCTGTTGTTCTGCCCGGGGAAGGGCCGCTGGCTGTTCGGACTCGGGACATGGGCATTCCCGTCCAAATCCACCCGATGCCAAAGCGCTTTCGAAATTTGCGGGAGATTGCCGATTACTCCCGCAATTTGTCGAGCCGGTTATCGGCATTGCGGGCGGATGTGGCCCACATGCATCTATTTCCGGGATCTCTTTGGGGGCGCGTGGCCGCATGGCGCGCGAGGGTGCCCGTGCGCGCCACGCAGTGGCCTGGGCCTTTGCCTCTGGAGTTCCCCATCTCCCGGCGGCTGGATTACGCCACGGCTTGGATGGATACCGCCCTTATTGGTGGTTGTGAATGGGTCAAGCAATACTACGGGAGCCGTTTGCTAACCCGGCGGAAAGCCTTCTGTGTCCATTATCCGGTCGATGTTTCACGATTTGATCCGAAGCTGGATGGTAGCCCCATACGTGACGAATTCGGCATTCCCCGCGATGCGCTTGTGATTTCGTTGATTGCCTACATGTCTCCTCCGTTTCCCGCTCGCTGTGGTCGTCACGTTCCCCGCCTGAGTGGTGTGGGAATCAAAGGGCATGAGATATTGCTGCAATCGGCGCCGCTTGTTCTGAAAGAGCGTCCTGATGCCCGCTTCTTGATTGTGGGTGATGAACTCACACCTGCGGAGCAGGGATCCTATCGTGAAACCCTTAAACGCATGGCTAAGGAGTTTGGTCTTGGTGATCGTGTCATTTTTTCCGGATTCCGCAGGGATGTCGCTAATATTCTGGCGGCTACGGACATTCCGGTTGTCCCGTCGCTTTCCGAAAATCTTGGTGGGGCAGTTGAACCCCTGTTGATGGAAAAACCGGTGGTGGCATCAAGGGTGGGCGGGCTGCCAGATGTCGTTAAAGACGGCGAGACGGGGTTTCTTGTGCCTGCCCGTGATCCCGTTGCGTTGGCTGCCGCCATTCTTAGGCTGGCTGCTGTTCCCGTGGAAACCCGCAGGGAATGGGGGCGGCGTGGTCGGGCAAGAACGCTTGAGTTATGCGGGCCGGAGCAGTGTGTTGCGGCCTTGGAAGCAATCTTTCAAAGCCAGCTCAGTTCAAATAAGAGGCAGGCATGAACCCGCCGGATTCATCCCGTCAATTTGCACGTCTGACATATGAGGCGATTTTCGCCCGTGCGGTTGGTTTGTTGGGAGGTTTTGCCGCCAACATCATGATTGCCCGTTCGTTGGGGGCTGGCGGGAAAGGACTGCTCACCACTCTGGCTGTTTGGAGTGGCTTGCTCGCATCCCTCTTTTCCGTCGGCATTCATCTAGCCACCGTATATGAACTGGGGGCTCGTCCCTGGCATGCCCGTCGACTCTATTCCTTTGTCCTGCCTTATGTGTCTGGTGCGACTTTGCTGTTAGGCTCGGTGTATTTTCTTTTCCGGAACCGGATTGGGCATCCTGAACTTCCACTTCTCTTTCTGGTTTTATTGTTTTCCGCACAACTATTGTGCAATCTCGCATTCGCGCTCCTTATCGGTTTGCGCAATCAATCGGCGGTAAACTGGTTGCAGGTTGCCGGGGCCGTGTGTTATCCCGCGCTGGTGGGCGTTATTCTGGTATTGAGGAACTCGCTTGATGTGGCCATGGTGGCGTTGTGCATGGTTGTTATGCCGGTCATGTCCGCCTTGTTTGCTCTTATCTTGTTGAAGAAGAAGACCATCCCGCAGGTGCCCGCCGGGCCGATGGCGCTCCAATGGGCAGGGTTCTTGAGGTATGCATTGAAATCAACAGCGATGGCTACCGGCTCATTGCTGTATTCTCAAATTGTCATGTTGATCATTTCCGCGGGTGGCAACCCGGCGCAGGTCGGTGTTTTCTCCGTGGCGATGATCTTCATGGATACGGCAACAGTAATACCTGCCATGATTGCGTCGTTCGTTTTGCCACGCTGGGCCGGTTTGCCAAACTCGGAGGTGCTCATTCGGGCGTGCCGGGTAATCCGCCTGACTCACCCCATCTCTTTGGTCATCGCCGTGGGCGCCGCTTTCCTGGCGATGGTTTTGGCGGGACCTGTGTTTGGAAAGGACTTTTCAGGGGTAGGGATGCTGGCGTTGATCATGGTGCCCGGTGCTTGGGCCGCTACCGGAATCACCGTGATCTCATACTCCTTCCTTTCGCAGAATCGTCACGTTATCCCGCTGTCGTTAGCATGGTTAGGGACGTTGCTGAGCGGTGGGTTGGCGTGGTGGTGTCTGCCGAAATTCGGTTGTGCGGGCGCAGCCATGGCCGTCACTCTTTCGCGTTTGATTGTGCTGTTGTGGGCTTGGGCTTCTTTTGCCCGTGCCAACCGGGAAGCACCGCGTCCCATGTGGATTCCCGGGCGTCAGGATGTTCAGGCCTGGGGCCAGATTGTGCGGCACTCACTTATTTGGATCAGGTGCCGAACATGAACCCGAAGTCGATGAAGATTGTATGGGTGTGCGGTTTGGCCCTGCATGAGTGGGCTGAACAGGCTGTTCGTGAAATGCAGTCTCTTGGACACGAAGTCATTTTGTTGTGTCCTGCGGATGCCGGGTCCGCGAATGCCGTCGCGAAAAAGGGACTGTTACTGGAAACGTATCGTGCTCCTCGAAGATTTTCTGATTTGGCCGGACAGGTTCGCGTGACGCTGGAACTGACTGCGATCTTCCGGAAACTTCGCCCTCATGTTGTGTATGTGGGGATGATGCCTGCCAGTTTCTGGATGCGGGTAGCCGCATGGCGGGCAGGCGTACCTGTTCGCCTCAATAAACCTGCCAGTCTTTGGGATTACAGTACGAAAGTCTACCGTTGGATTGAATGTGCCACCGCCTGGATGGACACGTTTGTGCTTGCTTCCAGTCTTCCCCTGAAAGCCATGTATGATGGGTTTCCCCTGCTGCACGGGCGTGTTCATTTGAGCTATTACGGAATGGATTTGAGCGTGTACGACCTTCCGGTCAATTCTCAGGATCTGCGGGCAAAGCTGGGGTTCTCATCGGATGATTTTCTGGTGGCACTGATTGCCTACATGATACCCCCGATTCGAACAATCAATCAACGAATAGGGCTCAAAGGCCATGAAGTCTTGATCGAAAGTGTGGCTGGTTTGCGTTCGTCCTGTCCTCGTCTCCGGTTGTTGATTGTCGGAGGCGAGCATGGCGGGCCCGGCGCCTATACCGCCATGCTTAAGGAGTTGGCTGTCCAGCGTGGGATTGCGGACATCACTGTGTTCACCGGCCATGTGATGAGTCCGGCGCCTATGTTTGAGGTTGCCGATGTGGTGGTTGTTCCGTCGCTTTCTGAAAACGTGGGTGGGCCGGTGCCGGCTTTCCTCAGGAATCGCCCCGTGATTGCGTCGAGGGTGGGCGGGCTGCCGGATGTTGTTTTGGAGGGAGAGACGGGTATTCTTGTTCCTCCGGCTGATTCCGCCGCCCTCGCCGGGGCCATCAAGAAAGTGATGCAAATGACGCCGGCTGAACGTGAGAAGATGGGCCGTCGAGGTTGTTTGCTGTGCCGCGACAAATTTGACATCAAACGGGTCGTGAACTACGAAATGAACCTCTGTCTTCAAGTCTTGGATGCCCGCCGTCGTGATGGTCGGTTAGGGCATGCTGTACGATAGAGTCGAAGCTGCGCTGGTCGCACTGGAAGCGGAATTGTTTCGCAGCCTGGAATCTCCGCGAAGGAAGGTCGTATGAGAATCAGAATGCTCACGGGGGACAATGTCCAGCTCTCAGTGGGACAGTAAACACCATGAATTCAGGTCACACAAAAGGTTGTACCGTTAGATTCTTGCGTAGCAGCAGGGACTTTGGTACACATAGCCGCTCTCAATTGCCCGATAGTGTAATGGTAGCACAACAGACTCTGGATCTGTTTGTCTAGGTTCAAGTCCTAGTCGGGCAGCCACCTATTTTTCACCTTGTCCCGCCGCATCAGAATGCCATTTAGCCCTTTATTTGCAAGGGTTCTAGCGAGGTAGTGAATTTTCTGGCGGTGCGCAAACATGCGGTTGCTTGCGTTTTCCGTCTATCCCGTTTGGTGGCTCCAAAGGGTAGCAAAAAGGTAGCAAAAATTTTTCTGCAAAAAAGACGGTTGCAGCAGACAAGTAGTCTGTTGTGGATTGATTTGCCGCTTTGCTACCCTTTGCTACCTTTTCAAATCCTTCCGTGGTTCTTCAGTTTCGGCTGGAATCTCCCCGACTCATTCTCGCGTCGCTCATGCAACCGCCATCTGCCTGGATTGCCGGACGAGGTGCCTTGTTGTTCTCCCGTTAGTTGCACTTGCGCATAGCCGCAAATCCCCGTTGATGCAGACCTAAACCAGACCGGACTCGTGTGTCCGCCACCCATCCCAGTTGATTCCTGTGCATATACAAGGGCACGGGTTGCAGCGACAGAACACCCATATTCATTGGGGAAACTGTCAGTTGCGCCGGATGCCAGTTGATTCCTGTGCATATATAGGGAGCACGAGCAGCAGAACAACAAACAGGAGGATAGGTAATGAGTAGTCCGTTGCAGGAGTATCTGAGGCAGTCCGGGAAGACGATGAGGGGAACGGCGTTGGAAATCGGCGTTGAGCCGCATCTGTTCAACGCCTACGCACACGGGAAGCGGCCGAACCAACGCAACGCCATGAAAGTCGCATTGGCGCTCGGCCTGGAAGTCAGAATGCTGTGGCCGAACTTTGATCAACTGAGGCGCTACTAACAAAGGAGGGGTCTGAAATGTTTCCGACAACAATCGAAGCGGTAAAGGCAGTACTCAAGTCGGACCCGGGGATCACGCCGGCCGACCGCGCTCGGATTGTGGCGAGTGTCCGCAATCACGGCAAAGAGGTTGAAACGATACGAACGGTTGCGAGCGCGGAGAAGCGCATTCTTGTGCGTGCGGACGTTGCACGGCGTTTCAATCGGTCGCTGCGTTTCGTGGATCATCTGGCGAAAGCCGGAACCCTGCGTAGGGTAAAGCTACCCGGGCGAAAGAGAGCCTGCGGTTTCTTGGCCGACGAGGTTGAGCGCCTCATGACCGGAGAAGAGGTGTCTATATGACGCCCCTTCAACTGACGGCGGAAGAATGTGCTAACCATGAGCGCAACGGCGCGTGCATCGGTGTGGAACTGGGGGACAGTGGCCGGATTACGCACTGTTCCCCGAAGCCGCGTTGTGCCCTGTCCGCGGGAGAGCGATGCGCGTACTTCGAGGAATGCGTTGCCCCAATGGCGGGCATGGCTACGGAACCACGGCGTGCCGCGGAGATCAAGGCCGCCGTGTATTCGTATCACATGACCCATGCCGACGTTGTCGCGCAACACCGGCGTGGCGGGCAATGTGTCACTTTGCCCTCACACAAGCCTCGGCAAGGCATCTGTCTGCCTCCACAGCAGAGACAGAGGCAAAATCCATATCAGGGTAGCCCTTGCTATGGAAACGACCACTTAACTGTGGACACGGCGGCTTATGGATCGGATCAACCGGGAAGGGGAGACGAATCGTGAACAAGTCTCTTTCTCCACTGTTGGATCCCACTGGGATCGAGAGGGCTTTGGGAGTCCTGGTTGCGCCGAAAAAGGCGTTTGAGATCCGGATACTCAATCCCCAGCGCAACGGTCGCAGCTATCAACCAAAGGTGACCTTCGGATACTTCGATCACCCTGGTCCTGCGGTCGAGGCCCTTGTCGCCCTTGGGCTGGCCGCCGCGAAGGGTATCTACATCACCCTCAATCCTATCGAACCCACGCTGCTCGCGCGCAGTCACAACCGGTTCTCGGACGCCAAGAACGACAGTACAACGTCAGACAAGTACATCCTGTCGCGCCGCTGGCTGCTTCTCGACTTCGATCCGGTGCGCCCGCCCGAGATATCCGCCAGTGACGACGAGAAGGAAAAAGCCCATGAACGGTGCCAAGCTGTTTTCCAGGCCCTGGAATCCGATGGCTGGCCGTCGCCAGTCGTTGCCGATTCCGGCAACGGCTACCACCAGCTCTATCGCGTGGAACTACCCACTGACGACGACCGGATCAAGCGATGCTTCCAGGCACTCGACCTGCGCTTCTCCGATTCCGCTGTGAAAGTCGACACCACTGTCTTCAACCCATCCCGCATCGTCAAACTGTACGGCACCAAGAGCATGAAAGGGGACAACTGTCCCGACCTTGGTCGCACGCACCGCATGTCGAGTATGCTCTACGTGCCGGATCAACTCCGCCCTGTGCCATTGGAGTTACTTGACACCCTGGCCGCCGCCTCGGCTGTCGAAGAAGAGCCCGAGCAAAAGCGTACCCGCGGTGGAATCCCATGGGGCAAATCCGGCTGGGATAAGGCCCGGATGGAAGAATTCATCGCAAAACACCTATCCCACTGCGTCCCGGGACCGGCCACGCCCTACGCCGATGGTTTCAAATGGGTGCTCCGTGTCTGCCCGTTCAATGAAGAACATACCAATAGCTCCGCCGTAATCATCATGCGTGCCAGCGGTGCTCTCGGTTTCCGCTGTCAGCATGACAGTTGCCAGGGGAACAACTGGAAAGCACTGCGCGCCATGTGTGAGCCCAAACCAGACAAACCCGGTAGACGGGAGATCCCTACTGTGACTCCAGCCGCCGGCGATGAAGACCTCACCGTGAAATACGGACCACCTATACTTCTCAACGCCGCCGAGATGCCTACGGAAATCAACCAGATGTTCGTGGCCGCGCGGCATAAGCGCGACAACCTCATTCTGTACGAACCCAACCTCGCTATGTTCTACAGCTACGACGCTCCCACTGGCCTCTGGAAACCCAAGACAGAAAGCCGTGTTGTTGTCGAAATGGGCAACGAAATCCCGGCGCTCCTTGAGGCCTACGGTGCCGCCGACCTTCTCCGCAAACGCACCGAAGGTTTCATGGGCCAACTTGTCCGGTTCCTGAAAGGCATGATCGAACGGCCGGACGCCTTTCAGCGGCGCGAACCGGTCATTCACGTTGGCAATGGCGTAATCCACCTTAATGAGGATCCGCCGGCTCTCCACGAATTCAGCCCCGACTACTACTCCCGCAACCGGTCGGAAATATCTTACGACCCATCCGCAGCATGCCCTCGATTCTTGCAGGAATTGCTTGCCCCGGCCATTCCAGAGGATGACATCTCCCTCCTGCAGCGATACGCCGGCATGTGCCTCCTCGGCGGCAACCCAGCGCACCGCTTTCTCATCCTCCGCGGCACCGCCGGCGGCGGTAAGTCCACCCTCGTTGAAATCATCGAGACCATCATCGGTCCTCATAACATGACTCAACTTCGCATCGACCAACTCACAGAGCGCTTTGAGATCGCCGGGTTTCTGGGCAAGACTCTCCTCTGTGGCAAAGACGTTCCCGGCAACTTCCTGGACAACAAGGCCGCCCACGTCCTCAAACCACTCACAGGCGGCGATCGCCTCAGCGCCGAACAGAAGAACGTCAAACACCGTTTCGACGTTGTTGGCGATTTCGCGGTCATAATTACGACCAACACCCGGCTCCACGTTCGACTGGACTCCGACGCCGAGGCCTGGCGCCGCCGCATGCTCATAATCGACTTCACCCAGCCGCCGCCCACAAAGCCGATTCCGTACTTCGCCCGGGAACTCGTCCGGACCGAGGGCTCAGGCATCCTCAACTGGTGCATCGAAGGCGCCGTTGCCCTGCTCGCAGAACTCCGCGACTACGGTCACATCCAACTCTCTGTGGGACAAAAACAGCGCGTGGATGCTCTGCTCTGCGAGTCCGACAGTGTCCGCCACTTCGTCTCCAAGTGCGTTGTCGAGAACCCGACCGGCGACGTCACCGTTGCCGAACTGCTCACCGCGTACAACGAATTCTGCGAGGCCCAGGGCTGGCAGGCCGTCACGGTTCACCAGTTCGAAAGCCAGGTATGCGACCATATGGTTGCCATCCACCACGCTCATAAGCGGACCGACATCCGCCGCAACGACAAGAACCAGCGCGGCTACGCCCGCGTTTCGCTCCAGACTGCCGACTCTGTAGCAACACAGCAGAGGACCTATCAACAAGAACTAATATGAAAGGGTAAGCATGAAGACGTATCAGATCAGTTACGAAGACCTCAGCATCATCCTGACGAAGCTGGACGCAGCACAGACTTTGCTCAATGTAAACTGTGTGGCGCTTTCGGACGACAGAAAGCCGGTACCGTCGAAGGTTCGCCTCGATCTTGCTGAAGATGCCGAAGAACTAATCAACGACACCGTCGAGATCCTGTATCGGATGAAGCGGCAGAATGACGCCGGCTGATGGTGTGTGCGTCCGGGCACATACGCGTAATCCCGCACGCTTATTTCTTTATGGCAGCGCGCCCCTTGGTTGTCAGTCTGTACTTTTGCAGACGGCTCTTGGGCTTGTCGGGGACTGTCATCTCTAAGACCCATCCTGAAGCAACGGATTGATGACTTGGTGCCTGAACTTGGTACGGTCCGATCTTCCAGCAATCGTCATCAGCTCAACCAATGTGCTTTCATTCAGGCACTTAGAGAGCAAATCGACTTGGTGCCGACTGGGTGCCGACTTCGCCCTCGCTGTGACGCGAGGTCGCTTCTATTGCTGTGGTCACAGCCGGACGAAACGTCGCGACGAAAGTGCTGGGTCGGACTTGGAACTCCGGCTCAGGAACGCCCTTCGCGCGGCGCATCATGGCGGAGTATGGGGTACGTCTGCGGCAGGCATACCGGTATGCGGCGTCAGGACGAACGCCCTCCAACAGTGTGAGAATAGGCACCGATGACGGAAAAGATGATGGCAGTACTGGCACTCAACAATCGGCAAAAACAGGTCATAGCTCTTCTTAAGATACACGGCAAGATCCCCAATCCGGAGTATCAAGAAGTGACAAAGGCCATCAAGAAGACGGCGGCCCGTGACTTCAGTAGTTTGAAAGAAAAAGGGATTGTCAAACAGGTCGGCAGCCGGGGGCCGGGCGTTCACTATGTTCTGCTGAAGAAAGGGGACATAATTGGGACATCAGCCTGATATGCCGCAAGATGGGTGAACATATGGCGGTGAGGAAGATGTTGGTAACCAAAGAGATGCAATTACGGTCGGTGGCTTCCGAAGCCCGACATGAATGGGACATATGAACTCCGAAAGGTGCAACCTCGATCCATGCTTTTCGCAGCAGCATCAGCAGTGGAAAGAGACGCTGGAGGTTCTTTCGAGGGGCAACCAAAGGAGCACATTATGCCCTCTCCGGGAAACGACTCATAATCGACTCAATTGACTCATAGCATGTTCAGATATCCGACAAGGCTCAAGACCAGGCGGCGGAAGGTGCGATTCAGTTCGTGTCCAAAGATAGATGGCTATCATGCCTTGTCACCAAGCGGTGGCTGACACCGGCATCCTGACCGCGGCGGCTACTGGAAGACGGAGAAGGCAGGCGCTGCGAAGGTTCCTAGCCCGACTTTCGCAACTGGTGGCCAATCCACTTCGTAAGTGCTTGCAAATCAACGCAGCGCCTATTTAGGTCTTCACCACAATATCTATTTCCGGTTTCTTTTGCGAAGTGATTTTTGGTGGTGGTTG
>Ga0247841_10004087_pt1 | contig 25662 bp, 24 predicted proteins | sample LaCruzMarch2015__2_FD_192410 | JGI IMG/M metagenome (GOLD analysis project Ga0247841, IMG submission 192410) | Freshwater microbial communities from meromictic Lake La Cruz, Castile-La Mancha, Spain - LaCruzMarch2015_18m | ecosystem: Environmental > Aquatic > Freshwater > Lake | place: Spain... | reverse complement strand
GGAAGGTCCACCGCCAGAGGTATGAGCGCGGCAGACTGTAACTAAAATCGAGGTAGTTGGTACCACTGACCACACAGGCACCACAATCAAATTCAAGCCAGATAAGGAAATATTCCAAACCCTGGAATTCTCTTTTGATACTTTATCCCAGCGCCTTAGGGAACTGGCCTTCCTGAACAAGGGGGTCGTGATTTATGTCGCAGACGAGCGGCAGACCCTCGAAGGGAAGCCGATAAAGGAGAACACCTTCCAATACACAGGCGGCATTAAGGAATTTGTCGAGTTCATCAACAAGGGCAAGAACCCGATAAATGAGACGATCTACCTCGAGGCCGAAAAGGACGGGATGCAGCTGGAGGTGGCTTTGCAGTGGAATGATGGGTACATAGAGAATGTCTTCTCATTCGCCAACAACATAAACACCATTGAGGGCGGTACACATATGTCTGGCTTCAAGACTGCGCTAACGCGGACTACCAACAATTACATTGAAAAGAGCAAGATAGGGAAACTAAAAGATGTAAAGCTCACCGGTGAAGACACAAGGGAAGGGCTTACCGCTGTAATCTCGATCAAGCTCCGCAACCCGCAGTTCGAGGGCCAAACAAAGACCAAGCTGGGTAATGGCGAAGTCACCGGCTTTGTAGACTCTATCATGTATGAGAAGCTCTCAGAGTTCTTTGAGGAGACGCCCCGTGAGGCTGAGAAGATACTCCTTAAGACTATCAACGCAGCCGAGGCGAGGGAGGCTGCGCGCAAGGCCAGGGAGCTGACGCGCAGAAAGGGCGCACTCGAGTTCTCGTCACTACCAGGTAAACTAGCTGATTGCTCTAACCGAGACCCAGCCAAATGCGAGCTTTACATAGTCGAAGGGGACTCTGCAGGTGGTTCATGCAAATCAGGCAGGAACCGGGAGTTCCAGGCAGTCTTACCCCTAAAGGGCAAGATACTCAATGTCGAGAAGGCGCGGCTGAATAAAATCTTCGAGAACGCCGAGATTTCCACCCTGATAACCGCAATAGGCACAAACATAGGTGAGGAATTTGACATAAACAAGACGAGGTACCACAAGATAATACTCATGGCAGACGCTGATGTTGATGGTTCCCACATCAGGACCCTCTTGCTTACTTTCCTCTATAGGTACCTAGCGCAGGTGATTGAAAAGGGTTATGTGTACATCGCCCAGCCGCCGCTTTACAAGATGTGGAAGGGCAAGGACGTCAGGTACGCTTACACCGACGAGGAGAAGGAAAAGGTAATGCGCGAGATGGGCGGGTCGGATGGGATAAACGTCCAGAGATACAAGGGCCTTGGTGAGATGAACCCGCAGCAGCTTTGGGAGACTACAATGGACCCCGAAACCAGGACGATGAAACTAGTCACTGTCGAGGACGCTATAGAGGCTGACCGAATATTTACAATACTCATGGGTGACGACGTAGAGCCGCGCAGGGAGTTCATAATCAAATACGCAAAGGAAGTCAGGAACCTGGACATCTAGCCAAGTTCTAGCTCCTATCAGGCGAATTCAATGGCAAAAGAAAAGAAATCAAAGGATGAAGAGGCGAATCCAGCCAAAGACGCTAAAGAAGACATCGAGGTAGTCGAAGCAGATGGCACACTAGTCAGAATAGGCAAGAACATAATCCCGCGGAATATCGAGGATGAGATGAAGGAGTCTTACCTAGACTACTCAATGAGTGTCATAGTAGGGCGTGCGCTGCCTGACGTCCGCGACGGGCTGAAGCCAGTGCACCGGAGAATCCTCTTTGCAATGAACGAGCTGGGCATGCAGCATAGCAAACCCTATAAGAAATCAGCCAGAGTGGTCGGTGAGGTCCTTGGTAAATACCATCCGCACGGCGATAGCGCAGTCTATGACTCAATGGTCCGCATGGTGCAAGACTTTTCGCTCAGATACCCCCTTATAGACGGGCAGGGCAACTTCGGCAGCGTTGACGGCGACTCCGCAGCAGCCATGAGGTACACTGAGGTGCGCATGGCCCGCATCTCCGATGAGATGCTCACTGATATCGATAAGGAAACAGTAAACTTTACACCAAACTTCGATGACACCCTCCAGGAGCCGACAGTATTACCCTCAAAATTCCCGAACCTCCTAGTCAATGGTTCGTCGGGCATAGCAGTAGGCATGGCAACCAACATGCCGCCGCATAACCTTTCTGAAGTCATCGACGGGACGGTCGCAATGATAGAGAACCCAGGCATCACGTCACAGGAGCTCATGAAGCTCATCAAGGGGCCAGACTTCCCGACAGGCGGCATAATATGCGGCCAGTCTGGCATAATACAAGCTTATACCACGGGCCGCGGCAGCGTCAGGATACGGGCGAAGGCCGAGGTAATAGAAGAAAAGAAGCGGGACAAGATAATAGTCACAGAGATACCCTACCAGATAAACAAGGCGTCGCTCATAAGCCACATGGCAGACCTTGTCAAAGACAAGAAAATCGAGGGCATATCAGACCTGCGTGATGAATCAGACAGGGACGGCATGCGCATAGTCATCGAGATAAAGCAGGGCGCGCAGGGCGACGTAGTCCTTAACCAGCTTTACAAGCACACCGCAATGGAGGCCACCTTCGGCGTCATAAACCTCGCCCTAGTCGATGGCAAGCCGGTGGTCTTGGATTTGAAAAGCCTTATCGCCAACTTCATCGACCACAGGAAGATCGTGATAACCCGGAGATGCCAATTCGAACTCAAGAAATCAGAGGACAGGGCACACATCTTAGAGGGATTGAAAACCGCACTTGAGAATATAGACGCTATAGTCAAGCTGTTACGCGCTTCTAAGAACGCAGATGACGCCAAGAAGGCGATGATTGAAAAGTTCGATTTCTCCGATAAGCAGGCAATCGCAATCCTCGACATGCGCCTCCAGAAGTTGACTGGCCTTGAGAGGGAGAAGATAGACAAGGAGTACTCAGAGCTCCAGAAATACATAAAATGGCTCAAGGACGTCCTTGCAGATGAGAAGAAAGTGCTGAACATAATCAAAGACGAACTATCCGAAATAAAGAAAACCTATGGTGATGAAAGAAGGACCCAGATCCAGGACTCTGCAGAGGACCTTGAGACTGAGGACCTGATAGCCCGCGAGGCGATGGTCGTGTCAATAACAAGCCAGGGTTATATCAAGCGCCTGCCGCTTGGTACATACCATGCCCAAAAGAGGGGCGGCCGCGGCATCATAGGCATGGAGACCAAGGAGGACGACTTCGTCGAGCAGCTCTTTGTCGCGTCAACACATGATTACATGCTGTTCTTTACCGACGGTGGGGCTGTCCACTGGCTGAAGGTCTACCAGTTGCCCGTTGAGGGGAGATACAGCAAGGGTAAGGCGATAGTCAACCTGCTTCAGCTCGAGCAGGGTGAGAGGATAAGCTCTGCAATACGCATAAGCGAGTTTACTGAGGGCCATTACCTTGTAATAGTCACCAAAGAGGGTTTGATAAAGAAGACCGACCTTGAAGCGTACAGCAGGCCAAGGAAGGGAGGCATAATAGCGATAAACCTGCGTGAGGGTGATGGTTTGGTCACAGTCATGCAGACTGATGGTGAAAACGAGATAATCGTCGCAACGAAGAGCGGTATGTCAATAAGGTTCAGTGAAAAGGATGCACGCTCAGTAGGCAGGGACTCGATGGGCGTCAGGGCGATAAAGCTTGATGAAGGCGACACAGTCGTCGGGGCTGTTGTCGTTGACCAAGAGTCTTCGTTATTGACCATAACCGAGAACGGCTATGGGAAGCGGAGCTCATTTGAACGCTATCCACTCCAGAATCGCGCAGGAAAGGGTGTCATAGACATAAAGACTTCTGAGAGGAACGGCAGCGTGGTGGCAGTCAAGACAGTGCATGAAAAAGACGAGATAATGTCGATAACCTCCAAAGGCATAATCATAAGGACACCCGTCACAGGGATATCCGAAATAGGCAGGAACACCCAAGGCGTCAGGATAATGAAGCTTGAAGAGGGGAACAAGGTGGTGTCAGTAGCCCGCATATTGAGCGATGAGGAGGAGCCCGAGGAGATATTGCAAGAGGTTCCCGAGAACCCAAAAGAGCCAGCAAAAGAAACTCCAAAAGAACCTATTAAAACTCACCATGAGCCTCAAGAAGGGGCCCCAAAACCACAATCGGTTGAACCTAAACAAGAGAAGAAAAAGAGTGCGTCGGAAGGCCACAGCCCAAAGGAGATCTTCCCAGAGGATTCCAATGGTGACATCGAGAACGATGGCGGTTCTGAGATACCTGATTACCTCGTGAAGTACATACGTGCAAATCCAAACTCCCCCAAAGCCAAGCGCGTAGCCGAGAAGTACGGGATTGACGTAAACGACATCTAATGGCAGTTAAGCCGACAGATAAGCCAAGTAATCAGCATTAGGCAATAGTTAAGCCAACAAAACCAATCTCTTTCTAAGAAATATGGTGGGCCTGCGGAGATTTGAACTCCGGACCTTTCGATTATCAGTCGAACGCTCTAGCCAGGCTAAGCTACAGGCCCAAACACCAAAAGAGCTTATTTTTGAAGAATAGGGCTAAAAAGGCTTCAAAAACCAAGAAGCCTGCGGAGGGCAAGCATAGATGGCTGTTCGTAGTCCTCATTGACAAGCTTCGCCGCTAGCCTCCTATATTCAATGGCTGCCTTTGAGCGTGGCGAGTGGAAGACTAATGGGGTCTTTTCATGTATTGACCGTTTTACAGACTTATCCTCAGGAATAACGCCCAATACGGGCACTTCACATAGCGATTCGATCTCTGAGGGGGACACCTCAAACGATTTCTTCTCAACGCGGGTGACTACGATACCGGGGGTCGGCTTGTTCATCCTTTTTGTTATCTCGACTATCTTGACAGCATCTGTGACCGAGGGGATATCAGGGTTTGTGACTATGATAATCTCATCACAGGCCTCCATTATGTGGTAAACCTCCCTACTGAAGCCCGGCGGGGAGTCGATGAACATCATCCCGCTTAAACCACCTTGTGCAATCACCTTTTTGAACCCAGACATATCAGCTATACTCTTCTCAAGTGAGAGCGATGCCGGTATGATCTTCAACCCGCGCGGCACAACCCTCACAGCCTTGTAAAGGTTTGTTTTTCCGGCTAGGACGTCCTGGAGCGAGACACTCGCGTCTGGCAACCCCAAATGCACTGTGAGGTTGGCTGAGCTTATATCAGCATCTATCACGGTCGAATCTTTGCCGCGCTCATGCAATGCTGCAGATAAATTTATAGCTGTGACAGTCTTCCCGACACCACCCTTGCCGGAAAGGACGCCTATGGTACGTTGCATCTTTCCCCCCATATCTAAGCAACCAATAAATAAAAACACGCTCGGTATTGCGAACGAGCTTTTGCGTAATACGCCCAAACCTCATCCTACGGTAAAAAGGAACCTTTTTAATGTTTAAGCTTTAAATTAAGCCGTTGGGTGGAAATGGATAAGATAATAATTATCGCTGCGGTAGTCGCTGTCATCGTAATAGTCGGGGCTTCATTCTTTCTAATGGGCGGGTCGACAAAGAAAACGACTGTAAACGAGCCTACCGAGACTGTCAATGGAGAAACCGAAGAAACTGAAGACAACCCGGTTGAAGAGGAGAGGCCTGTCGTCATACATAACAATACCAATTACACTGATGCAGTATTCGGCCAAATGCTTGAAGAGGTAACCGGGGATTGCACGCTTTACAAGCATGTTGCGAAGAACTCATACAAATGCTTTGGCACTGCAGGCACGATTTCAGTCATGGCGACCAATGAGTACCGACCGTATACAAACACCTCAACAGCGTACTTCTGCAAGGCGACGCCAACGGGCTGCAAGCTATATCAAAAGGTTGACTTCCAGGTCTTCTAACCAATGGACCCCAAGAGACCATTAATACTTCTTTTGATCCTGTTATTGGTTCCCACAATACAAGCCCAGAGCCCAACATCGTGCCAGGGCAATGAGCGTTATTGCAGGGGTGATGTCCTTTACCGGTGTGTTGACAGCAATCCCGAGGTATACCAATACTGCGCATATGCGTGCGAAGACGGCACGTGTGTCACAGCTTCTGTCGAGCCAGGAACCGTTTATGTGCCTGTCGAGGAGACTACCAAGGTAGCCGGCTGGGACTACTTCTTTTGGGGCGTTCTGATAGCAGTTCTGATAACAATAAGCGTGCTTTACCTTAGGATACGGTCTAGGGGTTAACTCTGATTAGAACTTGGGTGATAAAGAAAAAAGCCCCCAGTGGGATTTGAACCCACGACCTATTGATCGCTCGATCTCCTTTTTCCGTGAACGCTTTCGCGCGAAGCGGAAAAGGGTTCTTACAAGTCAATCGCTCTAGCCAGGCTGAGCTATGGAGGCAAAGCCTGCTGGTTTTTTGATAATATAGGAATAAAAGTGCCTACCTACCAGATCTTTCGCTCCTTTACGAGGATTCTATAGATTTCCTCATCTGGTATCCCACGATCCCTAAGTTCGGCTATCCGACTTCGCGTCTTACCGGAACCATCATAATTCCTGATGACCTCTGCACCACCGCCGGCAGGGCACCCTGTGTCCATAAGGTTAGCTGTAGTAATCCAGTGGGGGAGTGGCTGGTCTGACCTGAGGCCGAACTTTTGCCTGCCTGCAGCCAGTTGGTTGAACGGGAGATGGTCCTTTGGGACCTTTGATACTCTCTTGCGGGGTGTATTCTTAGGGGGCTTCCCTTTTCTAAGTGCCATATTAGGAATAGCAGAATAAGGCAGAAAAATACTTAAGAATCATAACTCGTCTATATCCTCATCCCACAACTTTAGGTTCTTCCTTATCCAATCAGCAAAGAACCTAGCGATGACCTTATCATGCAGGTTTATGACGGTTATCCCATGTTCTTCCATAAGATCCTTGCCCCCCTTGAAGTTCTCATCCTCAGCCATGACCACCTTGGGTATCTTGAAGAGTGTGACAGCACCGGAACAGAGATAACAGGGGGACAGGGTCGAGTACAACGTGCACCCCTTATACGTCTTTATCCGCCCAACATTCCTTAAGCAAGCTATCTCAGCATGCGCAGTTGGGTCGCCGGTCTGCACCCTCAGGTTATGCCCCCGGCCGATTATCCTGCCTTTTCTCACAAGGACCGCACCTACAGGTATTCCCCCTTCCTTAAGGCCTTTCTTTGCTTCGCCAAACGCGGCTTTCATGAACTTATCCATATGCAGATTACTGAAGAGTGTTGAAAAGTCTTAGCAATACTCTCACAAAACAGCTACCCGTGGCTGTAGACTTGCGTCACGCTTGAAACAGAAGGAGTTCCAACCGGTAGGTCTTACCCCCATACATTAAATCCTCTGATGTGTTGAGCAAGTGGTCTTCCTTTAGCTCCCAAAGGCGAGACTGGGTGTAAACTATTGCAGGCAGCTTGTCAGTGTCAATATACCGGCTGCATGCTGTTCTATCAGAGTCGCGCACAAAGTTGTCGACATGATAGAATAAGCTCGTGCCATCAACATACACATTGAGGTCAAGGCAAATGTTACTAGGCATCTCTCTTACAAGTTCTTTGACCGAAGTACTATTGTACTCCCCGAGGCCTGAAATTACACTATTATTCTTACAGAGCCCGAAGAACCTTTCACCTAACAGCTGTAGGTCCTCTGTTTGTGCAGAGGCCTCAGACGGGTTCACAGAGATTGAGCAAATACCACAATCCGTCGGGCAAGAGTTGCAGTCTTCAGTTGAATCGCATTTCCCCTCACCACATGCGGCTGCAGGCTGATGGTTACCGCCACTCTGAGAGACAAGGAAGACAACGGCAGCTGCTACAATCACTACTAGTACAAAAGCGATTGATGACTCCCACCCCTCCATCGATTAAGATTAGGGATTCGCAAATAAAAGCGTATCACTTGGCTAAATTTGACTACGTATATCACTTCATGTAATACGCCCGTAGTGTCAGAGTTAATCTAAGAAGAATGAGATGCCGATGGCGGGATGCCTGGAAGATACTAAGCTTAGCATCCCTTCTTGGCATAAGCCAGCGGCAGAGCTACGCCAAGAATAACGAATGCCGATGGCGGGATTTGAACCCACGACTTCTACGTGGCTCAAGCGCTCTTTGTCTCAGGACCCAGGACTCTGGACTGAAGACCCTTATGAGCGTAGCGCTCTAACCAGTCTGAGCTACATCGGCATAACGCCTAAGGAGTCTTATTTAGTAGCTACATATATAAGAAAGTTAATTCACTACATTACGGAAGTTAATTCACTATGTTACAGGCTTCCGGGCCCTTGGTGATGTTTTTTACGCCTTGCGTAATCCCAATAAGCCCGCCCATTATATTAGTCGTCCAGAGGAAGATAAGCCGCTCGAGGAATATCGCCCCTAGGGCGAAGTCTAGCGGCACGTTAGCAGTTGAAGCAATGGCCCCTATAAGGACGCTCTCATATACCCCAAGGCCTGAGGGTATAAGTGACAGCAGCCCCGCTATAGACGCTATTATATACATCCCCAAGATCGGGAAGAAGTCAGCGTTGGTGCCGAAACCGAGTATTAGGACATAAATGCAGAGGACTCGTGCAAGTTGGGGAATTCCCAAGAAAACAACCGAAATCAGGATCTGCCGCTTGTTTTTCATGACCCTGCTGAGCGACTCATATGATTGGTCGAATTCAAAATCAAAAACGCATTTCTCAAAAGTGACCTTTCTTTTTTTGATCCTTTTGTGGATGCGATTATACACACCCATGATCTTGCAGACGATGGTCCGCATCGCGTCTTTTTTGGTCAATAGTGTCAGCCATCCTATCGTAAACACTATAAAGAAGCTGACTACTAGGGCAACGGGCAGCAGCCATTCTACAGGCAGGCTACCGGTGTAAGCCACAAGGAACACAGCAATGGTCGAGAATATGCTGACTGAGATGCCCCATGCCGAGACGTACATGCCTATTGCTGCGAGCGACTTGGAGTAAGATATCCTGTAAAAGCGCTCCAGGAAGTATGCCATGCTGGCCTCGCCAACAGGTGTTATTGTGGGACCGACATTGTCGACGAACGAGCCGAATATCCACGCCTTTGTAAGACCTGTCAACGGCGGGTTTAGACCGGTGCGGTGGAAGCATTTATAAAGTGTAAACACCCCAGCGCCGACAGCCAATACATACAGACCCAGGCCGGCTAATATGCTAAGCGGATTGATAGTAGATAGTATCTCTGCCAGATTGATAGTTCCACCACCGATGTCAGCAGCTATGTAGAACCCTATTATCCACAAGACAAAGACCATTGCAGTGAAGATATACCTTTTTGACATTCTGGGCTGCTATTTTTAGTTTAATTAATTAAAAAGCAAAGTCAGTTGCCCAAATTTGCCCCCGGCACATCAACGAGAGCTATCTTTTCAATCTTTTTGATGCCTTGTGTTATCCCCACGAGCCCGCCTATGAGATTTGTGGTCCACACGAAGATGAGCCTGTAGAGCAGCACTGCGGCAAGAATCGCCCCGCCGGCGCCCGGTGCAACAACCTCAGTAAGGCCTACCACTGCAGTTTCATACACAAACAGCCCGGAGGGGATTATCGACAACATCCCGATCAGTGAGCTCACTATATGCACCATCAGCAGATCAAGGAGCGAGATGTTTATGCCAAAACCCAGTATCATGAAGTAAAGGCACAGCACCTGCCCTATTTGGGGTATCCAAAACAAGGCTATAGACGTCAGCAAATGCCCCTTATTCTTCATTACCATCCCCAAAGACGAGTAAGAGTGCTCGAACTGCGTGTCATAGACTTTTTCCTCGAACTTAGTCCCGTCATGCTTAAACCGGCTCCGGATTCTGTAGAACAGCACGACAAACCGCCGCGCAACCTTTTTTATGAGCCCTTTGTTTGTGATAAGCGAGAACCATATGATTGTTGATACTAAATAAAAGCTTAGGGCAATCAATACGAAGAACGTGTATTCCTTCGGTATGCCGCTTGAAATATGGACAAGCAGTATGGCAAATGTAGAGTATATGCCTGCCGATACCCCCCAGGAGGTGATATACATCCCTATCGCTGCAACGGACTTGGGATAGGCTACTTTATAGAACCTCCAAAGGAAATAGGTTATGCCGACCTGCCCAAGCGGGGCCACAGTGGGGCTGACATTATCGATGAACGCTCCAAACATCCAGGCCTTTGCGACTCCACGGAATGGCAGGCTTTGGCCAGCAAATATCAAGCACCTGCGCAATACAAATATGCCCGTGCTGACCGCAATGCCATAAAACACGAACCCCAGAAGTATACTGCTGGGGGAAGCCTGCATGAACTCTTCTATGAGGTCAACCCCACCCATATTAGCAGCCAGGTAGAAGCTGACGACCCATAATACAAAGACTACCAATGTGAATAAATATCGTGTGAACATCTTAGCTGGGTGCTAGGATTACGGCACTAGCAACAAAAAGAGCTTTTAAGGCAAAACCTCATAATTATAGCCCTTTCTGGGCTGGTAGATCAGTTCGGTAGATCACTCCCTTGGCATGGGAGAGGCCCCGGGTTCAAATCCCGGCCAGTCCACCACGACCTTTAAGAAAGGTCGACCAAAGGGCGCATCACTTCGTGATGCACCAGGCTAAGCTAATTCTGGTGAGTCCATCCCCTAGCATGTAATGCAAACCTGTTTGTGTAAAGTAGTCCAGCCATTGGACGACCAAACTTTTATCTACCCAACAGCTAGGTTATATCAGGGCAGAGCAATGAGCACTAATACATTTAGCTTTAGCTCTGCCTTACCAAAGATGATTGAAATCCCATATGTACTCGGAGGCATTGCACTCCTAGCCGTAGGCTCAAAGGCCAATGATGATTCGCCAGCATGGATAATCAATATATGGGGCCTTGTCGTCATACTGCGCGGCATAGGCTTCTTTCAAGAGTTTATACCAAACTATTCTTTGGCCCCGGCAGCGATGATAGCCTCAATGGTCTTCTTTAAGGGCTCGAAAGGTGCTATCCAGCCCGTATTCTTCCTGTCGGGCATACTACTGTTCATCTATCCGGTCTTGAACAGATATGGCGAGCTTGCGCTTACACCCGAGGTTATACTCTTTATTTTATTAGGTCTGGTCCTTTTGGCGATAAAACTAAATGCGTTCAAGGTCACAGCCCAGCCAACAGTTCGTAAGCTTCAAGCAGTCGCATCACTGCCGGTGCAAGAGCCTTTAGCAGTAATCCGAGGAATCAAATCAGAAGAGGCTGTGGATTCTGGGTGATTGCTCACAGTGCCGCCCCATCTATTTTGCCAGCTTCCACAAATAGTTGAAATATCCCTTATATGCTGCCGCAGTCTCTTTGTTTATAAGCAGGAAACATATCGGGTAATTGCCGTTCCAGATCACCGTAGCTACCCTGTCGCCATAGATATTCATAACTGCAGGGCCTTCCAGCTCCTTTGGCAAGAAGCGCGCTTCGAAATCCCTGATCAGATATTTCTTCATCAGGTTTCGCCTGCCCTCAAAGCTTTTCTTTGCCAAGACGACCTGTTTGATTCCCTTGAGGAGCCTTGTCTTGTTCCAGTTATTAAGGAAACTCGGGGCTGCTTCGAATTCCCTGCCGATACCGCCGAGGATAAGTAATTCCCCAGTTGCGTGCTTCAGCACATCGCGCCGCATAGTCTTGAATCCCTCTATGCCCAGCAGTATATGCGCTTCTGCATGCGGTTTTATATTACCATACTCCTTTTCAAGCGATTTAACGAGCTCCGCAGCCTCACTTTCATAGCCATCAAGTTCCCTTTTCCTATCTTGTATGAACTCCACGAGCCGGTCTGGCGGTGTAGCCTCAAAATAGGTCTTTTTATCGCGTATCGCAGACGAGATGAGGCCCTTTTCCTGAAGACGGCGTATGCTGTCATAAACTGTGGATTTCCTTGAGCTGGTTTCTTGTATTATGCGATTTGAAGGGACTGGCCCTAGCCGAAGAAGCGCCAAGTATACGTTGATTTCAGCCTTGCTAAGGCCTATCTTTTCAAGCACTGAAAGGTCCATAATCGATTGCAAAAGATAATCAACAGTTACACTAATCTATTATAATATATTTTCGCCACACTCTGATATGCTTACATTAGAATCTGTTGTACTTACACTACAATCACTTCAAGAAAAACTCCAATGAGCTTGCCAGCATAGCAGCGACGACGCCGAAAAGCGCCATCTTTATGCCAGCTATAGCAAGGTTCTCCCTAGAGAGCTTGCCTATATACGCCCCTAATGCAAATAGAAGAACAAGCGTCACACCTATTGACACTGGCAGCCCGTTTTGGATACCTAAAATAAAGAAAGGCGCGAGCGGCACTGTCGAGCCGGCGAGTGTCGCAGCTCCATCAGTAAGCCCGCCTCGAAGGATTTTCTTCTTTTCCTTCTCATAAATCTTTGTCTTTTTAAGGTTTACATTCGAGCCGACCATCGCCTTTTCATATTTAGCAAGGCTTTTCATCACATCAGCCCTTTCGGCGGTGACTGCGCCGGTTATATTGGAGATAGCATTCGCCATCGCGCCGCCAAGCCCCGCAGCCATCACGATTCGCGGGTCGCCGCTCATCGCCGCGCCTATGGCTATTCCAAGAGTGGACAAAGACCCATCAATAAGGCCTCGGGTTATGTGTCGTATAGGCATTTCAATATCCTGTCCGTCCAGTCACGCGCATTAAGGAAGCTTCAGTCCTGCGGGGTCTCGACGTCCTCGATTATCTCTTTTCCTGCAGCCACGCTGTCTATGCTATGTATAGAACCGCCGTGCGATGACATTATCCTCTCGATTATTTCAAAGCTGAGGTCGATGCCTTCCATTATTATCTTCAGGTTTATGACTCTTTTATCGAATTCGTTCACAAAAGAGCTTACGCCAGTGACATTGTCAGTATTGGCAAGCTCCTGCGTGAGTTTTATTATATCGCTCGTGCTTGGTATCACGACGTCCAACACGAGTCTTCTTATCTTTGCCATTGTCCGTTTATTTTCCGGGCTGGATAGAAAAATCACGTTGATTCACGGTTTCTTCCTGCTCCCTGATTTATCCCGCGAATAAGCCCCAAACTCGCTTCCCCTGAGCTGCTCTGCAGTGAACACTGGGCCGTCTTTGCAGACCCTGAGGCCGGATGGGTCCATGGCGCACGCACCACACACACCTATGCCGCATTTCATAAACCTCTCAAGGCTTGCCTGGCATGGGATCCTGTTCTTTAAACAGATATCAACGACCTTCTTCATCAAGATCTCCGGCCCGCACGTCAGGACAAGGTCATACTTCCCACCAGCGAGCACAGGTTCCAATGCGTCGCAAGCATAGCAGTGCTTTCCGAAGGACCCATCATCTGTAGTGTAAATAGCGTCGGCGTGTGTCTTATCAAGCCTCTTCTTGAAGACCAGGAGCTCCTTGCTTCTGGCGCCGTATACTACTGCAATCTTTCCTTTCCATCCCTCTATCAGTGAGAGCAGCGGAGCGAGTCCTATTCCTCCAGCGACTATAGCCAGTTTCTTCTTGCCCTTGGTGTCCCAGCCGTTCCCATAAGGCCCGCGGACACCGACATGATCCCCATTGTTTAACCCAAACAATGCCTTTGTGAACTTGCCCCTGACTTCATAAGTGATCTCAGGGTTCTTGCCTATTTTACTCAGGGTAAACGGCTTTTCTCCAACACCAGGCAGCCAGAGCATCACGAACTGGCCAGGCGCAGCCTCGATTGTAGTACCTAATTTTATAGTCTTTATGCGCTCAGCATCTTGTCGGTTTTCTAACACTCCAACAACAACAGGCTTATCCACGATTTTTCCACCAATCTTATCCATGTGCTGCCCCCACCATAGCGTCTACAGTCTTGAAGCCTTCGGCCTTCATGACCTTCTTCAATTCATCCTGCACGAGCTTGAATATCTCGATTCCCCTATACTTTATCCCAGTCCCTATCCCGACTGCACACGCACCTGCCATTATAGCCTCGGCAGCATCCTCGCCAGTCAGTATCCCGCCTGTCGCAAGTATCGGGACCTTTCCGCCGGTCGCTTCATAGATTTCATACACACATCGTATCATAATAGGCTTCACAGCAGGCCCGCTCATCCCGCCCGTTTTATTCGACAGCACAGGCTTCTTTGTTTTCAAATCTATCACCATCCCAGGCCCGACAGTGTTTATCGCTGTTATCCCATCTGCACCCGCTTTCACAACTGCGCGCGCTATTTCACCTAAGTTAGGCACATTCGGGCTGAGCTTGACAAGCAAGGGTGTCTTGGCATTAGCCTTTATCGCTTTGACAACAGCTGATGCATCATCACATGACGCCGAGAAGGACCTACCGAACTCGCTCGCGACGTTGGGGCAGGATATATTGGCTTCAAGAAGATCTGCCTTTCCATCTAATCTTTTTGCGAGCGCCCCATATTCGTCGATGCTAGTCCCATAGAAGGATGCGATTATCGGGGTCGTAGACAGCTTTTGGTATTCCTTTAATTCACCAATCGCCTCTTCGACGCTGCATGTCGGCAATCCCATACCATTCAAGTAACCTCCAGTCACCTCGACCATGGTCGGGTTGTCGTGGCCTTCCCTGGCTTTCGGGCCTATAGATTTCTTTGTCACAGCCCCAGCACCCGCACGCGCGACCATCGCAAGGCTGGCCGCAGTGACGCCGAGGATTCCAGACGCAAGGACTGTGGGGTTGTCGAGCTTCACTCCGCAGAGGGTAGTCGAGAGCATTTTCTTTTGATATTGAGGTTATATGCGGAAAAATGCAGGAAACACAAAATCAGCGTCGAGCGAAGCCCAAAGCGCTATTTGTATATCTTGTAGTTTAATAAAATAAAACCAATAACTCTCCAATGGCCCGCCCGAACAGGATACCGTTAACACATGCACTGAAAATCCCAACAGTGCGCGTTGGCAGGGGCATCAAAGTTTTTCCAAAAACTCAGCGGCAGCCTATGCCCGCAGATTTAGAAAGAGCCTTAAGTTCTGAGAAGATGCAGCCGGGCGATGGTCCCGGCATGCACAAGGGGCAGATGCTGGAGATAGTAAATGCGTTACGTGCGGAGGAGCGGGAAGACCCGCGCCCTCCGATGCATGATGCAATGCACGTCACAAAGGCACTTGCGCTGTCCCATGGGTTATCTCCCGGAACTCTGATGCTTTATGTGAATGCAGCATCTGCGCTACAAAGGCGCCTCCAGCGCAGGGGATATCCCCTATTCCAAGGGGATTTCACATCTTTGAAAAAAGCGGCAGCTTCTGGCCTGCCAGAGCACGCCGAACAGGTGCTGAAGTCGGAGACCGGCCCGTTTACCCTAGACGAGCTTGCTGCACGGCTTCAGTCCAAGCGGGCGTTGGGAAAAGGCAAAAGCGACAAAATGACCCTGGACTACAGCCTTTCACTTCTCGAGGCTATGGGGCTTGTCAATAAGCACCTGCCGACACCAGGCGCAAAGTCGAGGCGCATTGTCACATGGGCGCATGCTGATAATGCGAAAAAAGTCATGCGGCAGGACAAAAACGAGGACGTGCTGATTTTGAAGTCATTACGAAAAAGGCCTGGCACCGCAGAGGACATTGCAAAAGCCACAGGCATGACCGCACCAAATATTCGGCAGCGTCTGGAGCTGATGCGTGGCAGTGAGCTTGTCAGGATGGCTAAACGGGACAGGGCAGTACCCATAAAGGGCGCTCGTTTGACAGTACACCACCTCACCAAAAACGGCAAGCAGCTGATTGACGAACAGGCTGCCATCCAGCATGAGCATCTGGGGCTGACTGCCCGCATACTTGGATTAAAGAAGATAGGCCCTGATACTGCTACGCGCGAAAGAGTCGAGAGGATATTGCGCCATATGCAGATAAAAGAAGCCTATGCGCAGGCGCCGCATGGGCATGGCGGCAGGTTAGTGCCTGGTGTGCGCGAGAAAATCGCGAGGGATTTTGGCACCACGCCAGGAGCAATAAATGCGGTTATAAACTCAGAGCCGCCGCTTGGCAAGTCCTCATGGACCATTTTATATTATAAGGACTTACCTCACATGAGGCAAGTAGATCCAGCCAGGGCGAAGCAGTTTGAACAATACCTTATTGCAAACAGAAAATTCATACCCCCCGCAACGTGTACAGATATCCTTGATTTAGAACGAAAGGCAATCAAGCAAGTCCGGGCCGCAGCCTCAAAAGCAAAGGCAGTCGGGCCCACGGAGTTTGTAGCACTGGCTGAGAACATCGCAGGGATGCATCTGGACCCCGCACTCAGGCTCGATTATCTAGCGACAGTCCATAATGCGTTGGGCAATGAGTTGGCTAGCATCAAGCAATGGAAGTCTTATAATGGTTATCCGTTAAGAAACCCTCATGTGGTTTCAGCTGACCATACTAAAGTAGGCGAGATAATCACTCGGTTACAACGGGAGCTCGCTGATGCATCAAAGACGGCATAACAGTACCTAAAAAACACGATAATACTAACGATGAGAGGTGTTTACAAACCGCCGGGAGGTTACAAGACATTCGGGCATATCTCTGCTGCTACGAAGGGGACACTAAAGACAGACACCCTTTTAGCCATGGCAAAACATCGCGACCCATTTGTTAAAGGCGCTACCAGGCTGCCAGACCACCCGGTAAAATGGGTAGTTCCGGATCCGGATGCAGAGCGGATAATCACAGAGGGCAAGAGGATACGCGAGCTTCAAGGCCGGGGGTATAACGTCAAGCTTATCGATGCCGCTGGTGAGCTCGGGGTTGCGCCAAAGGTCCTGCGCGAGAGGGCCCTGAGACAAGAGTTCATACTGGGCACATGGACAATAACCGACAAGACTCGGCAATTGCTCCGCGAGAAGGGCTTCGACCACTTCCCAAGACTTAAGAAACCCTTATCAACTGACAAAAGACCGCCGAAAAAGCTAACAGAAGCGATTGCAGGGCAGCCCATAGCTTTAGCAGGGCAGGCTCCAGTCGAGTGGGTCAATGCATGGGACATACACACTATAGACGGGGCGTTAAGGCCAGCCCAATATGCTGATATGGTGCGTTACCACATAGACACCCATGGCTCATTACCCCCTTGGGCCAAACAGGTGAAGGGCCACTGGGTCTATGATAAGAGCCACATAGCACAGGAGATTGCCGACAGGCGGACATTCATGACAATCACTGAGATGAAGAAGCTCTTTGACACTAGCGACTCGACTATCCATAGATGGGAGCGCAAGGGGGTAATAAAGACAAAGCACGGCCCGAATAGAAAGCCCGGCCAGTCGGTTTTGGCGTATAGGGACCACGTAATGTCTAATTTTCCATATTTACAAAGGAAGCTGGAGACGCCCGGTGCTGTTGGGATTAGGCTCGCTAAAGGGAAGCGAGTCAGGCCAGAAGCTATAGAGCGCACGCAACTCCAACGGAAATGGCGCGAGGATAGAGCATATAAACGGAAATTAGCCTCAGATAGAGTACTCAGGGAAGCTAAGAGACGGGCTGCAGCAGCCCGGAAGGCCGGCCCACACGCATATTTCGAACTCGCCCAATGGATCGAAGAGTCGAACCTGCGGCCTGCAAGAAAGCTTTCTCTTTTGGGGGAAGTAGAAGCTGCATTCCGTAGAGAGCTGGCAGCATATCCCAAAAGTTATCAAGGCCATATTACCCGACCGAAGTATAGAATAGCCGGCGATATCCAAAGAACCAGAAGTTTAATCGATGTAGTTGCAAGCCGGCACGGCCTCCCAGTGCCGGTGCACATGCGTGCGGGCAAAGACAGATAGACCCACCTAGATTGATAGATAGACATAATTAGACTAATAAAATGGCAACCAAGTAATAAAATGGCAACCAGGACGACACAATACAAACCCTTTCGCAAAGTGCGCACGCGTATAGAAATAGAGTTCAGGCGCAGGGGAGTCCCAGATAGTGTTGCCACCAAGTTCCTGAATCTGAGTACACTCGGCAAAAGGGCGGCGAAGGGAGACCCATTTACTGTCGGTGCAGTGAAAGAAGGCCACAGGTGGGTGGCTCCGCGGGCAACAGAGGCGCGCATAGTGAATGAAGGTAAACGGATTGCAAACCTTTTAGCTTCTGGCCACACAGTGCAGCTGACGAAGCTTTGTTCCCAACTGGGTGTGTCGCCAATAACGTTGAAGCGAAGGGGCATTGGCGTTGACATGCAAGGTACTTATTATATAACGCAGCCGGATTATGACAGATACGCTTCGATGGGCACCGCTGCAGTGCTCGAGCTTCCTGCAGACCGTGTAAAAAGGTTCTCTGCAAGGCGGCCTGCAAGAGACTCCTCTGTCGGGCGACCAGCTACTGGCCAAAGTGCTGCACCCAAGCCAAAAAGTGTTATTTGGGTCCGTGAATCTGCATTGCCCAAGATAACTGGCGCAGAGAGCTACGATTTCTACAGGAATATGGTGGTGAAGCACCAGACCAAACACGGCACCCTCCCACCATGGGCCCGCCCACACGCTACTGACCCGCAAAGGCTTCTCTTTGACCAGCGGTTTCTTTATGGGGACGCAAGAAATCGCATTAAGCGCAGGTATGTATCACCTAGTGAGATAATGCGTGACTTGCACGCGACACAAGAGACAGTCTCCAAATGGAAGCGAGTGGGCATACTCCCGACCGAGGAAGTGGCACTCCCGAGTGGCAATAAACAGCTTCGCGTTTTGCGGAGCAGATATGTTGCTATGCGGTCACAGCTGCGGGCGCGTTTGCAGACCCCACAAGTAGTCGCGTTTAAGCAGGGGAGGGGGCACAAGATCTCGCGGACTGTGCTTCAGCGCGCAGAAGCGGAGAGCCAAAGGGTTGCAGCTGCCCGTAGGGACAGGCTTGCGGCCAGGAAAAGAGAACAAAGAAGGCCCAGGGTCGAGGCAGCTGCCCGTGCCAGGGAAGCGGCAAAGCCCATGCGCAGGAGGCTAGTAGAACGACTTGGCATGACCTGGTTTGATTCGTACAACAGGATATCCCCTAAAAACCTAAGGGCGATGCTTGAGCGAAAAAAGGGCACTCCTGAAAGGGCATCAGAGCGACAGCGCAGGCTGCTTAGCGAAAAGCAAGCGGTCGTGGCAGAGTTTGATGCCCCATGGCGGTCGTCATATACTAAATATTCAGTTGGTAGGATACGGACACTATTATTGGACAGAGCAAGGACTGCAAACAGGCGGCATATGCAGGTATATGACAGGCACCATCCTGTCAGTGTTGCAGTTGTTGAGCGCAACTTGGCGAAGCTACAAATGATGACACAACAAGCAAAGTTAAGAGGCCCCGAGTCATTCGTGCGCCTTGCAAACAATGCCATTCTATTAGACCTTCCAGCAGCTGATAAGATAGATGCGCTGACTCAGGTGAAGGCTGCATTAGCACGGGAGCATGCGGGTGCGCGAGCTAAGTTACCCTATAATGGCAATAAGCCACGCAGCCCGAAAACAGTGGCCGCGGACTTAAGATATGTCCAAGGAAGGATTGATGAAATGAAGTCCAGGGCATAGCGTAGATAACCAGTTAGCATAAAACAATGGGCATAGATAACCACCTGGCATAAAACAATAAACTTAGATAATCACTTGTCATAAAACAATGGAATTAGCCACTTAGTACAAAACAATGATTTTATACTTTATACCAATTATTAACACAACGTAGACATGGCAAATCGGCCACACACCCAAAGACGCTGGACACTTCAACAGATCGCTGGTGCATCCGGTCATGTAGTGAAACCAAAGACAATGGTTTCAATGATTGCTAGAGGGTCTCCCCATCTTCAAGGCGCAAGTAAACAAGGCCATACATGGACTCTTCCAGAGGGAAGAGCGACAAGCCTGGTTGCGCATTTGAATGCTGCAAAGGAAGCAATAGCAGCGGGCAAAGTGCATGATTTCAATGAGTACCAAAGGCTACAGATGCGCGGCACCCACCAAATGAGCACAAGAAAAGGGTGGGTTGGGCGAGAACAAGTGATTACAATTCCCGGTGCCCTAAAACCCAGTGCCTACATTGCGCGGGCATATAAATATCACAAGGCAATAGAAGAATATCCTTCATGGGCCAGGAAGGAGGGCCGCAAGTGGTATTTCAAGCCAGATTACATAACGGCTGACGTCAAGGCTGCGCAAGACGCCAAAGCAAAGGAGTCCCCCTACCTCAAGTCTACCGAAGGTGCAAAGCTGCTTGGGTGCACCCGAAGGACTTTCCTCAACTACGCTGATCGCGGGTTGATACCCTTCACACAAGGCAAGAGCACCAAAAAGGGGGTCGTGCGTTTGATACCCCGTTCAGACTTCATGAAGATGCTTCCAGAACTTAAGCGAATGTTTGCATTGTCGGTGGCCAAGGCTCAAGCAGGCAGGCCGAGAAAGGGCGGTTCACAAGCAACACCAAAACCCCCAAATTTTTTGAGCATGCAAGACAAGCGCTTCATAAGGAGCTTGGGTAAGACGCGGGCAGCAGGCCCCAAGGCATATCCAGGGTTTGCAACGAACGTAATGAATTCGGATATGCCCGCACCCGAAAAGTTATTGGTGGTCCAATCAGTAAACGATGCACTGCAAAGTGAACTGGAAGCGGCAATGCGCGGGCAGAAATATAAAGACCACCCGTTAAGACAACCCATGCAGATACTGAGCGACAAGACTGCAGTGCAGGGCGTCGTGGATGCATTGAATACCCCGACTAAGCCCAAAACAGCGAACGGCAAGACGTAGCAGATACCTCATGCGACTTAATACTGATATCCCATTCATTGTATATTATAATCCCTTATATACCATAATTTCATCAAAATCCGCTCTCTTTTTTTATACCCCAACAATCAAAGATACTATGCCGAGATTTATTGTTGTTACGGGTGGTGTTTTGTCAGGGCTCGGAAAGGGCGTGACAACCGCATCGGTAGGCCGCATCCTCCAATCCAAGGGCTTCTCCGCGATTCCTGTCAAGATAGACGGCTATCTGAATACTGACGCTGGGACTATGAACCCTTATGAGCACGGCGAGGTCTTCGTCACCGACGACGGCGGGGAGATAGACCTTGACATCGGCCATTATGAGCGCTTCATGGACCTCGACCTAGGGAAAGAGAACAATATGACCACTGGCGCGGTATATGGCACTGTCATAAAGAAGGAGCGCCACGGCGACTATCTTGGAAAGACAGTGCAAGTCATACCCCATGTCACCGACGAAGTCAAGTCTCGCATCAAGAGCGTCGCAAAGAAACACAATCCTGATTTCATTTTGATTGAAGTAGGCGGCACTGTCGGAGACATAGAGAACATGGTGTTCATAGAGGCGCTGAGGCAGATGGCATTTGAGGACCCTGCAAAATTTATGTTCCTCCATGTGACGCTGGTGCCGACTATTATAACCGACGAGCACAAGACAAAGCCGACGCAAAAAAGCGTCAAGGAACTGCAGGCATTGGGCATACAGCCGAACGTCCTTATCTGCAGGGCAGACAAGGAGCTGTCGAAAAAGACAAAAGAGAAGATAGCGCTGTTTTGTTCAGTCCCTGGCAACTGCGTCATAAGCAACCCGAACGTGAAATCGCTCTATGAGGTCCCGCTTATATTCGAAGAGCAGGGATTGAGCGATATAATATTCAACAAGTTCTGCATGAAGCCGAAGAAGACCGATATGAAAAAATGGCGCGAGCTTGTAGAGCGTGACAAGAACCCTAAAAGCACGGTTCGTATAGGCATAGTCGGGAAATATACACACTTGACAGATGCATATCTCAGTATCAAAGAGGCGCTTCACCATGCTGGCATAAAGCACAACTGCAAAGTCGAGGTTAAGTGGATAGAGGCTGAGGTGCTTGAAGAGCAGGGTGATGATACGTGCCTTTGTGATGTCGATGGCGTTATAGTCCCAGGAGGCTTCGGCGGCCGCGGTACTGAGGGTAAAATATCTGCAATTAAATATGCCAGGGAAAACAAGATGCCCTTCTTGGGCCTTTGCTACGGGCTTCACATGGCTGTCGTTGAATATGCGCGCGATGTATGCGGCATGAAGGGCGCGAATACCACCGAGGTCGATGAGAAGACGCAATACCCCGTCATAGACTTATTACCTGAGCAGGTTGGCGAGTGTGATAAGGGCGGGACTATGCGTCTTGGTGCGTATGATTGTGAGGTAAAGCCAGGCACGCTTGCAAGCAAGGTGTATAGTTCTGTAAAAATCTCAGAGCGCCACAGGCACCGTTGGGAGGTAAACAATGTTTTCCGAGCGCAGTTGGAGAAGTGCGGATTAGTAATATCCGGCATAAACAAGAAGCAGAACCTTGTCGAGATAATCGAACTGCCGGACCATCCTTATTTCATAGCTTGCCAGTTCCACCCAGAGTTTAAATCAAGAATAGAAAAGCCTGCCCCGTTATTCGACGGGCTTATCAGCGCTGCTCTCAACAGGCGTGTCAGGAAGGGTTGAGTTATAAGCGTACTCTGCCAGCTCCTGTGCTTGTTTTAATTGGTCTTCCTCACTGGCAAGTTGCGTTTCTTCGTCCCTCTTCTTAGCCTTCTTCTTACCTTTTTTTGAGAGCTTCGGTTTAACGACCTTGGCCCACAATATCCCACCAACAACAGTTAATAACAGGATGATAACCCACGGGTTCTGCCCATTTGCCCCTGAATCGTTTGTTTTGACTACTGTCGACGGCTCTTCAACAAACGGGGGTATAACAAATCTCGCTGCATTGTTTGACTCATCGTTTTCAGGGACAATCTTATCGGGGTCTATCACCAATGAAAGGTTTTGGGTTATGTTTGAAGAGGGCGTGTAACTAAACTTGATTATTATATTAGCCTCTTTGCCTTTGCCTATTGCCACAGACTTCCTGTTGAGCTCAGTCACTTCGCCTGTTTTTTAGGAGCAAAGCCACATCGACACTGTTGATGTCAAGCCGCCCTTTATTGAACACCATAGCACTAACCTCACCATCCATCTTCTCTTTAGCGTTTTTTAGCTCTTCCGGGAATTTGGTCTCAGTAAAAAACAGGTCGTTGTAAAAACCGGTATAGTAGCCGTTGTTCAGCTCGCTTGCTTCATCAACCGATTCACCGAAGTCAGCCAGTGCGTATATCCCGATCTCACCCGGTGGCATCGAGGCCTTCCAGGCAAAGGTTGCGTTTGCACTTCCACCAGGTGATATACTAGGCAGTGTTACGTTTCCGAGCAATGTGTCTAAAACGGGCGTTCGCAGGTAAATACCAAGTATCGACTCATTAGACGGGAGCTTGCCGCGGTTCCCCACGAAAACAGTGACATTGACTATATCGCCGTTATCAGGATAATATTCTGAGAATGAGATGGGGGTGACTACCAGGTCTGGTTTGTCTGGCGAATCGAGCATCTTTACTTGGTTGCTGAACCTATATGCAATTACGATCTCAGCGCTTTCGTCGCCGTCAACATCCGCCACTACTGGGGATGCATAAATGCCCGTCCCACCCAAGAAGCTCCACTCTTCAGTTCCTGATGCACAGTCGATTACCCTGAGCTTCCCGTCCCTGCTGCCGATTACAGCTTCAGGTTCGGAGTCGCCGTCAACGTCGGCTATGGCCGGAGATGAGAAAACAGCCCAATCACCAGTGTTAACTTCCCAGAGCAGTTTCCCCTTTTGGTCAACCGCATAGATCCTATCAACATCCAGTTTTACATAAGACCCATGCACATCTTCCTCAGTAGAGCTTCCAACCATTATTACGGTATTTGTGCCGGAGGAGACAACTCCCGGCGAACCACGTATGCTCCCGTTAGTTTCATACCCTTTTATTATCTTCCTGTCGCTTACAAGGGCTATCCTGCCGTCATCTGTCCCTATGGCAAACCCACCGGAGGGCAGTGAAGCGGGCGTTGAATATACTATTGGCGACTTTAAGTCTAATTTCCATTTAAGGTTACCGCTACCATCTAGCGCATAGACGTATCCGTCTCCCGAACCGAACACGATCTCAGACCCTATGAGGGTTGCTGACCCAGTTATCTCGCCGCCCGTAGGATACGTCCATTCAATTATCCCGCTTTCGCCATCAATACAGTAAAGTGACCCGTTGCTTGACCCAATTATCACCTCAGCGTTGTTATCAAAATCAACGTCGCTTACAAGTGGCGATGACCTAAAGGCGCCCACATGGTTGTCAAGCGACCAAAGCGTCTTTCCGGTTTTGCCATTAAGGGCGATGACCCTGCCATTGTTTGTACCAGTGATTATCTCCAAGTCACCATTGTCATCCAGATCATACACAGATGGCGATGAGTGGACTGCCCCCCCAACATCAAGTTCCCAAAGCATCTTCCCATCGCTTCCCAGTACGATAAGGCTTTTTTGGGGTGAGCCCTCCTGTTTATCGACACCAACGATTATTTCAAGCCTTCCATCGTTATTGAGGTCCGCCGCCGCCGGTGACGAGAAGATTCCATTTGATGCCGTAAATGTCCACGCGACGAGGAAGTCCGCATCCAGGTCGCCAGTCACATTACTGTATCCACTCCTACTGGCGTCATGCCTGAACATCGGCCAGTCAACAGATGAGCAGATAGCGCTGGGGATTAAGAAAAGTAGAAGCACTAAAAATACTGATAGAAGGGTCTTAGCTTCCATAGGTTATTAACGCATAGTGGGTAAAAAACATACTAGGTTATCCCAGCCGAAGCAGGCACATCGGCAAGCAGTCCCTATTCATATCTCAAGACAACTGCAGGCTGCAGTTTGGCAGCCTCTCTTGCAGGTAGGAAACCGCTAAGTATTCCCAGCACAACGGAGAATATAGTGACATTGATAATAAGCATCGGCGTTATGGTAGCGCTCACGCGGGCAGAGAGCGTGTTCAGCGCCTCAACAGCCCCTATGCTCAATGTCAATCCTATTGCCTCTCCAATCAGGGTTATCAGAAGCGCCTCGAGTATGATCTGGGCAAGTATAGTACGCGTAGTCGCCCCCAATGCCTTCATGGTGCCTATCTCCTTTCGCCTCTCCCTGACGCTTATGAACATGACATTCATTATCCCAAGGCCGGCAATGACTGCTGCAATCGAGCCTAAAAAGAGCGTCATATAACTCAATTGCCCCGAGAATTCTGCTGCATTCCTGGCAGCATCTTTCTCGCTCATCGCCTGGACGTCGAAAAGGCCTTCAATCTCCCTCGCGAGCGGCTCAGCTTCGCTGACATCAACGGGCTTTACAAATATTATGCTGACTTTGTCCTTTTTGCCAAGAAGGTCTTGCATGATGTCGAATGTGCCGATGACCCCATTGTCCTCGTCCGCACCGGTGTACTCAAGTATCCCGACTATGTCCAGTTTCTTGCCCCGCGAGACTATCTCATCACCTACCCTCAAGCCGGAGCTTTCTGCGTAATTAAATCCCAGTACGACTTCGTCTTGCCCCTCCTCAGGATACCTACCCTCTGCCGGTTCAACATCTATATTCACTATATCTAGGTCATCTAAGCTGATCCCAAAGATCGTCCCGACGCCCGGCACGGAGCCTATTATCAACGGGGCAACTTCATCTACACCCGACAGCCCAGCTAGCTCCCCCGTGAGCGATTCGTCTAGCTCGCTCATCGTGAAGGTTTGGAAGGTGACCCCAGTCCCTGTAACAGTCACAAGGCCCGA
>Ga0247841_10004085_pt1 | contig 25675 bp, 16 predicted proteins | sample LaCruzMarch2015__2_FD_192410 | JGI IMG/M metagenome (GOLD analysis project Ga0247841, IMG submission 192410) | Freshwater microbial communities from meromictic Lake La Cruz, Castile-La Mancha, Spain - LaCruzMarch2015_18m | ecosystem: Environmental > Aquatic > Freshwater > Lake | place: Spain... | reverse complement strand
GGATGGATCGAGACCGTGATGGTGTAGCTGAGGGTCTTGAAGGCATACTCCAGAAAGGGGTTGGACAGGATCCCATTGGTCTCGGACCCGCGCACGGCCTCGAGGCGAAAGGTCTTGGCGTCGGCCGTGGCCTTGCCGACGGCCATGGCCGTTTGTCCGCGCGGTATCGACAGGGTCTGGATCAGGGTGCCCGTGGCCGGTTCCCAGAGCCAGTAACCGACCTGGTCGTGAAAGGTCTCGACCTCGCCCGGCTTGACGATGTGAAGATGGTAACGCAGTCCGTAGAACAGTTGCGGGCCATTGGTCTGCGCATCCATCGGCTGCAATTCGACGTGCTCGACGAAGGGGTCCTCCTGCGGCCCGGCGGGCTTCGGATTGACGTCGAGACCCGCGACACTGGTCCAGATGCCGGCCAGCGCGGTGAGTGGCCCCAGATTGGCGAGCGTATCGACATCCGGCCGCGGTTCCGTGTAGATGTCGGTGGGAAAATCGTTCATGGTGGATGCCTCTCGCGTTATTGCCTGTCGGCTGACCGGCGCATCGCCGGTCGGCGCGTCGGTGGTGGTGCAGTCGTCGGCGCCTTACAATGGCCAAGAGCGCCATTGTGGGCATTGATCATCGTTGCGGCCAGGAACGGTCCGTTCGCAACCGGAGGTCGCGGCTTTGGCCGGTGGCGGTTGCCGATATATCCAAGAGAAATCCGTGGTGCCCGCACGCCGGACCGGCTAAAGCCTCGACCTCCAGTGGCCGCAACGGCGCTCAAGGCCCCGTTGCGCGGCGAAGTCATTGCCCTACCCAGGACCTCGGCACCCGGCCGTCGGGGGGGCCGGTCGCCGGCCTAGCGCCCCGGCCGATGCCGTGCGACGAAGGCGTCATGCTCCTCCTGGTCCTGAATGCGCTTCAATTCTTGCAGGGTGTAGCAGCCGTCGCCGATGACGAAGCGGTCGACCTGTTCACTCTGGTGCAGTGCCCGCGCGAGGTCAAAGAGTTTGCGCATGATCGCCTGGGGCTCCTGTTGCTCATTGATGAGACCTTCCATGGTCCCGGTCAGGTCCAGTATCGCTTCACCCGGCATCGCTTGCTCCACTTGATTTCTTTGGTTGTGTGACCGCATCGCCGCCGATCCGGCCGTCTTGGGCGACAGGCGCAGGGCGTCTTGCCGACCGCAGACCGCCTCCGTCGTGGCGCAAGGTTCAGGAGGATCGCCCCGTCGCGCCCTTGCGCAGCAGCGGGTCTTGATCATCGTTCCGGCCGCTCCGGGTCGGAGTCCAAGGCTGCAGCCTTGGAGTCCAGCAGGTGGGCGCTGCCCGGAACGATGATCGAGGTCCAGCAGCACGATCAAGGCGGGCCGGCAGGCCACCAAAACGTATCTCGCAGTCAGCCCGATGGACAGAATACCGTAGGTCGGCAGCCAACCCCAGTTCTTCTTCAGGGTCGATCGCCGGGGTCTGTCTTGGCGGGCGCCAAGGCGGGCCGGATTTAGGATTGAAGATCGACTGGATGTCGCGCTCATGTTTGAGCGGGTAAAGGGATTTAGGCGGGGGGCTTAGCAAACAGGGGGCTTGCGTGGTACGTTCCCTGTTTTACCCTGTTGGGGGCAGGCGGGTGCAGTGGCCCAAAATGGGTATCTCGCGGCTGGTCAGTGAGGGCCTGTACACCCTAAATTCAGTCTCCGGCCCGTTTGCCCGCGGGTCACGCGGCAATTGCTCGGCGAGGCCTGGGGCGGCGCGCTTGCGCCGACCGCATCCGAAGAGGAACATTACGGCGGCGAATCTGCGGAACCTCTCCGGGCCGGCAGCCGAGGCCACGGGCAGCAATCCGATCATCCGATCGGCCCGTCCGAACCCTCCAGGCCCGGCGGCGATCCATCGGCGTCCGCCCTCTGAATGGGTGCCGACAAACCCTGACCGAGAACAATCATGACCAATGATACCGCGGGGGTGCGAATGAGTGGAAACCAAGGCATCACATCGCGTACCGGCCTCGATCCGAGAACGCTGCGCACCGAGTTCTGGATCTTTGTCATCATGCTGGTGCTGGCGATCGGGGGGGTGGCGATGTCGCAGTCCGAGGACCGGGGCCGCTGGCTGTGGCTTTACTGGTACGCGCTGGTCCTGGCCCTGAGCTGTTATCTGGCCGGGGTGCAGTTCGACTGGACCTTCATGCTGCTCGGGGGCATCCTCGCGCTCATTGCCGTGGCGATCGGGTTCCTGGACCAGCTATCGGTCTTTTTGGTGGTCCTGCCGGCGGCCGCCGTCGCCGTCCTGGTCGTCTTCAAGCACAAGTTCTTACACTCGACCTGAAAATGCGCGCGGGCGCAAGCGCAGTCCGCCGCATTGGGTTGATCTGCCGCGGCGCCACCACCGCTTGGGGGTGCCGATCGATGTTGGGGGCGGCTGCGAAGCGCCTCCCTTTGTTGCTTACCTGAGGTTATCCCGGAGTCGACCACCATGTCCGAATTTGCAATTTCACCGCTGCCCGCCGAAGAGGTCGCCCTGTTCGGCGACTTGAAAAGGAACTGGGGCTGGCTGCTCGCCTTTGGCATCCTGTCCACGGTCCTTGGGACCATCGGGCTGGGCTGGACCGCCAGCGAGGGCCTGACCCTGATTACGGTGCTTTTTTTCGGCTGGCTGCTGATCGTCGGCGGTGCCTTTCAGTTGGTCGACGCCTTCTACTGCAAGGGCTGGAAGGGCGTGCTGGTGCATGTGCTGACCGCCCTTCTCTATATCCTGGCCGGGTACCTGATCGTCCAGGACCCGGTGCTCGCCTCCGCCACCTTCACGCTGATCATCGCCGCCGTCCTGATCGCCGTCGGGGTGCTGCGCATCCTGATGGCCATTCAACACCGGGGCTCACCGGGATGGATCTGGGCCCTGCTCGGCGGTCTCATCTCCATCCTGCTCGGCGGTATCATCATCGCCCACTGGCCGGTGTCGGGGCTCTGGGTGATCGGGCTCTTCGTGGCCATCGAGCTGCTCCTGAACGGCTGGGCGTCCATCTTCGTCGCGCTTGCCGCGCGCCGCGCGGCCAAGACGGACGTTGCGGGTGCCGCCCGGGCCACCGCGGCGACCTGATCCCCGACCGGCCCGGCGACGGGCCGGCAACTCACCCAACCGGCGGGACCGACAGCCCGGGCCCGCTGGTGCCGATCGGAGCGAGCCATGATCCGCCGACTTGCGTTACTCCTGATAGCCGCCCTCATGGGCGCTCCCGCACCGGCCGCGCCGGGACCCAAGCCCCCGCCCGTCCCCGCGGCGGACCAGGCGGCGACCATCGACTACGATCGTGATGTCCAACCGATCTTCAACCGTCGCTGCATCGCCTGCCACGGCTGTCTGGGCTCGCCCTGCAATTTGAAACTGGACACCTTCGCGGGCGTGCAGCGCGGCGCCTTCGCCCTCAACCCCTATGCGAGCCACCTCGGTGCCTATCCGCGCACCGACATGGACGCGGCCGCGACCCTCGACGAGTGGCGCAAGATCGGTTTCTACCCGGTACTGGCCCACGACGGCGCCGCCCGGGAGAATCTCGACGGGTCGCTCATGTACCAGATGCTGGCTGCGGGCAGTGCCAATAATCGGCCGGGGTTCTCGCGCGAGGCCCTGACCCCGGCCTACGCCAGGCGCTATGCCTACGCCTGCCCCGCCACCCCCGCCGCGCTCGCGGCCCAACTGACGCAGAACCCGGCCCAGGGAATGCCCTTCGGGCTGCCCGCCCTCGATCCCCGGGACTTCGACACCCTGACGCGCTGGATCGGCGCGGGCGCCCCGGGCCCGAGCGCACGGGCGCAGCAGGTCGCCGCCCGGGTCACCCACCCGGAGGCCGTGGCGCGCTGGGAGACCTTCTTCAACGACCCGGACCCGCGCCGACAACTCGTCTCGCGTTACATCTTCGAGCATGTCTATCTGGCCAGCCTGGTCCTCGAGGAGGAGCCCGCGGCGCACTTCCGTCTGGTGCGCTCCACCACCCCGCCGGGGGAGCCGGTGGCGGTCATCGGCACCGGCCTGCCCTATGACGACCCCTACGCCTATGCCGGGGTGAAGCGCTTCTGGTACCGCCTCCAAAAGGACATCGGGGCGCCGATGCAGAAGAATCTCTTCCTGTGGCGTCTCAAGCGTGCCGACATCGCCCATTTGACCGACCTGTTCCTGGGTCCGGACGGACCAGGTGCGCACTGGGACGCCCAGGCCCCGCTCGACCCGCCCTGGGGGATCGGCAACCCCTTCAGCGTCTTTCGTGCCATCCCGGCGCCGGCGCGTGCGCGCTTCCTGCTGGAGCACGCGCAGACGGTCTCCTCCGGCGTCATCTATGGCCCGGTCTGCCTGGGCCAGACCGCCACCTACGCGGTCAAGGATCATTTCTGGGTCTTCTTCCTCGACCCCAAGGCCGATGTCTCGGTGCAGGACCCGGCGCTCGGGCTCGCCACCTGGAACACCTTCATGGACCGCTCGATCTTCGGCAACGCCGACTATGTGGATGCCTACGGCAAGGCCTTGGCCAAGCTGCGGCCCCAGGGCTGGTCGGTCGACGCCGTCTGGAACGGCGGCGGCACGGACCGCAATGCCTGGCTTACGGTGATGCGCCACGGCACCAACGTCTCCGTGGTCCCGGGGGCCCAGGGCGGCACCCCGCGCACCTATTGGTTGATGAGCTACAGTGGGTTGGAGCGTATGTACTACGACACCGTTGCCGGGTTCAAATTCTGGGACGGCGATCTGGGCAAGCTCGAGACCCTGCTCTTCTTCAACTACCTGCGCCAGGAATTCGAAGACAACTTCCTGCTGCTCCTGCCCCCGGCCGACCGCCGGGCGGTTCGCGACACCTGGACCCAGGGCCTCGGTTCACTCGCACTGGACCTGATCCCCTTCGCCGGAGCGGACCAACCGAGCGAGGTCAAGACCGATCCCGTGCGGCCACTGGCCGCGCTGGTCGAGCAGATCACGCACCACCTGGGACCCACCATCGCGGGTCCCCCGGACCGGCTCAACCCTGACCTCAAGCCGGTGGTCGATCTCAAGGCCCCGCTCGCTACCTACGACGACTGGGAGCGGGCGATCTCCACCCTCACCGTCCTCCAGGGCCACCCCTTCACCCGCTACCTGCCGAGCGTCATCCTGCTGCGGCTCAACCGGGGGCATGAATCGCGCGTCTATTCACTGGTCGTCAACCGCGTCTATGCCTCGCAATACGCCCTGATCTTCCAGGACGGGGAGGCCATGCCGGCCCTCTATTCGCTCAGCGTCTACCCGACGGTCATCAACGGCTTCCCCAATCTGTTCATCGAACTGGACCTGGAGCAGGCGGCGCCCTTTCTCAGCGCACTGCGCGGCGTCGCGAGCCCCGCCGATTGGGAGGCGTTCACGGGGCGCTACGGCATCCTGCGCAACAGCGCCCGGTTGTGGCCCTTCTACGACTGGATCACCGAGTGGAATTTCAAACAGCGCAAGGCGGAGGCCGGGTATCTGGACCTGAGCTATTACGACGTACCTGAGTAAGGGCTCCCGGTCGATCGTGTCGCCGTGGTCGCTCCCGGCGATGCGTTCGGCCGGCAGGTGGTGATGCAGGGACTCCTCGGCGATCGCCCGCCGGACTGACGTTTCCTTAGCCCTAGTTGTTGGACTGACCCGCGATGAGACGCCTGTTACTGTTGCTGCTGCTGCTGTTGCTCTGCTGTGTGACCCTGCCGACGTTGGCCCGCGACCCGTCCCATCCGCGCATTGGCCTCGTGCTGAGCGGGGGCGGTGCCCGCGGTGCGGCCCATGTGGGTGTGCTCAAGGTACTGGAGGAGTTGCGTATCCCGATCAGCGTTGTGGTCGGGACCAGTATGGGAGCGCTGGTGGGTGGCACCTATGCCAGCGGCGTCAGCCCGGCGGCAATGGAGCACAGTCTGACGACGGTCGACTGGGACAAGCTCTTTGTCGATGATTCGCCGCGGGAGGATTGGCCGATCCGCCGCCGGGAGCAGAGCCTGAATCCGAAATTCGACTTCAGCATCGGCGTCAATGACGGCAAGGTCAGTCTGCCCAGCGGCGCCCTGGCGGGGCAGCAGGTCGAGATGTTCTTCAGTCAGTTGGTCAAGAACGCGGACGGAATACAGAATTTCGACGAGTTGCCGATCCCGTATCGCGCCGTGGCGACCAATCTGGAGGACGGCACGATGAGGGTCTTCGACCACGGTCCCCTGCCGGAGGTGATGCGCGCCAGCATGTCGGTCCCGGGCGTCTTCGCGCCGGTATTGTTCGAGGATCACCTCTATGTGGACGGCGGACTGGTACGCAACCTGCCGCTGGACGTGGCACGGGCCATGGGCGTGGACCTCATCATCGCGGTCAACCTGGGGGGCGGCTATCTCCCCCGCGATCAGTTAGGGTCGGTGGTCGGGGTCGTGGGGCAGATGGTCGCAATCCTCACGGAGCAGAACGTCACCCGCTCACTCAAGCAATTGCGCCCGGGGCAGGACGTGCTGATCACACCCGCGTTGGGCAACATGTCCTCCAGCGACTTCAACGGCGCCGCGAAGGCCATCCGTATCGGCGAGGCCGCTGCCCGCAAGGCCGCGCCGCGGCTCGCGCACCTGAGTGTCAGTCCGCAGGCCTATGCCGCCTGGCTGGCCGACCGTCCCCGCGCCATCCCGGACCGGGCGCCGATCACCAAGGTCGAGGTCCGCGACCTCACCTACGTCAATTCCAAGATTTTCAAGCCATTGGTCGAGCACCAGTTGGGACGGCCACTGAACCGCCCGGTGCTCGATCAGGACATCCAGCGGCTCTATGGCCGGGGCGATTTCCAGAATATCAACTACAACCTCGCGCGTCAGGACGGCTCCAACCGTCTGATCGTCAATGCGCGCGAGAAGCCTTGGGGGCCAGGCTATCTCACCTTCGGGCTCGGCGTCGCCTCGGATTTCGAGGGGGACAACCGTATCGGCCTGAGCGGCACCTATCGCCGCACCTGGATCAATCAACTCGGCGCCGAGTGGTACAGCACCGTCCAGGTCGGCAATGTGGCGCGCTTCTATACCGAGTTTTACCAACCCTTCTCGGTCGATCGCTCCACCTTCATCGTGCCCAGCCTCGGGGTTGCGAGCGCCCCGCTCAACGTTTTTCAGAACGGCAACCGGGTCGCCAACTACAACCTGACCCGCAGCACCCTGGGTCTGGACCTGGGCGGCACCCTGTTCGGCGGCAACGCGCAGGTGCGCATCGGCGCCGTGCTTGCCCGCACCGCGACCGACCTCGATACGGGTGACCCAAGTCTCCCCACGGGCACGACCAACGAGACCGGTCTGCGCGCATCCTTTGTCTACGACACACTTGACAACGCCTACGCGCCGCGGCGTGGTAACCGCCTGGCGCTGGATCTGCGCTCGCCCCAGTCGGCGCTGGGTGCTGACGTCGCGTTCAACCGGGCCGCGGGGCGCTGGGACGGTGCCTTCGGGTTCGGGGCCAACACCATCGTCGCCAGTGCCGAGGTCGGCAAGGCCTTCGGCGGCGACATGCCCTATTATGACCAGTTTGCCTTGGGCGGCTTCCTCCACCTGTCCGGCTACGCCATCGACGAGTTCCGCGGCAATCAGCTTGCCTTCGGCTCACTGACCTACTACCGGCTGATCACCGCCCTGCCGCCGCCGCTAGGCCGCGGGGTCTATGTCGGGGCCTCACTGGAGGTTGGCGAATTGCAAGAGACCAATCCGCTCCTGACCGAGCCCGGCACCCGCTTCGGCAGCAGTGTCTTCCTCGGCGCCGATACCTGGCTCGGACCCGCTTACATTGGCCTGGGGCTGGGCGGAGATGGGAATATGACGGGTTATCTTGTCCTCGGGCGACCCTGAACCGGCGGCCTGAGGTTGCGACGCAACGGCGTTGTTACGCGCAGACCCGCGCAGCGGCTCAAATAGCGCAGGTTGGGCCGGCGGTTGGCGGACTCCCGCTGCGTCTTGGCCCATTCTGGGTAATCAGCAAATTGCTTGAGCCGCCAAGCGTCCATTAGCATCCATTTCCCGTAACCTGACACACTGGAGACTCTCACGTGAGCGATCTCGTCGTTATTTCGTTTCCTGATGAGCACACCGCCTTCGCGCTGCGGGCGGCCCTTGCCAAGCTGCAGCAGGAGTATCTGATCGATATGGAGGACGTGGTCGTCGTGACCAAGGACGAGGCCGGAAAAGTCAAACTCCACCAGGCCGCGAACCTCACCGCCATGGGCGCGGTAACGGGCGGCTTCTGGGGCATGCTGATCGGCTTGCTGTTCTTCATGCCCCTGGTGGGTGCGGCCGTGGGGGCGGGGGCCGGCGCCCTGTCGGGGCGCTTCACCGATCTCGGGATCAATGACGACTTTATGAAACAGTTGGCGGAAAAGTTTCAGCCCGGTTGCTCCGCCATTTTTATCCTGGTGAGAAAGGTCACCGCGGATAAGGTCCTGGCCGCGCTGGAGCCATTCAAGGGTAAGGGCCACGTCATCCAGACCTCGCTTGCGAAGGATGAGGAGGCCGGGCTCAAGGCGTTCATCGAGGCCCATCCGAAATGAGCAAAGTCATCGGTATCGACCTTGGCACGACCAACTCCTGCGTGTCGGTCATGGAGGACGACAGGCCCCGGGTGATCGAGAACGCGGAAGGGTCGCGGACCACCCCCTCGATGGTGGCGTTTGGGGCCGATGGGGAGGTCTTGGTGGGGCAGGCCGCGAAGCGCCAGGCCGTTACCAACCCCAAGAACACCCTGTTCGCTATCAAGCGCCTGATTGGGCGTCGGTTCGACGAGGACGTGGTCCAGCGTGACATCGACATGGTCCCCTAGCCGACCGCCGTGGCGCTCGCCTACGGTACGGACAAGCAGCGCGGGGATCAGAAGATTGCCGTCTACGATCTGGGCGGCGGTACCTTCGACATCTCCATCATCGAAATCGCGCAGGCGCTGGGCGACCACCAGTTCGAGGTCCTGTCGACCAATGGGGATACCTTCCTCGGTGGCGAGGACTTCGACAAGCGGCTGATCGATTTCCTCGCCGACACCTTCAAGAAGGAACAGGGTATCGACCTGCGCGGCGACCCGCTCGCGATGCAGCGCCTGAAAGAGGCGGCGGAGAAGGCGAAGATCGAGCTTTCGTCCGCGGCGCAGACCGACATCAATCTGCCCTACCTCACCGCCGATCAGACGGGCGCCAAGCACCTCAATGTCAAGATGACGCGGGCGAAGCTGGAGAGTCTGGTGGCGGATCTGATCGAGCGCACGGAGGGACCCTGCCGACAGGCACTCGCCGATGCGGGACTCTCGGCGTCGGACATCGACGAGGTCATCCTGGTCGGGGGGCAGACGCGCATGCCGAAGGTGCAGGAGCGCGTCAAGGCACTCTTTGGCAAGGAGCCGCGCAAGGACGTCAATCCCGACGAGGCCGTCGCGGTCGGCGCCGCCATTCAGGGCGCCGTGCTCACGGGCGCGGTCAAGGACGTGCTGCTGCTCGACGTCACACCCCTGTCGCTGGGGATCGAGACCCTCGGCGGTGTAATGACCAAGCTGATCGAGAAGAACACGACCATCCCCGCCAAGGCGACCCAACTCTTCAGCACGGCCGACGACAATCAGAGCGCCGTCACGGTGCACGTGCTCCAAGGCGAGCGCGAGCAGGCGAGCGCCAACAAGTCGCTCGGCCAGTTCAACCTCGAGGGTATCCCGCCGGCCCCTCGGGGGATGCCCCAGATCGAGGCGGCCTTCGACAGGGCAGCGATGCCAAGTCCATTGCCGCCAAGACCGAGACCCTGGGGACGCAGAGCAGCAGGCTCTTCGAGGCCGCGCGCGCCGCTTCCGGGACGGACGGCACCGCTCGGACCCAGCGCGGGGGCGACGACGAGGTCGTGGATGCTGAGTTTGAAGACGTAAGTCCTCGGTGAGGGCTCCGCTGAGCATCAAGTCCGGTCTGACTGCAGGCTTCGCTGCCACCGGCCGGATTCCTGGTCATCGCTCCGGCCGCTACCCGGGGCCTTGTGCACCGGAGGTCGAGGCTTTACCGTGAAAGTCGCGCAGCGACGCTGTGGGAGCGGCTTTAGCCGCGACGGGCGGCGCGGGGAACCCGGCGTCGGCGTTCGCCGTGGCGCCGCATCGCGGCCGGAGGCCGCTCCCATCAAAGAACTTTCATGTCGTGAGGCGTCTGCTGATGAACCCCCAGATCCGCCTGATGAGCCTTGCATCTGCCGACCGGAAGACCTACCCGATGTTGCCACACTACCACACCCGTTTCTGGTTGATATTCAGCGTCCTGTTCATCGGACTGCTGTACCTGTTGGCGCCGGTACTGGCGCCCTTCATGTACGCCGCCGTGCTCGCTTATCTGGGCAATCCCCTGATCGACCGGCTGGAAACGAAAGGTATCGCGCGCTCCCGGGCGGTGATGATCGTGTTTGGAGTCATCGTCCTTGGTTTGGTGGTGCTGCTGCTGATCCTGGTGCCGATTTCTTCGCACCAGTTCAAGGTACTGATGCAACGGCTGCCGGTCTATATCCACTGGCTCCAGACCAGCGTGGCCCCCTGGATTCACCATCATCTCGGTTTCGATCCGGCGACCCTCGAGTTGGAACTATTGCATACGCGGCTGACCGACTATGCGGACAAGCTCAGCACCGTGACCCTCGGTCTGGTGGAGGCGCTGGAGTCCTCCTCGAGCGTGATCTTCACCTGGCTCGCCCATCTGGTGCTGATCCCACTGCTCACCTTCTATCTGTTGCGCGACTGGCATGTCCTGTTGGCCAAAATCCTGGAACTGGTGCCGCGCGCCATCGTCGACCACGTCAGCCACCTGACGCGGGAATCGGATAAGGTCGTCGGGGCCTTCCTGCGCGGGCAGTTCATCGTGATGGCCATTTTGGGCATTTTTTATTCCGTGGGTCTGGCGGTGATGGGACTGGAATTTCCGCTGATCATCGGAATGGTGGCGGGACTGGTGAGTTTCGTGCCTTATCTTGGCCCGATCACGGGTATTGTCATCGCCGGTACCGTTTCGATCATGGAATTCCATAGTGTGCTCAGCGTGCTGCCGGTCCTGCTCCTGTTCGGTCTGGGACAGCTGGTCAACGATTTCTTCCTGACTCCCAAGCTGATCGGCAACCGCATCGGCCTGCACCCGGTGGCCGTGCTGTTCGCGGTGCTGGCCGGGGGCCATCTGTTCGGACTGGTCGGAATACTGCTCGCACTGCCGGTCGCCGCGGTCATTCGGGTACTGTTGCATGGCGCACGGGAGGCCTATCTGGGCAGCAGCCTGTATCGCGGTTGAGGAACCACCGAGAGATCCGGGCCGTACCACGATTACCCCGATAGGAATATATGGCCATGGCACGGGATAAAGAATCATGGTCATTCTTTTTCGGCGCCTGCCCAGCAAGAACTCGATTCTGGCGCTTTTTTCCTTTTGGAACATCGGCGGCGCTTTTCGATCAAGTATGAAAGTCAGCGGGATGACTCAGTCTTTGACTGCCGCCATCGCGGCCGCTACCCGCGCGAGGCGCTCCCGCTCCAGGCGGAAGACGCCCTCATGCACAACGGCCAGTACCACGACGCCGAGCACCGCCCAGGCCGAGCCGCGGGTTGCCGGGTCGGCGGCAAACTGCACGAGCATCAGGGCCAGGGCGGCGATGCAGAGAACAGCGGCCAGCACACTGATCCAGCGGCGGCTGCCGGTCTCCACTGCCAGCTTCGCGTTGGCGACGTTGACCGCGGCGTAGACGATCAGGAAGCCGCCGCTGGTTGCCGCCGACAGCGCCGCGAGGTCGAGCAGGTTCACCGCCAGCAGCGCAACCACGCCGATCAGCAGCATGCTCGCCACCGGTTTGCCCTTGCGGGTCCGCGCGAACACGGGGCGCATCTCGTCGTCCCGGGCGAGGGTCGGTGGGAGTTGCTCGGCGCCGAAGAAGTCCGCGTTGACGGCCGAGGCCGAGGCCGTGATTGCGCCCAAGGTCAACAGCGTAAAGCCGAATTTGCCCATGAAGGCGGCGGCCGCGGCCGACAGCGCGAAGTCGCGCGCCGCGGACATCGCGGCGAACGGCAGGTGACCGATCGCGACCAGGACGGCCAGTACATAGATGGCTACCGTGGCCACAACGCTTCCGTAAAAGGCGATCGGCAGGGTCCGCCGCGGATCGCGGATGCGATCCGAGGCGTTGGCGATGAGCTCAAAGCCCTCGTAGGCGAGGAACACGGTCATGCCGCTCGCGACGATCGTCATCCAGGGTACCCATTCGGTGGGGCCGAGCCGGCTCCAGTCCGGCGTGCCGAGCGCAAACCCCGCCAGAATGAAGACTGCCAGGACGAACAGTTTCAGCGTATTGAACACGGCCTCCGAACGCTGCATCAGCCGGGTACCGGCGAAATTCACCAGGCCGATGACGACGATGGCGGCCGAGGCGATGACATAGGTCCAGAGGTCCCGCTCCGCGGCCGGGAGGTACACAACCGTGTAGGCCGCGAGTGCACGGGCGTAAATCGCCATAATGGCGACATAGCTCAGAATCAACAGGACGTTGATCGAGGCGGGCAAGAGCCCGATACCGAAGCCGTGACGCACGAAGGATACAGTGCCGCCCGGCCCCGGATAGCGCAAGGTCAGGCGCACATAGGAATAGGCGGTGACGAGTGCGATCAGGCCGCCCAACAGGAATGCGATCCAGGTGGCGCCGCGCGCGCCCACCACCGCGAGCCCGAAGGTGGCGAAGAAGCCTCCCCCCACCATGCCGCCGATACCGATCGACAATGCCCCGCCGATGCCGATGGTGCCGTCGCGGTGGTCCGGATCACTCATGTCATAGATTCTTCCGCTGTTAATCGTTTAGATGATCGGGCCGACGGGCGAGGGCCATCTTGCCACGAATCGGGATGGACGACAAGCGCGAGATGGGATCGCAATGCCGTTAAGTTAAGCCACGCTGACTCCCACGCTCCTGCGTGGGAGCAAGGGCGGGCGCTCCGCGTTCATTGATAAGACGGGACGCGGAGCGCCCGCCCGGCATTCCCACGCAGGGGCGTGGGAACGAGACGCCCGCGCCGGACCGCCTCGCGCTTAACTTAAGGGCATTGGGCGGAAACCGGGATGGACGCAAACAAGGGCCCGCGTCCGCTCATCCCCGCGGTCGGAAATACCCTGATCCCGAAGCGCGACTCTAGCCGTTGCGGCATACCTGCTCAATCGGGTGAATACCCAAAGTGGCCGCATCCCCGGCGGCACGCGGCCGCCGCCTGGCGTAACATAGGGTTTGCGTATGACTCGCCCTGGCGCGCGGGCGATGGGCGAGGGTGGGCCGGGATCGCGGCCCACATTGGGTATTTCGCGCCTTGCGGGCGATCCCCACCGCGCGCCAGGTTCGCGTCCAACTACAAGAGGAGAGGAGATGCTATGACCACGCAACCTGCCGCGGGCCCGGCGCCCGCGGATGACAGCAGTGCCGCACCGGTGACGGCCGCCGCCAACGCGGCCCCGACCGGCACCGCGGCCCCAACCACCCTGGGTCCCGCCGCCATCACGGCGCAACTGGCCAAGCTCGGGACCTCGCCCAAGGGCCTCACCGCGGACGAGGCCCGCAGCCGGCTGGAGAAGTACGGGCCTAACGCCATCGTCGCCCACGAGGAGAGCCGCTGGACCAAGCTCATCGGCTACTTCTGGGGGCCCATCCCCTGGATGATCGAGGCCGCGGCCCTGATCTCGCTGGCCCGCGCCGACTGGCCGGATTTTGCCGTGGTGACGGGCCTCTTGCTCTATAACGCCGCGGTCGGCTTCTGGCAGGACAACAAGGCGGCCAATGCGCTCGCCGCACTCAAGAAGGGCCTGGCGCTCAAGGCGCGGGCGCTGCGCGGCGGCCAGTGGCTGTCGGTGGATGCCGCCGATCTGGTCCCGGGGGATCTGGTCACGGTGGCCGCGGGTGAGATCCTGCCGGCCGACTGTCTGCTGCTCGAGGGTGAATATCTCAGCGTCGACCAGTCGGCCCTGACCGGCGAATCATTGCCGGTCTCCAAGCGGGTCGGCGACAGCGCCTATTCGGGCAGTATCGCCAAGCAGGGGACCATGACCGCGGCGGTTACCGCCACCGGTAATCAGACTTTCTTCGGGCGCACCGCGAAGCTGGTCGCCGCGGCCGGCTCCAAGTCGCACTCGGAGCAGGCGGTGCTGCAGATCGGCGACTTCCTGATCCTGCTCGCCCTCGCCCTGGCGGTCGTGCTGGTGGGCTTCCAGGTCTATCGTGATGTCGTGGTCGCGGATGTCTGGGGCTGGAGTACGGTGGGTGCCATCGCCCAGTTCGTGCTGGTGCTGCTGATCGCCTCGGTACCGGTCGCCATGCCGGCGGTGATGTCCGTGACCATGGCGCTCGGGGCGCTCGCGCTGTCGAAGGAAAAGGCGATCGTCTCGCGCCTCTCGGCGATCGAGGAACTGGCCGGGGTCGATGTGCTGTGCAGCGACAAGACTGGCACCCTGACCATGAACCAGCTCAAGCTGGATGCACCCATCCCCTACGGCCGGGCCCAGCCGCAGGACGTGGTGTTCGCCGCCGCGCTGGCGAGCCAACGCAACAGCGAGGACGCCATCGACCAGGCGGTCCTGCACGCCCTGGCCGACCCCAAGGCCTTGGATACGGTCACCCAGACCAAATTCGTCCCCTTCGATCCGGTGAACAAAAAGACCGAGGCGACGGTTACGGACGCTCTGGGCCGCAGCTTCCAGTATGCCAAGGGGGCGCCGCAGGCGATCGCCGACCTGTGCCACCTGGACCCGGTGACGCGCGGCAAGTATGACGGCCAGGTCAACGACCTGGCCGGCCGCGGCTACCGTGCACTGGGGGTCGCCAGCTCCGGGGACGACGGCAAGACCTGGACCCTGGTCGGCCTGCTCTCACTGATGGACCCGCCGCGGCCCGACGCCAAGTCGACCATCGCCGAGACCCAGAGGCTCGGCCTGGCGGTCAAGATGGTCACCGGCGACGATGTGGCCATCGGCAGCGAGATCGCCAAGCAACTGGGGATGGGTGGACACCTGCTGGTGGCGGGCGACGTGTTCAAGGAGGGCACCGACCCGGACCAGATCCCGATGTCAGCCGCCCGGGCGGTGGAGCGGGCCGACGGCTTCGGGCGCGTCTTCCCGCAGCACAAATACCAGATCGTCAAGGCCCTCCAGCAGTTGGGCCACCTGGTCGCGATGACCGGCGATGGGGTGAACGATGCCCCGGCCCTGAAGGAGGCCGATTGCGGTGTGGCGGTGAGCGGCGCCACCGATGCCGCCCGCAGCGCCGCCGCCCTGATCCTGACGGCGCCGGGCCTCTCGACCATCGTCAACGCGATCGTGGAGGCGCGCAAGATCTTCGAGCGCATCAGGAGTTATGTCTATTACCGCATCGCCATGACGCTCGACATCATGTTCGTGGTGGTGATGGCCTATGTCTTTTTCGGCTTCCAGCCGTTGACCGCCATCATGATCGTGGTGCTCGCCCTGCTCGACGACATCCCGATCATGACCATCGCCTATGACAATGTGGAGACCGCGCCGCGCCCGGTGCGCTGGCAGATGCAGCGCATCCTGATCTTCTCCTCCCTGATGGGTCTCTTCGCCATCGCACAGAGCTTCGGCCTGGTCCTGGCCGGGATGGAATGGATGAGCGACCCCTCGCTCATGGCCAAGTTCGCGCTCGACCACGACCACTTGCAGACGATGCTGTTCCTGCAACTCGCGGCCGGCGGCCACCTGCTGCTGTTCGTGGTGCGCACCAGGCGGTCAATCTTCCTGCCGCCCTATCCGAGCCTGCCGCTCTTCCTGGCCATCGTCGCGACGCAGGCCGTGGCGGCCCTGATGTGCGCCTTTGGCGTCCTGGTGCCACAACTGCCCTGGGATCTGATCGGTATCGTGTGGGTTTATTGTCTGGCCTGGATGGTCGTGATCGATGGGGTTAAGCTGATCTACTATCGCGTCCTCGACCGGCGCGACGCGACTCAGACCCGGTTGAGCCAGCCGATCGCTGCACTGCCGGCGCGGTGAGTGAGAGCGCGGCCTTGGTAATAGTAATAGTTCCGGCCACCCGTCGCGGCCTGGGGGCTGCTGCTACGCCGTAGGAGCGGCCCCCAGGCCGCGACGGATGTCACTCTCGAGGTGGCCGGAGTAATGATCAAGGCCCGGCATCGGTAGGGTGGACAAGCGCCGTAGGAGCGGCCTCCAGGCCGCGACGGATGTCACCCTGGAGGTGGCCGAAGTAATGATCAAGGCCCTGCATCGGTAGGGTGGACAAGCGCAGCGCAGTCCACCAGCGGCGGCGCGGACTTCGGTGGACTGTGCTAGCGGCGGGCGGTCCGCACAGCGGACCCTACGGGGTGCAACCCGTAGGGTCCGCTACGCGGACCAAAGACCTCCCGACTCGCGGGATGGCCGGAACCATCATCGAAGCCGCATCGTGCGACCCGATACCGCGGTTAGCCGGGGGCATTGGTCTTCCTGGCCTTGATCGCAGCGCCCCCGCCCTTGCGTTGCCTGGTCTTGGCGGGTTCGGCCGCACGGGCGGCACGGATGCGTTCGAGCAACAGGCGCGCAGGCTCGTCGTTCGGGTCCTGCGGCACCAACTCGCCGCGGAACGCCTTGGCGAGCAGGGCAGGGGTGAGGCGCTCAACCTGGGCGCGGGCGGTCTTGTAGCTCGCCTCCAGGCGGTCGGCGTAGGCGAAGAGGGATTCGACTCGGCGGACGATTTCGGTTTGTTCGTTTTCTGGAGGGAGGGCGATCCGAACCGCGCCCAGTTCGGAGAGGTTCAGGGTCTTGCGGGCAACCTCGCGCGCGTTCCTCTTGAGCCACCATTGCAGCACATCGCAGGTTAGCCAAATGTTGACCCAACTGGCGATGACGCCTGGTCGGCAAGCAATGCGTGCGATTGCACGCGCAATGTTCGCGTTCACGCCAGGCGGAACCAGTGCTGTACGACCGATCGTCCCCACCACCGAGATCAAGAGATCGCCTGGTTGAATTCTTGATCGCCGGTATTCCTGATCAATAGCTGCTGACACTGTCCGCAATTGCTCCGTCAGAATCAAACCTCCTTCGATATCCTGCACACGAATCAGGAAGACTCCGCCTTTATCATTGATGCCGGGTTGAACGACGCCGTAACATAGAGGGCGAGACGGATCAAGCAACTCTTTGAGCGTAAAGTCGCTCCAGTCACTCGGCACAGAAATCGCGTCGTCATCGAAATCAATATCCCGCAGATCCATTCGCGGGTCGCAATGTTCCCGCCACTCTTCAGTCAGCTTGCCGGAAATCGCAGCGGCGAGGACGGATTGCCGGAAGCGCTTGAGGATGGCGGGCACGCGGTCGAGGCGTTCGCGGCAGGCATCTATCCGCGCCAGAACCGCGTCGAGTTTGGCGACTATGCGCTTCTGTTCGTTGAGGGGAGCCACAGGCAGTTGGCTATCCAGGACGTATTGCTTGGGTACCCGCTGCTGGCCGACAGCGCCGCTCATCAGTTGCTCGCCGTCTCGCAAGAACTCCGGCGTCTTGAAATACGCAAGAAGGTATTCCGGAAACAGCGCATCCAGATAAGCTCTGAAGACGAAATATTCGGTGCTCCCAGCCCCAATTCCATTAGGAAGATCACGAACGATGCCCGCCTTTCCGTTCTCAAAGCTCGGAGTAATTCGGGCCAGCAAGACGTCACGATCGGCGAAGTGGGTATATCCCTTCTTAATGCTCCCCCAGGCACGGCGCTCAAACGTATGTCGGGAGCGATAGTGAACTCCGAGACGTTGTAAAGGCACAAAGCCAGCCTCGGCTTCGTCAGCGCATTCGACCTTAGGGTTGACTTGAGTGAGATCGCCGACACACGCCCAGGCCCAATTCCGCGGAAGCTCGGTCACAGCGCGCTCCCATAGCACCGAGCTACCTCACGCGCAGTGGCGTGGGGATAAGTGCGTAGGGTGGATAAGCGCAGCGCATCCACCACGGCGCGCGGGTCGGTGGATGCGGCGCGGTCCAGCGTCGTGCCCATCCCGAGCACCGTGCCGCGCGCCTTATCCACCCTACAGGACTTCCCTACTCCAGCGTTGGAGCAAGTCCCGAAATCCGCCGATTGATCACGCCAAGGCGCCAAGCTCGCCAGGAAATACAATACGTGGGATCCAGTATCCAGATCCCCCGCCGGGTCACTTGCACAAGGCCGAGAACCTGCTGAAACACCTTGGCGAGCTTGGCGCCTTGGCGTCATCATTCTTTCTTCTCGCTCCCATGCTCCGGCGTGTGAGTTGGTCCCGACGCTCCAGCGTCGCCTGAGAACTTGGGCCGCTGGAGCGGTCAAGACTGCATTCCCACGCGGAGCGTGGGAACGAGATGAGAAACCTTGTTGGCGTGACACATCTTCTTTGCAGGGTCATTCCGCCACTTCCTCTTCCAGGTCTTCCCCCAACTCCGCCAAGATGCCGCGCAGTTCATCCATCGCCGCCTCCAGTTCGGTCATGGCCGCCACCGCCAGCACGGCGGGTTCGGGCAGTGCGTCGGTGCTGCCGTCGCTGTCGTCCTTGAGCCAGGCGATGTCGAGACTATCACCGCGGGCGGCGATCTCCTCGCGGGTGAAGCGGCGGAAGCGGCCGGTCTCGCCGGTGTCCTCGCGGCGCGCCAAGGCATCCGGACCGCCCAGTGGGTCGTCACCGAAGGCCGCCTCGAAGGCGGCGAAGTGCTCGCGCGTGAACAGCGTGCGCTTGCCGAATTGGGGCATGTTGGCGCGCAGGTCATAGACCCAGGTCTCGCGCGTATGGCCCTTGTCGGTCTCGCCCCGGGTGAAGAAGAGCACATTGGTCTTGACCCCCTGGGCATAGAAGATACCGGTGGGCAGACGCAGGATGGTGTGCAGGTTGCATTTGTCCATCAGGTCAGCGCGAATGGCGCGGCCGATGTTGCCCTCGAAGAGTACATTGTCGGGCAGGACCACGGCGGCGCGCCCACCGGGCTTGAGCGCCCGGTAGCAGTGCTGGAGGAAACAGAACTGCTTGTTGCTGGTGGGGAAGGTGAAGTCGGTGCGGGTCGGCAGGCCGCCGCCCTTCTTGGTACCGAAGGGGGGATTGGTGAGGATCAGGGTCGGCCGGGGCAGTGCCTGACCCGCGGCCGAGAGTGTGTCGCCATAGCGGATGCCGGCACCCTCCGGGTTGGAGTCGAGCCCGTGGAGCATGAGGTTCATCAGGGCCAGGCGGTGGGCGTCCTGTACGTGCTCCATGCCGTAGAAGGTGTTGCGGCGGTGCTTGCGCTGCTGGGCCTCGGTCCAGGCATCCGTGTCCTCGTGGCGGCGGATGAAGCGGTCGGCGGCGATGAGAAAGCCGCCGGTACCGGCGGCCGGGTCCTGGATGATGTCCTCCAGCGTGGGCCGGGTCACGGCGACCATGGCCTCGATCAGCGCGCGCGGGGTGAAGTATTGGCCGGCGCCGGACTTCTTCTCGCTGGCATTCTTCTGCAACAGCCCTTCATAGAGGTCGCCCAGGCCCTCCCGGCGCACGCTGTACCAGTCGAGTTTGTCGATCTCGCTCACCAGGGTGGAGAGGGTGGCGGGCTTCTTGATGAATGAGCTGGCGTTGCCGAAGATCTCGCGTACCAGCATGGCACCGTGACTGCCCAGGTGGATCAGGGCGAGTTTGTACGCCTCCAGCCGACGGGCGGCGGATTGGGCCTCCAGGTCATCCCAGCGGTAGCCGTCCGGGATCTGATCCTCGGTGCCTGTCTCCTTGGCCATCTTGAGGAACAGCAGATAGGTCAGTTCGGTGACATAAGTACCACAACAGAATTATTTATACAGCAGAATTATTATAACTTCTTGATATATAAGGCATCGCATTATTCACGCTCTTATCGCGATTGGGTAGATGTACTTACTGGTGATAGGTGACACCGTCGTCTTTGAGTACGTTGCAGAGGTTCCAGAGCTTGGCGACGATGTCGTGGGTGACGGTGCTCATTCCTGAGGTTCCATTGGTAAGGATCTCTTACTTTAGCCGCTTGAGGGGGGTATCGGCAACGGCGGCTTGAGCATGATGGCGGCGGGCGGTGCCTGGTCCGCACAGCGGACCCTACGGCTCGCGGGGGCAGCGGCGGCGTCGGGTGGAGACCTCAGGCGGCGCTGGACTCCCAGATCGCCTCGTTGAAGCGCTCAAGCACCTGCCCGAGGTCCCCGCCGAAGAGGCGGTCCAGCCGGGCGAAGCCGCCGCCCTCGCGCCTGAAGACGAGGTCAGGGTCGTCGAGCGCAGCACGATCGACGATCAGGTTGGCCTTGGTCTGGGCGGCGATGCGCTGGAGCCACTGGCGCTGGGGGTTGGTCCAGGGGCGGGAGGCGAGGATGCGCTGGAGTGCCTGGTCCACCCGCTGGGCATAGGGGACCAGCGCATCGCCGATGGCGGCCTGACGGATGTAGCCGACGATGCGGGCGGCGATGGCCTGGTTGGTCTCTTCGCGCCAGGCGGTGGCAAGGCTGGCCTCGCTGAAGCCGGCCTGGTCCAGTTCCAGGACCAGTTCGCGCAGTTGTTTGCGGGTGAGGTCGCGCGGGCGGGTAAGCACGGTCAGCAGCGCGGGGATCTGGTTGCGGTGGCCGCGGATGTAGTCGCTGAAGGCGGCGAGATAGTCCGCAGGACGCTGGGCCTGCCCATAGCCGTGCTCGGTGCTGCGCAACTGGTCGGGGTGGTTGGAGATGTAGAGCGGGGCGGCCGGGCCCTGGTCCTTGCGGTCGAGGACCTCGCCCAAGTCCGGGTGTTGGGTGAACCAGGCGGCGAGGTCCGCGAGCGGCATGGCGCGCAGCGCCTGGATGAAGGCCGCCGGGGCCAGGCCGGCGCGGGTCTCGAAGTCGCGGGCGGCGGCCTCGCTCAAATGCCGCCGCTTGCGCTGGAGCTTGGCGAGGAACTGGTCGCGCGCCAGGGTCAGCTCGTCATCATCGCTGACGCGGGAGAGTTCAGCGGCGAGTTGGGTGAAGCTGATGGCGGGATCGACGACCACCGGCTGCATCTGGGTGAGGGCGCTCAGCGCCTCGTAGATCCGCACGGCGTCGAAGATGCGAAAACGCTCCTTGCCGATGTCGTCACACAGGCGGGTGGCGCGCCCGAGCATCTGGTCGAAGAGGATGCGGCTGTTGACGCGGCGCAGGAAGACCAGGTTGCAGATCTCGGGCACGTCGATGCCGGTGGTCAGGAGATCCACGGTGACGGCGACATTGGGGTCGCGCTCGTTCTTGTAGCGGCGCAGCAACTGGAGGGGCTTGTCCGCGGCCCTGGTGATCTTGATGACCGCGTCGTCATCGACAGTCCCGTAGAGGTCGCGGAAGGACTGCTTGAGCAGGTGGACGACCAGGTCGGCGTGGGGATCGGTGGCGCAAAAGATCAGGGTCTTCTGGCGCGAGGCGGGGTCGAGTTCCTGGGCGAGGTAGTCACAAACCACGCGGTTGAATGATTCGGTGAGGACCTGGCGATTGAAGGCCTCGACCTCGAATGCGATCTCGTCCGGGGTGGTGAAGAGCTCGATCTGGTTGCGCCTGCTGTCATAGATCTGCACCTGCTCGCCCACCCGCCAACGGATGCCGTTGGTGGACAGTTCGGTAACGATCTGCACCGGCGGTTCGTGGTCGATCAGGAAGCCGTCGATGACCGCCTCGCGATAGCCATAGGTATAGATGGGGGCGCCGAAGATCTCGGTGGTGTGCAGGGCCGGGGTGGCGGTGAGGCCGATCTTGACCGCGTCGAACCAGTCGAGCACCCGGCGGTACTGGGAAATGTAGTCGCCAAAGCCGCGCATACCGAGTTCAGTGTCCGAGAGTTCACGGTCCAGCAGATAGCCGCGGTGGCATTCATCCACAATGATACAGTCGTAACGGTCGACCGGCGGCGGCGCGGCGTCCGCACCAGCGGCGAACAGGCGCCGGACCATCCCCTGGACCGTGGCGATGTGCACGGCGGTGTCGGTGTCCGCCTGCTGCGCGTCCAGGTCCTTGATGGCGTAGATGTCGGTGAAGCTCTGGATGCCCTCCATCCGGGTGTCTTTGAAGGCATTGGCGGCCTGTTCGCCCAGTGCGGAGCGGTCCACCAGGAAGAGGATGCGGCGAAACCGCCCGGTCTTGAGCAGGCGGTAGATCAGGGCGATACAGGCCTTGGTCTTGCCGGTGCCGGTGGCCATGGCGAGCAGCAGCTCGCGGCGGCCCGCGGCAATGGCCGACTCGACGGCCAGGATCGCTGCCTGCTGGTAGGCGCGCAGGATGAAGCCGTAATCAAAGGGCTCCGACGCGAGCGCCGTTTGGGCCAGCGCCGCGTCCTGCTTGAACAGGGCGGCCAATCCCTCCGGGCTGTACCAGCCGTCGAGCGCGCGGCTGAGGTTCTCCGGGCGGCGCAGGTCACAGAACCAGATGCCGCTCCTGGTGGCGAGTTGGCGCAGATAGGGACGGCCGTTGGAAGAGAAGGCGAAGGGCACCCGATATTCACCGGCCGCGCCGAAGTTCGCGAGCGGCAGCAGGGTCTCGGGGGACGGCTTGAAGCCGCGACTGCCGCGCTTGGCCTGCTGGAGGGCACCGGAGACATCGGTGTTGCGGCGCTTGGCCTCGACGGTGGCGAGCGGCATCAGCCCGACGAAGAGGGCATAGTCGGCAGGGCCGCTCTCGGTCGGCCACTCGGCGATCGCGAGATTCTTGCCCTTTTCCGGGCGGGCTCCCTTGGCGTATCGCAATGTTGCGGAATCGACTGTCCAACCCGCCTGACGCAGCTGCGCGTCGATCAGCTTGCGGGTCTCGGCCTCGTCCAGGTGCAGGGCTGCGGCGGCCGTGGCGGAGGCGCTGACGTAGGCGGCGACACTCGCCTTGGGCTGGTTCGCCGCCTGTGCCTGTTGCACGGCCAACTGCTCCGCCAGGGCGGCCTTGGCGCACTCGGCCTCGGCCGCCAGTTGCTCCCAAAAGCCCTGCTCATCTTGGGCCTCGCGCAGCCGGGCTTGGGTCGCGTCGAGTTGGGCCGCCACCTCTTGATGGGCGGCGCGATACCCCGCGAGTTCGGCCGCCAGACGCTCAAGCTCGGCCCGCAGGTCAGCGGACTCGTACGGTTCGGCCGCGGGCGCCGCGGGCGGGATGAAAGGCCCCGACTTGAACGCGGGGTCCTTGAATGTTACGGTGGAACCAGACCCCGAGTTGCCAGGTGATCTTGAGCGCCGCCAAGGCCGTGCGGTGGTCGCCGGCCAGGGCATGGCTGGCCGCGTTACCGGCGCGCCGGACCTCGCCGAAGAGTTGCGCGATCTCGCGCGAGAGGATGCCCTGGTCTTGCAACCGGCGCACGAGTTCGTATTGGGGCTCGTCCGCCGAGCCGTAGAGCCCGATCCGGGTCGCGACGTGCTGGGCGAGCAGTTCCGTCAACTGACGCAGTTTGAGCAGCGAGGTGTTGGGGTCCGCGGGGAAATAGCGCCCTCGGACGTGATAGCCGGACGTAGGGGCGGGTTTCAAACCCGCCCCTACGCCAGGGGCCTGTCCGGATGTCAGGTGCGAAGGCAATAGCGCTCCGCGAGCAACCCCAGACGCAGGAGTTGCACGTCTTGTGCTTCGAGTTGGGCGAAGTTGCTGCGCAGTCCAGTCACCGGCGCCGTCTCATCCAGGGGTCTCGTTTTCGGGGTTGAGCAAGGCGGCCGATCGGGGCCCAGGTGTGTCGCGCATCGCTTGGCCAGGATGTTAGGCCCAATCTCGCCCCAGGTCGAGCTTCTGCCGATGTCAGGCCGCGGCCCCGCCGACCCCGGCACCATATGAATTTTGCGCCTCCTGTCACAAAGCCGTCATCTTCGCGGCCTAGGATGTTCGCCGTAACGTCACACGACCTTCATCCGGGGGTAAGACGGGGCGCCTACCATGGGCGCCTTTGGCCTCTTACCCCCCAACGAGCGACACCTATGTCCAAGCAAGCAATCGCCGCGGTCCTGGCCCTGACGGCCGCGTCCCTGTCCGCCCAGGCCCTGGCCCGGGACAGCATCAACATCGTCGGCTCCTCGACGGTGTTCCCCTTCTCCACCGCGGTGGCGGAGAACTTCGGGCGCGGCGGCTTCAAGACGCCCAAGGTCGAGTCCACCGGGACCGGCGGCGGGATCAAGCTGTTCTGCGCCGGCTCCGGGGTCGATACCCCGGACATCGCCAACGCCTCGCGCGCGATGAAGGCGTCCGAGTTCGAGATCTGCGTAGGCAACGGGGTCAAGGAGATCACCGAGGTGCGGATCGGCTTCGACGGCATCGTGCTCGCGGAGTCCAAGGCCGGTCAGGGGCTGGACCTGAGCCTCAAGGACATCTTCCTGGCCCTGGCCAAGGATGTCCCGAACGACAAGGGTGACCTGGTCCCCAATCCCAACAAGACCTGGAAGGACGTGAACCCGGCCCTGCCGGCCACCAAGATCGAGGTGCTGGGCCCGCCGCCGACCTCCGGCACCCGCGACGCCTTCGCCGAACTGGCGATGGAAGGCGGCTGTAACAGCTTCCCGGCGCTCAAGGCCCTCAAGAAGTCCGACGAGAAGAAGCATAAGGCGGTGTGCCAGGCCGTCCGTGAGGACGGGGCCTATATCGAGGCCGGCGAGAACGACAACCTGATTGTCCAGAAGCTGGTCGCCAACCCCAAGGCCGTCGGTGTCTTCGGTTACAGCTTCCTGGAGCAGAACGAGGACAAGGTCCGGGGCAGCAAGGTCGGCGGTGTGGCCCCGACCTATGACAGCATCTCCAGCGCCGCCTATCCCATCTCGCGCTCACTGTATTTCTATGTGAAGAACGGGCATGTGGAGGCGATCCCCGGGATCAAGCAATACGTGACCGAGTTCACCAGCGACAAGGCCTGGGGTCCCGATGGTTACCTGGCTGACAAGGGCCTGATCGCGCTCCCGGACGCGGACCGCAAGGCGATGGCGGCGAGTGCCAAGGCCCTGACACCGATGGCGAAGCCGGCGCATTGAACAACGATCGAGCCCCTCGCCAAGGCGACACAGTCCGGGCACGACGCGAATAACTAACGGTGGGTGGGGCGGCCGGTCCGCACCGCGGACCCTACGGGCGTAGGGTCCGCGGTGCGGACCGCCGCGCCGCTTGCGTTCTGCGCGGACCCATCTCCGAATCCTTGGCGAAGAGCCGACCCCATGCACACCTGGACCCTATTACTCGTCCTGCTCGCCGTGATGGCGCTGGCCTATCAGGCCGGGCGCAAGCGCGCGATCACGAGCGCCGGCGGCGCGGGACGTATCAACACCCTGCACTCCCTGCCCGCTTACTATGGATTTTACGCCGCCCTCTGGGCCGGTATTCCGGCCCTGCTCCTGCTGGCGCTCTGGACCGGCGTCCAGGATCAGGTCATTACCCAGTTGGTGAGCGCCGACCTGCCGCCGGCCGTCGCGGCGGGGCTTAGCCCGGGCGAACTGGGGCTGATGCTCAATGATGTGAAAAACCTGGCCGCCGGCAGCATCGTCTCCGGCGAGGTCACCCCGACGATCCAGGCGGCGGCGGATCAGTACGGCCGTCTCCAGGGACTGGCCCGCTGGGCCCAGTGGCTCCTGGTCCTGGCGGTCGCGCTCGGCGGCCTGGCCCTGGCCTTGGGCCAGACCAGGCCGGGCCTGCGCGCGCGCAACCGGGTCGAGTCGATCGTGCTGGCGGTGATGATCCTGTGCTCCTCGATCGCCATCCTGACCACGCTCGGGATCATCCTCTCGGTCGCCTTCG
>Ga0247841_10004083_pt1 | contig 25683 bp, 26 predicted proteins | sample LaCruzMarch2015__2_FD_192410 | JGI IMG/M metagenome (GOLD analysis project Ga0247841, IMG submission 192410) | Freshwater microbial communities from meromictic Lake La Cruz, Castile-La Mancha, Spain - LaCruzMarch2015_18m | ecosystem: Environmental > Aquatic > Freshwater > Lake | place: Spain... | reverse complement strand
GCAATATACCAAAATTAACCAAAGGAATTATACAAATGAATGAACGTATTGTAGAGCAACTTAGAAATATTTCCAGAGATGAGGACTGGATTCAAAGAGTGATTAAAGCAAACTCATCGGATGAGTTAGAGTTACTTTTAAAAGAAAAAGATATTACTCTGGAGGAGTTAAGAAAAATACCGGTAAATTATAATCAGCGGACCGTTAGTGAGGAGATCACTGAAAGTCAGTTACAAACCATTACAGGAGGAGGCCTGTTTGGAAATTGTTCCTCCAAATACGAATGGTTATTGTGCTCATTTTCCTGCTGTTCTCATAATAAGACAGAAAGCACGGGTCCTTTTGGTTCAAATCCCAAAAGTTATTGTGACCTTGGTTATTGGGATTACAGGCAGTGAAATTAACAAATTTAATATACTGATAAGCTTTATTAATTATTTCTAGCAACAGGCTCAATCTGGATTAAAGCAATACTAAAACAGTTTAACTGAAAACACCATTTTAAAGGAGAACAGGTATGACAAATGAAAAAGAAAAAAACATAAGCGTTTCTTTAAGTGACGACCAATTGGAAAATGTAAGTGGTGGCGGAGGCTACTACACTATAACCTCTTGTATTAAAAACCCGCCAATATCCAAACTGGTCTGGTGGTTCATGAGCGGGGTTGATTATTCTGCCTGTCAGGGATGCGCGCTCCTTGACCAGCTCAGTACGGGCGCACACTGCCGGCAGATTGATGGGAATATGAAATGGGAATAGTTATCAAACAAATAATTGCCTGACATACGGCTATTGAAAAGAAATAATAATTATGCTAAAATATAAAAGCATATATATATATTTGCGTTTTAAAATTTTATATATAATTTAGCAGTAAGATAAATATTGATCTTAAAAATAAAAGAATTTATTTTTAACAATGATATACGAATCGTTTTACGGGCTGTTTTTGATAATCAAACATTAATAATAGAAATACAAGATTTTTAGAAATAAATTAATTGAATCTAAAATACAGATTTAATTCATATTTTGGAAATAATTGAGAAATTTGTGTTAAAATTATAAAAAAGACCAAATAAATAAATGGAACAAAATAATGCTTTTAACAATATCATATGTGGAGATTGTGAAGATATTTTAAAAAATTATCCTGACAATTATTTTGATTTGATAATGACCTCCCCTCCATATGCAGACAGCCGCGAAAAAACTTATGGCGGTATAAAACCTGAAAATTATGTCAAATGGTTTTTGCCAAAATCCGTTGAATTTTTCAGAGTTTTAAAAAATACCGGAACTTTTATTCTAAACATAAAAGAAAGAGTAGTTAACGGTGAAAGACATACTTATGTAATCGAGCTTATTCTTGAAATGAAAAAGCAAGGCTGGTTATGGACTGAAGAATTTATCTGGTCTAAGAAAAATTGTTATCCTGGCAAATGGCCGAATAGATTCCGTGATTCTTGGGAAAGATGCCTGCAATTCAATAAGTCAAAAAAGTTTAGCATGTATCAGGAAAATGTTATGGTACCGGTTGGAGATTGGTCAAAATCAAGATTGAAGAATTTAAGCACTACAGATCGCTTAAGGAGTGAATCAAAAACAAAGAGCGGATTTGGAAAAAATATTTCTAACTGGCTTGAAAGAGAGTCTGTTTTTCCAACAAATGTATTGCATCTTGCTACTGAGTGTTCATTTAAAGAGCACAGCGCGCCATTTCCCGTTGAGCTCCCTGAATGGTTTATCAAATTATTTTCACAAGAAGGAGACTTTATACTTGACCCTTTTTCAGGTTCCGGAACCACCGCTATTGCTGCAGCAAAATTAGGAAGAAATTATTTAGGCATAGAAATTATTGAAGAATACTGCCAAATTGCTGTAGAAAAATTAGACAAGATTCCGATAAATATTTTTAACTTTAATGTTCAGACAATTAAAAAATGAAAACCAAATACTTAAATCATATAAATAATTACGTTAATGAAAATATTTCAAAGTTTCATCAAAGTAAAATTGAATCGTTAAAAAAATTAAAATTAAAGCAGATTCTGGTTCGAAAAAATCCCTATCTTTTTAAGGCAAAGAATATAATGACAGCCCAGGATTTGGTAAAAACTCTCCTTGACGCATATTTATCTTCACAGGAGGAGACTTTATTTGGTGATTTTCTCGAGGGTCTTGCTATTTATATATGTTCGCTGGTTTATAATGGAAGAAAATCTTCAGCAGAAGGGATAGATCTTGAGTTCGAAAAAGACAATATAAGATACGTTGTATCAATAAAATCAGGCCCGAACTGGGGCAACAGCAGACAAATTCAAAAAATGAAAGAAGATTTTAAGAAAACAGTTAGAATTCTAAAAACTAATAATCCAGATATAAGGGTAAATTCCATTAACGGCTGTTGTTATGGCAGAGACAGGTCTCATGATAAAGGCGAATATTATAAATATTGCGGACAGGCTTTTTGGGAATTTATTTCAGGCAGCGATAAATTATATGTAGAAATAATAGATCCACTGGGGCACGAAGCAAAAAAGAAAAATGATGAATTTTTTGAAGCTTATTCTAAAATAATCAATAACTTTACAGCTGAATTCCTTACGGATTTTTGTTTAAAAGGAGAAATAAACTGGGAATTTTTAGTAAAATTTAACAGCTCAAAATAATGAGCTGTTAAATGATCAAGAGGGAAAAACAGAGAAAGGTGTTTTTGCTTTCCTCCTTATAGTCCTTTGTCACTTACGATGAGACGTATGAAGTTATCTACTGACTGATAATTAAAAGATTCCCCCCAGCTCATTGAAGTACTTATAAATAATAAGATTGTTGCAAAAAGATTGTAAAAAATAAAACCTGAATTTGCTAAAAAAATATATTCAGTTATTAACTCTTAAAATATAAGCAGCCTTCATAAATACAGCCACTATAATAAAAAGTCAGGCAGAAGCTCCTTGTCTCCGGAGTCCTGCCTGACTTTTATATATTATCAAGCCTGCGGATATGATTATTTTAAAAATCCTATTTTAAAAATCCGCTTATTACGCTTTCGGGATTAATATTATCCTTAAAAGCGCTATAAGGTATTACTACACTAAAAAGACCTTCTGCGTATGAAGCAACCTGATACTGCCCCAATTTTATTATTAGGGAATCTTTTGTCAGAACAAAAGTCTGGAAATTAATTTCCTTGGGACCTGCTCCTTCTTTTATCCATGCTTCATCAGGTGATCCGCCTCTTGCCGATATCTGTTTTGTTATATCTTCTATTGTATAGTCAGAGATAAACTTTAAATAATCAAATCCAGGCTTGAACAGATCCGCCAGTTTTATTTCTTTGCCGCTTACAAGATCATAATTAAGTGAAAGCTCAACCATTGAGCCATGCGCACCACCGGTGAAACTGTAGACAGTGTAAATAAGGCTTGTCAGTGCATCGCCTGCAAATGATATTGAGTAATCTCCCTGGTAAGTATTTACATAGACTCTGTCATCGGATGCATCACGAGGACCCATATTTTCAACTTCTGTTTTAAACTGACTTTCTGCAGGTCCGGCAAGATCGGTTATTGCAGAGTTAAGCCCGTCTGACATATTTATGAATTCGGGGTACAAGCTTAAAATGTCATAATTAAACTTGGCATCTGCCACATGGTTTTTAATGGTTGAAAAAATAATATCACTGACTCCGGACTTGTCCTGGGGATTTATTTCTATTCTTGTTTCAAGCAGATCAAAAGAATTCATCCAGCTCTTTGCAAGTTCAGATGCCTGGCCAGACTGAAGAGCTTTAAACAAATCATCCTGGGACGATTTGCTGTCCTGCATAATCCATACAAGACCACCGCAATTCTGCTCATCTTTGACAAAGAATTCGGGCATGCTCTGTATCATATGATCTTTATTTGCAGAAAGTGTGATTATTACCTGATATCCGTTGTTATAAAATATAAGCTTTCTTTCAAAAACAACATCGCAGACTTCAAATCTCTGGAAAACAATGAAATCTTTTGCATTGATGTCTCCAATTTTTACTACTTTCTTTGAAGCTTCATACGGGAAATCAATATTTTCACCGAAGCTGCCCTCTTTTAGTTCTTTTTCATCTTTTAGTGCAGTTTCTTTGTCGTAGCCCAGTGTCTGATCCACCAGGTCTTCGATTTTATTTATTTTAACGTCAAGCAAAAGGTCGCTGCTGTTTGCATTAACAAAGGAATTAGTAGTAAATGTCAGAAAATCTGCCGGGTAATTTATCCTAACACCGGCTTCTTTGTTTAAAAAACCTGTCAGGGCTGCGACAGCTGCACCGTCCGCCGGCTGAGGACTTTCTGCCTCAGTAGTCTGGGAAGGTTCTGGTTCGCTGGCCTGGACTTGTGTGCTTTCATCAGAGGGACTTTTTTGAGCAGACGAAGTCTCTGCTGCTGCTTCATTTCCTATAACAACCTTGCTGCATCCTGCAAGCAAAAAAGATAAAAGCATTGCGACTGTAATAAAACACCTAAATATGCACAGAAATTTTTTGTTTTTCATAATCACCCCTGTTATAAATTTACATTTTTAACAATATAGTTACAATGTCCATTTTAAATCAAGATTATTATTTTTGCGCTACTTTTTAATGTGACTTTTTAAATTATTATTTACTTCAGTCTTCAATCCAGCCAGGTTAGGATGAATCTATTTTCATATGTCTCTTGAGATAACAATTTTGCAGCCGTGTTTCTTTTTTAGATTATTGCTTAAAGAAAGATATGGGCTGATATTATTCGGTAAGATTTAACAGCCAGCATAATGTGCTTTCAATATTTAAATTCTGCACTTAATAACCAAAGTGATTTTTTGTCAATGACACTTTATATCATACGTCCCAAAGCATCCTCCTGGTATAATAACATGTCAAACTATACGTCCCCGTGACATACCGTGACATAAATCAGGCTTGGATTTAGTGGATAAAATTAATTATTGTGCAGACTTGTCTATTGCCTGCTGTGCTTTGTATTTTGAAATATTGAAGCTCTGCCAGCTTTTTTGGCTTTCAAGGTCTGATTTGCGTCCTTTGAAATAGTCCGCTAATTCCTGGGCCATTTGTTTCTCTACCGGGTCTGCTGAGGTTTTAATTGTTATAAAAAACTTTTGTATTTCCGGCGCTGCATCATAAGAGAGGCTTTTTAAATAAGCAGTATCTATCTGTCCTGATTCAAAATACCTGCTTATATTGTTTTTTGCTATTATGACGTCAACATTTGCGAAATTTAAAATTATATAAATTGCAATTGAGATGACAAAATATGATTTGATTATGGCAAGTTTTTGGTACCAGATATAAATAATATTTACTATAAACAAAAAAAACAGCAATACCATAAAAGCCTGGGTAAATATCCTAAAATAAGTAAACCCATAGGCCTGCTCATAAACCGTCATTCTATAAAAAGCTGATACAAGCAAAACAAAAGTAAAAATTACAAGCAGTGTAAGGAAAGCCCTTATTGCGGCAAAAATCTTTTTACTTTCTTTTTTTACAAATGTAAGGCCAAAAATTAATATCCCAAAATTAATAATAGTTACGATAACCAGTTCAGCAAAACCTCTCCTAGCGTACTCCGCATAAGTGAAAGAAGAAGGGGCAATAAAAGAACTCCCTCCAAAAAGATATCTAAACTGAATAAAGGAAAATATTGCAAAAATTATATTTATTAAAAACAGGACAGTTAACAAAACAATGGGATCCAAAAATAATTTCAAATGTGTTTTATTGTTTGAAGTATTAATTACAGGCTCCGCCGCCTTCTCGTCAAAAGCCTTTAAAAGGGCCCACAGAAAACAAACGGCATAAACTGAAACTGATATTATCAGTAAAAAATGCCTGAATATGCTTAAAAGGGGTATGTTTATAAAAATATTTTTAAACATAATATCAGCAGACGTAAGAAGCCATAAAATAATTGCAATTAGTGGAATTGAAATCAGTACGCCAATAATAATCTTTGGCATAATTCTTCGCCTGCTTTCTTTGCCGCTGCCATCAGTCATCCTTGATAACAGCAAAAAAGGCCTGTGAATAAATCTGAAAGGCACAAAAATTCTTTTTGCGATATCTCCAATGAATCTTATATCGGACCAGTCGTTCTTGTTTATTTTTGCAACAAGGGAGCTGAGAATGATTACAAGAAGCGGAACAATCAAATAATTTAAAACCATCAGCACCGGGTTGGAATAGATAAAGAAAGTGGATGAAAGAAGAAATATGGGAACTGCAAACAGCCACGACAAATTATTTAATTTTTTTAAAGAACCCCAAAAACCTGCTAAAAGTACGGCCATTGCCAAAATGATAAAAATCAGATAGGAAATCCCAAGTGTCTTGTTGTAGAAAAGGATATCGAAAGAGACACCTGTTATTAAGCCAAGCAATAAAAGCCAGTATTTTTTACGTTCCAGTTCCATAGAGTTATATGCACCTTTTGCGATTTAAAACATTTTTTAAAAAAAATAGTTAAGCCCTCAATTTTCTTATTTTACCCAAGCCAGGCAACAACTACGCCACCACACCTTACCTGGAAGCACGCTTTTTTTCAATCAGATAATATCTCAGCACTTCCTGGATGATTGCAACTGTCGGGACAGCAAGCAGCAATCCAAGCCACCCAAAAATGGCTCCTCCGGCAATCAGTGAAAATATTATTAATCCGGGGTGGACTCCCACCTCGTGCTTCATGATATTTGGAGAAATAAAATAATTATCAATCTGATGAACAGCTATAAACAAGACGACGACAAGCAAAGCTTTTAAAGGTGAAATATATAATGCTATTAAAGCTGCAGGCACAGCTCCAGCCAGAGGCCCGAGGAAAGGTATAAGGTTAAATATACCAGCAGAAAATCCCAGAAGAATGGCAAAATCCACTCTGAGTATTAAAAGAATTATCGTGCAAAGGGTCCCGACAATTAAGGAAACCAGTAACTGGGCTCTGACATATTTACCAAACACATTATTGATTTTACCCAAAAGAATGGATGAATGTTTTTTATATTTTGGCGGAATGATTTTAATAAAAGTACTTACAATTATATCTGTGTCTTTTAGTATATAAAATCCAAGAACTGGTCCGATAACAAAATTAAGAATTATATTAAAAGCAGTTATGGTTACAGATGTTGCTCTTTGGAATATGTTTATATTGGCAAGATTAAAGCCACTTAATATATATTGCGTTATCTCTTGTGAATTGGAAGGAATCAGATCTTTGCCAATTATATTTTCAAGATTTTTGAGCATCGAATTAGTTTTTAAAAAGTTGTTTAAAAAACTGGTTATTCCTTCAAGAAAATAAGGAACTTTGGCTATAAATATTTTAAACTGTTCGATGACAAGCGGGATAATAAAAAACAAAAAAACGAATATGATGGACAAAAAAAGCAAATATGTAATCGTAACGGCAAATATTTTCCTCATTCTCCTTCTTAGCAGCTTTACTAAAGGGATCAGCATATAAGCTATTATTATTCCTATGAGCAAAGGGAGAATGGCTGATTTAATAAGAAATAATATGTAAAAAAACAAAGCGGCAATTATTAACAAACCTATAAGAGACCAGGAAAAAATTCCGAGTTTCTTTATGGTACTTGAATTACCTGAATCTGCTTTTAAAAGAGGCTTTTTACTTTTTCTTTTATTATACAAACTGCCTTCTTATTAAAAATTCTTATTAAAAGTTTATAATTTTGCCGGGAAATAATCTTTTGCTCTACTTGAAATTATATAAATAAAAAAAGTTAATTACAATTTTATCGTCATAGTGTAAATTAACCATATATAATATATATGATATATAATATAGATAATACAGTCTTTAGAGGTTAATTAATTTTTTATTTGGTAATATTAATTGAAGTCATATGTTAATTATGATAAATTTTAAAGCGGTCATTTTAATTGTCAAATAGTTTTCTGAGGAACAGATGCCGGCACAATCTATTGCTTCATACATCTCAAATTTAACTTCATTAGGAATAATGATTTTAATAGCCCTGTTTTTATTTTTGATAATTTTTATTATATCAAAGCTTCTTATCAGGGCAAACTTAAACGCGGAGCAAAGAGGAGAAAAAAAAGATACTAAAAATATTCCAAACAGAGAAATAGTTTTAAACAAGGATCCCAATATTTTAATAAATATTGCGGCGTTTGGCATCTTTTTTTTGATGAGTATTATTTTTATTTTACTGGTTTTATTCTTTTTGATTTTTAACAGTCTCATAAGCATAAAAATCAGCCTTTATTTTATTGTTTTTGTTTTGATTTTTATTATTGCTGCCTCAGTTTATATTGTAAAATCAAAGATTTTCAAGTAAAGAAAGAAGATATTGGGCAATTCACTTATAAAAAGCAGTTTAAATATATATATCGCAGGTTATGGATGCTGCAAACAGGAAATAATAGCTTCGGCCGGACCTGTATATGATTTAGGCAGGTTTGGAGTTTCGTTTGTAAGCTTTCCGGAAAGTGCGGATGTTTTGGTTTTCCAGGGTTTTCATAATGGGAAAGGATTGAAAAAAGTAATTAATATTTACGATCAGATGCTCTCTCCCAAATGGGTTATTGCCCTGGGAAAATGCGCTATTGAGAGCCTCAGCTATGAAGGTTCAGAAAACAATATTCTTTTTGAGTTTAAAAAAAGGCTTAAGGTGGATGTTTATGTACCGGGATGCCCGCCAAGGCCTGAAGCATTTATTTATTCTTTGCTAAAATTAATTGAAAAACCTTGATCATAGGGGTATTTAATGTCCGGGTCAGGGAGAATTTTAACAGGCTATAGTTATGGAATTTGAAGATATAAAAAATAAAAACATCGACCTTACAAGCAATCTTGCTGAAAATGTCGGGAAAAATCTGGACTACTATTTTGGAACAAAAATAGATGCAGTTTATAGATCAGGCAAGGATATTTATTTTGAAATAAGACATGAAGACCTGTTTGATATTCTGGATGCTTTAAAAAACAAGGCCGACTTTGATTTTAATGTATTAAGCAGCATCAAATACAAGGAAGCAGGAAATTTTTTGCTTATAAGCCTGTTTTCATTTCAAAAGGCCATGTCAGTGGATATCAGAGTAAGGAGTACAAATTCTTTTTTGGGATTTGACATCAAGAGCATAACAGCATCAATTAGAAAGCTCTTTGACAATGCAGGCTATTTTTCAGACAGAGAATATTTAAAAGACATTATTAATGATGCAGTTGTTTTTAGCCAGTTGCCGGAGACTCTGGATTCATTTGATATATATCTTTCACTGGATGATAACATAATAAAAGAAGCATACCTGTGTGACGAATTATGCCATTATAATAACAGGATAATTTTCGACGGAAAGGAAATAAACAAGCTTATTTCCATGTTAAACAACCTGGATTACAAGTCGGGAATCTTTCCTGAATTGTGTTTTTGTCTCGGGATAGAAAGTTTACTTCAGATAAAACCCCCCAAAAGGGCTACCTATATTCGAATGCTTTTATGTGAGCTTTTCAGGATTGTCTGCCATCTTTCATATATCGCAGACATGAGTCTTGTTTTAGGCAGCACAGCGGCATTTAATTATGCTTTGACTGACAAAGAAAAAATACTGAGTGTTATTGAACACATAACAGGCTCAAGGATTATTCCAAATTTTATAAGGATAGGCGGAGTAAAAAAAGATGTGGAGGAGAATGTACTTGAGGGGCTTCTTAAACTCGTACCGCAGTCTTACAAGAGTATAAGAAAAATAGAAGATATTTTTTCCAGTGACGCTGTAATTCTTGAAAAATTAAAAAATTCAGGAGTAGTAAGCGGGCAGGCAGCGAAACATTCCGGTGTGACAGGTCCGAATTTGAGAGCATCCGGAGTAAGGTATGATTTAAGAAAAACATCCAAATTTTTGCTTTATAAGGATATTGCCTTTACTATCCCAATGGGAAGGGAAGGAGATAATTTCGACAGAGTGCTGGTAAGGTTCAAGGAAATATATCAGTCCTTAAAAATTATAGCCGAGATTGTGGGATCAATGCCGCTTGGAGCAACCGGGAAAATGATCAATCCATTAAATATTGAATTGTACAGCGCACGGATAATTTCAACGGTTGAATGCCCTCATGGTATTTTTAAGATGCATATCAATATAAGAGAAAACAGAACCATTGAAATAATACCTGTGAGTTCAATAAAAAATAACATTATTTTATGCGAAAAAACACTGCGTCACTGCAGCTTTGATGAACTGCTGCCTGTGGTGTCAAGTTTTGGTATTGAAAGTCCTGAGATGTATTAATGTTTCATTATTTTATTATTTAAGGTTTGGGGTATATGCTGGTTTTATTACAAAAAATTGGATACATAATTTTGATACTTGGTGTAAATCTTTATATTGTTTCGTTTTTAAACAATAAGATTGTATCAAGATCTGAGCTTAGAAGAGGATATAAAGGCTATAAAAAGGGTGGGGCTGTATTTCCTTTTTCCAGCTCTCTTAAATATATTGCCAAGGGGACCCCTTTTTCAATATGGGATATTTTTATATTTGTTTTTTCAATAGTGTTATGGTCTGTTGTTCCTATTTCTTATAATTATTACATAATAGATTCATCACACAATTTATTTTTTGCACTGGTTCTTTATATAATGCTCGTAATTTTTAAGGTTTTCTCTGTATCTTATTCAAAATATTATTTTGTTATAAGCTCTTTTGTTAAAAGAATATCGCAGACCCTTTCGCTGCTTATACCATTATTGTTTTCTGTTCTTGCAATAATAATCTTAAATAAAAGCCTTGATTTTAAAATTATTGTAAATTCACAGTACCAGGTCTGGAACATTGTTTACCAGCCAATAGGATTTGCGGTATTTTTTATATCGATACTGCTTCAGATAAAATTAATGAATCTTTCAGAATATAATCAGTTTTTGATTACTGATAATATCAATAAAGAGGGCGAGGGAATATCCAGACTTACTTCGAGATTTTCAAATTATCTGATTATTTTTTTTCTGATATCTCTGCTCAATATTCTTTATCTTGGAGGCTGGCAGAAATTATATATGATAAGCGGTAATATAATGGTAGCAATAAAATTTTACGCAGTCTTTGCAATAGTGGCTTTACTGGAAAGATCAATTTCCGGTATTTCAAGTATCAGCAGGTTAATTAATTTAAATTATAAGCTTCTTCTGCCGCTTTCAATTGTAAATCTTGCCATAACTATTGTTTTTTTTATTTTAAGGAATGTATATTTTATTATATGATTTTTAATTTTTAGACACTTTATTTAAAATGATTAGAATATTTAAAAATTTTTTTATAAATTTTGCGAATCTGTTTCGAAAGCCCAGAACAGTATTATATCCAAGGGAAAAAATTATTATTTATGAAGGAAGCAGGGGCAAACCAAAATTGAAGTTAAATTTTGATACCCTGGAAATTATATGCAATGGCTGCAGAAAATGTGAGGCAGCATGTCCGCAGAACTGTATCAGCATTAAAAAAGAGTTTAAAGATGGCAACTATGGTCTTGATGAGTTCAATCTTAATTTGGGATTATGCAGTTTTTGTGGTAATTGTGTGGAGGCCTGCAGTATTCACGCAATAGAATTATCATACAGGTATCAGATGGCTGAATATGATCTTGAAGCACTGAAAGCGGAAAAACTTGACCTGGTAAAACAGGCAGAATATTTAATAAGAGATTTCTGGATAAAGTAAAACAAAACTAAAAAGTTATGAATATTACAAATATAGTTATTATAAAAAATTTACAGTATTTTTTCCTCTCTGTAATAATCATATTTTCCCTGCTTGCATTAATTGTTAAAAACAATAAGAAGAAATTTATTTTTTTAACGTTATTTGTGCTTTTTGCACAAATCTATAACTTTACGCTTTATTATGGTGATCTGTTCTTTTTATTCTTTATCCCTTTTATTATGTTTATAATTATTTTTTATCTGGAAAACCTTCAGATAGAACACTATCTTTTAAAAAACATAAATAATGAAAAAATATCACAAACAGATGACTTTAAAGCCGTTAAAAATAAAAAATATTTTAATGAAGAAAAGAAAGAAATATTACTGCGTTTTATAATGCCGACTGTGCTTTCTGCAGCGTTTATATTTTTATGTATCAAATTTGGCGGGAACTATACAGCAAAATTTGATCTGGCAAAAACCATAACGCTCATTAACTTTTCAGATATTGCCCGTGAAATTTATCTTAATTACGGGGTATTGATTTTTCTGGTGATTTTACTTATTTTCATGCTGCTATTATGGATAATATCAATAATATTAATCAGAAAGAAGAAATAAATTGAATCTGGTATTTATATTTTATGCTGGTTTTTCATTATTTATTATTGGACTGTCTGGCGTATTGTTTTTTAAAAGCATAACATCACAAATAATAGCGCTGCAGTTTATTATTGTATCTTCCCTGGTTAATTTTTTAAGTTTTTCACAGATTCTTTATGAATCTCCCACATCAATTATTGCTTTTGTATTAATATCAGTTTTTTTAATTATAATTTTTCAATTTATAATAATATTATATTTGTATTCAGGCTTAAATGAACCGCAATCAAGCACTACTAAACTGGAACACGGTTTATTTTATTTTGGAATAGCAGAATGGCTGGGTGAAAAATAAGTGGATTTTCTTAAAACATTATTTCCATATAGTAATCCGGCGGCAGTATTCGTTTTTTTAATTATTGGAATTACTATTTTGTTATTTTTCGGTATTTCAAAAAGGGAATGGATAAAAAAGTTTTCATTTGTCCTGGTTTTTATATTATTGGCATGCGCCTTTTTCATTAATATATATGGCTACCGAATTAATGGAAATTTTTCAAACAGCCTGTTTACTTCAGGAGCAATTGAAATATTTGAAACAGCAGTTATTTTATTTTTTGCAATAATTTGTCTTTCTATAATATATGTATTTAGCAGGAAGAATGATCATTTTGTTAAGATACTGATGGTTTTTTTATTTCTTATAATATCCGTTCTCGTTCTTGTGATATCAAAAGACTTCATGTCATTTTTTATCAGCCTCACATGTTTTCTGACTGCATTTTTTGCAATAACAACAATGTTAAATGACAACAGGATTCCAGCGGAAGCTGAAGCCCCAAGAGAAAGAAAAATATTATTTCGGCAGGTTGGCGAAACATCAAAATCTGTTGCCGGATTTTTTATAGCTTCGCTATTTTTTACAGTGATTTTGTTTTTTGGTTTTTCAATTTTATATGGAATTTCTGACGTGAAAAATTTTCTGGCACTCTATCAGGCTATTGAATCAGGCGGCATCAACATTATTTTGAGCTTTATTATCATATCAGTAGCTTTTTATATATATCTTGGGATCTTTCCCTTCCAGGCCCCATATATAAGTTTGTCAAATAAAGCTGAGCCAACAACAGTTTACCTTCTATGGCTGCTTTATTTCCCTGCAGGGATATTGGCCTTACTAAAATTTATACCCATAATATCCATATTGAATAAAAACCCAAAAGCAGGGTCATACATTTTGTATTTACTCCTTGCAACTGTTTTCTTAAGCTCGGCTGGTTCCGGAATTGCCGGGATTATGACAAAAAGCATAAAGAAGACTGCTGCGTATTTTTTCTCGCTGATAATTACGGGATATTTTATTAATATGATTCTTTTAATATCCGGTTCCATAAAAGAAGACAGGTTAAACTGGCTTAATATTTATTATTTGATATTTATCTGCGCCTGTTTTCTGCCTGTTGCGTTTATTTTCTCATATATCGTAAAAGTCACAAAAAAGGACAGTATCAGCGGGCTTCTTTCTCTTGTTTACAAGGATAAACTGATAGGAGTTGTCTGGCTAATTTCGCTGCTTTCCCTTATTGGAATACCTGGGTTTTTTGGGTGGACTGTAAAGAAATATTATTTTGATGCAGTTGTTAATATTTTTAATAATGGGGTAAAAGGGTCTCCCGGATTACAGGGATGGCTGGTCTCTATCATTATAGTAGTTTATTTTGCATTTTTTAGTGCAGTATGCCTTAGACTTATTGTCACTGTATTTTTAAAGCCAAAAGGGGAGGCAGCTGAAGTTGTTAATTTGAAAGCTCCTAAAGTTTTCTATCTTCTTGTTTACTTTTTTGCAGTATTTGTCATATTTTTAGGAATAATAGGCTTGCTGGAGACTTTAAACCCCGGAATAACACTTTTTGGAATCCGAATAACAAATTCGGCAATATTTCTAAATAACTTATAAAAACCTGTTAAATATTCATTCTGGTATATTATGGAGAAATCATTTAGGGGAGTATTTCTTATTGTAGTATTGGTGATACTGCTGATAGTTTTTGTAGTGATATTAAGCACAGGCAAATTCAATTTTAAGAAAATCTACGAACCATCTGCTGCATTATCGGAAGTACTTCCAAGATTTAGACTTATTGATGTGGAAAAGCTTGCGGGAACTGAGGACAATAACAATAACGGGACCTCAGATGCCGTTGATATCCTAAAAGGTGCAAAAAAACAGCTTGAGATAAAAGCCAGCAATATTTTTATTGAAGGTTCAGAGGAGTCAAATTATTATAAGGGAGGAGATCCGCCACCGGAATGGGCACTCAATACTGATATAATTGCCAGAGCATTTAAAGAAGCGGGATTTGACTTAAGAATTCTTATAAATACAGACATAAAAAACAATTTTGCCAAGTATCCCTTAAAAGCAATATGGAATCAGACTGTGCCGGATATCGATATAGACTACAGAAGGATTCAGAATATGGAAGTTTTTTTTAAAAGGAATGTAGACAGTCTGAATATAAGAATAGACCCTGCCAATGAAAATAATCTTAATACCTGGGTTCCGGGTGATGTGGTTATGTTTGATATGGATGGAGACGGTTACACCGATAACATAGGCATAATCTCTGATTCAACTACAAGGAACGGTACTCCTAAAGTTATTTATAACTATATTGATCCGGGATATACTGACCAGACAAATATTCTAAGCAGTAAAATAATAACAGGCCATTACAGATATCCATAAAATAATTATTTAAAAATGAATAACACGCCAAAGTCCAAATTATTTCTCTTTAAATCTTCAATTATTTTTTTATTATTTATTATAACCATTTCAGCCTCTTTTTTTTTAGAACCTCAGCCATTGCATGCAATTACTTTACAGGAGCTGGCAGCAAACATAGCCAAATTAAGCTCTGACGAGCAGTTGCTTTTAGAAGAAGTCCTTGCGGCGGAGACACAGATTGAGCAAAAATCAATGGAAATAGTCAGTTACCAGCAGCAGTCTGATTCTTTTGAAGAAGAGCTAAAAGGGTTATACATAAAAACAGCAGAAATCCAAAAAAGCATGGATGGCATTAAAGAAAAAATATTAAATAATGCCATAAAATCGTATAAATACAATAATGACCATATAGCAAGTCTTATAATTGGCGCCGGAAGTTTAAATGAAGTCGCCACTGTAATTTTTATTTACAGACACATTATTAGAGAAAATAATGCTCTCATCGATGATTTTAAGAGCGAAAAATCAAGATATGAAATGACTTACAGGAAGTCTGAAGACGCGAAAAATAAAATTACTGTGTTAAAGGAAAGCATATTAAAGGAAAAAGACAAGCTTGCCATTTTTTTAAAAGAAAAACAGGCCCTTCTTGCAAAGGTAAAGGGTGAAAAATCTTCATTTACAACTTTAATTGCACAAATAAAGGAAAGAATAAGACAGATACAGCCACCCGGGCTTATACTTACCGGTGAATGGGATATGGTATCTACCGCTTATTTTAGTGGAGGTGGAGGGATTAACGGAACCGGAATTACAGCAACAGGTCTCAAGGCAAGAAAAGGACTTGTAGCAGTTGACCCCAAAGTTATTCCTCTGGGAACAAGACTATACATACCGGGTTACGGCGAGGCCCTTGCCGCTGACACCGGCGGCTGGATAAAAGGAAACAGAATAGATCTGGTTTTTGAAGATCTCACAGAATGCTACAGATATGGGAGAAGAAAAATAAAAGTTTATCTGGTTCAAAAATAAAAATAGATATGGTTTTGTAAAGTCTGGCATAATGCTACAGGTGTACTTAAAAAATAAAAGGATGTCTGGTGTAAAAATAAAAATATATCCGTGTTTTTTAGTTCAGTCATTATGTAGATATGGAAGAAAAATAAAAGGATGTCTGGTTCAAATAAATCTGCAGGGAAGAAAATAAATTATTTGGTAATAATTTAAACGACCTTCAATAGTTTTGATAATGCTTCAAAATCACTGATATATTTTTCCATTGAAATCCTTTTAAGCACAGTTACATCGTCTGGCTGATAAAATGGAACCAGTTTAAAAGAGGGGTTTTTAAAAATTTTCATATGGAGATCATCCATACTTTCAAATTTCTTATTTATTGAGAAAAAATACTTTAGAATAAATTTTGTTGTATCAAAACCTAGAGATATAAGCAGATGAGGAGTAGAAATGGTAATTTCTTTGGTAAGATATGGCACGCAATTCTCCTTGTGGATTTTTGCGGGGGCAAACTCGCTTATTTTTTCGGTTTTACCTTCCTTCACCTTCTTCTTTGGGGTGCATTTGACAAGATAAGTCAGATAGATATCATTTTCCAGTGAAAGAGAGGAATCTTCAATGATTTTTCTTATCAGCAAACCAGAATCGTCATTTGTAAAGGGAACACCCGTAACTTCAGCGCCATCTTTTCTTGGATAGTCGCTTACAATTATTATTCTTGCGCTCAAAGCACCAACCCCAGGAACAGGTTTCCTCCTGAGTTCAACTAAATCGCTGCACTTTTCGCAGTCGACCACTTTTTTGTTTAATTCATCAAAATTTTCTCTACAAGTATTTTGCATCGTTGAAAAAGTATACAATACAAAAATAATAGAGTCCATCTTTTTTATTTAAATTTTTTTAAAAAAATAACTTATAAACAAATTAAAGAAAACTAATAAAAACAATCAAACTTTTTTTTTATTTTTAATTTATTTTTGCTATTATAATCCAAGCTATATTTATCATCATCAAAAAAAGGAGCAAGAATGGCAAAGTATCAGGAACTAGCCGACGCAATCCTAAGGGGAGACAACGTCAAGAGTAAAGAAGTCACCCAGGATCTGGTAGGCAAAAAGGTTCCGGCAGGAGAAATATTAAGCGAAGGTTTAATTGCCGGCATGGATGTTGTAGGAAGAAAGTTTAAAGCTAACGAAATGTATATCCCCGAAGTTTTAATTGCAGCAAGGGCTATGCACGCAGCAATGGATATACTGAAACCTCTTTTGGCAGCTTCAGGCGTAAAGTCAAAAGGTATTGCAGTTATTGGAACAGTACAGGGCGATCTGCACGACATAGGCAAAAATCTTGTTTCTATGATGCTTGAGGGTGCCGGATTTACAGTTATTGATATCGGCGTTGATATTCCTGCAGAAAAATATGTTGAAGCCGCAAAAGAAAATAAAGCTCAGATTGTTGGTTTGTCAGCACTGCTTACAACAACAATGCCTGCAATGAAGGAAGTCATAGATGCTCTTAGAAAAGATGCAGCAACAAAAGATATTAAAATAATTGTCGGCGGTGCTCCTGTTACTCAGGAATATTCTGACAGCATAGGTGCTGATGGTTATGCAGCAGACGCATCATCTGCAGTAGATATTTCAGAAAAGCTTCTAAAACTATAAATTATTTTAGAGTATTTGCTACAATCTTTAATAGTGATATTAAATTAGAAGTGCTTAAATTGTTTAGGCACTTCTAATTTTTATTTCACCAGTTATGAGACCCAGGATACAATGTAGGAGACTTCAGCAGCCGAAGAAGCTGTGCTCAAGGCGTCTGAAATTTCAGGAGACTCTAATTTTTGCCAGCTTCCTTCGATGCCAAGCTCTATGCATGTCAGCTCAAAGTGGCACATGGCAATCCCTATGTCAATCATCTGCATGTCAACCCCAAAAGGTGTTTTGGGATAATTTCTTGTTCTTAGCAAAAATATATGGAAAAATCGGCCGTTTTTGTCTTTTATAATCCTCCAGGGCTGTTTATTGGAAGCAGAAGGCGCAATTCTTACCATTTCAAGTGGTTTTGCATATTTGCCTGCTTCATTATCCTGAAGCGGAGAAGTAAAATCATTATTAAAAAACATCTCACCAGATTTTTTTCTGAATTTTGACCCCGCTACTCCTCTAATCATCCTGTCCATAAGTGCTCTTTTCCCACTTTCAACCCCAAAAGGAGTAACTGCAGGAATTATCTCATCGGCTGCGGAATTAATTTTCTTCGTAAATCCAGCCTTTTTAAATGTGCCGCCAAGCCAGCATGTGCCAAAACCTGCATCTGTTAAATACAGAATAATTTTTTCAAGGGCAAATCCGTAATCTATAAATTTTTCTTTTGAAATAACAATTTTAGAATCCAGGGCTTCATCTTTTTTTACGGTGCCAGCAATAAAATTCTTTGCGCCACTAATCATGCCATAGGTGCCGAGACTGCGAAGCTCGTCCCTGTCAAGGTCTCCGGTTTCTATTATTTCAAATCTTAGTTTTGAATTAAACGGAGTTTGCAGTTCCTGGTCAATAAAGTCTTTTAATTTGGATTTGTCATTTTGAAGTATTGCTATATCTTTATATGTTCTGACAGATTTTCTTTCTGATATTATTTCCATTACTGATTTTGAAAAAAACATTTTTTTGTACCCCCGATGGCAATTATTAAAAAACATCAATATTGTGTTTAAGCAATGTCAGTAATAATCTCATAACGTCTATCGCTAATCAAGTGCAATGCAGACTTTCATTTATCCTGAAAATCTTATTTCAAATAGATTCCGACATCGCAAAGGAATATCTGGATTTCAGCAGGTGATATTTTTTAATAAAAATACCACATATAGAGTTTAAATATTTTATTTGTATGGTATTTTATAAAAGGTTATCAAAGTGTCTAAAGAAGGGAGATTAATTTATAATGGGCATTAAAGCAATTGGCATCTTGACAAGCGGTGGAGACTGCGGTGGATTGAATTCTGTAATAAAAGGGGCAGCTGAAATGGCGCTTTGTCTTGGGATGAAAGCATATATTATCCCAAATGGCTATGCCGGTTTGTATAATCTTTATGATAGCGAGAACATTATTGAGCTTAATGAATATCTTGTTGATAGCATTTCTTCCATGGTGGCCGGATCTGAAGCCGGTAATTCAAGGGTAAAAATACCAAAAATACAGGATCCTGACAAATACAAAAAAATAAAAGCAGGACTTTCCAAATACTCAATTGACTGCCTTGTAATATCAGGCGGAGACGATACCGGAAGTGTTGTAGTGGATCTGGCAGAAAAAGGTATACCCTGTGTGCATGTTCCAAAGACAATGGATCTGGATCTGCAGATTTATTCTGTAGGCGGCGACTCTGCCGTTAATCGTATTGCGCTGTTTGTGGAACAGTTGAAAACAACAGGCAGAAGCCACAACAGAATAATGATTGCTGAGGTTTTTGGCAGATATGCAGGACACACAGCATTCAGAGGAGGTATAGCTGCTGATGCAGACTGTATATTAATACCAGAGGTCCCAATTGACTTTGACATAATATACGAACACATGAAAAAGCGTTTTATTGGTCGAGTATCGCAGAGCACTTATAAAGCAGGGACATATATCATTGTTGTTTCAGAGGGACTGACAGACTTAACAGGTGATCACATTACTGACAATACTGCCAGCACGGATTCTTTTGGTCATAAAAAACTCGGCGGAACCGGAAAATTTGTCAGAAGCAGCCTTGCATCCAGAATGAAACAGGATGCTGAAATGGAACATTTTATGAAGTCTCAGGGTCTTTTTGTTGAAGAAATGAATGTTATGCCTGAAATAAGAGAAACTGTACCTGGATACCTGATTCGTTCAGGCAATACCACGGCTCTTGATGCAAATTTTGGCAAAGATACGGGTGCATCAGCCGTAGTGCTTATTGCAAATGGGATTACAGGAGTTACGGTTACTGGTATTAAAGACGGCAAAATAAATTATATAAAAACTCATAAAGCAATAAAACAGCGTTTTGTTGATTTGGATATGGTTTCTTTTTATGAAACTATGGGTGTTTGTTTTGGGAGAAAACCTGAGAAGTTTACCCCTAAGTTTGAAGAAGTAGATGCACCTGTCTGTAACTATCTATAATTATATTTTTTTATTAATAAAATTATCTTCTGTCTTTTTGTCTGTCTAATATATTTTGCAAGGTATATGAATCCAGGGATTCTGAAAACCTGTTGCTAATTTCTACCCAGACCTCTCTTGAGGCGCAGGCAGAGGATCTGCTGCAAATAGCTGAATTATCTACACACTCGACAAGATTTAAAGATCCTTCTACTGCAGCCATTATTTCACTTAGCTTAATATCTTTTGGGTGTTTGGCCAAAGAGTAACCTCCGTGAGCACCCCTCGATGCATTTATTAGGCCTGCAATCTTAAGCGGTATTATCAGCTGTGCCAGGTATTTTAATGATATTTCCTGTGCGGTGCTTATATTTTTTAAAAGAACCGGCTTTCCACCGTAATGAAAAGCCAGTTCTTCCATTAATCTTGTGCTGTATCTGATTCGAGTTGATAGTTTCATATTTAACTAATTAAAAGTGACATATTTAAAATTACAACTTAAGATTAAAATAAAAATTATTCCAAACCTGGACATCTTCTGACAAGCTTTGTTTTAGCCCACCATCTGCCAAGTCCTGCAACCTGTCCAGCTTTCAGAAGCAGCAGAATTAATAGTACTAATATATTTACGATATGGTCGTCAATCTGGAAAAAATCATTTGTTTTTGGAAGGGTTGCTGCCCACATAAAGAACATCAAAACTGAGCCAGAAATAGTTCCAATCTTCATCCCTATTCCTAAAAGTAATGCTATGCCAACACCGAGAAGAGCAAGCATAAATAACCAGTCGACAATTCCTGTTCCTCCTATAGCATTAAAAAGAGTAGTAAATGGTCCCGTTGCCCCTTTTTTTAGAAAGCCAAATGTCGGAGAGCCTCCTGAAATCCATCCTTTGCCTGGTGCCGTGGAAAAACCAAGTCCAAAAAGCTTGTCAAAAAAGGCCCATAAAAATTGAGCTGCCATAACAAACCTTGTAATCGATACGACAATTTTAATACCTTTTCCCTGCATATTTCATCCTCCTCATATATTACTAATTCAATAGTATTAGTATAATTTATTGCCAGAGGATGAAATTGTCAAGTTTTTTTAATAAAACTGTATTTTTAATGGATTTATGCATATCACGGAGACAGATCGTTTGACATCCCCGTGGCAATACAACATTTTATTTGAGAGTTTTAAACAGGTTTGCCATCTCTATTGCTGTCAGAGCTGCCTGCCATCCTGCGTTTCCCTTTCTTGCGCCTGCTCTTTCAATTGCCTGTTCCAGTGTATCTGGAGTAATAACACCAAAGGCAACCGGAATATTAAAATCAAGACTTATTTTTGATGCTCCTTTTATTGCTTCACTTGCGATATATTCGTTGTGGCTGGTCTCACCTTTTATTACAGTTCCTAAACATATAATCGCATCATATTTTTTTGACTGAGCCATCATTTGAGTTGCTGATGAAATCTCAAATACACCTGGCACCCATGCAACGGAGATGTCCTTATCTTCACAACCAAGCCTGGCCAGGCAGTCTAAAGCACCTTCAAGAAGTTTGGTTGTAATAAAATCATTATACCTGGATATTACGATTCCGAATTTTAATCCTGTAGCTATAAGCTTGCCTTCATATTTTTGCATTTTATTGTCCTCCCTTTTAAATTCATTATTATTAAATATTGACTGACTGTCTTTTTGGAAAATGGGCTTAAAGAATATGATCGAGCTTTTGCTTCTTTGTATTAAGGTACCTCTCGTTGCTTTTATTGGGAGCAATTTTTATTGATATTCTTTTTGTTATTGTAAGTCCATAACCTTCAAGCCCTATTACTTTTCTGGGATTGTTGGTCATAAGATGGATTGTTGAAAGCCCGAGATCTGATAATATCTGAGCTCCAATTCCATAATCTCTTAAATCGGCTTCAAAACCAAGTGCAATATTTGCTTCAACCGTATCATATCCCTTATCCTGGAGTTCATAAGCTTTCATTTTATTGCAAAGTCCGATACCTCTGCCTTCCTGAGCCATATATAGGAGGACGCCGCTTCCTTTCTCGTTTATCATATCAAAGGCATTGTCAAGCTGCTCACCGCAGTCGCATCTCTTTGAGCCGAAAGTATCACCTGTCAGACACTGGGAATGAACCCTTACAAGAACATCCTTACCTCCTCGGACGTCACCTTTTACAAATGCAACATGTGTCTCGTTGTCGAGAAGCGATTTGTATGTAACAGCCCTAAAAACACCCCATTTTGTAGGCAGGTCTATTTCTGCAGCTTTTTCAATTAACTTTTCTGTCATTTTTCTGTATCTTATTATTTCTTCTATGGTGATAATCTTTAAATCAAATTCACCCGCCAGCTCTTTTAAATCATTAAGCCTTGCGACTTCACCATCTTTTCTTAATATTTCACAAATTATTCCAACCTCAGACATTTTGGCTATTTTCAGTAAATCAATGGCGGCCTCAGTGTGGCCAGCTCTTTTTAAAATTCCACCCAGCATGGACCTTACGGGGAAAATATGTCCGGGCATTGTAAAATCAGCGGATTTTGCCTCAGGATTTACAAAAGCTTTTATTGTTGCAAGTTTTTCGCTTGCAGAAAAGCCGCTGCCTTTATTTGACAGCGCATTTATTGAAACTGCAAAAGCTGGCCTGTCAGATGTTTTTAGTGCCGTCTTTTCAAACATCTGCGGTATTTTGAGTTCTTCCAGTTTTTCCTGTGTGCATGGAAGATAAATCAGGCTTTTACCGTAATTTATGAAAAAATTCACAGATTGTGCTGTTGATTTTTCGGCAGCCTGGAATAAAACGCCTTCTGTTTCATCCCCCTTGTCGTCAGCAATTATCACTAATTTACCATTTTTGATATCTTTTATTACGTTTTCGACAGTGGAAAAAAAAGCCTGCCTTATTGGCTGCAGCAGTTCACTTCCTGGTTTGTTTTCTTTGTCTGCATTTATGATGTTATTTTTTGAATCCATATTTTTCCAATTTCTCCTTTAGGTCAGAGTCCGCGTTTTTTTTATTCTGAAGTTCACTGTTAAGTTTATGCATATTTATAATATTCATATAATCGCCCGCGCCAGCAAAACTTCCTCCGGACATCGAGCTGCCATATTTGGCCATATTTAATATGTATCTTGCCATTAAATCTGCTTCCAGATTGACAGCATCTCCCTGTTTTTTGTATTTAAGATTGGTGTTTTCAAAAGTAAAAGGAATAATTGCCAGGGAAATTACAGCATTTATTGAATCAGAAATTGTAAGGCTGATGCCGTCGACAGACATTGAGCCTCTTGGAGCAGCAAGAGGAACAAGATCTTTTGGAATTTTAATTTCAAAAAGATAGAAATCACCTTTTTTTGATATTCTGAGTATTTTTCCTGCCGCGTCAATATGACCGCTAACCAGGTGCCCGCCCAGCTTGTCGCTTAACCTTACTGCGTCTTCCAGATTCAGATAATTCCCGGATTTTAAGACACCCAGAGTTGTAGTTTTTATGGTTGCAAAAGACACATCTGCTTTAAAACTTTTCCCGGCAGAAAAACTATTAACAGTAAGGCAGCATCCATTTACTGCAACTGAATCTCCATTCTTCATGTCCTTTGTCAGAAGCAAACTCCCGACTTCAATTTCCAACCCGGTATTTACTCTTGAAACTGCGTTTAATTTACCGACTTCTTTTATCATTCCTGTAAACATCTTTAAATTACCTCTGAAATATTTTTTTATTTATTGTTTTGCCAGAATTTACTTTTAATCTTTATTAAACAAAGAACTCGTTTTTTACTATTTTATAAAACATTTATCAGGCAATTTTTATAATTACTGCTTCTTTATCTCTCAATATAGCAGATTTATCAAAATTTTATACTGGAGCACCTTAAATTGACATGTCCTCTAGTATAAAGGGTATGCTTCTGCCAGTAAATCAGTTCCAACCTTTTGTATTCTGCAAAATTTTAAATTCAGAGCATCATACATGCTTTCAATACCTAATCCTGAAAACATGTCATAGCTGCTGTCACCTCCAATGATTTTAGGTGCCAGAAATATTAAAAATTTATCTATAAGATTTTCTCTTAAAAAAGATGTTACAAGTGTTGGCCCTGCTTCAACAAGAATTGAAGTTATTTCATGATTCAAATACAGGTAATCCAGTATTTCCTTCAAATCCAGTTTTGCAGCTGCTTTTCTTACTTTTGCAGCTGCTTTTGTATTTGCATTTATGTTTTTCTCTGAGCCGGTCACGGGGAAATTGTTTTCAGACTTTTTTATGGCAGCCACTTCAATACCGTTTGAAATTAATTTACGGATTTTGGCAGAATATTTTTTATTTTGCATCGTTTCCTCTGAAGCAAAAAGAATTGTCCTGATAAATTTTGCAGTTTTTACAATGCCCGACTCCGGTTCCAGCCTTAAATTGCTGTCAAGTATTGCCCTAAAAAATTTAGAATACTTATATTTGTCTGCATCTGTTTTGACAGATTTATCACCAAATCTGAGTGTTTTTGAAATCATGATATTGTCTAAATGTTTTACAGTATCAAGATTTATTTTTCTTGAAATATCCCTTCTTGGGAAGAGTAAAGGATCATCTTTTATGATGGTATTTATACCTGTTAATATGCATCCGTAATTAAATCTTATATCCTGAACCATGTTTCTTGAGGCAGAGCATGTTATCCATTTAGAGTCTCCGGTAAAAGCAGCAAGTTTTCCATCAATGGAAGAAGCTGTTTTTACACATATAAACGGTTTATTTTTGGTCATATTTGTAAAAAATACCTCATTTAGTATTTTTGCCTTATCTTCCATAAGCCCTGTTCTGACAGTCATTCCGGCCTTTTCAAGAAGGCTGACACCCTGCCCGTTAACCTTCGGATTTGGGTCAAGAGTGCTTATAATAACCTCTGAAAACCTGTGCCTGATCAATGCCTCTGTGCAGGGCGGGGTTTTGCCGTAAACAGAGCATGGCTCCAGAGTAATATATATTTTTGAACCTTCAGGTATATTTTTAGCAGCATTTATGGCATTTATTTCGGCATGAGGAGTTCCCGCCATCTTATGATAACCAGAAGATATCATTTTACCGTCTTTTACTATAACAGCGCCAACCATAGGATTGGGGCTGGTCGTTCCTCTGCCTTTTTCGGCAAGCATCAAGGCAATATGCATGAATTTTTTGTCTTCGCTGCTGAAAATATCTTTTTCTGAAGTCATCTATAATCCTTTTGCTGTTTAAATTCCAAAAATTACCTCATCCCTGACTTTATAAATATTTATTTGTAAAAATTAAATTCAACTCCGGACCTGCCTGCCAAATGCCACTTTCAATATTATTTCTAAAATAGCCTGTAAAAAAAGAAAAACCATGGAGAAAATCCATGGCCTTATAAAAAAATAAATAATTCTGCCTTGAAATTTTCTCCCATCCAGACTTTAACTGTCGGCCTTAGAATTTCACTAA
>Ga0247841_10004081_pt1 | contig 25698 bp, 42 predicted proteins | sample LaCruzMarch2015__2_FD_192410 | JGI IMG/M metagenome (GOLD analysis project Ga0247841, IMG submission 192410) | Freshwater microbial communities from meromictic Lake La Cruz, Castile-La Mancha, Spain - LaCruzMarch2015_18m | ecosystem: Environmental > Aquatic > Freshwater > Lake | place: Spain... | reverse complement strand
CATTAAATCAAAGTTAAACTTTTCGCTTGAAAATGTTAATGTGTTGAGAAAAAGTTAAACAGAAATATAATCTTATTTAAATGATTATAGAATTATTAAAAAATAGTCTATTATTAAGCCATTTTTAACTGCTTCAGCTTCTGCAGGGCTTTAAATTTATCTCTAAAAACAAGCTCGCCTTCAATTTTAATCTTTTCCCCACGAAGCATTTTCCCAATAATTGAATCAATTTCGTCTTTATTCACTATGACTTTTCTCATAAGAAGCGCGTTGTAGCCGTTAAAATCTTTTATTATTGAAACGCTGAAGTCCATTTTTCCTCGTTGCGTGTGTCTTGTAATTTGAACGTTTTTACTTTGCAATGCAAACACCTTTCACTCGTGCTTCGACTTTCATTCTGTCTTTTTCTTTGTGGAACTTCATATATTCGAGTTCTTTGCTGATAACTTTGAACTTAGGCAAGTCGGTTTTTATATCGTCGCAAACTTTTATGAGTGTGTTTTCCATTTGTTTTAATGCAATGTTTCTCACTCGGTCGTCAGTTACTTCAAAATCAGTGAGCATAGCAATTGGGCGGTTGAGTCTTTTAGAAAGTTCGTCAACCATTTTGTTAAAAACGTCCCCGCTTACTTCGAAATCAACGTCCAAAGAAAACGTATCCCACGTTGGCATTTTTAGTTTATACGGAACTTTTTCCGTTTTTTTAGTTGCAAAAGGATTAAACGAGCGCATAGTTATTCTCAAGGCTTTCCTGTTTATATACTTATTATCTAAATAGGATAATAAGGCTTTTATACTGCAAAGCCTTTTAGATAATGGTATGGAAAGCAAAACGAAGACAATAAACGTTTCCGAGGGGACTTGGGAAAAACTAATGCTTGAAAAGATTAAAATAAAAGCGGAGTCAATAGAAGACGTCATAAAGAAAAAGTTCGGGTGGTAAAATGAACTTTATTGAAACAATACACGCATTAACTGCTCCAACCCCTGTTCCGAAGCCCAGTCAAGCAAAAGCTGACGAAAACGAAGATCCAAAGAAAAGAACGATTACTTGTTTGCAAGGCGCGGTAACTACTCTCATTTGGGTTCGAAAAGCAAAACAAATGAGCACTGTTGCGATTCTAATGCTTTTCGCTGGCTTCCTTTACACGATTATCGATTTTCTTGGAATAATCGCAATACTTGCTGGCTTCGCGTATATCGTCTGGCAAATGAATGCGATTACTAAATATGAAAGTTATTTAATCCAACGTTACGGGTTGAAATGATTTGGCTGAATTTGAAAACCAATTAGGAATGCAAGCGTTTGGCTCAGAGTCGGAAAAGACTTACATAGACAAGGTTTTGGGAAGACGCGAGGGCGAGCAGATAAAAATTCTAATCAAAAAAGACACACTAACGCGAGGCGATTTGCTTGACTTATTACACTTGCTTACAAGTGCTGAAATTAAGCTGGCTAATCTTGACGACCAAGATAGGTATATTCTTGGAAAGTTTTTCGTTTGGATTCGAGAAATGGTTAAAATAGCCGAGTTTTATTATGACTACAAGGACGATTTAAACAACAGCGACGCGAAGAAAATCTGCTTTGCTGACGAGGGTTGTTTGACGAAAGAGGGCAAGGAAGAAATACTTCGCAACATAGCTTCAAATCAGCATATGATAGAACACAACATTAAATACTTATGCGACATTTTCCTTTATATCGCAAGGAGCTCAGTTTCACTTGAAGCTCTTGGATTCGATACGCTTACAAAAGCAAGGTATGAATACGGCTATGGACAACAAACCCCGACAACAAACTTGGATATGCCGAGAGGACAAGCGCAGTTTAAACGACCATAATGGAGTGGGATTAACAAATGGCAATGAATCTTCAAAAAATGAAAAAGTATGTAGTTCTATTCACTGTTGGATTTTTCCCTTTGTTAATGTTTGTCTTGCCCACTGCTATTGGTTGGGGTTTGCTTTTCAGCGGTTTATTCTCAGTTCTTGGAATAGTAATCGGCATATTAGTTTTCAACAAGTTTATGACAAACCCTTTGACTATGTTACTCGAGGGGGCGGGAATCCTTATCCTGACGTTCGATTCAACGGGAAGAATCGAGCCTTACATTGCGCGTGTTAGAGAACCTTTCTTGGATTCGGAAATTAGAGGGCAAAAGTTCGGCACTGTTTTTGATAGAAACACTTTATTCCACTTAAAAGCCCCGCGCGAAGCTGTAATTGATAAAAGCACGGCTGACGAGAAAGGCATTACAACTCTCACTATGAAATACAAGCAAGGCGAGGAAAACACTCTCAACTATGCTTTTATGCAATACCCGACTATGATTTACAACAAAAATATGGAAGCGTTCCTCACTAAAAACTCTCTCGCTAAAATGGAAAGCGAGAGCATAATGCGACACCAACTGCTTTACTTGAAAAAGAAAACCGAAGAACTTACTGACGCTATGAGAGACTTCGGAAGATACGTTATCGAAGTTGGGTTACGCCCAAAAGCAAACTTCCTTTCAGGCTTGCTTGGAAACAAATGGCTCTGGATTGCTTTGCTTATCATAATCGGCGGATTCTTACTCCTGCAAGGCGGGGGCGGGGATTTGTTAGGCGGAGCTCAAGAAACAGTGACAGGCGCAACAACAGGATCAAACCCAATTGTTGGAACAAGACCGTGAGGTTAATTAACTATGGTTTCAAGCGAGAGAAAGCAAGCAAGCGCGGGGTATATTATCGGGTTGTTTCAGGATATTGAAAACCTTACTTTATGGGGCGCGAATTATATCAACTTGCTTTCAGAGTTTATGATTAAATCTCGCTTGGATCCAAATATCGTCAGGGATATGACTGACGCTGAACTTGAGGAAAAGATTAAAAAAGAGTCAAGCATTACCGAGTTATCCTCACCTGAAAGGCAGAACATAGTAAATACTATTCAAAGCACTCGCGCGCTTATTTTTAAGACATACGTTAAATTCAAAGCGTTGGAAAAGGAACTCGAGGAGCTTGAAGCGTTCGACAAGGACGTTGATAAGGGCTACAACGCTCTCGTTGGAAGCGCAGGGTTTAACAAGAAGAAGCTTGAGGAATACATTATCCTTATGAACAGAGTAATCATTACGGGAATCGTTTCAGACGCGTTGCTTAAATCAAAGGACATTTTCGAAAACCTCGTGAGTTAAATGACGGACATTCTCAGCTCTTTTCTTTTTATTTCCAACTTGTTTTTAGTTTATAACACTATCACGGACATTAAAAGAAACAAGATTGACTCGCGTTGGAATTATATGATTTACGGGGCAACTTTAATGCTCTTGGCTTATCTTCAACCAACCATTTGGGCGATCGCGGTTGCTATCATTCTCGTTATGGTTAATGGGGCGGTTTTGAAGAAGCGTTTCGCTGACGGGGATATTGAAGCCTTTACTTGGATCACTATCGCGTTAATTTGCTGGGCTTCGTGGCGTTACTTACTCTTTATGCTTATTTTCCTTTCGTTGAACGCGCTTGCTTTTTTAACTATGCGTTTCGTTGGTAAAACGGGAAAAATCGCGGGCTATCCGCTTATTTTATCTTCTTGGTTTATCGTTTCCATAATATAACATAAGAGCAGTTTTAAAAACAGCAAGGGTTTAATAAAGAAGCGTTACTTATGAAAACTGAAAACGAGCGGGTTTTTGACTTTATTTCTAAAAACATTCATTCATACGACAGCATAATGCCTGATCCTTATTTGTTCCAGCGTCCGTTTGCTAAAATTAGTTTTGAAAACGGAACGTATCTCGTCATTCTTGGAAAAGTAAAGGAACGCCTCGTGGCTACGAACAAGGCTTTAATGCAAGCGAGGCAGTATCAAACTTTCACAGCAAGCGAGTTTGCCAAGTTTCCCGTGAGAGTTATGGACGTAACTTGGCTTAAAAACATTTGAGGGGTTACTATGCACGAACAAATGAAAACGTGTAAAAAATGCAAGGGGACGGGGGAAGTATGGTTTCAAAATTAAGTTCAATTAAAGCTCCAAAAATCAGCGGTTGGGGAAAAAGCCCTATGACTCCATTACGTTTCGTTGTTGAAATAGGCGACCCGCGAGATTACAACGGAATGCCTTACCCTTTAAAAGTTTGGGCGTATAATGGCGAAGAAGCAGTTGAGGAAGCCCATAAAGAAATGGGAAAACGCAAGTTAAAACGCCACGAGTATTATATCCACAGCGTTTATCCTGATTTAACAGGACGAAGACGCTAATCGTCTTTTAATGCTTTTTCTTTCAAAACAGGATCAATATAAATCTCAGCTTGGCTCATTCCTTTCCACTCGTCCAAAGCTCCGAGTGCTTTCGCTGAGATTTTAACGACTTTATTCCTTTCAGTCTCATTCAAGTGCATATACGGGAAAACTGAATACAAGTCTTTCCCGCCTTTCGTTTCCATTACCATTTGCCACGTCGCCCCATTGATAACCATTTGAGCGAATAAGTTGTGCCTGAAAAAGTAAGCGGGAAGCCCCAAATTGTGCTTGATATACATTCTCACGTTGGAATACGTTCTAATCTGCCCGAAGATATAAAACGAGTCGGGCAGGCTTTTGTTTCGTTCCCAAAACTCTTTCACTTCAGGCAAAACAGGAATATCAACAGGACGAAGTTTATCGTCGCCACGCTTCAACGTTTTAATCCAAACTTTCAACTTCTTGCCTTGATAAACAAGGTCAGCTCGCGTGATATCAATAGCTTCAGCAGGTCTTGCTCCCGTAAAAAAAAGAATAACAAGCAAGTCCCTGTCCAAGTCGTTTTTCATATTATGATAAAGAATCTGGAACTCCTTGTAATCCATAAAGTCCATATAACCCTTTTTCGTCCAAGAAGTCATTCGGGGGTCAGCGTATTTTGGCATAAGGATCCCTATTGATTATGATTGCGGAGTCATTTGGAATCGCACAAATTCTCAAGCATTTGCTTTCGTTCTCTTTCATTTGAGCTGTGAGTTCAAGTTGGTAATCATATCTCTCGCCGTCGAGGAAGAAAAAGCAGTCTTCACTCATCCCGCCTGAAACCATAGCGGGTTCCTGAACGAGAACAATAACGTAACCGAGAAGAATTACGACGGCAATTGCAAGGCAAATTGAAAGTCTTTTGAAGTCAAAATTTAGTTCCATAACGCTTTGTTATTAAGGGCTCTTGCTATTTAAAGACGTTACAAACGGAAATAACTTGTAAAGCTCTTAATTTTTAAAACGCGAAAAATAACCCTAAAAATTAACCCTAAAATGCGAATCGTTATACCAAAAGGGCGCAGGTTTATATACCCCATAATACCTAATACTTAATAGTAATTTAGTAAAAAACCATTAAAGGAGAGATAAAAAATGACGGGTAAAAAAGAAATAAGCTACGAATTAGCAGAACGAGCAAGTTCTTGGTATGACGCCCAGACAGAGGATTTTAAAAACAACGCAATAAATCAAATGGTTATATTTCTTTATTTGTTATACAACAAGGGAGAAAGAGAGGAGTAAAAACACGGGAGATGAAATTAAATGAACCACTTTGAAATAAAAGCAAACACGCAAGTTTTGGAAGCAATAAGCAAATTACCAACAGCAGACCAACACGAATTATACACAACCGCAGGGGCTGTTACAGGCTTCAAGGGAATAAGGGTTTTGGATTACAACGGGCAGATTTTAGAATTCGTAAATTGCCCGAGAACCTCATACCAGATAGTTCAACACGCCCAAGCATTTCAACCCGTTATCGAGGGGCTTTGGGAAGCAGGATTAAAAGACAACTACGAAGCCGTTTTTGAAACGACAACGAAATACGCAAAAATGAATATACTCGTTGGCGGAGAGGGATACGACTCAGTAAAGCTCGGCTTTTCAGTTACGAACTCATACGACGGAAGCGGGGCAATAAACTACGGCTTCAGAATGGACAGAAACCGCAAGTATGTTGAGCTCGTTGGATACAGGCAAATCTGCTCAAACGGAATGAAAATCAGAGTTCCTTTAAACAACGCGGAAATAATCAGACCAGAGCTTAAAACCAAAATTGAAACACTCTTCTCACAAATAACACGCATAAGACACACAAAAGGAGCAGTTTCAAGACTTGAGGAAATCAAGAGCTCAGTTGAAGCCGTAACACTAATGAAAGAACCCGTTGAGCTTATGATTAAAAACTTGCAAACGATTCAGGTTAATGACCAACAGCTCGAGCTTTTGATTAAAAAGTTCGTTGGGAAGAGATTTAAGCTCAAGGTAATCAACGCCTTTAATGAGGGCAACGACCACTCAACGTGGGGTTTCTACAACGCTATGACTTGGGTTGCTTCGCACGACGAAACAATTAAGCCAACGGCAAGACAAACACTACTCGATAAAGCAGAGGGAGTTCTTTACGCTTACAACACGGCGTAAAGCCCATATTTTTTACGATAACTAAAAAGGAGACGATCTAAAATGGCATATGAATTGATACACAAATTGAAAGTTGGAAAAGAATTAGTAAATTACGCGACGATAAAGAAAATTGAAGACGACGATAGAAGCTCAGGTTGGACTATCACGGTTCCGCCTTTATGGGCTCTCGCTCACGAAGATAGAAGCGTCGAGCTTTACTACGACAAGGAAACGGGAAACTTAAAGCTCGCCCCGATAGTAACGGAAAACAAGGGGAAAACGCAGTTTGCTTACACGGTAAGCAAGAACTTCACTATAAGAGTAGATAACCTGCCAACAAGAATCGGGGATCCGAAACTAACGCAGGGCATCTACGCAGTTGAAGTTGTTGACGGCGACTTGGTTATCAACACGCATAAGAAAATGGCAAACTACACGCCCGCTCAGAGAAGAAAAAGAAGAGAGGATTAATTCCTCGCCGTTTTTGTTTTTTTACCTTTTTCTCTTTTCTTTTTCGCTTCGAGTTCTTCTTCTCTTTTTATTCTGTAACGACTTTTCGGTCGTTGGAATAACTCGTTTTTCTGATTTGGATTTACCCCAAAGTAATCCGTCAAAGGCGGAATGGTTGAGCGTTCTTCTTCAGTCAAACCAACGCGGATCGCACTTGGTTGGTCGTTTCCCTGCTCCTGAGCTAATCTGCCCCGCAGATATTTTAAGAAACGTTCCGTCTGCCCTTTCTTTCCAACGAGGAGTGGCAGTTCGTTCTGCCTTGCAACGATACAATGCTCTTGGTTAATATACGTTATATCATTCCCTATTGAAACGCTTATGTCAGTCCAATCTTTTATTATGCTACGCAAGAGGTCGCGTCTGTCGTTAGTCATTTGTTTCGAGTCTCCTTATTTGTTTCAAATACCTTCCCATAAACACTCAACTCCTTATCCCAAAGGAAACAACTGCAAATAAACGCCCCTGTAATCCCAACGCGGAAATCAAACAAAGAAGCGATAAAGAAAATGAAGCAGATTAACTTCCACCTCATTTCCTTGTAAGCATCAGACTGCCGATACTTCCTTTGGCTTTCCTTGTAAGCATCAGACTGCTGATACTTCTTTAGGTGTTCCTTGTAAGCATCAGACTGCCGATAATGCTTTTTACACAAACCCTTACCATAATGCTTTTCACAACAACCATCAACACTACAAAAACTCATGGTTTTTTCACCTTTTTGACTGCCGAGCCGTCTTTTGACGGCTCAACGCCTACACGCCAGCTTTGTGAAGCTGACAACTCCTCAGCAAACCTTTTCTTAAATTCCTCTTTAATTATCGTTGAAATACTATAATCTTCCATAAAACCCCTATCGAATTGTTTGATTTTAGAAACCAACGAGTTGTATTTATCAACCCAATACTGTTCAGTCGTTTCATGTATTTGTTTTTCGGCAGATAATTGTTGTTTTAGCGAAGCAATCTCCTCACGTTGTTTTACAATCTTCTTGGCTAAATCTTCACTTAAAGTCATTTTTTCAGCACCTCATCAAGTTCATCTGCGAATTCCTTATGAAACGGCGTGTCTAATTCCCAACGCTCCCAATGACTATCTCTAATATGACGCACACCACGTTCAAGATTATCAAGACGTTTATTCAAATATCTATTCTGTTTAAAGACATCCAAAATCATTTTTTCTTTCATTCCAAGTCAACCTCGTCTTTTCCAACTTTGTTGTAAGTCTTTTTGAAAACCATAATGTATTCGTGCGTCTTCACGTTCTTCCTGCTTTGCTCGAATAAATCAACACGAAGCACGGCTTTTTTAAAATCCTTGTAATAAACAACGTCGTCATACCAATGGAAGCCGACTTCTTCAAAGAGTTTAACAAGGTCGCCTCTAAAATCAACAATTCTGCCTTTATTATCGCGGAAGTTTCCAACAACCCAAACTACGAAGCCGTCGTCTTTCAAAACGTTGAAAGTAACCTGAATGCACTTTTTGATTTCCCTGAGGAAGTCGCCATACGTGGGAAGCATTGATAAGTCCTTTTCCCCGCCGTTATACGTCTCCAAATCATAATAAGGCGGGCAAGCAACTGATAAGTCCATTGAATTATTAGGCAAACCATTCTGCTCCGTTGAACTGCCGAGCAAGTAAAACGGCTTAATGTGAAGCTTTTCAGCAACGCGCAGATTTTCAAGGATTTGGTCTTGTCTAATCTCAACTCCAAAGTAATTATGCCCCTGAGAGCAAGTTGCCCACGCTCTTGGAATCCCGCCAGCAAATGGGTCATAAACGTTCGAATTTGGTTTTAACGTGTAACCCCGAATGAGCAATTCAGCAAGCACGGGGTTGAAAACAGAAACCGCGAAGCCCAACTCATTCTCGGAGTCCGACGCTCCTTTAAAAGTTCCAACTCTCGTCGCCCCGTCGTTTTCAAGTTTGTTTTTCAACTCGCGATATTTTGTATCGGGAGCAAGCTTCCAAACGCTTAATGGAATAATGCCCAGCTTATCAATAACACATTTCTCGAAACTTACTTCGCCGTTCAGGTTAAGCATTTTCCCCTTGTTTTCTAAAACCAATTTAACACCGCTATCTTTAAGGGAGTTGGAGTATATATACTTAACTTCGTAAGGTTTATATACTAATACCCCGTAAAGAATAAGCGAGGTTTATAAAAATGGTTTCGAGAATATTTTACGAAGAAGACGCAACGCTATATTCAGTTGGAAGTGGAACGCCCGTTGTTTCTTTAAAAAAGGAAATGTTGAAAGTTGCAGATATCGACCCTGAAGAAGATAAAAGCTCATTAAAAATAGGAGTCGGTGAAAGCGATAAATACGGACGCTTCATATTCGTTTATAGCACAAAAAAACAGAAAAAATACCAAAAACAAAAAGCTGAAGAAAAAGCGAAAGAACAACAAAAAGAAATTGAAGCAACGGCAACAGCGTGAGGTGAGAAAATGGCGATACAAATTTTATGTTTTGCGGACGAAAGAATCGACCAACTTGAATTTAAAATCAATCGTTCTCTTCAAAGAGAATACACAAGTTGGAAATTAATCGACGTGAAATTTTCTTCCTTTGGATTTAGTTTGGGGGATTATGCAAAAATTGAGTATCAAGCAATTGTAATTATAGAAGAATAAATGGGGCGAGGAAATGATAACTTACGAACAACACGTGGAATTTGGGAAAATGTTAAAAGAAATGGAAAAAGGACTCATTTCATACCACGACTTTGAAAATTACGAAGAATTTCGAAGAAACACAATAAACGCGCAAGAAGAATTGATAAGATTAAGATTTGAATTAGAAACAATAATGAGGGCGACGTTGAAAGACGAGAAAGAATGGAAGCACAGAGTTTATTAAATTCGTGGGGCGATTGAATTTGAATGTTACGTTAGAGAAACTCAAAAAGATTGGAAGAACGCCAAAAACCAAGATCGTGGTCAACTCGAAGAATCGATTCACTGTTAATGATAAGAAAAGAAACGGCGGTCTAACGTTTTATGCCGTGCCAGTGTATGAAGTTTATGAATTCACAATCGGAAGCGGGAAAAAGCCCAACTTTCTAATTACAGAGCCGTATTCCAACATTCTTGTTGGGGAAAACAACTTATGCATAAGAATGAGCACGGACTCGGAAATTGAAGCGTTCCTTAATGAATGGGCAAAGGACAATAAAGCGCGTTTTTTACAGATTGCAAAATTAAACGGAATAGAGGGAACTGAAATGGAATACGATAAAGAAGACAAGTCTCCACTCCCGCCTCACGTTCCAACGATCATTAAAGATTACATTCTTCAGCATAGAGTTGAGCCAATTTTCTTTACTCCAACGACGGAATACGCTTTTGAAGACATTAAACAATTCTCAGGCGCAGAGTTGAGAGAACTTTTAATGCTTTACGTTTCAGGCGGTTGCGAGGAATACGATAGAACACTCGCTGAGTTATTTGCAACGGGCGTGTTTATTGGCGACTATTCAGTGATAACCCCACAAGAGTATCAGAAGTTCAACACGCATAAAATGATATTCACAAACCCAAGCACAGGAAAAACCACTATGGCAACAAGAGTCGGAGTCGACGTTGAAAACGCCACGAGGTATTTCATAAGCGGGGGCGGAACAGTCGACGAAAGTTATACAGGGGCAATTAACTACGAAACGCGCGACGTTTTCCTCGAAGAAATCCAAGATATGAAAGGCGAGAGCATTTACGCTTCAATGAACAACCTTGAAGAACAAGGAACAGGAACAATTGGAAGAGGACGAGGCGCGAATTACTCAACGCTTGCTTCCATAAATTATATGGGCAACGTTAAAAATGAAACGAAAAACGAACTACTCGTCGCTGAAGAACTGCTTAATAAGTTCAACTCTTTGCTTACAATAATGACGAACAACACAGAAGCATTTGGAAGAAGAAAAGCGTTGACTGTTTTCTCAACGAAAATGGTTCGCGCGAGAAACTCAACTTTGAAGAACAGGGAACTTGAAATACTCGGTTCATTTTACAGAACGCTTCAGCAAACAGTCAAGAGGAACTATTCAACGCTTTATCAAACCGACGAAATTAATGCGTTCCTTGAAACTCAATTTGAAAAGGAATACGTTGATTATATCGAAGAACTTGCAAAAACCTGCCCATTGCCAGCAGTAGGAACTTACATTAAAGGCGTTGCGGATTGTTACAGGCACTTGAACGGATTAGCGTTAAAACTTGCGCTTCTTGACCATTTTGATTACTTGCTTAATCCAATTAAAGAGAACCAAACCTTTGTTCACGACGTTCAGAAAAGCGAAGAAAAGTTACGTGAACAAGTGAACGACGTGAACGCAGTTTTCTCAATGAGGGAGTCTCTGAAAAACGATCAGAAAGGCTATTTTGAAAATATGATTGCAGTAGTCAGAAATGAAGAAATCAGAGGAAGATATTTGAAAAATTCTTTCAACAATCTGCCACAACATTTGAAAATAATAATTTATTCTGCGCTACTCCTTGATAATCAAAAGAAAGAAGAAATGCTTTACTTATCTGAAGAAATTGAAAGTAAATATGGAATAGCTCAAAAGGATCTTGAAATGATTCAAGAAGATGGATCAGTATTATTTTCAAGGAATGATATAACAAACAGAACGTTAAACAACCTCAACAAAACATCAAAACAGCTATCAGTTTTTGGTTTCAAGATCGTATCAATCGACGATAAATCGTATAAACTTTATCTTGAGAATATACCCGAAATGAAGCGCATTTTCTTAAAAAATAGCAACGAAATTCGAGAACCAACCATTGAGAAGATCGCGTTCACCCCGTTCACTTGTTCACGAGAAATTAGAGCTTCTGAGCCCACAATTGAGGAGCTGAAGAACCAAGAAAGCCCACTCGTGAACAACGTGGACAAGATTTCAACGATTAACGAAGCGGAAGTTCGAACTGAAATCATAGAAAAAATCAAAAAAGACAAATCACTTTCATACTCTGGAATGGCGCAATTGGGAACTGAAAAAAGGGTTGTTTTGAACAAAATGATTGAAGACGGATCGTTGATTTGGAACTCCGATTCTCGTGGAACTTCCTTTTTGATTCTCAATAGAATTCCAGAAGAATCACCGAAATCAGTTGAGCCCTTTTCCGAAGCGTCACTTCAGAAGTCACCTGTTTTTAGCTCAACTGACGGGACTGGTTCAGAGGTTAAATTGGAGGAGATTAAAACGCAGGAAACTTTGAAATTTGAAGAAGAAAAGCCGAAAGAACTGCCCGTTGGAATGCAACAGGTTGTTGATATCGTGCAACCACTTGTTGAAGCTACTTTCCCGTCGAAAGAAGTTGCCGTTCCTGAAAGCACACAATCCATTGTTGTTTCCACACAAGAAGTTCCAAAAGGACTTGAAATGGGCTGGGATTTACTCATTAGTAAAACGGGCTTGGATTATGACGCTTACTCAGACGTTTTGAAGAAAGACCAAAGCGGGGCTTTTGCTTCGGCGTTAGTTAGAGAGATAAGCAACGGAAACATAATCAACGAATACTCGAACCACAGGTTCGTTTGGAGGAAGATTTAAAATGGTTGAAAAGAAAAAAGAAAAACACAACTCAGCAATTTTTGCCCTCGCTATGGTATTAATTTCTCTTTTCATAGCATTTGCTGGAATGGCGATAGGAGCAACGAAGCAATTTGAAGAAGATAAAAACGCGTTGTTCTTTTGCAAATCAACAGCGTTAGAATGCGTGAATACGCTTGAAAAGTGCAACAACGATTTCGAAGCGTATGTTAATCAACCACAAATAATTTCAACAACAATACACACAACGGGCGAATGTTCAAAGTGTAACATTAGTTTGGAGTGATAAAAATGGAACAGGTTTGCATTCAATGCGGGGCTATGGGAAACGCAAGACCAAGCCAGCTGATGTGGACGTGTGAATATTGCGGTAAAAAACAAAAGGCAATTCACTTACACGAAAAATTTGGAGCGAATAGTAAATGATAAGCGTATCGGATTTAATCACAGCAGGAATAACAGGCATTTTCGCGGGTATCTGCTCGGCAATCGGGGGATACATAGCGAATAAAAGCTTCTTGAATCATTTAGAGAAGCTTGAAAAGAAGCTAATGAAAAAGGAAGAAGTGAAACTATGAATAGTAAAGACGGACTTGCTCTTAGGTATTTTGGCGAGAAGTATGCCGACCTTTGCTGGAAAAGACAGAGCACAATTGACAAGTTGTTTTTAACAGTTGGTTCAATTGAAAACGAAGACAAACGAAGTAAAAAACGAATTAAAAGGAGGAAAAAAAGTGACAACCGACGAAGAAAAACTTAATGAATTGACTCCCGTTCAGCTTATGAGCCACTACGATAAGCAAATCTGGGTTAAACGCGACGACTTGTTTGAAGTCGCAGGTTGCTTTGGCGGAAAAGCAAGAACGTGCTTTGCTTTGAGTCGCGGGGCAAAAGGACTCGTAACGGCTGGAAGCAGAAAATCCCCGCAGGTTAATCTCGTCGCTCATATGGGAAAATACTTCGGCGTTCCTGCCGTTGGCGTTACTCCTCACGGGGCAATTACACCCGAAATACAAGACGCGATTAATTGCGGTATGGAACACGTTCCGAAAGCGTTCCCTTGCTTTACTCCAACTTTGACAATTACTGCGAAGAAAATTGCTGAAGAGCGTGGCTTTACTTACATTCCATTTGGAATGGAATGCGAGGAAGCTGTAAAGCAGACGGCAAAGCAAGTTCAGAACATTCCGCCTGAAGTAAAGCGTATCGTTATGCCTGTTGGTTCAGCTATGAGCTTGGCTGGAGTATTAACGGGCTTGAGGGAATATGGAATTAAGAAAGAAGTTCTCGGAGTTTGCGTTGGAGCTAATCCATACGCGAGGCTTCAAAAATACGCTCCATACGATTGGAAAAGTTATTGCAAGCTCGTATTTTCAGAATATGAATACGACTATGAAATGAAAGCCAAAGTTGGCGGAGTTACGCTCGACCCAATTTACGAAGCAAAATGTGCACCATACCTTGAAGAAGACGACATGCTTTGGATAGTGGGTTGCAGAAATACAGTCAAAAACGGAGGAGTTTGAATTGGAACTGAACTACGAAATGGAAACGAAGAAACTCGAAAAAGGAAGCGACTGGTTTAAACCCGAAGCAGGACAATACAAGATAAAAATCCTTGAAATAGGACAAGAATATGAAGCAACTTTCGAGGAAAAGGACGGCACTAAAAAAGCTGTTCAGAAAAGGCTTTTCAAAATCGAAGCGAATGGGAAGCCTTTTAGTTGGGGGATAACCCTTGCCAAAACAACTGCTTCACTTTATGGGCAGTTAATCACAGCGGGGAAAAATCTTGGCAAACTTGAGGGAAACACAGTGACGTTGCTCGTCAAGAACAACGGCAGGAAAAACGACTACACTATCCTCGAGGCAATAAACCAACAGCCCGTTGAGATAAGACAAGTTCAATAAAGTAGTAAAACCACGAGGGGAGCGTGCTTACTTTGGAACGCAACGAGGACTATTATCACTCGCCTTTGTATAATCTGCGTAAGCGACAAAAACCACTGAAAAAGAACAACTCGAAACGCAAGAGAAAGGTAAAGCAGATAATAGCATTAAGGCAAGAGATTAACCCGTCAGGGTTATGTAAGCGTTGCGGGGAAAAGATAGGGCGTTCCCCTCACCATTTTTATTGCTCGGAGTGTTGGAAGCCTATGCAACTTGTTATGGTTGTTCAACGCCGTTGGAGTCGATATGGAGAAAGACCCGAGAATATGAAGCCCGTTTTAAGGGGCGAGAATTCAGAATATAAAGACACGGAGCTGAGGGAATAAAATGCCAACTCAATTGATAGACTGGGATCAAAGACATTCGTCTTATAAGAAATGCGTTTGTTGCAATAACCTATTTTATGCAAAGTCAAAAGCAAGTTTGCGTTGTAGAGAATGCAAGGCAAAGGGAATATGCATTCCTCGTGAATTAAATGTTTGGAGAAAAGCAGGGGAGGGTTTTCCGTCGAAGAAGACTTTGACTTTGAAGAATTAAAGAAAATCCGATACGAACAGTGGGTTTTATCTACTCGTTTGCAGGTTTTGATTAATAAGATAGCTAATCAAAAGCTGGCGAAAGAGAAGTGAAAGCCCACGCCGTATATCAATACTACTTTTATTATTGAAATATATCACTGTATAACGATTCCGTTCCGCTCCCCTACGCTCGGTCTGAAAAAAGTTGATAAACGCCAAAAAAACCCGAGTTTTACAGTCTGAGGGGTTGTAAAACCCAACTTGAATCCAAAAAATTTCCAAATAATTTTAGGGACGGCGAATGAAGAGCAAGGCAATTCGCGTCTAACTTTCCACTTCATTTTTTGGTTTAAATACCTTTATAAAGGCTCACCACCAGTGGAACGCACCATTTATAAACCACGACGGCTTTTTAATAACTATGAGTTACTCTGGAGGCGGACGAACAAAGAAAAGCAATTGGTCGTCAATTCACAGAAACGTCGACTTCTTTCTAATCGATAAGACGAACGAGAATATGGCTGAAAGGATTTTAAGGCAAGTATTTCTTGGACGTATTAAGCACAACAAACCTTGCATTGTTTTTATTGCTGGCGGGAGTGGAGAGGGAAAAAGTATGGGCTTACTGCGAATAGCAGAGCTTATCGCACCTCACGAAACAACTGATTATAAATCCTTTTTGAAGAACCAAATGATTTACACGCCGTTTGAATACTCTGAGAAAATGCGTTGGATACTTTACTCGAAAGAAGCAAAGGGAAAGCACATTCTTTGTATGCCAGAGTGCAGAGAAATGGTTAAAAGCAAGACGTGGTATTCCTTGATTAACCAAGCTATTTCAGACGTTAATGCTATGAGCCGAAGCGTAAAACCAATTATATTTCTTATTGCTTCTCAATCTTCAAAAGACATCGACAAGGATATTCGAAACACCGTGACTTATTACGGCACTTGTTGGCGTCCGTTGAACGGCAGAACAAAAATGGTTATCAAGAAAATCCACAACGACTTGGCTTTCGAAGACGCTAAATTCACTGAATACCCACTGCGTGGAATAGCTTGGAGCGGAAAGGACGCGAACGAGGGTTGCTATCGTGTTTATAACGTTTCTCGTTTCATTATGAACTTGCCGTCACCTGATTTTAAAAGGGAATACGACGACCTTGATAAAATGGCAAAGACTGACATTTTGTTGAAGAAGCTTGAAAGAATGCAAAGGATTTTGGAATTAGAGAAACCAAAGTTTGATAAGGTTGGGCAAATAGCTGACTTTATCATTAAGGACGCGACTATTTTGAAATGGGCGGTAAAACGTTCTGGAGCAACGGGCAAAGTGAAAGTAAAGGACGAACTTGCAAAAATGCAGGGTTTGAACAAGCAAGAAAAAGAAGCTTTGGAAGAAACTCTTGAAAGACGTTTCGTTGAGACTGGGCACTCGAAACCTACGCCTGCAAAAATAACTGACTTTGAAAGAATTGAATCAATTACTTCTTATCCTGAAAAGGCAAACGAAGAAGACGATGAAGACGAGGAATACAAGGAAGAAGAGTTGGATCCGATAGGCACAAAAATTAGTGAGGATGACGAAAATGAGTGAGGAAGACGACGCAATTTCAGAAAACTTTTCAACTGGCTTTGATAGTTATAAAGAAGAACTCCCTGTTTTGGACAAGTCCGATCCTTTAATTGACGACATCGCACGTGAGATTTTTGATTACAATATTGATTTAATGTCTTATGCGAACTTGATTATAATTCAAATCATCAGAGCTCCTCACTACGCTTTTATGAACGGAAATCACGAAGCGGGTTTGAACTCAATTGTTTTTGGTGTTGACCAACTTGAACACGTTTGTATTTCAGCAAAGGTTATTGATAAAAAGAAGTATGAAGACGAAGTGAAAGTCAAGAGAGAAGATTTGAAAAAAGACGAAGCGTATTTAGAATCCTCGAAACTTTTGCAACAAGCAAAAATGAGCAATCTTAAATTTGAAATCCTTTTAACTGCTATTGATACAAAGAAGCCAAGAAAAGTTGAGTTGGTTGCTTGACGTATATACTCGAATATATAAACAACGATTTATAAATGGTTGTTTATATATTGTAGTTAATAGGAAAGTGATTAAATGGAAGAAAAAGTAAAATTCAAATCAAGAAAAGAATGGACTCCCGAAGCGTTAGAGTGGCTTAAAAAATGGTTGAATTATGAAGCCGTTTAATAAAAAAGCTAATGAAATTTGCAGAGAAAAGCACGGGGTTAATCCAATTTCTCTTCTTTTAAATGAAAGAGATAATCGTGATGTTTGGAGTAAATTTGATTTTCCGCGTCAGAATAATAGTGGAACAACAGGTAGTTCTACTAACCAGCGTGTTAATAGAAGCGTTGGGGTTTAAATACTTTCCAATTATAACATAAGAGCGTCTTTATATATGCTGAGGGCTTAATAAATTAGCATATGGCTTTCTCTTTACTTCCGACGAAACCTGCTCCTTATCAATTACCGCCAGCTTCTCAGCCACAGAGTTCATTAAGAAATCCCACTCCTGCAACCTCAGCGACAAGTTCCTCAAATAAAACCTCTACTATTTACGGACAGTTCTCTGGCACTGCAGGGGGCAACACTAACACGGGGCAAGTAAAAACTCCTGACAACTTTTCTTCAAAAGAATTTGGTTCGCCTTTGACAAGACAAGCAACTGCGGTTGCTAATGCGAAAATACAAGCGATGAAATCTGATCCGAAGTTTTACCCAAATAATTCTTCAAGAATAAGGGGAGAGGGTAAATATGTTCCCGTAAAGGACGGGCTTGGAAACACTGTTGGGCTTTATAAACTTGACTCAACTAACGCCCAGTATAACGGATATATTAACTTGGGAATGGACGTGGGAAAGCCAAGCGTGTTTAATGTTACGGGTTACGACGTTCCAAATATTCCACGTTACGCACAACAAGAACAACCAACGCTTGGAAAGACTGTTGGGCTTCCAACAGCCGTTGCTTACTCACAAAGGAAAAACATTGGAAAGAAAAACTCGCTTTATAGAACAAAGTATGGGGCAAGAACAAGCTACGCTCCTGTTCCAAGAAGATGGTAAAAATTATGCCTATGATTAGACCTTTTAAGGTTTTTGAAACCCCGAAAAGAAGTGGACAACCGCAGTTGAACAGAAACTTGCATAAAAACATTAATCCTGTTAAAAATTCTAACTTTTTTAGACCTGCTCAGTTTGTTAGACCTATGCAAGCTGTTCCTCAAAGACCGACTCCTCAAATGCCAAGAGAAGCTCAAAGGGTTAAACACGATTTTGATAAAATGATTGAAAAGGCAAGGGTTAAAAACCCATACGCTGTTTATGATTTACAACGCTTGCAATATTTAGCTGTAAGGGACGCTATGGGGGAAAACAGGGATATCGAACTTTCAAATCTGATAAAAAACCTCGTATTAAAATATAAACTTGACACTAAATATTTAAGAATGTTGGACAAGCAAATCGCTTTAAAATATAGACCAAAATTAAACGAACAAGAAAAGACACACCTTAAACCAAGGAGTCAAGCACCTATGCTTTATCAGGTTGCTTGGATAAAAAAGAGGAGTTGGATTTGAAATGGTTGATTTAACACAAGACGAAAAAATTGCAATATACCACATACCTTGCGGAAGAAAAGAAATGGGCTTTGGTTACTTGCCAACGTATCCAAAAATGATGATCCCGCCGTCGATAAGACGAAAACTGAAAACTTACAACATTCGCGAGGTTTATGACGATTTAAACCCAGTTCCAATGACTTCTTTCAGAAAAAGAATGCCAAACTTTTTCATACTTGAAACGCCCGCATACGACGTCTTAATTAGGACTGAGGGATACGATTATGCGAGGTATGCAACAAGGTTGATTTAATGGCATTATCATTAAAGCGTTACGCAGGGAAACACCGCTTTACTTTGTTATACACAGCCCAACAAGACGCGGATAAGAAAAGGAAAGAGGGTTACGAGGTAATTACTTTGGAAAACGATAAGACGTTCGGAGGTTTCGTTCAAGTTTGGACGAACTATTATTATAAATGAGGGAATGAAAAATGGCTTTACCGCTCGTGCTTGCATACGCCGTTGGAGGGGCAATTGCGTCAATCGTTGCTGTCGACCAAGCACAAAAAAGCTTTGTTAATGCAAAGAACCCCTCAACACCTGTTTCAGGAAGAGTGGAAGTTTCTAATCCTGCAAACTATTTACAGCAAACACGTTCGGATATGAATACGGGGATTAAAACGCCTGTAATTTCAGCCCCAAAGGTTGCTTATTCTATGAGCGGAGCTCCAACGCCCTATAAGGATTTTAGCATTAAAGGGGCAAACGCAAACATTAATTTTACTCCGAAAGACACTTCAAAAATTGTTGTTAGGCAAGGAATTGAAAAACTTGATAGAACAGCATATGATTATTATACGGGAAAAACTCTGCCCACTCGTGAAATTGTAACGCAAGGAACTCCTGAAGTTACTGAGCAAAGGTATTCGACAGCGGACGGAATAAAAACAGTCACAACTACAAGGAACACTCAAAATGTTCAAATAGTCGGCGGAGATAAATTCGCTGACGTTGTAAATGAAGCACGTTCTACTTCCACCGATAAAATTCCAGTTATTGGAGACGCTTTGGGATACACTATGGCAGATATTCCTGTTTTGGGAAAAGCGTATTATGAAAAGCGTTACGGACAAGCGATTAAAGACGCGTTGGTAAAACGCGGGGTTCCTGACAGACTTGCCGACCAACTTGCAAGAGCTGAACAAGAACGCTGGAGTTTAATTAATGGCGTTGAAACAGCGGGCATAATCATAACGGGGGGCTTTTCTGAAGGTATTGGAAGAGCAACTCTTGCACAAATTTACAAAATATTGCCAGCGTATCAGGGGAAAAAAATAATTAAGGTAATCGCTGACCAATACGCGAGGAAATTCATAGCAGGAGCTCCTGCGGGTTTTTACGAAGGCTTTGCTACTGACCAAATAATCCAATCAACTTCAAACCCGTTCCAGAAAAAGGATTACGTTAGAAGCACACAAGCAGGGGCAATCGGTTCTTTGACCGCAGGAACTTTTAACGTTGGAATGCAATACGCCCATAACTTAAATTCCAAGCTTGGAAAGTTCGTTGAATACGGAATCGGAAACGCATTAGACCAAACCGAAACAATAAGCGACTTGACTTATAGCCACGCTTTTCCAAATAGATTAGCTCCTTATAAAAAAGGAATTCCTGTTCCAACACAAGCAAAGTTTGTAAAGACAAGAACGGGTATATCTGCAAACTTTTTTGGAACAGGAACAAACGATAATACTTTCACAAGAGAGAACGTGAAAACTAACGTCGACGTCTCGCCTTTCACAAACACAAACGTTAATACAAACGAAAACGTTCCCGTAAATACGAACATAAACATTAACACGAACACGAACCAAAACACAAACACGGGTATAAATGAAAGGACTGACACGAACGTTAATGTTAATACGAACACGAATACGAACACGCGTTCAAATGTTAATGCAGTTACTTTGAAAACGCCTTTAATTCCGCCCTTATTACCCGCTGGCGACAGCAAGGATAATGGCGGGGCTACTTACGGAAATATGAAGTATCGTTACTATAATGAGTATCAGCGTTCGAAAGCGTTGCTGAACGCTTTCCTATCTTATTAAAAAGGAGAAAAGCGTTTAAAGAGAGGGAAACTAAATGATTAACAAAAAGGGCAAGCAACGTGGATTTATCGGACTTTTATTCGTTTTCTTATTCCTGACAATACTTCTTGTTTTTGCCTTTGGAATCCTAACGCCTATGCTTATTTCAATTGACTCAAGTTTTATGCTCGCAGGACAAGATATGTTGGAAGACATTAACGTGAGCGAAATTAACGACCCCACTATGAGAGCCGAAATTAACGACACTTTGCAAGCAAGCATTGGAAGTATCCCTGACCAAATTCAAGTTATAGGTTTCTTCCACCAATACGCTTGGGTTATCGTAATCGTTATTGTTGCAGTAGTAATGTTTATGATAGCAAGAACAAGAGTGGAGGCAAACGCAGGCGGGGGCTTTGTTTAAAATGCACCAATTTAATTTAATTGCAAGCACGCTTCTTTTCGTCGGCTTGCTTTCAATGTTTTCAGGAACAACGTATGCGTGGGATAACGCTAATTTTACGCAGAGAATAAACGTCACGGCTGACGCGGGAACAGGGGAATTTTACATTATTTTAAACGCTTCGAACGTTAATATGACAAAACTTGACTCTTGTTCGGCTATGGCTGTTTATTCAGGCGGTTCATTAGTTAAATTTTACCCACAATATTGCAATTCAACCATAGCTAAAATATGGGTTAATCAGACAAGCAATGCGCAAGTTTTTAACATATATTATGGAAATAACACGGCTGTGAGCAGTTTTACTGATATTAATGTTTTCACCTTTGCTGATGACTTTAAAGACGCTTCTATTAACTCAACAAAATGGGCGATTTATAAGGACACAGGAAGTGGTGGTGCGACTTTAAACACTTCTGATAATGCAGTTTATATTTTAGCACCATCAGGCGTTAATTCTATAAACGCACTTTATTCTAATATTAATTTCACAGCGGGTTATACTATAATTTCAAAGCTTAAAGAAATAACACCAAGCGTTGCTTCATTTATGGGGTGGATTAAAAGTCCATACACTTATGCTTTAAGAGATAACCAAATAATGCAACAAACTTATAATGATTTTACGAACATAAGAAACTATAATACGACGTATCATACGACAGCAGGCGGAACGGCATTAAATGAAACATATAATGTTTATTCATTAACGTGGAACGCGTCAGGAACGACACTTCATGACGATAATATCGGTGCTACAATTAGCGACTCAAATCAAGTTAGCACGCTTCCAAAAGCTGTTTATTTCAGCTCGCAGTCAGAAAGTGGTTGGGGGAGCAGTTTAATAATAGATTACGTCTTTGTCGTGAAAGATAGAGTTCAGCCAACGCTTACACTCGCAACTGCTGAAACTTATTCAAGTTCAACAATTACCCTTTCAATAAATTCCCCAACAGCGGTTATATATAACACAACAACAGTAAAATTGAACATTTCTGCAACAAGTTCCGCTAACTCAACGTTTAAACTTTATGCTTATTTAAACGGCACACAAATTTACGGGAATGATTCCTTTACTAATGGAACGTTAGTTATGGATTTAAACCCTTTTGTTTCCCATAATAATTCATATTATATAAGCGTTCAAGCTAACGATTCAGGCGAAAACAAAACAAGCAATGTGACTTTTAACGTTACACTACCCGCCCCCACAATTGTTCTCACTTCAAATACGACTGAAATTTATATCACAAATTCAACCTTTGTTGGGCAAGCGTTTTCGTATAATAACGCAACTTTAGAGTTCAGGGTTTATCTAAATGGAACCGAAATTTATGGAAATACCTCGTATGCAAACGATTCGGTTATAAGCGTTAGTTTATTATCGTATATAACGCATAACGGCGATTATGCAATTACAGTGCACGTTAATGATTCAACAATTGCAACTGACGCAGGATATAATTTTACGGCGGAGTTAATGCGTTTTAATTCAACTTTTTCAAATTATATCGTTTATTCAGGGGCAAATTACTCAAAAATGGTAAATGTTTCATACACAGCACGTTGCGGTTACACAGGGAGTTCTGTTTTAATAAGTTTATCAAATCATTTAAGTAATGGAACGACAGTTGTTTCTTCAAGAACGTTAAACTGTGATAATTCTACAAATAGTTCGTTCTTGCAAAACGCAAGCGTTATTAATGGGGCAACTTGGAGTGTTATTGAATATTTTGATCCTTTAAGCGTTGTTTATAATTCTTCAAATATGAATTATACGATAGACATAAACGCCCCGACAACAAGTTCTTCGTTAAATAACGTCACTTATGGTTTTAGAAGCAACGTTACTGAAATCGTTACGCTTATCGTTAATGATACTTATCTGCCACAAACTTGCAATATTTCTATAATAACGGCAATAAATACGACTGCAAATAGCACATTAAACTTTTCAAATGTTGCGTATAACAATAATGCTTCAACGTTCCTTTTCAATTTAACGGACGGCAACAGCACTTTTAATTTAATTTGTTGGGATTTATTAAATAATACGAACTCAACGACGCTTCATTACTCTTCATATTCCAAAAAGGTTTCGCTGATTAAAGAACAATCTGGAACAGCTTTATCCGTTGCTGAGTTAAACAACAACGTGACTGTAAGGGCTATCGCATACGACAACGTTTCTATTTATGACTTTACTGCCACAAATACAACTGAAATTTACTACGTGACCACAATACCACAGATTTTAAGGATTGAAAGAACGCCGTCGGGCTATCCAATAAGTTTCGTTGATTTGGACTTTTCATTAATCAGCGAGAACGACGTGCGGGTATGCGTTCCTTTGCCTGAATCAGAGTTCGAGTTAATAGTTTATGCTTCCACGCAAAAGCCCGTTTGGATTAAAAATATAATGGCAAACTGCTATTCAGGGGCGGGATATACGAACTATGCGTATGAGGACGCGTTAATGATTCGTGCGGTTACGATAAGCACAGCGTATTACCTTTATACATACGTCGACGGGATAAAAACGTTCCTGACAAAAATAGACGGGGCGGTTGCTTCAACTGTTAATTTGGATATGCAATTAATCACGCAAAAGTCTTATGGCTTTTCGATTACAAGCGAAGATTTATCTTGGAGCAGAACAGGAAACGACACGTTCCTGCTTTATTACTTGAACAGCAAGAACGATAATGCCAACGTTACGATAATCGTGGAAAACGGCGGGGTAATTTGGTTAAACCACTTTGAATCAACTGACCCGAACCAATTCCAGATTCCAATGATTATTTTAAATTGGAGTCAAGTAACTGACGAATGGTTCAACGCAACGATAATCGCTCACAAAACAGACGGCACGACTCTTACTTACACACGTATATTTGGACGCGAGGGACAGCAAGGGTTGCTTACAGACGGCGTGGCAATTATACTTGCGAGCTTAATCCTGTTCTTCGGGCTTACAATAACAGCTTCAAGCTTGGCATTAGGCTTCTTTGGAATAATAATCGTTGCAATTTCGTTTGCAATTACAACCCTCGCAACAGCAACACCGTCATTAAGATTAATGCAAGCGATAATCGTAATCGCTTTCGTTTTCATAATGTTCACAATGAAAATGGACAACAATAAAGTAATTCCCTGAGGTAATGAAATATGACGGACTTAAAAAAAGCAAAAACTGAAGAATTGATAAAATGGAATAAAGACGCAACTGAAAAATTGAGAAGATGCGGAGAAATTTATCAAAGAGAAAAAGAAAAAATAAATTTAGACGCACAATTTAAATTAAGAGAAAATGAAAAATTATACCACAACAGAGCAGAAGAAGCAAAAGAAGAAATTTTGGACACGAGTGATGAACTGAGAAGACGGAGATTTCAATAAATGAATGCAAAGCAGAGGTAATGAAATGTTAAAAGGACTGGAATACATTTTAATGGTTCAGCTTTTCTTTGCATTCGGCGTCAGCGTGCTTGCTTATGCACTTGACCCTATGATTAGCTCGGATCAGGTAATTTTGCAGTATTCCACAACAGCTTCAAGTATGCAAAACGTAACGGATAAGCTGAGCGCGACGACTCAAAACCAATTGAAAATAAGCGTCGTGGATTTAGGAGCTCTCGTGTTTTACTCGGGAAATATTTTGGTTGATTTACTGCTCAACTTTATGACAGCGTTGCCGAGCATAGTAACTTTGATAATCGGCGGGTTCTTTATGCTTTTCGGCGGGGACGCGTTTATCGTTGCCCAGTTAAAAGCGTTTATTTATATCATACTAACGGCTTTATATTTCTTGGGGCTTTTAAGCTTCATATTAGAAATTAGAAGCGGAGTGAGGACACCGATATGAGTTCTTGGGATTGGGCAACCACGATTACAACGGGCTTGGGAGTTTCGACACCCCAATTAGTGCTTCTCGTTACGGCTTGCGGTATGATTATTTTAATGGCTGGAAACATTCAACTCGGCATACTTTTATCGTTTCTTTTCTTCGGAGTTGAAACTGTCCTCTTTTATTCACTTGGACAGGACATTTCTTTATTTGTTCTCGTGTTAATGATGAATTTCGCATTATTAGTTCTTACTCTCTTTATGAGCGGAAGAAACAACGGGGGCTATGTTTAAATGGAAGCATTAAGTTATCTCGCAATACTTGCGTTTGTAGTAAGCGTTTTAATACTCCTTGCAAAAGTTTATAATTCAATGAAGTTCGGGGCTGTTTATGGCAAAGAGGAAACCATTATTGGGTTTATCGTTTCCATAATCACTTGGGGCATTACGATTGGATTTACTGCAACCGACCCCACGAAAGCCAACGCCTTTATCCTCTCATTTGCCAACTACGTTTTTTATATCAACGTTTTTATGACTATCGTTGAGTTGTTTGTTGGATTTTATGCCCACTTGCAAGTAACGAGAAAGCAGAAACGCGGTAATGAAAGGTTGAGAAGAGGTTCTTCTCAACGCTCTTTCTGAATATAATATAAGGGCGTTGTTAAATACCACAAGCCCTTAATTTTCTTTTATAGGTAATTTCTATGCAGACACAAAAACTCGAATTGAAGAACGTCTTTGAAAAAGACGG
>Ga0247841_10004079_pt1 | contig 25706 bp, 26 predicted proteins | sample LaCruzMarch2015__2_FD_192410 | JGI IMG/M metagenome (GOLD analysis project Ga0247841, IMG submission 192410) | Freshwater microbial communities from meromictic Lake La Cruz, Castile-La Mancha, Spain - LaCruzMarch2015_18m | ecosystem: Environmental > Aquatic > Freshwater > Lake | place: Spain... | reverse complement strand
CTGAGACCCGGTGTAGGCGAGCAATAACTCATCTACACTCATAAACGCGAAGTGTCGGTCAGTGTACTTACAGGCAACATCCTTTGCCATGGCATCAGCGACATTTGCTTCAATGCTCGCTTCTACATACAAATTCGTTAAAGCGGTAATAAATGCTTCTTTATTGGCTTTGATTGCCGCTTCCTTAGCTACATTAGCCGTATTTACCTCGTCTTTTGGCTTCTTTGCGGCTGCTTTTGCTGCTTTCCTCATGCTTACTACTCTCGACAGTTCGTAAATGGTCGCACCAACTATCGCAATTATTAGCACAAGCGATAGATACCTTAGCGATACCGGCATTGCGAGCGGGATAACTACCATCACTAGCAATATTGAAACAATTGTTGCTATTGTTGGGTAGTTTTCAAAAAATCCATCCACTGCTGCCTTGCCCTTAACAAAACTTTCCTTTCCTGTCATTCAATATACTCCATATGTTCCTGCCTACATTATACATCTTTTTTTTGTCTTTGTCAAGGTTATTCACCAACACAAAACACTCTTAGCCAGCTTTTAATTTTTATTTAAAAAATAAATCTTTTGCATGCAATTGCGTTGTGGTATACTGGAATATAAATCTGCCGCCATGACTTTTACCATACCTCAGTTCATCGAAATGGAATCCAAGATCGTCGGGCCGCTGACGTTCAAGCAGTTTATTTTTGTCGCGGCGGGAGCATCGTTTTCGTTCATGATCTACTTCTCGGTAGGGAAGACCAGCATGCCGCTGGCGCTGGCGATCATCGCGATCATCATGGGCACCGCCTGCGCGCTGGCATTCGTGAAAGTCGACGGCATCGACATCCTCACGGTATTACGCCATTACGCTTCTTTTTTAAGTTCGCCGCGGATATTCCTTTGGCAAAGCTTCAGCCTGCCCAACCAGCGCATAATATCGCAAGAAAAAATAACAATACAAAAAGCGCCCTGCAGCATCAAGATCGAAGTTACCACCAAAAAAGATAACTTAAAAAAGATCCGCGATTATCTTGAAACAAGATAGTTGGAATCCAAAACATGGCAATTCTTTCAACTCAACAATTTCTGGAGATCGACCAGATCAAAGACGGGATACTGATCCTGAAAAACAAAGCCCTGCGGGGGATCATGATGGTAAACTCCATCAATTTCGCGTTAATGTCTGAAGACGAGCAGAATGCCATCATCGGCCAATACCAGAATTTTTTGAATTCTCTGGACTTTTCCCTGCAAATCGTGGTCCAAAGCCGGAGATTAAACATCACCAGCTACCTGGATAAACTGCGCGACCTGGAAACCCGCCAAAACAACGACCTTTTGCGCACCCAACTCGTTGAATACCGCAACTTCATCAACGAGATAGTTTCCGGCGGCACGATAATGAACAAATCATTTTACGTGGTCGTGCCATTCCAGCCCGCGATGCTTCCGATAATGACCAGTGGCCCAAAAAAACAAAAAATCGACCGGTCCAAGATCGCCGAGATCGCCCAGGAACAATTCAGCCACAGTAAATCCCAGCTGCTGCAAAGGATGGAGTTCACCGCCCTCGGCCTGCGCCGGTGCGGATTGCAATGCGTGCCGTTAAACAGCCTGGAGCTTGCCGAACTTTTCTGGGGAACGCACCATCTTGAAGAATCGGAACGTGGGTACTTCCCGGAAATACCCCCCGAATTGATACAATAAAAACAAGACTGTAAATCCCGGCTTGGAATTTGTTTCGAATTTTGAATATTCGTGCATTGAATTTTAATTTGAAATTATGGGTTTATTCTCTCCCTCAAAGAAAAAAACTAAAAAGATCACTCTGCCCGGCCAGGAATTGCAGATGAAAACGATTAATATCCGCGATATCGTCGCCCCGTCGTCGATCGTCCTTTCGGCCGACTATTTCAAATTGGGCGAACGCTGCGGCAAATCGTTCTTTATTTTTTCTTATCCGCGCTACCTGAATTCCGGATGGTTCACACCGGTGATCAATCTCGACACCCCGATGGATATCGCTTTCCATGTGCATCCGATCGACACCGCCACCACTCTTAAGCAATTAAGGAAAAAACTCACCGAAGTCCAGGCCGAAATAATGGAGAGGGAAGAGAAGGGGTTGGTGCGCGACCCGGCGCTGGAGATCGCCTACCAGGATCTGGAAAGCATGCGCGACAAACTGCAAACCTCGACCGAGAGAATGTTTAGGCTGGGAATTTACCTGACGGTATACGAAGACGACTTCGATAAATTGCGCAACATCGAAACAACACTCAGGTCAATCCTCGAATCAAAGCTGGTCTACATCAAACCCACGATGTACCAACAAAAAGAAGGGTTCACTTCCACTTGTCCTTACGGAGTCGACCAGATACAAATATACACCCCGATGAACACCGGGCCGCTTTCGTCAACATTCCCATTCATATCGTTCGATCTTTCCGCCAACGAGGGCATACTCTACGGCACCAACCTGCACAACAATTCATTGATCCTGTTTGACCGCTTCAGCCTTGAAAATGCCAATAGTGTTATTTTCGCCAAATCAGGTTCGGGTAAAAGTTACGCCGTAAAACTTGAGATCCTGCGCTCAATGATGGTCGGCGTCGACGGCATCGTTGTCGATCCCGAAAATGAATTCCGGACTCTTGCCGCAGCCACCGGCGGCTCGTTCTTAAATATCACACTAACCTCTCCCAACCACATAAATCCGTTCGATCTGCCCACCCCGCGCGAAGACGAAAGCCCGGCGGACGTCATCCGGTCCAATGTCATCAACCTTGTCGGCCTGATGCGTATTTTATTGGGAGGCCTAACTCCGGAAGAAGATGCGGTTATAGACCGCGCGCTGACAGAGGTTTATGCCGCCAAGGATATCACCCCGGAAACCAGTCCTGACGTATGGCAGGATCGCATTCCGCTGATGCAAGACCTGGAAGCGGTGCTCGAAGGCATGGACGGCACCGACTCCCTGGTGCGCCGGATACGCAAATTTACCAAAGGCACCTACGCAGACTTCTTCAACCAACCCACCAACATCTCGATGGATAAGCCGTTGGTGGTTTTTGGCATCCGCGACATGGAAAGCGAACTGCGCACCGCGGCGATGTATATCATCATGCACTACATCTGGAACAAAGTGCGTTCCAAAATGCGCAAACGGATACTGGTGGTTGATGAGGCATGGGTACTGATGCAAAGCGAAGACGGGGCATCATTCCTATACGGACTCTGTAAGCGTGCCCGCAAATACTGGCTGGGAGTTTCCACCGTCACCCAGGACGTGGCAGATTTCATGCGCTCCGCCTACGGACAGCCGATCATCACCAACTCTTCGATCCAAATACTGATGAAACAATCTCCGGCAACTATCGAGGTAGTCCAAAAGACATTCAACCTCACCGACCGCGAAAAAAACTTGCTGCTCGAGTCCGAGATCGGGGAGGGGTTGTTTTTCGCCGGGCAGAAGCACGTGGCAATGAAGATTGTCGCTTCCTACATCGAAGACCAGATCATCACCACCAATCCCGAAGAATTAATGAAAATCAAGAAGGCAAAGGAAGACATGCAAAAACCTCAAATATAAAATACCCCAATACCCATGACGGGCAGGGGATATAAACTCCGCAATCCAAACAAAAAACAGCGCCACCGCGCTGTTTTTTTGATATTTTATAACGGCCTGATAACAATCCTTCTGTCCGGTTCCTCGCCGCGGCTTTCCGTGGCAATATCGGACCTCGCGCTCAATTCCATATGGACAACCCTCCTTTCATAAGCGTTCATCGCCGGCATCGCCACTTCTTTCTTGAACACCACCGCGTTGTTGGCGCTCGATACGGCCAGCCCTTTTAAATACTCTTTCCTGACCTTTTGATAATTATTTATATCCAGGTCGACGCGGCCCGTGCCGGGAATGGTCTTTTTCAGAATCACCCGCAACAAGTGCTGGATTGCCAGCAAGGTCTCGGCATTTTGGCCGATCAACGCCTGGGAATCACCAACCTTCACATCAATGGCAACCGCCTCGTCATCAACCGCCAAAACATTAACCTCGGCCTCGGGCGCGATCTTCGCTAAAAAATCATCAACGATCTTTTTTATTTTTTTTGTATCGGTTTTTTTATGGCCAAACATAATTTTTCAGATTATTGCCAATGGTCGCGATATCGGACCGATCGGCAACATTCTTGATTTTATTAAACCCAACATTGGCCGCCGCCTCCCCGCAGCGGGGGAGTTTATTGTTTTATCTTCTTTAAGATAATATATTGTTCCGCGACAGAAAAAACGCTTACCGCCGCCCAATAAAGGCTGATGACCGCGGGCAAACCCCAGAAAAAAGCGACCGCCATTGCCGGAAAAACATAATAGATCACCGGCGATTGCATCATTTGCGCCAACTGGCCCCCTTGGCCCGCCGCCGGTTTCGGGGTTATCGAAGCCATCACTTTCATCTGAATGAACTGTGTAACACCCGCAATAATCGCAAACACCGGTAAAGCGGTTGAAATATCGAATAATCCCAAAAACATTGCGCTAACCTCTTGATGACTAACAAAACCATATAAAACCTCATTCAACTTTTCCACAGCAAAACCATCCTTAAAAATACGGTATAGCGGGGGAATGATCGCGATCTGGACAATGATCAATAAAAACCCGCTGAAAATATTTATCTTGTTTTCCTGTAACAACCCGAATTGAAGCAAATTCTTCTTTTCTTTGTCGTTTTTGTATTTTTCGTTGATCTCGTCGATTTTGGGCTGCAAACGCCGCAATGTTGCCTGGGTCCGCACCGAATCGGCCATCAAGGGATATGTCGCCAATTTAATGAACGCGGCCAACATAATTGTCGCAACCCCCAAATCGCGCCCGAAATTCTGATAAAACAGAATCAAAACATTAAAAAGCGGCTGGTAAATAATAGTATCAAAAAAATTCATTTTTATATGGGTCGTTGGATTGGTTATCAAATCTACTTATTTTAAAGGGGTTTAAAAACTGCCCAAAGATCGATCACCAACAAACCCTGTTATTATAGTTTTACGCCTGCGGCTTGGCGGCTTTCGATCATACCCGAACAAACCAGCGACTTCTCCATAATACACCTCAATTCATCAAATGTCTTTAACTGTAAACCGGGACAAGCAATAAGCGCGCAATCGAAGTTTTGCCTGATCCGCGGCAGCGATCCCATCACCAAGTGCCGCAAACGGCGCTTCAACTTATTACGCACCACCGCTTTATTTGATATTCGTTTGGATACCACAAAACAAAAACGGGCGGTCGTAAAACCGTTTGGTGCCGTCTTGCATATCAATAACCCACCTCTATAACTCTTTTTGCTGGCAAGCACCCGCTTGATCTCTTTTTCCTTTTTCAGGCGATAGGCAGGCGGCAACATAATGTTATACGGTAAGCTTTTCCCTTCCCTTGGCGCGCCTTGCTTTCAATACACGGCGGCCGCCCGTGGTTTGCGAACGCTCGCGAAAACCATGGGTCTTGCTTCTCTTACGCTTTTTAGGCTGGTAAGTTACGCTCATATGTTTTAATATTAACCCCGTTTGATCAGGTTAGTTTAATTACGACTCTATCATACTCTAAAAATTGAAAATGTAAACCCCGCAGTAGATTTTGGAGCCCCGCCTCCGGCGGGGTTACATTTCACCAATAGGCGAAATACTCCAAAATTCACTACAGGGTAAACCCCGAAATACAATCAAAAAAACACTACCCGCGAAAACCTGCCAACAATCACATCTTAATTGTTTTATCCACATTATACTCATACTTTTACACAAGTTATCAACAGGTGATAAATATTGTTTTTTTTACGATTTATGGTGTGCTTGCGCTTTTTTCGGCTATTTTTTAAAAAACAACTTTAAAACCTACTCATTGTTGAAAAAATATTTCTTTTTTTCTTGATTTTCGGCTTATTTTCGATTATTTTCAATGTATGAAACGTTAGGGTATAATAAAAAACTCAATCATAACCGGCATAAATCGTTTTACCGACAGGTAAAATCACCACTGCCCGCAAGCCCACCCCATGACAAACGAGGACACCTGGCAATCAATATTGGCGCAAGTACAATTAAGTGTTTCCCCGGCGCTATTCGCCACTTGGTTTAAATCAACCAGTATTTTTTCGATTGAAAACGGTAACGCAACTATCGCGGTATCGAATATATTCGCTAAAGAATGGCTTGAACAAAAATACCACAAACAAACGCTTAAATTTTTACGCGAAACCGACGGAACAATAAGGGAAGTGTTTTTCCGGGTGATCAAGAACCAACAACCCGCCAACAACCAACAACAAACACCCGCCACAAATCAAAATCAAAAAACCGGCCAGATCGGATTTGATGAATACAAATTAAGTAAAAACACCAACCTTAATTCAAAATACAGCTTCGACTGCCTTGTTGTCGGGCCACACAACGAATTGGCTCACGCCGCCGCTTGGGCGGCGGCAAAAAACCCGGGAACAGTTTACAACCCTCTCTTTATTTACGGCGGCGTCGGTTTAGGAAAAACACATCTATTACAAGCGATCGGCAACGAGGTGATAAATAAATTTCCCGGTAAAAAAGTACGCTATATTCCGACCGAAAAATTAACATCCGAAATAATTTCGGCGATCCGCGGCGGAACAATTGAAACATTAAGATCAAAATACCTCGATACCGCGGTCTTTATTATTGACGACATCCAATTCATCTCCGGAAAAGAAAGAACTCAGGATGAATTTTTCTACATTTTTAACACCCTTTACAATAAAAACCTGCAAATCGTTTTATCATCGGATAGAGCCCCAAAAGCGATTCCGGAACTTTCCGACCGCTTAAGATCTCGTTTTGAAGGAGGGATGATCGCCGATGTCAGTATGCCCCAATTTGAAACAAGGGTGGCGATATTAAAAAACAAATGCCAACAACTCGGATTGTCGTTTTCGGATGAGGTTTTATCCAGTATCGCCGAAACAATCCAAAGTAATATCCGGGAACTTGAAGGTGTCCTCACTAAATTAGCCGCCCATTCCAAATTTAAAAACACCACTCCCACTATCGAACTTTGCCAATCAATACTTTCGGCGGCAAACCCGAAAAAAACCGTTAACTTTAAAAAAATAATGCAGGAAACCGTAAATTTTTACGACCTGAAAGAAAAAGATATCTTATCTAGTTCACGGAAAAAAGAAATTGTCCGGCCGCGCCAAGTTATAATGTATTTACTAAGGGAGGAACTAAACGCGTCCTTCCCGTTTATCGGCAGAAAGATGGGGGATAAAGACCATACTACCGTCATGTACGCTTATAAAAAAATCTCTTCTGAAATTAAAACCAATGAAGATTTTCAAGAAGAGATCAACTCGTTAAAGCAAAAAATATATAATTCCTGACTGTTAACAACCTGTGGAAATAAATGATAAAAAAACTGATGACAAATGGTAGTAAAACTTGTTACCCGGCAAAGACATTAAAAAAACATTAAATTCTACACACTAAACACACACCCGTGTACCCACCTCAATCCACAAGTTATTCAAACGGGGATCAAGATTAAAACATGACTTATCCACAACAACTAATAATACTAATATAATATTTATTTAAATATATAAAATAACATTAAATTAAAGAAAAAATGAAACTTAAAATCCTTCAAGAACAATTAAACCAAGCTTTGTCACAGGCGGAAAAAATCACCGGAAAAGACGCAACACTGCCAATATTGAGCAATGTTTTATTAAAGGCGGATAAAAACGCATTAACTGTGATTGCCACCAATCTCGAAACCGGGGTATCATGGAAACTTCTTTCAAAAATAGAAGAAGACGGTGCAATCGCATTGCCGGCACAGATGTTTTCCGGGCTGATCAATTCCCTTCCGGGAGGGTTGGTGAGTTTGGAGACCGACGGGGTGTCGGTGTTGGTTACCGGCGACCGGAGAAAATCAAACATAAAGGGGTTGGGTGCGGATGAATTTCCCGAGCTTCCGGTAAATACCGATGGTGAGCATTTGACGATCCGCGCGGATGTTTTTTGCCAGGCATTATCACAAGTAGTTAATTTTACCAGCGTGTCGTCGATAAAACCCGAGATAACCGGAGTTTATTTGTCATTTAAAAAGGAAAATATTAAAATTGTTGCCACTGACAGTTTCCGTTTGGGCGAGAAAACCATCCCAATGCCGAAAAACAATACCTTAATAAATGAATATTCGATAATTCTTCCGTCGCGGGCGGTCAGGGAAATGATATCAATATTTGGAGATAAACAGAAAAACATCAATATTTTTTTCACCACCAATCAAATTACCGTTGATTTGGTTGATGGTGAGGATAACAGTCAACCGCAAATACAATTTATAGGAAGGCTTATTGAGGGTGATTTTCCTGATTATCAGGCGATTATTCCCACTTCATACGCGGCAAACATAGTTTTTTCAAAAAAAGAGCTATTGAATCATTTAAAATCCGCGGGTTTGTTTACCGGAAAGGGGGGGGAGATAAATATAAAAATATCACAAAAAGACACACTAATGACGATAGTGAGCCAATCTACCGGTTTAGGTGAATATGAAAGTGAGATGAAGTTGAATAAGGCGTCGGGGAGTGATATTGCCATCACTTTTAATTATAAGTTTTTACTCGAAGGGTTGAATTCGGTAAAAGGTGATGTTTGTGCGTTTGAGTTTTCAAGTGATGATGGTCCAGGGGTGTTGAAATTGGAAAACGATCCGGAGTTTATTTATATATTGATGCCGATCAAAAAATTCTAAGTTGGTTGTTATTAAAAAAGCGCCCCATTAAGGGCGCTTTTTTGTTTGTGTTATATGGCCGGGAAAGTTTCTTTTGGGTAGTTTACTAGGATTTTATCCATGAAAGTGTGGAATATGGGCCCAGCCACCACTGACCCCGGTTCTTTTTTAATGGGTTTATTATTGCTGTTGCCGGTCCAAATACCAACAACTATGGATGGAGTGTAACCCATTATCCAGCCGTCTTTGTAGTCACTGGTGGTGCCGGTTTTAACCGCAACATTGTATTCGGGGAAATATAGCGCCGAATTGGCGCCGAATATCGGCGCGCGCGCATTATTGTCGGAAAGAATACTACTGATAATGTTGGCGCTGCGCGAGCTTAATACCCGTTGTGGTGTTTTATTGTTTTCAAAAAGAATCGATTTATTGCTGCTGGTTATTTTGGTTATCGAGATTGGTGGTATGCGATAGCCCTGGTTGGCAAAAACCCCGTAAGCTGATGTCATGTCGAGTAAAGTTACTTCGCCGCCTCCCAGGACCAACGAAAGGCCGTAGAACGATGACGGGTTATCAAGTGTGGTGATACCCATTTCTTTAGCCTTGGAGATACTGTCATTTAATCCCGCCAGCGAATTTAAAACTTGAACGGCGGGGATATTTAATGATCCCGCCAGTGCGGTACGCAGGGTGACGGGGCCACGGAACGACAGATCGAAATTTTGGGGGCAATAGTTTTTACCTCCCCATTTTCCAAAACACGTTGGAGAATCATTGACTATGGTTTTGTCGCTATAGCCTTTTTCGAAAGCGGTGGCATAAACAAACGGTTTAAAAGATGAACCCGGTTGGCGGCCCGGTTCTTGGACCGCGACGTTGTATTGGGGATCAAATAAGCAATCAACTCCGGGGTTACAATTTTCCGGATACGGTTTTTCATAATAATTACCCGTACCCACGGTCATTGCCAATACTTGGCCGGTTTTGGGGTCGATCGCCACCATCGCGGCATTGTGTGAATAATAAGCGTAATTTTTTTTGATCGCGTCGCGCACCACCTGTTCGGCGGTTTGTTGCATATTCCAATCTAAGGAGGTATAAACCGTTAATCCGTTTTCTTCGAGGAATTTTTTTCCGTATTGTTTTTCGAGTTGTTGTTTGATCCAGAGGGTGAAATACGGGGCTTTTATATCCCGTGTTTTTTCTATGAATTTTACCTCGATCTTTTTGGCGTCATCGGATTCTTGCTGGCTTAAATAGCCATCTTCCGCCATCCGGTTTAAAACGTAATTTTTCCTATCCATCAGATCGTCGAAATGGCTTTGGTAATAAGATGGTGATTGAATTAGGGAAATTAACGTGGCGGCTTGGGCGTTGTCGATCTGGGAGACCGGTTTGCCGAAATAATTAACACTGGCCGCGCCGATGCCGTAAGTGTTTTGGCCGAAAGGCACTTGGTTTAAATACCATTCCAAAACCTGGTCTTTGGAGTACCGGCGGGTCAGTTCGATCGCCATGGCGATCTCGCGGATCTTTCTTTCCGCGGTTTTTTCATTTGAAAGGAAAGTGGAGCGGATTAATTGCTGGGGGATGGTGGATCCGCCCATACTCGCTTTGCCGGTTTTAAAAAAGGTTATAAACGACCTGGTAATACCTTCCGGATCGATACCGATGTTGTTGTAGTAAAAATTCTTATCCTCGGCGGCGACCGCCATTTTCCTTATTTTTTCGGGAATATCGTTAAACGACACCCAGTCGCGCTTTTCTTCCCCATATATCTCATAAAGCAATATCGCACCGGTGCGGTCGTATATTTTTGTCGATTGAGCGGTGCTTTTTTCGGAAAATTTTTCCGGGCGGGGTAAGTCGCGGGTGAAATAAATAAAAAGCATCCCCACCAGTGTCACACCCAATAGGAATAAAACCGCGGCGATCCCCAGTATTCGTGTCAAAAAGATCCATATTTTTGATTTGGAATTTTGCCTTTTTTTGAATAACGACGGCAGTTTGAATTTTGACATTTTGGTTTAAATTTCTTAAAAGTTATATATTGAAGTTAATCAAAGTTAATATATCATTGTAAAATGAAATCGTATGGATATAAATACCGATCCGCAAAATTTAAAAGACATCCTTACCAGGGGAGTGGAAAATGTTATCGATAAGGAAGGCCTGGGGAAAAAACTCGCGTCAGGAAAACCATTGCGGATAAAATTCGGCATCGATCCAACCGCGGCCGACATTCATTTGGGCCATTCGGTGGCGATGCGGAAATTGCGCCAGTTCCAGGATTTGGGCCATACCGCGGTATTGATCATTGGTGATTTTACCACATTAATAGGTGATCCCTCGGGCCGGACGACATCGCGGCCGCCGCTCAATGCCGAACAAATTCGGGATAACATGAAAGATTATATCAATCAAGCCGCCAAGGTGATCGATATTGATAAAGCCGAGATCCATTATAATAGCGAGTGGTTTGGCGCGAAGCCGATGTCGTTTTTAATGGATTTGGCGGGAAGGTTTACGGTGGCGCGCCTGATTGAGCGTGAAGACTTCCAAAAAAGGCTTAAAGACGGGGCGGATGTCAGTATGTTGGAACTTTTATACCCATTACTACAGGGATATGATTCCGTGGCGATCTGTGCCGATGTCGAGTTGGGCGGGTATGACCAGCGGCTGAACCTTTTATTTGGAAGGAAAGTGCAGCGGGCGTTTGGCCAGTCCGAACAGGATATAATGACTGTCCCGTTGCTGATTGGCACTGATGGCGTCAAAAAAATGAGTAAGTCGGTGGGGAATTATATAAAAATAGACGAAGAGCCGAATAAAATGTTTGCCAAAGTCATGGAGATCGACGATAAATTGATGTGGAATTATTTCGAGTTGTTGACCGACATCAAAAAAGAGGAGATCGAAATATTGAAACGTGGCGTGGAAACGGAAGAAAAACATCCGCGGGACGTGAAGATGATGCTGGCGGCCGAGATTGTGAAAATATTTCATACCGAGGTGGTGGCCGGCAGCGCCATCGAGGAGTTCCGGCGGGTGGCCCAAAAGGGGCTTTTACCTTCGGATATTCCGACAATAAAGATTAATATTAAAGAGCCGATCAATGTCGCTGATATATTGGTAGCCTTGGGTGCAACCCCTTCAAAGAGCGCGGCGCGGCGCTTGTCGGAGCAGAATGGGGTCAAGATCGATGGTGTCGTTAAAAACGATTGGCAAGAAACAATAAGTTTAGAATCCGGCATGATTGTCCAGGTCGGCAAATCGAAATTCTTCAAGGTGGCATAGTTGTTGATAACTTTGTTGATAACCTATTAAAAAACTGTTGACACATGGTGTTAACAGTTTTTTGTTGCGGCGCCTAGAGGTTCAAACTGCGGATCAGGTAAGTTGAGGCGATCGAAAGCGCATCGGCGGCATCGTCGGGTTTGGGGACTTCTTCCAATCGCAATATCTTCCTGATTTCCCGCTGGACGTCTTTTTTATCCGCTTTCACGAAGCCGGTGATGGTCATTTTAACCTCGATAGGGGTGTAGCGGTAGACCGGGAGGTTCTTTTTGGCCGCGGCCAGCAGAATGACTCCCTGTGCTTGGCAGACCGGTACGATGGTTTTGGCGTTTTTAAAAAAGAAAACATTTTCCATTACCAGCGCCTGCGGCTGGTATTGGGTGATCACGCGGGCCAAGTCGTTATGGATCTTTTTCAAGCGTTCGGGCAGGATCATGTCCGGTTTGGTATCAATCGTGCCATAGGCCACGCATTTGAGTTTGGAGGCGCTGCTTTTGACGGGACACACGATGCCAAATCCGGTGGTGGCCAAACCCGGGTCAATTCCTAAAATGATCATAGATTAATATCTGGTAAATCCTAAAGTGGCTTTATTATACGCCCAAGCGGCGGGTTTGGCCATTGTAAAAAACCGGTATCAAAAAGCTCCGCCTACGCGGAGCTTTTTGGTTAGTCTTTAAAAGTTTAGATTAGTCTTTCAGGTTGGAGTAAACTTCCTGGACCGAGTCGTTGTCGTTTAGGGCATCGATCAATCTTTGGTTTTGTTCTTTGATTTTTTCATCTCCCTCCACCTCTTCTTTGGCCAGCCATGCCAAGGAGAAAGATTCCACTTTTATTCCTTTGGTTTCCAGGGATTTTTTCACGATCTCGGTTGATTCGGGGGCGGTGTGGATCTCGAGCGTATTTTCGTACCAATTAATATCGTCGGCACCGGCCTCGATCGCCAAAAGTTCCAAATTGTCCTTGTCTTGCAGCTCCGCGGTTTGGTTGGCCGGTTCGACGATCAATACGCCTTTGCGCTCAAACATCCAGCGGATCGCGCCTTCACCCACGAGTTTGCCGCCATTCTGGTTGTTGATGGTTTTAATATCGTTGAATGCGCGGTTTTTATTGTCGGTAATGCCTTCAATGATGATGGCAACGTTGCCGGGGCCGTAGGCTTCGAAAAGAAAATCGGTGTATACCTGGCCTTCATCGGCACCGCTGGCGCGAGAGATGGCGCGTTCGATGTTGTCTTTGGGCATATTTATGCCTTTGGCAAGATCAAGCGCCATGCGTAAACGGACGTTGGTTTCGGCGTTTACGCCACCTTCTTTGATGGCGACGGTAATGAGCCTTACCATTTTCGAGAACGCCGCGCCGCGTTTTTGGTCGGCGATATTTTTATCGTGTGCGATTGTTTTTGCGTGTGAATGTCCGGACATTGGAATTAAATTTTCAATTGCCGATTTTTAATTTTCGCGCCATCGGCGGTCTCGGTGCGAGAGGGGCGGGCGAAAATCCAAAATAGGAAATTAAATACTGTAAATTATTGTATTAGTATTATATGGAGCTTTTTGTTAACACAAAAAAATCATCACAAAACGATCATTTTGTGTTCCATTTTTGGATATTACACCTAAAAAACAAATTCGTCAACCTTGGTGTTTTTCATGGCGCGGAGGTAAAGATAATCCATTGAGGCGGGCAGGGGCTTGACAATAAAAACTAAATATACTATAATAGAAAAGTAATCAAAAAAAATCCCGAAATTGGGAGTCTGGAATTTTTTACGATGGGTAATCTGGCTGCGGCTGGGCTATACCTCGGGGAATTCCAAAAATTGGGCGCAGAACCAATTTGACTCCCGATTTCGGGGTTTTTTGTTTGTTGCTGCGATATCCCGCTCCCGATGAGCGGGATATCTTGTTTTAACTTTCCAAAAAATGATTTTGTGCTATCTTTCCGCCACTCTTTTGATTTCGTCGATCGTGGTGGTTTGTTGCAGGACTTTTACCAGGCCGTCCTGGTACATCGTCAGCATGCCTTTCTTTTGCGCCATTGCTTTCAAGCCGGGGATCGATGGCGTACCCAGGATGTAATTTTGTATTTCGTCATCGATAATGAACGCCTCGTAAATTCCGACGCGGCCGCGGTAGCCGGTGTTGTTGCATTGTTCGCATCCTTTCGCGCGCGGTATTTTTATTTCGGGGCCGATCGCCGGAAGGGTTACGCCTTTTTTGGCAAGTTCGGGAGCGGCTGTCCCCAGCAACTCGGTGATTTCGGCCAACTCCTCGGCGGTCGGGGATTCCATTACGGCGCATTTTTCACAGACTTTCCTGAGGAGGCGCTGGGCGATGGCCATGTTCAGTGCCGGGCCGATATTGAACGATTTGCTTCCCAAGCTGATCAGGCGGGCAATTGTGCCGGCGGCATCATTGGTGTGCAGGGTGGAAAACACCAGGTGGCCGGTAAGCGCGGCTTGCAACGCGATATCGGCGGTTTCCAAATCGCGGATTTCACCGACCAGGATGACGTCCGGATCCTGGCGCACGATCGCGCGCAACCCGGAAATGAAATCGTAACCTTTGTCGGGTTCCACTTGGGTTTGGGAAATCCCGGCCAAATGGTATTCGATCGGGTCTTCAATGGTGATGATCTTTATTTCGGGGTTTTGTATTTTTTTCAAAAAAGCGTACAGGGTGGTGGTTTTACCCGATCCGGTAGGGCCGGTAACAATGATCATCCCGTTGGGCCGCGCGATTTGTTTTAAAAATTCATCATAAAGATCTTTGCGCAATCCGGCTTGGTCGAGACTGATCAAGCTTTTCGGATTTAAAATTCTCATTACGATTGAATCGCCGTATTCCGTGGGTAAAATCGAGGCGCGGATTTCCACCGAGTCTTCGCCGGCCAGTATCGAAAAGCGGCCGTCTTGCGGTTTATTGCTGATGTTGAGCTTCATCTCGGAAAGAAGCTTGATTCTGGAAAGAAGGGCATCGTAAGATTTTTTATTCAGGATCATCACGTCCTGCAATACGCCGTCGAGGCGGATGCGAAGCTTGGCATCGTTTTCCTGGCCTTCGATATGGACATCGGAGGTGTCCAGGGCGATCGCTCCGGCGATGATTATTTCAATGACCTGGGTCACGGTAACGTTGGTGTCGGCAAGCCGTTTTTCGATTTCCGCCGAGAACGATGCCAGTCCGGTCAAGCTGATTTTTAAGGATTCGATAAGGCCTTGGGCAATCGTGATTTTCTGTGTTATTTTTTGAGATACTTCCATAAATGTGCAAAGATAGTAATGTAAACTTTGATTCCGAGGTAGACCACGGGCTTGCCCGTGGAACCGATGGAATGAGGATTCCCTAGCGAAGTGCAAGTACTCTTGAAGGAAACATCCTTTGGCCCCGCCGCGGCGGGGAATACCGACTAAAATATTTTTTGATAGATTATTTTAAGTTATATTAGTAAAATTTAAAAGTCAATTTTTTACGCATGACGGTTAAAAATAAAAAAACAACCTATATCTCGGACGGCGCGGGCCAAACCAAAAAGCTGGGGCTTTTGCTGGCAAAGACGATTTTGGATGCCGGCGCGGGCAAAAAGGCGTTTGTTTTGGCGTTGCGCGGCGATCTGGGCGCGGGCAAAACCCAGTTTGTCCAAGGGTTTGCCAAGGGGCTGGGGATAGAGGAAACGATAAACAGTCCCACATTCGTCATTTTAAAGCGTTATCCGTTCGCCGGTGGCGGATTCAAAACTTTTTACCATATTGATTGTTACCGGCTTGAGTCGGGTAAGGATCTGGAGCAGCTGGAAAGCGCAAAAATCTTTGCCGATCCGGCCAATATCGTTGCCATCGAATGGCCGGATGTTGCCGGCAATGTTTTGCCGAAAGGTTGTTTGGGTTTGGATTTTGAGGTTATCGGCGAGAAACAGCGCCGAATCGCGATCGGTTTCAAACTGTGATCCGGATATCCGATTCTTTAAATTTATATATTATGGTTATGGCCAAGAACAAGGTTTTTATCATTATTGACGGCAACTCGGTGCTGCACCGGGCGTTCCATGCTTTGCCGATGCTGACCGGGGTTGACGGCAGCCACGCGGGCGCGGTCTATGGTTTTACGCTGGCGCTTTTCCGCGCGGTGGAAGATTTCCGGCCCGATTACATCGCGGCCTGTTTTGATACCAAGGCGCCGACGTTCCGCCATACCGAATTCAAGGAATACAAGGCCCAGCGCCCGGAAACGGCAAAAGACCTGATCCCGCAATTCGGTAAGGTGAGGCAGCTGCTCGCGGATTTCAAGGTCGCGGTTTTTTCCCAGGACGGGTATGAGGCCGATGACCTGATCGCGTCGGTGGTGAGGTCGGCCAAAAGCGATCCGAGGAGCGAGAATACGGATTTTTTCGTGCTGACCGGAGATTACGACAGTTTGCAATTGGTCGATGGCCGCGTCAAAGCGTATATCATAAACCGCGGGATAAAAAACGCAGTGCTTTACGATGAGGTTAAAGTAAAGGAAGCGTTTGGCGTTATGCCCAAGCAGATACCCGACATGAAGGCGCTTGCGGGGGATTCTTCGGACAATATTCCAGGGGCTCCGGGCATCGGACCGAAGGGTGCGGTAGAGATTTTGAACAACTTTGCCAGCTTGGAAGAACTTTATGAAACCGCGCAAAAAGATCCGGACGGATTTTGCCCGGTGAAAAGCGGCAACGGCAAAACAAAAAGCATTCTTTTGGACAACAAGGAAAAGATTTTGCAATTCAAAAGATTGGCATCGATGGTTGATGACGCGCCGGTCGGCGATGTTTTTACGGAATGCGCGTTCGATGATTTTGCCGGAGAGCGGCCGGCGGCGGCGTTGCGGGAGCTTGGGTTCGCCAGCCTTGCCAAGCGCTTGCCGCAAGGGAAGATCAGCCGCAACGGAACGTTGTTTTAATATCGGGAGATTGATTTTTTGAGAGGGTCTTTTGTGTTATTATAATAATAGAGATCGTTTTGAGTTTACGTCGGAGAATTATTTTTTTGATATGGCTTTCTTTGACATTATCAATTATGTCGCGCAGGTAGACAAGCTTCTGCTTTTCTTGATAAACGCGGTGGGGTTTGAGTTGGTTTTGTGGGCGTATGTCGCCAACCGCTACACCCGTCCCAACCGGTTGATCCTGTGCGGGGTTTTTTATGTGCTTTTGTGGGCCAATGCCGACGCTATTGGCACGTTGGCGCAAGTGTTCTTTGCCGATAAGCAGGCTCCGATGGCGGCGCTTTGGGCAACCAGAAGCCTTTACGCGTTGCTGTCCGCTTTTTTTGCCGGTTTTTATCTTTTTTCCCTCAATTTTCCCGCGCGGAACCATTACGACAAGAGCAACCGCGGGAAAGAAAACCTTCAGATCGCGGCATGGACGTTTTTTTTCGCGACATCTTTTACTCCGCTCATTGTCGGGAGTGTGGCGTTTGACGCTTCACTGCCATGGGCGGCATGGATCGTTCCCGGGCCGTTGTTCTGGGTTTACGCGGCGTTCGCTTTTCTGACCTTGGCGTTTTCCTTTTCGGAGTTGTCGCATAACCGCCGTTTTGCCGATCCGGGAAACCGGGCGCTGGCGCGATTTACCGCGCTTGGCGCGGGAGTGTTCGGCGTTTCAAACCTTGTTTTCAATGTCGCGGGTTCTGTTTTCGGGGGGTGGATGGCGTATCTTGGTTTTTTTTCCCTTTTTGTTGATTACGTGATCGTGGTATTTTTAAGCTATCTTGCCTATCAGGCGGTCCGGGAGCAATTATTCGGCATTAAAGTGATCTTGGTGGAAATATTTGTGGGGCTGATGGGCGCGAGTCTGGCGGTAATGCCGTTTTTTGTCGGGCTTTTGTGGCAGCGGGCTTTATTGATAATCTTATTCCTTTTGTTTTGTTGTTTCGGTTATTTACTGGTTAAAAGCACAATCAAAGAATACCGCGAGAAAGAGGGCCTTGAACAAAAAGTGTTGGAGCGGACAAAGGAACTGGAAGGGGCCAAGCAAAATTTGGAAGAAACCAACTCGGCTTTGGAGATCCGGGTAAAAGCGCGCACCCGCGAGTTGGAAAAATTGAATCGTACTCTCGAAGAAAAGATTGCGTCGCGCACCAACGACCTCGAGGCCAAGATCAAAGCCCTGGAAACCTTCCAGCGCATTACGGTCGGCCGGGAGCTTAAAATGATAGAATTGAAAAAGGAGATCGAATTTTTGCGCGCGACGATTTACAAGGCGGACGCATCCGCATCAAAATGACAGATCAAACCGTGAAAAACAATTCGGGCGGGAATTTCGACCCGTCCCGCAACAGCCTTGCCGTCAAGGATGATTTGGCATCGCAGGTTGATAACTTGAACGATAAGATCGCCGGCCGCGACACGGATTTAGTTATGTTAAAAGAGGAAAGGGATGCCGAGGTGCGGAAATTAAACGAAATGAAAGTTGAGCTCGAAGAGGCTAAAAGCGTATTGGAGATCAAGGTTGGCGCCAAAACCAGGGAATTAAGAGACCTTACCGAAACACTCGAACATCAGGTTGCCGAGAGGACGCGTGAGTTGCAATCCAAAATCGAAGAGTCGGAAAATTCCCGCGTCGCGTTGATGAACATGCTAGAGGATATGGAAGATCTGCGGCGGCGCGCCGAGGAAGAGAAGGAAAAAACGTTGGCGATCATTACCAATTTTGCCGATGGGTTGCTGTTTTTCGACGCCAACGACCGTTTTTCCCTTGCCAACCCGCAGATAGAAACATATTTTACCGTAACCAAAGAAGATATAAGGCAGTTTAACGGCAAGAAAATTTCCGATATGCAGGCCGTGGCCGGAATGAAGCCGCTTGCCGAGCTGATGGGGCAATCTTTGCAAAAGATATCCCGCAAAGAGATATTTATCAGTGAAAATTTGGTGCTGGAGGTGAGCGCGTTGGAAGTTGTCAGCAGCCGCAAGAGCAAGATCGGAACGCTGGTCATTATCCACGACATCAGCCGCGAGAAAGCGGTGGAAAGAATGAAGACGGAATTTGTTTCCATTGCCGCCCACCAGCTGCGCACGCCGATATCGGCGATCAAATGGACGCTGAGAATGATTCTGGATGGCGATCTTGGCCCGATAAACGAAGAACAGCGGGATTTCTTGGACAAGACCTATAAATCCAACGAACGGATGATCAGCCTGATCAATGACCTGCTTAATGTTACCCGGATCGAAGAGGGCCGGCATTTGTATAATCTGGCATTGAAGAATTTCGAGGATGTCATTGAATCGCTGGCGGCAAATTATGCCGATATTTTGAAACGGAGAAACCTTGTGCTTGATTTTAAGAAACCGGCGGAAAAGCTGCCCCAGGTAAAGATCGATGTGGAAAAAGCGAGCCTGGTGATCTCCAATTTAATCGAGAACGCGATGAAATACACGCCGCCGGGGGGTAAGATTTACGTGGATGTTATCCAGGAGGACGCCAGTATTAAGGTTTCCGTCAGGGATACCGGGATGGGGATATTGAAAGACCAGCAAGCCCGTATCTTTACCAAGTATTTCAGAGGGTCCAACGCGTTAAAAATGGAAACCGAAGGCACGGGATTGGGTTTATTTATCGCCAAAAATGTCGTGGAGACCCATGGCGGCAAGATTTGGTTTAATTCCGAAGAAGGCAAGGGGACGACATTTTTCTTCACGCTGCCGGTCGCGACCCAGGCGGATTAAAGATTTTGCGGCTTGTTTCTTTTTTAAGAAGAGTTACAATAATTAAAATGAAATATGGGGAAAAAAATCTTACTTATCGAGGACGAGGAGGTGATAATCCGGCTGTTGAACCGGAAGCTTACCACTATCGGGTATGAGGTTGTCCTGGCGATGGACGGGGATGAGGGCCTTGAGAAAATGAGGGAACAGCGTCCCGATCTGGTTTTGCTGGATATAATAATGCCCAGGAAGGGCGGGTTTGAGGTTTTGGAGGAAATGAGAAAAGACAGCAATCTTGCCGGGATACCGGTGATCATAATTTCAAATTCGGGGCAGCCGCTGGAATTGGAAAGAGCCAAGAGTCTTGGGGTCTCGGATTGGCTTGTCAAAGCGGAGTTCGATCCCAAAGAGGTTGTGGAAAAGATAAAGAAATATATTTAAAGACCGGATTCTTGAGTTGTTTTATACCGCCGTTTGCGGATCACGATCGCGACGGCTAAAATTTTATGGCAAAAAAAATTCTTATAGTCGAAGACGATAAGTTCTTGCGCGAGCTTATCGTCAAGAAGCTTTCCAACGAAGGTTACGATGTCATCGAGGCGGTTGACGGAGAGCAGGGGATCCAAAAGATAAAGGAAACCAAGCCGGATTTGGTGCTGTTGGATTTGATCCTTCCCGGTATTGACGGTTTTGGCGTGCTGATGCAGAAAAAGGAAGATCCTTTTATAGCGTCGATCCCGGTGATCGTGCTGTCAAATCTTGGGCAAAAAGAAGATGTCGACAAAGGCATCAGCCTAGGCGCGGTGGATTATCTGATCAAGGCTCATTTTACTCCGGGAGAGATAATCGAGAAAGTGCGCAACGTCATTAAATAGCCGGGTGTTTCTGGCGGTTCGACAATCTCGCGATTGCGCGGGATTTTGATGTTTGATTTTGGATATGGTGATTTTTCTTTACGGTTCCGATACATACCGCCTTTCAAGGAAGGTGGGCCAAATAATCGAAGAATATAAAAAACAGAAAAGCCGTTTGGAATTTTCGGTTATTGACGCGGTGGCGGGCGATGCCAAGGGTTTTTTGGCGGGATTGCGGCAGGTATCCCTTTTCCAGGAAAAAAAGTTTTTTGTCGTGAAAGATCCGATCACAAACAAGGAGTTTAAGGAAATGCTGGTCGATAATATCGATAATGTCGTCAAATCGGGACATAACATCGTTTTTTGCCAGGAGGGCAAGGTTTTGAAAAATGATCGCCTGTTGTCGGCGTTTAAAAAGTGCGCGGAGATCCAGGAATTCGCGGTTTTGGAAGGGGCCAAGCTGTCGGCTTGGGTAACTAAGGAGTTCCGGGCGCTGGGGGGCTTGGCAGGCGGTCCTGTGGCTGACGCGTTGGCCGGTCGGATTGGCGGCGATCTCTGGCGCATGGAAAATGAGATCCAGAAGCTCGTCTACCGTTGGCCGGGCAAGGAGATCACAGTTGCCGATATCGAGAGGGAGGTGGATCCCGAGATCGGAACCAATATTTTCAAGACCATTGACGCGGTCGCCGCCCGGGACAAAAAGCAGGCGTTGAGGCTGATCAAGGAGCATGTGGATAAAGGTGACCATCCTCTTTATCTGCTGGCGATGATCGTGGGTCAGTTTAAAAATATCCTGTTGGTGAAATCGGATGGCGCGGACAGCGGGGCGGCAAGGCTCGGTATTAACCCTTATGTTTTTGGCAAGACCGTGCCGCAGGCGCGGCGCTTTGAGTTGGATGAACTTAAAAATATTTATCGTAAGATCTGTCAAACCGATCTTGATATCAAGACCGGCAAGATTGGCGCCGAAATAGGCCTTGATCTGCTGATCGCGCAGTTGTAGAGTTGGCGCCGGCTGGCAATCAAAAGCCCCCTTCCTTGCGGAAGGGGGCTTTAAAAAATACGGAGATTAAGCGGCGTTTTTCGCGATCAACACGGTGATTCGGGATTTTCTTCTCGCGGCGGTATTGGGCTTGATCACGCCGCTCTTGGCGGCTTTATCCAAGGCTTTGTAGATCGCCGGCAAGTTCTTTTTGGCGTCTTCGGTCTTTTTGCCTGCCGAGAGGGTGCGGGTTTCTTTCAAAAGTGATTTTATTTTTTGTTTGCACGCCTTGTTTACGGCCTGTCTTTTTATATTCTGGCGTAAGGCTTTTTTGGCTGATTTGATTATTGGCATAACTTTGATTTATCGAAGATAAATGATTATTGAAAACAAATAAATAAAAACAAATTATTGCTCGTTCCGCAATAATTTACACTATACCACCTTTTGCGAATTTTGCAAGCAGGCGCGGCGGCGCAGGTTTATTTTGGGAATGACGCGTGCCGGCAAGGATGGCCGGTTAAAGTGGCGGATGTTCCATGTTTAAGGTATAATTTAATTAAAGTGGGGTAAGCTTTTTTGTTAAATTCGGCGGAAAGTATTTATGTCGCAACCCGGAAAAATGGTCCAAAAGCATCACGGACGGGAATCGCGGTTTTTATTAAGAATGGCGCAAGCCTTTTTGGTTTTTTTGGCATGCGCGGACGTCGCGATCTGGGGAGTGGCGGCAAAAATAACGGCTGACCGGGGGATCAGTGTTGCCTCGGGGCAGGTTTACGAGGCTGCGCGGGCGGGCTTGGCATCGGCCGGCGGCGCGTTTTACGGTCAAAAAGAAAATCTTATATTTGGGATGGCGGCGGTTGCCGAGAGCATCAAATCAAAAAATTACGATATTGATTTGATATCGGCAAATTCGGAACCGAAAATTTTTAACAGTATCGGCAGCGGCGCCAAACAGGCGGAAATATTGGGCAACAGAGCCACTTTGTTGTTGGCGGAAGGTGTTTATTTGGCGGCGGATAAGGCCTTGGTTATCAGGCGGTATTTTATCGAAATCTCGCCGCAAACCGGGCGGGCATCAGTTTGGTTGGGACCGGCGGGAATCAGCTTTTAGGTAAAAGGACAACGCCGGTAGTGATTTTACGGCAGATTCGGTTATTGAAAACATATTTAAGCTGTATTAAGGTGTATTCAAGAAAACAACACGGTAATTACGAATCAAATGAAAACATTGATAAAAAAAATGGTCCCGGAGTTTGTGGTGGAATGGTACCATTATTCGCTGGCGCTGGTTGGGGCGTTTCGCTATGGGTTCCCGTCGCGTAAATTAAAAGTGATCGGCGTGACCGGCACCAATGGCAAGTCCACGACGGTTTCAATGATCGCCAAGATATTGGAGGAGGGCGGGCATAAGGTGGCGGTTTCCTCATCGTTGAAATTTAAGATCGCCGACAAGGAGTGGAAGAACAAATCCCGGATGACAATGCCGGGGCGTTTCGCGTTGCAAAAACTTTTACACGATGCCGTGGCGCAAAAATGCCGGTACGCGGTTATTGAGGTCAGTTCGGAGGGTATTAAGCAGCACCGCCACCGGTTCATTGATTTTGCCGTGGCGGCGGTAACCAATGTTACCGCTGAACATATCGAGGCGCATGGGACTTTTGAAAATTACATGGCGGCCAAGGGCGAGCTTTTTAAGGCATGCAAGAAGGTCCATATTGCCAATCTGGATGATCCGAATTACGGGTTTTTTGCCAAATTTGAGGCCGAAACCATGTACGCTTACACGATCGATGGCGCCAAGCCCGGTATTCTAGGTGCGGCCAAGGTTGTGCGGGCCAATGATTGCCAAATAACCGGTACCGGATCCACGTTTAACGTGGAAGGAATGGAATTTAATTTAAAGTTGTTGGGCCGGTTCAATATTTACAACGCGTTGGCGGCCGTTAGTGTGGGCTTGTCCCAGGGGGTGGATCTGGGTGCTTGCCGGGACGGCCTTAAAAAGATTGAGGTCATTCCGGGGCGGATGGAGCAGGTTGTCGCAAACCCGTTCAAGGTGTTTATCGATTATGCCGTGACCCCCGATTCTCTTGAGAAGGCTTATCAAACAATGAGGAGCGGTATCGGTAGCGGGAGCCTGATCGGTGTGTTGGGTGCTTGCGGCGGCGGCCGGGACAAATGGAAGCGGCCGGTGATGGGCGATCTGGCAAAGAAATATTGCGATCAGGTTATCGTGACCAATGAGGATCCCTATGACGAAAGCCCGATCGCGATAATCGACGAAATCGTTTCGGATGACATGAAGGTGGTAAAGATCGTTGACCGGCGGGAAGCGATAAGGGAAGCGTTGCGCCGCGCCCGGACCGGAGACGTGATATTGATCACCGGCAAGGGGTGCGAGGAATCGATGTGTGTTGCCGGCGGCAAGAAAATTCCGTGGAACGATGAAAAAACGGTCGCCGAGGAGCTTGCTTTCCTGAAAGGAAAAAAATAATAAGGCATTGTTGCGAAAAGGCGCCCGCGGGGGCGTTTTTTTTGTTTAAATTTTGACGTGGTTATGGGCGAATTCTTTAATGGTTTAATCGCAAAACAGCCTTGACAAAAATCCAGGAATAGAATACAATAGAATGCGTCACGTTGAAATTTTAGATTTTGCGTTCGCGACTGGTTTTTTGGGAGGGATCGGTTGTTTATATGCCAAACGCAGAAGTCATAATTGCGCTCCGGGATGGCACCTGGGACGCAGAAAGCATTAATTATGAGTATAAGCTTTAAATGCCCGGTGTGGGGTAAAAGTCTTCTTATTTTTACCTTGGGCTTCAGTAGTTTGTTGATGGCGTTCAAATTCGATGGCGTAGAGGCGCAGGAAATAGGTTCCGCGGCCAAAAGCTCGAGTAACGTGCTTATTTACGACGATGTCACCGGTTCGGTGTTCTGCGGCACCATGGTCTCCCAGGCAAATTTCCTGGAGATCAAATCCGACCCGAACATTTGCTCCAAGAGAAATCCGGTTACGGAAAGAAGGTCGGTGCGCCGGATCAAGGTGATCCTGACCGCGTATTCGAGCACCGTGGAGCAAACCGACGATACGCCGTTCATTACCGCCAACGGGACGTATGTGCGCGACGGCATCGTTGCCAATAACGGCTTCCCGTTCGGAACCGAGATCAGGATCCCGGAATTGTACGGTAACAAGGTGTTTTCGGTGGAGGATCGGATGAACCAGCGTATGGGAGATTATAAGTTCGATATCTGGTTCCCGACTTACGAGCAAGCCAAGAACTTCGGCGTAAAATACGCTTACGTGGAAATCTTAAACAAACAATAATCGATAAAAACGAAAAACCGTCCGAAGGGGCGGTTTTTGTTTGCGTTGCGTGATATAATTAAAAAGGTGTTTAAAGTGATAAAAATCCGTAATTAATGCTCCAGTTTATCGTGATCGCGCTAATAAGGATATTGGTCCCCCTGGCAATTTTCCGCTGGCGTTTTTGGGGCGGCATATTGGCGATACTGGCCGACATCAGCGACGCGATGATCATGGAAGCTTTCGGTTTCGGCCCGTTCCAGGGGCAAACCTACCACAACGCGGACAAGCTTTTCGATATTTATTATCTTTTTATCGAGTTTTTGATAGTGCTGAAGTGGACGAACGTTTTGGCCCGGCGGACGGGGATATTTTTGTTTGTTTGGCGGTTTATCGGGTTTGCCGTTTATGAGATTACGGGGCTCAGATACGTGTTCTTATTGGCGCCCAATATTTTCGAATTTTTTTATCTTGCCGTCGAAGGTTTGAAGAAATATTTTCCCAGGTTCAAATTGGATAATATCAAGAAACTTGCGATAATCCTGGTCATTATCGGCGTCCCCAACATCATAAAGGAGTATTACATGCACTATCTCGAGTCGGAAACCTGGATATTTTTCAGGGACCATCTTTTCTGGTGGTTGTATAAATAGTTTGCGAACAGTGTCTCAACTTAAAAACCGCCCGAAGGGGCGGCTTTTGTTTGTGAAGCTCTACAACGAAGCTCGAACCTATTTTAGTAAAACTGTCTAGTCGAAACTAGGTCAATCTGCCCCCGACTAAGCTCACTTCGCCCTTCCAAACTGCTGTTTTCCAGG
>Ga0247841_10004078_pt1 | contig 25713 bp, 20 predicted proteins | sample LaCruzMarch2015__2_FD_192410 | JGI IMG/M metagenome (GOLD analysis project Ga0247841, IMG submission 192410) | Freshwater microbial communities from meromictic Lake La Cruz, Castile-La Mancha, Spain - LaCruzMarch2015_18m | ecosystem: Environmental > Aquatic > Freshwater > Lake | place: Spain... | reverse complement strand
ATTGTCTGCTGTTCGCCGACTACCCCACACGCCGTCTGAGCGCGATGCTGAAATTCGACAACGGATTTGAACTCGCCGAAAAAGATCTGGAAATCCGCGGGCCCGGCGAAGTGTTCGGCTCCCAGCAATGGGGCGCGCCCGACCTGGCGATGGCGTCATTGGCCGACGTGTTCCTGGTGGAAAAATCCCGCAACGCCGCCAAGGCGGTGCTGGCCAATGATCCGACGCTTATCCGCCATCCGCAGCTGCGCGCCCGCATCCAGCACTTCCGCGACCGCGCGCATTTGGAATAAAACCCGAATGTCCGAATATTCGAAATCCGAAACAAAAACACGCAAGAGCAAAACTTTTGCGTGTTTTTTAATTTCAAAAAGACAACTCTGCGCGATCAATCCATGGGCAGTTTTTTGTTGCCTTTTGTTTCTTCGGCTTTCAACATCACCGCCGAAACTACGATCAATACGCCACCCGCGGCCATGTTCCAGGTCATTTTTTCGGCGAACAATACCATGCCCAACAGTATCGCGCTGACCGGCTCAAAGTACGTGAGAAACGACGCGGTTGAAACTTTTATTTTTTTCAACGCCGAAAAATAAAGGACAAAACCCATTAACCCCACCAGGGCGGAATAAAATACCGCCACCATCGATTGCGAAAAACTCGGCAACGGCGAATTGATGAAAATAAAAGGGAAAAATACCGCCGCGCCCATAACATTTTGGTAAAAGATCATTTCGTATTTGGAATATTTCTTGCTCACTTTTTTAAAAATGACCATGGACACGGCGTTTATCAAAGCACACAAAGTCATCGCCGCCATGCCGATAAAATCGCTATCGGAAAATCTGATTTTTCGGTTCAGGTACACCAGCACGATCCCAAAAAACGCGACCGCGAGCAAAAGCATGTTCTTCCTCGTCATTTTTTCCTTCAAAAAAGACACCTCCAGAAGGGCGGCAAAAATCGGCCAGGTGAAAAATACGATCACCGCGTTACCGATGGATGTGAAAGTAAACCCGACAAAATATAAAAAAGTTTTGGCAATATTGAGCAGCGACGCCAACAGGATCATTTTGTTGTCGCCCCTGAACAACCGGATCCCTTTTACGGTGAAATAAGCCAACAGGATCAGCGTCGGCACGGCCAAACGGAAAAAAGAAAGCGTTGCCGGCGGCAAGTCCAGGTATTTCACGAAAACCCCGGCCGATCCCCAGATCACCGCCGCGACCACAACCTCGAAATAGGAACTTAAAACCATAGGATTTCGATTTTATCCTTTTATTTACAAACTCCGAGCCCCGAGATCCGGGCTAACTTTTTTTCTTCCCTTTTTCCGTGATCCAGAAACCGAGCGGTTTGTTTATGATCAGGCGTGTCTGCGATTCCAATGCCGGCAAGGAGCCGAAGAATATCAGCGTCACCGGCAGGCAAAGCCACTGCAACAGCATCGATAAATGGCGCCAGCGGCCGTGGTGCTTAGGCCGGGGCGGCAACAACAACATGCTGATGATCGCGGAAACCACCATGCCCACCATGGCCATCGTCATGATCGTTGAAGTGAGCAACGGCAGATTATAGGCAAGCAGGCTGGTTTTAAAACCGCGGTCGCCGAGCAACAAAGGCAGCCATCCCAAACCGAAGGTTAAAAGCGATCCGGTCGCCCACGACCAGAACCCTTCAAGCATCGTCACGACGTGGAATATCTTTTCCCGGAACTTTATCTTGGCGCTGGCGGAACTCATGAAAAGATTGAAAAAAACATACGGCAGGTTTTCTACGCCCCACGACCAGCGCCGCTGTTGCTTGTACTGGTTCAGCATCGTACGCAAAGTCGTCTTGCCCAGCACCGCGTCCATCGATACCGGATAATACATCGGCACTGCCTTGTAATCACCGCCGTAATAAAAATACGACCGCCAGAAGATACGCGAGTCATCGGAAACCACATTATAGGGATAACCCACTTCCAGAAGGGCCTTCAAGGGCATAGAATGGCTTGAGAAGGTCACGAGTTGCTCGGGCCGCTCTTGCTGCATCATCTCCCAAAACGTTGACGAGGTGGCGATTATGCGGCTCACAAGCGGCGCCTCCCAAATGTTGTTATTGTAAACCGGGATCGGCTGGTAGCTCTTGCGCAAACGGTCGGGCGCGTCCAGATAATGCCACGCCAAACAGGAAAAATATTGCGGATACGGCTTGGTGTCGATATCGAACAACGACACGATGATATTTTCCTCGGGAATATCGATCCCCGGTAAAAATTTCGACTTCACTTCCTTGAACGCCCAACTGACATTGGCGCCCTTGCCCTGCAGCTCGCCGGCAATTCCTTTGGGATGGACCACCGACCAGAACGCGAAAAATTTGGTTTTGTATTCCGCTTCTATCCGACGCAGTAATTCACGAGCGGACGGTATATCTTCCACCGCCAGGAGAATGATCATTTTATCTTTGGGATAATCAACCGCGATCAGCGAATCAAGAGTCGTCCGCACCACTTCCCCGCCTTCATTGGCGAACGGCAATACCACCAAATGGTAGATGTCGTTCCATTTGCTTCCGTGATCTTTGGAAAGTTTCGCCTTCCAATCGGTGGCGATGCTTTTTTTCATTTTTTTGTAGCTGAAAACCTGGTGCACCGCCAGATATAAAACCCGGCACAGCCAATAAAGATCGAAGGCGATAATGAAAACCGCCACCGCCAGCGGCCAGCGCCACGACAAAACAAACCCGAACATAAGGGTTACCCACGAAAGTATGCCGGGCAGCATTTCCAGGAAACGGTACGACGCCCTTTGCCGGCGGTCTTTAAAATCATCGGCACGGGAAAGATTTAAATAATCGACAACCATAATGTTTATCAAACAAAAAACGGCATTCAGCCGCCTTGCACCAAACAAACAAACCCGCCCGCGCTCGTTACGGCGGCTGTTGTCCGCCTTATCCCAGCATTATCAACAGCGATCATGATTTCTGCGAAAACCAAACGCGACGGGCTTATTTTAGGCGGACTGAAAGTGGCCCCAACGGGAATCGAACCCGTATTTTCGCCGTGAAAGGGCGACGTCCTGAGCCATTAGACGATGGGGCCGTCTAATTATGAACGTGGTTATTATAACAAAAAAATAACAAAAGTCCATATACCCGCCCCAAGGCCCATTATTTCCATAAATTAAAAAACCGGCCTCGCCATCAAAAATGACAAAGCCGGTTGTGTTTCTAATTTCAAGCTCGGTTTACAACTAGGGCGCCAATTCCTGCCAGCCGGGTATTTTCCTGCCGACACCGATGGTTTTTGTCGCCGAACAAGTTATCCTGGGATCGCTGGAATTGCTGGTGATGCTCAGTTTGATCGTATACGACGCCTGCTGCTCGAAAGTCATTTCCGGATTGGCGTCGGTTGACGTTTCTCCGTTGCCAAAATCCCATAAATACTGGTTTTCCGTATCGTCCTGGCAGGCAATCCTCGTGGACCCGGAATAGCAATACGACGGCAAACTGTTGAAGATCGCTTTTTCTCCGGCAACGATCTTCTTGGGTTGGTTGCCAAAATCCGGTCGCGGCGCCGCCTGGTTGGGAGTGGTGAACGACGGCCCCGGCGTCCATGAAGATTCACTGCCGTAAGTGTCGGTTATTTTGACCCTCCAATAGTATGTTTTCCCGTATTCGAGAGCGCCCGCCGGAGTCGCGAAAGACCCGTTGGGAGACGATATTTGCGGCGATTCGTATGCCAAAGAATTGAATCCCTGATTGGTAGCCACCTGAACCTTGTACGATGCCTGCGCGGCCGCGCCATTAAGGCTGCCGAAAGCCCATGTAAACATTCCTGTCGGACTGGCAACATCGCAATAGTTCGGCTGGGAAACTTTCAAGGTTTTCACCATCGGCAGCGCGCTAAGATTGCCGTTTTGATAAGTTATATTCCAATGCCAGTGCGCGTTCCAATGGCTTCCGGAAGCCTGCACGTAAAAACGGACTGGTCCGGAAATATCGATATTTTCGGGAATCACGAAACTGTAGTTATACCCTATCCAATTATGCCCGCCCTCGCCGCCATAATTCGACACGTCGGCGGGATAAGCTTCTCCCAATTTATAAACTTTTTGGCCCGCGGAAAGGTTCAAGAATTCCACGCTGCTTTCATACGGAAACGGCGCTCCGTCGGTGGTACAGGTCGGATACGTAATGCTGCTGGCTCCGAAACAATTGCAATTCGACGCGCAGGTTTTAAAAGGAATATCCAAGTCTTGCGCCACATAGAAAACCACCTTGTTGAAAAACAAACCGTCGCCACAACTGGCAACCCGGTACCTTCCGGAAAATTTAATCACCTCGCCCGGCAAAAATGTTTTATTCGGAGACGGCGAATTAAAAGCGATCGTCGAACGGCAATGATAGCTGTCGGCAACCTCGATCGCCGCCGAAATATTTTCGGCGCATATAAACCCCGCGGACAAAGATACCGCCAGTATCAATTTTTTAAATTTCATAATTTCGTTTGGGCTTTATTTTTAGAAAATAATCTTATTGTCAAAAATGCCGCCAGCAACGCCAGCATGGCACCGGCAATTCCCACGCCGTATCTTTGTAAAAAACTCTGGGTCATCAATGGCTCCGGTCCGGGCTCCGCCGGCAACACGCGGGTCTTTGCCCCTTCAACCTCGACTTGGTATTTATCCAAACTCTTGTCATCCTTCACGATCTCGCTAACGATTTTCGGGTTATCGACATTCTTTATCAACGGCACATCGATCGCCAATTCGCCCGCCTTCAGATCGATTTCTTTTTTTACTTCCCCCACCGTCGCTCCCTGTTGGTTTACCAATTTCACGTTTATCGTTCCCTTCCCGGCTTCCACGTTGCTGTCGGCCGGGCCGTTATATTGCACGCTGACCTTGGCCTGCTCGCCGGCCTGATAGCTGCTTTTGTCGGCACCCATGAACAGAACTTTGGCGCCGTCCCCGGAAATTATCCAGCGGAAAAATACCGGGTTGGAAATCATTTCCCCGGTCTTATCGTCATAGAATCCAACCTCGGAAAAATATACTTCCGGCTTGTCCAGCTTGGGAACTACCGCCGAAATAGTTTTACGATCCCCCGGTTTAAAAACCATGGTTTCCTTTTTCACCTGGTCAGCTATATCGCCCACGCTCCTTTCGTAAGTGGTGATCTTGTAATAAGCCGACAGCGAAAATCCCGAGCCGTTATAAACATCGAATTTAATATTGCAAACCTCCCCCGGCTGGTAATAGACACCCGCGCCGGCGGATAAATTCTGGCCGTTTTTTACGATCCAGTTATTGTCCAAAGCCAGGAACTTTCCGTCGCCGCCGATGCTGATCATTTTATCAGCCCACGACATTTCCTCCCCGCGGCTGTTGACCAATTGGACCCTTAAATTAAAATTTCCTTTCGGCAAGTTCGCCGGCAGATTAAACTTGAACTCTTTCGTCGCTTTTTGGCCCGCCCCCAAACTGAATGTTTCCGTCCCGCGGATTTCCGAAACCGTTTGCGTAAAGATCCCATCAACCTCCTTGTCCATCAGTTGGAAATTAAAGATCAGGTCCGGCATTGTCGATTCCTCGTAATTCCAAAGATCGACTGTTCCCTTCACCGCCTCGCCCGCGACAAAATCATTCTTCTCCAGGATCGGATCGCTTTCAAAATAAATCTGCGGAGTCAGTAACGCGCTCGCCCCCATTGCCTGGCCAAAAAAAACTACTCCGGCGGCGAACAAAAAAAGTCGTTTTGAAATATGCATAAAAAAATATTTAAACAATAAACTTTATTATTTATAATATCACAATTCCGCAACGCAACTAATCCCAGTCCCAACACGAAGGCCAAGGCCACGCGAATAATTAAATATTTTTCAGCATCTCCAGGCCCACATGAGGATCGTCGTAAACCACTCCCGCCGGCGTAAGGTCGATCGCCTGGTCGAAGAAAGCCTTGGCGCTCGCCTTGTTACCGGTTTTGGCGAACAATAAACCCATGCGATTGGAAACGATGGCCGCGGTTTTGTCCTTCTTCAGGCACTCATTGAATTTTTCCAAATATTGGTCGGTAATCGACCCGGTGCCAACCACCGCGGCAATGACGCCAGGCCCGGCAAGCTGCGCGTAGTCCTTGGCGGCAACAACCAAAACATCCAACGCCTTACTGTACCTCTCCAGAGCCTGCTCCAATTCCCCCGCTTTCTCCAATTCGCCGGCATGCGTGATCAGATGATTTATTTTTTCATTATCGATTTCCATTAATTTCATTCAGTTAGATTTGCCGCGCAGGGAATCAAATTTTTTCCTTATCGATTCCAACTCCATCCACCAGTCTTCGATGCCGGAGCTTTCCAGCGCGGAAAAAATTTCCTTGGCCGACTCCGTGGCAAAAGCGTCTTTAATACTTTCAAGCCACAACAACGCTTTCTTGTTGCCGTTCTCGGCGTAGATCTTTGACTGTATCGCCATGTCTAAAAAATCCGCGTCCCACGCAACAAGGGACTCTTTTGTCTTGCGTTCTTCCATCTCGTCAAAAATCGATTTAAACTTGCCGCCGAAAGGCAATCCCGACACCTGGTCATTTGTCGCTTTTCCCTTCATTGCCTCATGGCCGGAATAGATCCGCGTCACCCAATTGTGGTCCCCGATGCGCAGCTCGGCAGTGTCGTGGAATATCGCCAATGCCGCCGCCCTGTCCGGATTTGCCCCTTCCATCAGCGCCAGGATATAAGCGATCTGTCCCGACAGCGCCGAATGGTCCGCCAGCGATTCGGGAAATTTTATTCCGATCCTTTGCCATCCGGTGCGCGGCGTGGTTTTTGCGCCCGCCAATTCATACAAAAAATTCACAATTTTTTTTATGTTATCCATATTTTTTCTTTTTTAATTATTGGTTTTTTAATACTAGCAAAATATCGCAAACATTAACACTGCAAACACGCAATAAAAACCGGCCGATCAACGCGAAAATTTTTTTCAAAGATTACGTTCCTTCAGTAACACCCATGAAAATATTTTCCAATCACCGCGCCAAATCACTCCCCGACTTCAGCCCGGCGTTTGGCCAATTCGTAAGCGGATATTTTTTGCGCGGTCGCAATATGGAATTTATCACCCGTCCTGAAATTAAAAATTTCGCGCGTCGCCTTGCCGTAATTTTTTGCGTTAGCGTAAAAATGTTATTGAAAATATCCGACAGATTTTCCGCGTCGATAAGTATTATTTTATTTGCTCCGCGGAAATTTTTTAATTTGTAGTAACCGATAATCCGGCAAATCTCATCGATATCTTTTTTATCATATCTGCGCGCAATAATAATTTTCCCGACAAGCATAACCGATTCTTTTACGTGCGAATCGAGAGCCTCGCCGGCCGTTTCTCTGGACACCGCTTTTTGCATTTGCGCCGGGACCATCGCTCCGCCGATATCACGCAGCATCACCGACGGAATCAAAATATTCCTGTCCCCTCTTTCTTTCCTCGGGACCATCCCTGCGTTTTCACAACCTATCCCGCGTGCGGTTCAAAATCTTTTTTAACCGGTAACTTGAGATGGATAATAGCTTCATCCCAAATCTCGTTTAAAATATTTTGCGTGCGATTTTCTAAGTTTACTTTAAAATATCCAGCAGTTCTTTGAAAACAAAAATCCGGTTGCGCTTCCTTCCCGGCTCTTCCACGAGGATTCCCATCTGCACGAACTTTTCGAAAAGATTGTAAATGGTCTGCGGATTTTTTGTTTTTAATTTGTCTTTTATTTTGGCGAACGTGACCACCGGCGATGAAAAAATAAAATCCAGAAGGTTTGCCGCGTAAACCGAATTCGCCGACAAGATCTCCTTTTTTAAACGCTCGTTGAGCGACATTATTTTCAATATCGAATTCTGTGTTTTCAAGGATTGCGTTATCAGCGCGAGCAGGAAAAATTTCAACCAGCCTTCCCAATCGCCTCGTTCGGTGACCGCGCGCAAGCAATCGTAATAATCGCGGCGGTTCTTCTCGAAATATTCACTGATATACAAAAGCGGCGAAGACAGCAAGTCGCGCTGGTATAAAAACAATGGGATCAAGAGACGCCCGACACGGCCGTTGCCGTCGCGGAAAGGATGGATCGCTTCCAACTGATAATGTGCGACTCCGATCTGCACCAGCAAGTCTTTCTCTTGGTTGGAGCTTACGTATTCCTCCCAGTTGCCAAGCAGGCCCGGCAGGACTTCCGGCAGCGGCGGCACATAACTTGCCTCGTCGATCGACGCGCCGCGCGCGCCGATATAAACCTGCCCGGTCCTGAATTTACCGCGGTCCTTGTCTGCCCCTCGGGTCGAATCCAGAAGAAGATAATGTATTTTTTTTATGAACGCCTGATTGATCGGCTTGGCTTTCAATTCATCCATTGAAAAGTTCATCGCGTGGCGGTAATTGATGATCTCGGCGATGTCGCGCTCCTTGCTGTTTGTCTGGCTGGTAAGGCCTTGCGCCTCATACTCGAACACATCCTCAAGCGTTGCCTGCGTGCCTTCGATGCGCGAACTCAAAACCGCCTCCTTGGTCAACAAGGGCGTCACCAATAATTCCGGACTTAAAATATTTTTTCTCAGCAGGCCGTTGAGTTCTCCGATCGCGCCGTGCGCTTCACCGATAACCCGAATCAACGGATCGTAATTGACGCGGGCCGGCAGCTTGGCAATGATGAATGGTTTTGGCATTTGATGGTAATAGAATAACGTTCGCCCGTATTCTATCGTATTAGAATAACGACTTTGATTGTTCTAATCTTAGAATAACATTTGTAATTACTCAACACTTCGCGAGACTACAAAAAAACAGCTTCCGTTTGCCACGGAAACTGTTTTGATTTGTTATCCAAAAATTTTGCCGAACAATCCTTTCTTCACCGGCTCGCCATATTTACCGGTCTTGACTCTCGGCGATTGATAATCATTTCTTGCCGGACCCGGAGCAACCTTGGCTCTTGTGTCCAAAGGATCGCCTTCCGCCGGCATTGAAAATAATTTCACCTTCACCGGCTCGCCGTTGTCGCTCTCGCTTGGAGATGGAATCGGCCGTTGCGATTCGTCCTGAGCTTCGGTTTTTTGGACAGGCTGCTCCGCATGACTCTGCTCAGTTCGGTCCATTCTGCCGACATCTTCTTCTTTGGGTTTATCAAGAAGTCCCATTTTGTCTTGCATGCCTTTTAACAAAATATTCGTCTCTCGATTCCTTTCAATTAATTGGCCAAGCTTATCGTCCAGATTTTTTATTTGATCGTCCTTGACCTTCAGCTGGTCCCGCAGCATCCCGGTGGTTTCCTTTAGCATCGCAATGATTTCTTCATTGTTGCTGTTGCTGCGACCCGCGGGAATATCCATCGGAAACACCAAGGGGGCAGTGTCTTTTTTATCATTTTTCGCCGGCTCCAAAGGTTCCTTGATCTCTTCTTTTGAAACAGTCTGCTTGCTGTTTCCAAGCTGCGGCGAAGCGGCTGCCGGCTGTGCCGGCGAAGACGAGCTACCCGCGACCGGAAAAGATACTCCGGGTATAATGAAAGACATCTGCTCTCTCACCGCGGGTGGATAACTGAGACTGGCAAATGAAGCGACTTGCGTTTGGCGTTGCTCGCCTGCTTCATTGTAATTATCAAACAAACCGAGCTCGTTCTGTCTTTGGCGCAATGCCTCAACCTCTGTCTTGCTGAAGCGGTACTCAAGAGTGCCCTGGCGGCTTTTGATCCCGCGAGGATGCAGGATATGCCGGTGCACATAGCGGGTAACCGTGCGCGAACTCTTGCCCAGGATCTCGCAGGTCTCAAAAAGCGTCAATAAATAATCCTCAACATTATCGAATTGGTTCATATTTTTTTAAAAATTAGATTATCCCTTTGTTTACTATAGTTTAAGTAATATACAAAAAATTTGCAAAGCCAGAAAGCTGCCCATACTGCCGCCAATGCCCTAACACAGAATCCTTACCTCTCTGTCTGGTAATAAATTGTTAATGTCTTTGTATTGCAAATCAACTCGCCTCCTATATATAATGGATTAAACTAATAAAACAAAATGGACGAAATAACCAAAACAACACAAATAACTCAATCGACTCAAATTACCCAAACAACGAAAATAACTCAATCGAACCAGCCAAAGCAAGCCGAGCCTGCCGCTTCCGACAAGAATTCGTCTCAACTGCCAGACTTCTTTTCTTTGGCGAAAGAGTCGTGGAATATTTACGGACAAAAATGGAAAACCCTGTTACTGATCGGACTGCTTTCGTACGCGATAGTATTTGTCTCGGCACTGGTATTTGGCCTGGTTGTTGTAGTGGCTGGCCTTGCCTCCGCCGTCACTAAAAATTTCCTGGCGCTAGTGGTTGCTGCGGTTATTGGCGGAGCGGCACTGCTGTATTTCATTTTATTTTTTTCATCATGGCTATCCGCGGCAACGGTAATCGTGCTGCGCGACAAACAGGAAAAATTAAGCTTACGCGACGCCATGGCGCGCGCAAAACCGTTTACGCTTTCTTATCTTTGGATAACGCTGATAACCGGCGCGGTAATTTTTTTCGGATTTATTTTTTTTATAATTCCCGGAATAATATTTACCGTATGGCTTCAATTTGCCAGATACATAATTGTCACCGGCAAAGAGAGGGGATTTGACGCGCTTTTAAAAAGCAGGGAATACGCGCGGGGCAATTTTTGGAATATTTTCATGCTCACTTTCCTGGGCGCGATCACGATGTTTTTATTCAGTACGATACTCGAGCCTCTCAACCGATCCAATTCGGGAACGATAATCTACACGGTCGTGACGTATTTGATATCACCGCTATGGCTGATCTATTACTATTTGATTTTCGACCATCTCAGGAAGATAAAAGGGGACGTCTCTATAACTAACAACGCATCTCAAAAAAATTTATTTACGGTGGTCGCCGGGCTCGGTTTGATAGTGATCATGGCGCTTTTCGGATTATTGGTTTATTACTATCCGGCGATTTCGGCTTATATCGAATCAATGCCGGCGGCAGCAATTTAATTTTTAAGGAAAACAAAAGCGGACGCAATTGCGTCCGCTTTTGTTTTTTGTCGGGGAGCAGGGAATCGAACCCTGTCTGCACGAACCCGAATCGTACGTACTACCGGCATACTCCTCCCCGTGACATTCACATTCTAACTCAAATTTATTATTTGTAAATGCCCCGCGCGTCAGCACCATGAATGTCTCCTTAGGCCGCCTTTGCGCGGCATGGCGCCACGACATGGCCGCGCGGCAAGCGGCTTTCGCAACAGGAATGTCACGTCACCCAATACTTCTTTTTTGTCATCTGGTCGCGCTTGATTTCAACCACATCTTTTTGCTTTTCCGCGTCTTGAGAGATCTTTAGTAAGCCCGCATCGTCCAGGCTGCCAAGCCGTCTGACCTCAGCCTCCAAATAACCGCGCTCGTTCAATTGCGGGTCGTTCAATATCTGCGCCAGCAAGATATCGAGTATCTGGCCGACTTTGGGCCCGGGAACAATACTTAAAATACCCATAATATCTTTGCCGTTGACCTTGATCATTTTTGCCGAAATAGGGTCAAGCAACGCTTTCTCCATAAGGTATCTCAAATGCCTTAACTTGTAAGGCTCCGCCTTGGGGCAGCCCGAGCCGATACGATCCGCCATCCTGACCTGCAAAAGCTCCTCAAGATTTTCCCGGCCGACGTTGCGCACCAGGCGGCGCACCGACGCTTCACCAACCTCGCCGACATTATAATAGAACAGGTGATATCTCACCAACAAAACGATCTTGTCCGTGTCTTTATTGGAAAATTTCATCCGTTGAAGAATTTTTTTGGCGATCTTGGCGCCAGTGATCTCGTGATTATAAAACGTGGAATCAGGACCGTCTCCGGCCTTGGATTTCGGCTTGCCGATGTCATGGAGAAGCGCCGCCATCCTGACATAAATATTGAAATTCTTTTTGGCGGTGAATTCCAGCGATTTCAACAAATGAGTATAGCAGTCATATATATGATGCTTGTTCTGGCCAACGCCGTAACACTCCAAAAGCTCGGGCATGATATTTTCCAATAAGCCGAGTTTTCTCAACGTTTCCACGCCGTCGGCAGCCCGGTCGGATGACATGATCTTTACAAACTCATCACAAATCCGTTCCTGTGAAACCTCCCTAAGCCATTTTGCGTTCTTGACGATCGCGTCTTGAGTCTCCGGTTCGATATGCCAGCCGCCTCCCAAAGTTACGGAAAATCTCACCGCCCGCATCATCCTTAACGCATCTTCCAAAAAACGCTCATTCGGGTCGCGGACCGCGCGGATCAATTTCGCCTTGATATCCGCCCGCCCGCCGAAAAGATCGATTGTTTCGGTTTTCAATCCGCCTCTTCCTTCCTTTATATAGCTCAGCGCAATCGCGTTGGCGGTAAAATCCCGGCGGGAAAGATCATCATTAATATTGTCGGACCAAGCCACTGTGTCTGGATGACGCTTATCGGTATACTTCGACTCGATTCGATAGGGGGTTATCTCGATCTCAAAAAAATTCCTTTCCCCTAGAAGGCCGAGGGATTCGATCCGGGCCGTAACCGTGCCGAATTTATTGTCGCTGAAATTTTCGGGAAAAACCGCCTGGATCTGCTCCGGTGACGCGTTGGTGGCCAAATCCCAATCGGACGGTTCATTGCCGCAAAGCAGATCCCGGACGCAGCCGCCGACGATATAAGCCTGAAAACCCGCGAGCTGAAGAGACTCGATCGCGAATTTAACCTCTTTTGGTATTTTATTAAAAAAATCCTCCATAATCATTAAGCGTAAGCCTTAAAACAAAATGCGTAAAGCTTGAAGCGGCCTTGGTCTTATTTTCCCCATTAACGCGCCGCATATCGCGCTTCACGGTTCTCTTATATCCCATAATTTGCTTTTTTTCAATTATTTTGTTATAAAGAGTCTGTTACGCCTCGCCGAAATAACCGTTTGGCCTCTGTAGCTTAACGGACAAAGTACCGGTCTTCGGAACCGGTGACGGGGGTTCGATTCCCTCCAGAGGCACAATAGTCAGCGCCACAGAGACGCTGGAAGCCGACAGGATGGGAATCAATCAAAACTTCAGATGAAAAATATTATTGCCGCGATATCTTTATTACTAATATCGTTGCCGGGCTCAGTGGTCCGCGCCGCGGGATTGGTACAATGCGGAGGGGTAGGCGATCCCTGCAAGATTTGCGACCTTTTCAACCTGATCAATAATATAATCTTGAACGTACTGATGGTTTTCGTGCCGATAATGGCCGGTTTGGTTATCAGCATAGCCGGGATTAAAATGTTTATCGACCGCGAGGACGCCGAGGCTTGGGAAAAATCAAAAGAGATCATTTTAATGACGATAATCGGGCTGGTGTTGGTTTATGGAGCCTACGCGATAGTGATCACAATGTTTTCAGCAATGGGATACACCGGTGGCAACCCGCTCAAGTTTGACAACGTCAACTGCCCATAACACGGCCGAGCGATGAAACGCCCCCATGACTCAACGGTAGAGTAGCTGCCTCTTAAGCAGTTCGTTGCAGGTTCGAATCCTGCTGGGGGCACACAAACGAAATTTCAATAAATAAAATAACCATTTTCCGCAGAAAATAAGTAAAACTTGTTTACCGCCATTCTGCAACTGGCGGCAAATAAAAACAAAAAAATGCTGACAACCGAAGAAAAATCAAAGTTGATCGAAAAGTACAAGCTGCACGAAGAAGATACCGGATCGCCGCGGGTACAGATCGCGCTGTTGAGCGAAGAGATCGACCATCTGCAAAAGCATTTAAAAAAGCACGGCAAGGATATCCATTCAAAAAGAGGCCTTTTGAAAATGGTTTCGAAACGCCGGAAATTCCTGAACTATTTGCGCGACACCAACGTGAACCAATACGCGCAAACATTAAAGCAGCTTGGACTTAAAAAGTAATCATAACCCCCGTCTTTACGGGGGTTCGTGGTTGATTTAGCGGTTGATTTATTGGATTCCAAGATTTAATATCAATAATATGGTATTGCAACCAAATGCCCAGCGCGTCGCGGTTCTTATCGACGTGCAAAACTTATATTATTCGGCGCGCAACCTTTACCAGGCGCGCGTCAATTTCCGTGAAATATTAAAAACCGCAGTCGGGAGGAGGAGCCTCATCCGCGCTTTCGCGTATGTCGTGCGCACCAAGACAGGTGAAGAAAAACCCTTCTTCGAGGCATTGGTAAAACTGGGTATTGAAACCCGTATCCGCGATCTGCAGGAATATTATGACGGACTGAAAAAAGCCGACTGGGATGTGGGGATAACCGTTGACGCGATCAGGATATCGTCCTCGGTGGATACGATCGTTCTGGCCTCCGGCGACGGCGATTTCATACAATTAGTTGAATATCTGGAAAACCAGGGGAAAAGGGTTGAAGTGATCGCTTTCGGGCGGTCGGCATCGCTAAGGATCAAGGAGATCGCCGATGAATTCATCGATATCGAAAAAGAGCCGGAGAAGTTTTTATTAAAAAAATAAGCACTAGAACCTAAGCGCTAAACCCTAAACAAATTCAAAATCCAAAAATTCGATACATTTCGAATATTGAATTTTGTACTTGTTTAGGATTTAGGCATCGGAGCTAGAATTCAAGAAAGTTATGGATAACGCAAAAAACAAGTTCTCCATCCAATTGGGAGACAAAGAGCTGAGCATTGAGATAAACGGGCTGGCCGAACAAGCCAACGGATCGGCGATCGTGCGTTACGGCGACACCATGGTGCTTACCACTGCGGTGATGGCCAAGAAAGAAAAACCTGATATGGGATTTTTCCCGCTGATGGTGGATTATGAAGAAAAATATTACGCCGCGGGCAAGATCAAGGGACCGCGCTTCATCAAGCGCGAGACCCGGCCTTCAGACGAGGCCATCTGCAACGCGCGCCAGATCGACAGGTCGATACGGCCGCTTTTCGATGACCGCCTGAAGAATGAAGTGCAGACCATCGCCACGGTTTTGTCATGGGATGCCGAGAACGAACCCGATGTCCTCAGCATGCTGGGAATATCGACATCACTGATGGTATCCGACATTCCCTGGCAGGGTCCGGCGGCATCGGTGCGCGTCGGATACATCGACGGCAAATTCATACTTAACCCGACCTATGAACTGCGCAAAACCTGCGAGATCGACGTGGTGTTTGCCGGTATTGAAAGGGACAACGATATTATTGCCAACATGATCGAAGGCGGCTTCAATGAAGCCCAGGAAAGCATGGTTGTGGAAGCGTTCCGTTTCGCCAAGCCCTACATAAAACAACTGATTGATTTCCAAAACGAAATTACCGGTGTTTGCGGGAAAACAAAAATGACGTTGCCGCCGGCGGCGGGCAGCGAACTTGCCGAAGAATTGCGCGGCTTTTTGGGGGAAGACCTTAAAAACGCATTGTATCAAAAATTAAAACCGGTACGGCAGGAGGCAATGGATGCGGTAAAAGCCAGACTTGATGAATACGTGGCAACCACATACCCGGAAGACGCGGTCAAAGCCAAATTCGTGCGCAATTTCTATGAGAAAGAAATCGACAGGATCCTGCACGAAACCGTATTGGAAACCGGGATCAGGCCGGATGGACGCACCACCGACCAGTTGAGGCAGTTAAGCGGGCGCGTCGGACTGATTCCGCGCACACACGGATCCGGCTTGTTCCAGAGAGGCGAAACAAAATCATTATCCACAGTTACCTTGGGTGCTCCCGGCGACCAACAATTGCTCGACGGCATGGAGATTTCCGGCAAAAAACGGTTCTTGCACCACTATAATTTCCCGCCTTATTCCTGCGGGGAAGTGCGCTTCCTGCGCGCGCCCGGCCGGCGGGAGATCGGGCACGGAATGCTGGTGGAAAAAACACTTTTACCGCTCATCCCTTCGGTAGAAATCTTTCCATATACCATTCGCGTGACCTCAGAGATCGTTTCCTCCAACGGATCAACATCGATGGCGGCTCTTTCCGCGTCATCTTTAGCATTAATGGATGCGGGCGTGCCGATGAAGTCGCACGCGACCGGCATTTCAATGGGGTTGATCGCAAAAGACCGGAATAATTACAAAGTTCTGACCGATATCCAGGGTCCGGAAGACCATCACGGCGACATGGATTTCAAGGTGGCAGGCACCCGGAACGGCATAAATGCCGTGCAAATGGATGTTAAAATCGATGGCATTACCGACAAAATGATGGTGGAGATCCTGGAACAGGGCAAAAAGGCGCGCTACCAGCTGCTTGATATCCTGGAAGGAGCCATCGCCGAGCCCCGGCCGGAACTGTCACCTTACGCTCCGCGCATAATTATCATCCATATCGACCCGGAGAAGATACGCGAAGTCATCGGGCCGGGCGGCAAAGTGATCAATGAGATAATCGACCAGACCGGCGTTTTGATCGACATCGAAGAGGACGGGACGATATTCGTCACCGCGGAAAATCCCGAAGCCGGAAGAAAAGCGGTCGAATGGATCGAGAACATCACCCGGGAAGTTAAAGTGGGGGAGATCTTCCAAGGAAAAATAAAACGGATAATGGCTTTCGGCGCATTTGCCGAAATACTGCCCGGGCAAGAAGGATTGATCCATATTTCGAAACTGGCCGACCGGCGCGTCGAAAAAGTTGAGGACGTGGTGCATATCGGTGACATCGTACCGGTAAAGGTCATCGAAATCGATGACCAAGGCAGGATAAATCTGTCGTTAAAAGACGTGAAAAAATAGCGTTATCAATCTCAAAATCAACAAAAAAGCGGGTATTCCCGCTTTTTTGTTGTTACCGGGCCGCGCAAGCGGTTATACACTTCCACGCTAAAAATGCTTATGCTAAAATAAACGATACGATGCGCACATTACGCGGCAAAACGCCGGCGCCAGTTTCATTATAAAATCGGTTCAACTCGCGACAGCGGGCAAACAAATGATCAAACTAAAAAAGAACGCGATCAAAACAATGGCCGACTCTTTGGCCAAAACCGATAGACAGATTGAAGCGGACGAGCCCCAAATAACGGTATCTTCGGAAGAAATCACCTACCTCAACCGGAAACTCCGCGAAGCTTTCAATATCCTTCCCAATTCAAAAAACGCTCCCGCGCCTTTCGCGGCCACGGCGGCAATTTCGCCATCGGCCGCGCCCCAGGCGCAAGCAGTTAAATCGCAGACACCCCCGATGGCAACGGGGGATGTTTTGGTGCCGGCGGAAAACAATAAACAGCCAGTGCCGCAGGCCGCTCCCCAGCAAAAATTATCAATCAGCGACGAACGGAAAAAACTGGACGAACAAAGAAAAGCCAAAGACGCCGCGGAACGTCAGCAAAAAGAAGACATAAAGCGCGCCGAAGAGGAAAAAAAGCGTAAGGAAGACGCGATTTTGGATCAAAAAAAGCGCGCCGAAGAGGAAAAGTGGCGCGAAAGGGAACGGCTGGTGGCCCAGGAAAAATTACGCCAGGAAAAGCTGCGCGCCGAGGCCGAGGAAGAGAAAAAGCGCCAGGAAGAAGCAAAAAAACAAGAACTGATAAAGCGCGCCGAAGAAGAAAAGCGGCGGCAACTGGCGATACTTGAAGCGGAACGGGAAAAAGAAAGGCAACGCCGCGCCGAGGAGGAAAGAAAAATACAGGAAGAAATAAAAAGACAAGAAGACATAAAGCGCGCCGAGGAAGAGAAGATCCGCGAACAAGAAAGGTTGGTGGCCCAGGAGAAATTACACCAGGAAAAGCTGCGCGCCGAGGCCGAGGAAGAGAAAAAGCGCCAGGAAGAAGCAAGGATCGCCGAGGAAGAGAAAAAGCGCCAGCTGGCGTCATTGGAAGTGCAACGCGAAAAAGAAAGGCTGCTGCGCGCCGAGGAAGAGAAAAAGCGCCAGGAAGAAGCAAGGATCGCCCAAGAATTAAAACGGGAAGCGGAAAAAGCGCTGGCAAAAACATTGTCCGGATCGCTGAATATTCTTGCCGAAAAACTACGCTCGCAAAAAACAAATTACGAAAAACAGCTTACCGAATTCCCGGCCTTAAAAGCCCCTCTGGAACAGAAAAAGAAGGAGCTTGAAGCCAAAATCGCCCAGATAAAGGCCGGCGACCTTGTGATTGCCGAGCAAAATGAAAACGATATCGAAGCCCAGGTTACGGCGGAAAAAGCTAAATTAAACAACAAATTAAGCATCCAAGAAGAGAAAGAGGTTGAACAAAAAGTTTGGGCAATAGAAGATCGCCGCAAGGAAGCCGAACAAAAGCGCTGGGCCATTGAAGACGAAATAAATAAGATCGGCGGCGAGATCAAGAAAGTCGATTCCGACATCGACGACAAAGATACCGAGGAAAAACTGCTAAAATTAAAAATCAAAAACACCTTTGAACGGGAAAAATTGGTCGTTTTTGCTTTGGACAAAGGAAGGATGGAGCAGGAAATGCTGGTCAGTGTCGGTGAACGGGATGCAATCCTGCCAGCCATGGAAAACGCCACCAACAAAAAAAACTTAGTCGCGGCGAAATTACAGGAACTGTCGGATAACGAAAAAGCGGCAAAAGATAAATTATCCGCGACCGAAGAGCGCGAAAGACAAACCGCCGACCCCGTTGAAAAAAGAGCGGTCGAACAGGAAAGATGGCAGATAAATGAAACCTTAAAATCGGCGATCAAATCAAAATGGGATGCCAAAGAAAGCCTGAAAGAAGCGGAAACCCAAATGCAATCGCTACAAACAAAGATCGACGACATAAATAAAAAAATAAATTTATCCCAGAACACGATCTCAGACAACGAAACGGCACTGGAAAAAGAGGGGATACGAGTCAACAATATCCGCGACATCATTGCGGAATCGTTCAAAGAAAACAATATCGAGATAAACCCGGACCTGCTTAACGACATTATCCAGCCCGACGACTTGAAACAAGCAGCCGCCAAGGAAAATCAGGCGACAATCGAAAGCAAACCGCAAACAGAAGCCCCCAAGACCAAGGCTCCGGACGCCAATCCCGCACCAGTGGAGCCCCGGCCCGCCCCCGCGGCGGTAAACAAAAGCGATGCGACGGAAGACGCCACTCCCGCGGCTTTCTCGGCCGCTGTAAAAGTTGCCTCTGTGCCCCCGGCAAGCGTTGTAGTCCCTGCGCCGGCCGTCCAAGGCCAAAACGTCAAGCAAGAAGCTCCGATACAGGCAAAGCCCGCGGATATCAAGACAGCGGTTCCGCAAGGGGTAGTGCAAGCCAATATTGGCCGAACGGTAAACGGCAATCAAGTGGCCGCCGGAAAGCCGTTGGAAACCGCCACCAAAGTAGCCCCTCCGGCAAGCATCAAAAATACGGAAACGGCGGCTCAACAAGCTCAAAACATCCAAAAAGAAGCGGCGGCGCAAGCCAAACCCGCGGATATTAAAATAGATGCAAAAACCGGGAGACCGGTAATGGATGCCAAAACCCCGGAATGGGCTCCGGAAACGATGATCAATGACATAATGTCCAAACAGACGTCCATTTATGTGGAACAGGTCGAAGGGCAACCGGCAAAAAACATCCGTACGTTCGCCCCGGAAAAAAACACAGGAAACCCCGCTGATCCGATGGCACCGGCAGAAGAAAGTGTCGGCGACGCCAAAGAAGATGCCGACAAAAAGTCGCCCGAGCCCGCCAAAAAAATCGAAAACGATCTGGATTCAAGCGCACCGGCGGCCAACCTCTGGGAAAATCGCTGGGACCAAATTAAAAAGAACACCACTCCGACGGCAGCGACAGCGGCCGCGTCCCCAAACACGGTAATATCCGCCAACAACGACATACCGCAACAATCCCAGGACTACATCGCCGAAAGACCAAACGAAAAGAATAAAACCATGGTACGGGTTATGATCGTTTTGATATTAGTCGGGATACTGGGAGTCGCCATTGTGCTCATTCTGACCAAAAACAACAGCTCATCGGAAAGCACCACTAAAAAACCCGATCAAACAGAGACCAAAAACCCTCCCGACGACAAATCAAACCCTGTTGAAGACAAGAAAGAAGATCCCAAAAAACCAATCTTGACGACAATTTCAACAAAAACGATCCCTACTGAAGATCTGGCCAATATTCCGAACTTGGTTTTCCCATCCCTGCAAACCTCGTTGGGCGGCGACGGCTATCATCAAATCGTGATACTGAACAAAAAAGACAACACCACCGTCGGCCTCCGGCAATTCTTAAGTGTTTTCAAAATTAAAGCGCCGTCAGGGGTTTACAGCTCCGTTAGCGATGATTTCACCTTATTCATCTATTCAAGCAAGGGCAAAAACCGCATCGGTTTTGTCTCTAAAGTTGAAGACTCCGGCTCGTTGGAAACGGCAATGGCCGGATGGGAAGCAAGCATGGCTCAAGATACCAACGATTTTTACAAATTCCTCGGAAGAAAGACTCAAAGCAGCGCCGTTACGTTAAAATTCAGCCCTGACGTTACCTCAAGCAACATCAAATACCGTTCGCTTATCTTCGCGCCCGCCAATGACAATTTTTCAGCTTCTTGGGCGATCTACAACGGTAAATACCTTGTTTTCGCCACATCAAACGAGGCATTGGTCAAAATTTTCGACCAGCTGCCAAAATAACAGGCATTCGCCATGGCCATGGCGCTGCAATAGGTATTGCGCTAAAAAAACAAAGGCTGTATTATGTTAAAAAGGCTGCCAAAAGCTTTTTTTCTTCGCAAATAGATCGTGCGATAAAAAAGTGGACGGTATTCTCATTATTAAAATGAAAAAAACAACAATAAAAACCCCTCTGGACCAAATCGAGGCGAAATTGAAAGCGGAAAAAGAAAACATCGAAAAAGAACTTAACAAGATCGCGGTGCCGAACAAAAACGTCCCCGGCGATTGGCAAAGCAAATTCCCCTACGGTAATGGCGAGTCGGGTACCGCGTCGCTTGAGCGACAAGCCGATGAAGTGGAAGAGTATACCACCAGGCTGCCATTGGAGCACAATCTCGAAGCCAAGCTTTTCTCGGTAAACGCCGCGATCGAAAAGATCGCCAAAGGTACCTACGGAAAATGCGAAAAATGCGGCAATAATATTCCGGCGGAACGGATGGAAATCTTCCCCGAAGCAAGATTCTGCGTCGACTGCCAGGACTAAAACAATAAAACAGCTTAACCAAAAGCTGTTTTATTGTAGGCGCGAGCACGTCTTGCAACAATAAACAGGTTTTAAGCTTCGCAACTTTATGCCGTCAAAAATATTTTCCGCCGCCGCCACCGGACTGGATGCCCAGATAATCGAAATCGAGGTCCAGACATCCTATGGTTTGCGCAAATTCGATATCGTCGGCTTGCCCGACAAATCGGTCCAGGAAGCGAAGGAGCGGGTCGGATCGGCGATCGAAAGCGCCGGATTCGACTCGCCGCACCACCAACCGATCAAGGTCTTGGTCTCATTGGCTCCGGCCGACCTGAAAAAAGAAGGCTCCTTATACGATCTGCCGATTGCCTTGGGCTATCTGGCGGCGGATAAAAAAATAAAGTTCGACCCGGCGGGAAGGATCTTCCTGGGTGAGCTCGCGCTCGATGGCAGGCTCCGGCCCATAAAAGGCGCGGTATGCTTCGCGATCGCCTGCCAGGAGAAGGGGATTGCCGAGATCATCCTGCCCAAAAGCAATGCCAAAGAAGCGAACCTGATAAAAGGCCTGCGCGTCACCGGCGTGGAAACACTTGCCCAGGCCATCGATTATCTGGAAGGCAAGGCCGTCATCGAAGAAATCGCGTCCGAAGAAGCGGCGGCAATCGAAGACCGCGGTATCGAATACAAAAATGATATTGGCCACATTTCGGGCCAGGAAGCCTCGAAACGAGCGCTTGAGATCGTTGCCTGCGGCGGCCACAACCTTTCGATGTGGGGCCCGCCCGGCACCGGCAAAACCCTGCTGGCCAAATCGTTGCCCACCATTCTTCCGCCGTTGTCGTTTGAAGAATCGCTGGAGGTTACCAGAATATACAGCATCAGCGGCCTGCTGGCCCCGGATTCGCTGCTTGCGGACCAGCGGCCGTTTAGGGCGCCGCACCACACCTCGTCGGAAGCGGCGCTGATCGGTGGCGGCAATCCGCCGCGCCCGGGAGAAATCACCCTGGCCCACCGGGGCGTCCTTTTTATGGATGAATTCCCGGAATTCCACCGCAACACGCTCGAAGCCCTGCGCCAGCCGATAGAAGAGGGGGTCATCAACATTTTAAGGGCAAAACACACGATATCGCTGCCGGCCCGGTTTACACTGATACTCGCTTCCAACCCCTGCCCCTGCGGTAATTTCGGCAATCCGGAAAAAAGGTGTGTTTGCTCCAATTCCCAGATCCAAATGTACCGTAAAAAACTTTCCGGCCCGCTGATGGACCGCATCGACTTATTCATCAATGTGCCCGCGGTGAAATACGACAAGCTCGCGCATACCGAATTTGACGCTCAAAATTGCAGCACCAACATCAAGGAACGGGTTTGCCGGTGCCGCCAGATACAAAAAGAAAGGTTTGGCAACCACCGCACCAACGCCGAAATGGACATTTCCCAGGTAAAACAATATTGCCGGCTGGACGATCAGTCCGAACATCTCCTGAAAGCGGCCGTTGATTCGGGCAAGCTGTCGGCGCGCGGCTACCACCGCGTGTTGAAAGTGAGCCGCACGATCGCCGATATGGCCGCGTCGGCCGATATAAAGCTCAACCACATCGCCGAAGCCCTGGCGTATCGGCCGCAGGAGGCGGTTTGATCGATTGATTAATCAATTAAGAATTACAACCCAACTAACAACCACTAACCCGACAGGGTAGAGTATTAAAATTATGAAACATTATTATGGATAAAAACATAGAAAAATGGGCTTTTAAAATATCATCACCCGTTGTTTGGCTTGGATCGTTTGTATTTTTCACTATGGGTCTAACCGGGTTGGAGCCAGGCCAAACAATAGCTGAGTTTCCATATTGGCAGTGGCTACATATAATTTTTGGCATAGCGGGCATTATCGTTGTTAGCAATTATGACAAACTAATGAAGGAATCCGGCAAAATTAAATAAAAACCACGGAACAATTACCAAATTCCAAATAACAAAAAATGAAAAAATTTATCGCAAACAATTTGTTCAGAATTATCATCTCAACATTGTTAACAATCTTGGTTATTTCGTATATTCGCGACGGGTTACATGTAAATATAGATTTAAATGGCAACATAAGTAACTACCAAGGAGAGATAAAAGAGGGGAAGGGCTTACTCCATTAAAAATTGATTCGGCTTTGTAAAAAATATCTTAAAAACAAAGAAATCCCGCCAGCCACCTTATCTCAAAATAACTTCCTATCACTACCACCGGCCGCGTCGGCCGATATAAAGCTCAACCACATCGCCGAAGCCCTGGCGTACCGGCCGCAGGAGGCGGTTTGATCTTGGATTTGAATTAAAAAACACCGCTTTGACGGTGCGCTTTCGCGTTAAAACAAAACTGGCGGCCGGATTTATTTATTGAACGGGTTGTTCGCCCCGATGACCTCGAAATGCAAGTGGCACCCTGTGGATTTGCCGGTCCTTCCCATCAATCCGATCACATCTCCTTTTTTAACTTCCTGTCCCTGGGTTACCAAAAGTGTTTGCAAATGATAGTAATGGGTAATGATCGTTCCGCCCATATGAGAAATGGTCACATTGTTGCCCGCGCCGCCGTTCCAGCCGGTTTTGGATTTGGTGATCGTTCCCGAGGCCGCCGCGTAAATCGGCGCTCCGCAATATCCGCCGGTCAAATCAACCGCGTTCCTAAAATGCATTCCCTGTGTTTTGCGGCACGGCGATCCCACCGGGCAAAGGAAGTAATTCCCGGTCAAGGAAACTCCGGTCCCCGCCGATTGTGTAGGGGTAAGGGCTAATTTCTTCTGAGGCACCACCACCGGAACGATCTGTCCGCCCGGGACCATCAAGACATCCCCGATAAAAACATCATCCTCGCTGGAAAGCCCGTTGAACGCGATAATATCCTGGACATTGGCCTTATAGTTTTGCGCGATCTTGGCGATCGTATCTCCGGAAACCGCGTAATGGACAACGCCGGCAACCGGCGGGATAATAAGCCTCTGCCCGGGCTTTAACGCCGCGCCCTTTTGCAGGTCATTGGCCCAAAGGATCGTGTTGGCGCTGATATTGAATTTTTCCGCCAAACTCGATACCGTATCTCCCTGGACCGCTTCATATTCAACGATCGCTTTGCCCAAATCTCCTTCATCTTGATAATCCTGGGCATCGCCGACGATCGCCCCCAAAACCTTGGGCGTCACCGCCATCGGCGGCACCGCCGCTTTAACGCAAGCGTCGCCCACCAATAGATAGCTGGGCGACTCCGGTTTGGCTTGTTCGTTGGCCTGGGCAAACATGCTTTTAGCCATATCCGCCTGGCAAGTGTCGTCGCTTTTGGCCGAAGCGCATTTGGCCACCAGGCTTGACGCCGCAGAGCAGATTACGAACAAAACCGCCCCAATAAGGACGAGTTTGGCAAAGTTTTTGATTTGAAGTTTAATAGACATTTAACACTAGATATTGTAGGGCGGCGGCCATAAATTGTCAATGGTTTTTAGCCTTTTTCGTGCTAGTATACAATCGAGATTTAACGATAAAAAATGGACCAAAAACCGGCAAAAAATTACAGCGTAAAGCCCAAAAAAAGACTGGGGCAGAATTTCCTCTCCGAGATCGGCGTCATCCAAAAATTAGTTGCCGCCGCAGATATCCAGCCGGGCGAAATCATCCTTGAGATCGGCCCGGGCACCGGCAACCTGACCAATGAACTGGCAAAAACCGGCAACCGGCTCGTCGCCATCGAAAAAGACCGCGAGATGGTCGCGATCCTCAAAGAAAAATTCAATGGGTTTGTCAACATCGAACTGCAAAATGACGACGCGCTGTCTTTTAACGAAACCGTCTTGACGGCTCCGTATAAAATCGCCGCCAACCTGCCTTTCTATCTGGCATCCGCGCTCATCCGCAAATTCCTGGAAAGCAAAAACCCGCCAAAGTCGCTGACGGTCATCGTCCAGAAAGAAGTTGCCCAGCGGATTTGCGCCCAACCGCCCAAAATGAATTTGCTGGCGGCGTCGGTGCAATTTTACGCGGCGGTTAAAACCATCAGCTATATTTCCCGCGGCGCGTTCTGGCCCGCTCCGAAAGTTGACTGCGCGATCCTGCACATCGTTCCTTTCCCGAAAGAAGGGGAGAGATATGGCCAAGCATCGGCGCAAAAATTCTTCCGCATAATGAAAGCCGGATTTTTACAACCGCGCAAACAGCTTGCCGGCAATCTTGCCAGAGGCCTGGGTATCGAAAAAGAAGAAATAAAAAATCTCTTGATTGAAAACGGCATTGACCCCAGGCAGCGGCCGGAAACCCTTGCGATCGAAAATTGGATTAGGCTGGGCAATGGCATATAATGCATATATAGAGAGCAAACGAACGGACCGCCAAAATGACTTCGCGATTCTCCAAAAAAAGATTTTACCTTTTGCTGGCATTTTTAATGCTGTTTTGTTTTTCCATTAGCCATAAAGCCGTGGCAGAAAAATATTCGTCACACGTCCGCGGATTTTACTGCAGCGAACTCGATACTTGCGGAGCAACCGCATACGATGCCCATTCGTGGGGCTCGGACAATATTAATGTAATAATGGAAACTTACAA